>OCTV010000003.1_pt1 | contig 99422 bp, 84 predicted proteins | sample 1539101 | NCBI WGS metagenome assembly OCTV01 (sample SAMEA3991422, study PRJEB22521) | metagenome | biome: anthropogenic terrestrial biome; feature: sewage plant; material: sludge | place: Sweden | collected 2012-09-26 | reverse complement strand
TCGAGGAATATCCTGAACTTGTACAGGAACTGGAGGACGGAACCCTCTCGAGAGACGACATCAATAAAGACCCGATGCTGATGGTCAAGGAACTGGATAAGATCCTTGATAAGAACAACAATAAGTAAAGATAGATAGACTTAAATCGGATTTAGATACAGTGCCTGGCCATCATCATTAAAAATGATAGGTAAGTCCAATACGAAGTTCAAAGGTCTTGGCTAGCACATCAGAATAATACTTATAATGTGTGTTACGTACGTAATAAGAACCGGATAATACGCCACTAAGTGCCCCACGGAAGTCAATTTCCCATATAGGATTGACAATCAGCAATGCTGCATTGCCTTTGTCGCCTTGGGCATTGAGATATAAAGGATCTGTGTTGGCGAGGTCTTTCCCTTCATATCCTTTCCATGTAAAGATTCTGTAGTAATCAAGATGGAGGATGAATCGCCCGAAATCTCTAAATTCCATGTGCGTTTTGGTCTTAATAGAGAAACCGCTCCCCATATTGTAGTCGCGGTCGATAACGTTGTAATAATCACTTTTAGTACCTCCTAGCAGAATAGCGGACAAAAATAGACGTTGCTCCAAACGGGTAAGTGCCCCGACTTGTGGGAAAGAAAAGATTATTCCGGGACCGAACGATGCAGCCTCGGATATGCGGTATGGGGTCAGCGAGGTCCCGTTTTTTACAGGTTTTGAGTCATAGTAATTAAAATGCTGGAATATTCCAAATTCGGCAGTTACATTGTTTCCGGTGAAAACAGGAGCGCTCCATATACGTCCAAGGATATGTAAACCATTGATCAAAGGTTGATTACCGCTAAATCCAAATGTAGCCTCGATATAAAAGAAGTCGTATGGCTTGTTTTCCGAATCATTGAAAGGATCACCGTATTCCATATAGAAGTTTAGAAAAGGATTCTGTTCGCCTCTGAACAATGCTCCATTGTCGGCAAGATAACGATCACCCAATGATATTGATAAGTCGACTGGAAAACGTTTAGCATCGTGGTATTTATAATATTTATCCCGTATTCTCCATGCATCGCCGCTGATAATACGGTTGAATCCCTTCATCGGGCAAATTACAGTAGCAGCAAACTCACGTAGAAAACGACGGAAGCCATGTTGACTGTCATTAAGTATGATGTCGCTGATACGATGGGTGACCTCACCGATACAGATACCTCCAAATGTAGTGGCCATAAGATCGTTGATAGCGGGAGGTTCAATTTCTCCGCATGTTTCCCACATCAAACTTCCGCCTAGAGCATAAGGTGCCGATTCCCAGAAAGACAGTCCGCTGGAACGGGCAGAGTTGTAATAGAGATTACCATGATACGGATGGGCGAAGAGGTTTGTTGAAAACTGGTCGTTATCCCATACAAATCCAGTCTGGAGATTATGATGAATCGTATTGAAATTAACTTTTGCAAAATCTTCATTCATGACGAAACGGTCGAAACAATGAACAGCTACATTGATTCCAGTTGTCTCTGCAGCCCCTTTCCAAAAATGTTTTTTCTGTCTCAATGGATTATTGTATGCATAAACTGTATCAACGATGACGGAGTCGTTTTGCGCAAATGTGATGCATGGTAACAGAAAAAACAATGCTGTTAGTAGTTTCCTAGTCATTTATAATATCTTTTTTATGTACTTTACTTATTTATTTTTAACGTGATGATATCTATATGATAGTCCTATCTCAACGATTGCCCTATTTCGATATTCATGAGCGTGTTCGTAATAACGGGTGTCTCCGTATCCTATCGATCCGTAGGCACCAAGGTATCTATTGATCTGATAGTCGGCATTGATATGCAGTTGTAATGAATAAAGCCGTTGTGGCTTATCTTCATTTTCGTTAAAGGTCTCGACATGATAATAACCTATGTCAGAACTTATACTCCATTTTTTAGTAATGTTGAAGTATTGTCCCAGTCTGTAAAACAAGGCGCCAGAGAAGTGTTTGTCCAATCCCATATAATGAGTACCGACTCCTACGATGCTATATGTACTGCGATTACGGAAACGCATGGCGAAATTTAATTTCGACGACGTACCGATATAATACATGATATCTATTCTTGTCTTGGGATTGACGTTCACCAGACCTATTTTATGTGATAGGGTGTCACGACTATAATTAAATAGCCCTATCTGTACACCACGCGGATGCGAAATACATACATTAAGCAACCCCAACTGGGAACCGTTTACGGTATCTGCATAGTTGTAAGCTCCAATCTGAAGTCCACGCATATACGATGAACAAATATTGGCGATAGAACAGAACTGTAATCCTCTTTTTACGCCCATTGATATATTTGTGACGACGCTGAATTGTATTCCCCGGAATGGTGTCGTCGATATGTTCGTAAAACCAGCGATTTGCAAGCCTTTCATTGAATGAGCGATATTGCTGATAAATGAAAGTTGGGCACCTCTTATCTCCCCGACAACGGAGTTTACTGCTCCACAAATCTGAACGCCTGTTGCATCATTGCCTGTCAGGGTAAAGAGTCCACCGATGTTGACGCCAGTCACATCTCTTCTTATTACACTGGTAAATGCACCTAATTGTATGCCGCAAAGAGAATCTGTATTACTTAATAGTCCGATGTCCATTTTGCTAACTAATGTGGAATCGCTTGCACGTTTGTTTATACCAAAAGCAATATTGGTATTCCGTTTCACTGGGGAAAGTTGTGCCTTCATACATGATATGTATGATAAACAGAGAATAAATAATACGAAGCGCTTCATGCTATAATAATATCTATTGAATATTAGTACATGCAAAGATACAATATTTTATTAGAAAAAGTAATTTATTGTTCCCTTTTTCTCCATTATTCTACATATAACCAAAATGGATAAAAATTACAAATATATTATTTGTTGGGTGTTTGGGAATCTATTACCTTTGCACCTCTAAAAAAAATTAATTAATCTATTAAACAATAACGATGAAGATAAAAAACATCTTAGCAGGTATGATGATGCTTGCAAGTCTCGTATGCATTTCCTGTGAGAAATATGATGCGGCCGATACGGTAAAAGAAAAAGAAAAAGTGGAAAATGGTGTCAAGGTAATATTCAGTCTGGATAAGTTGGAACAGATACCTTTTGGTGAGGGGGCTAAGATAACCCGCTCGAATGTAGCGGCGGATAAGATATGTACGTATATCAACTTGGCCATATTCAGTGGTACGGATAAGGTGAAGAATGAGAGTCAGAAGCTTGGCGACAGTAATTTCGGAACCTTGGCTGTAAGTCTGGCAAAAGGGACATATAAAGTTGTGGTCATAGCCCATAACTGCAACGGAACTGCCACCATCACATCACCGGATAAGATTACTTTCCCGGATAACAAGGTAACAGACACCTTCTATTATTGTGCTGATATCACGGTAGATGATACACAGACATATAGTCTGCAACTGAAACGTGCGGTGGCCATGTTCCGTCTTGTAGCCGAAGACGAGAAACCGGAAAAAGTGAAATCCATGAAGTTTTATTATTCCGGAGGCAGCAGCACCTTCAATGCCCTTACCGGTTATGGATGTGTCAACTCAAGACAGACGGAGGTGAGGACGATTGACGATACGATGAACGGCAAACAGACACAATATGATGTCTATACCTTTCCCCATGAAGAAAAAGGTCAGTTGAAAATAACTGTCACATCTCAGGATGCGTCGAGTGGTGCCATCAATGAACGGGTGTTCGATGAGATACCTATACAACGTAATATGATTACCCAATACTCCGGAAAATTCTTCTCAGAGTCGACAAAGGCCTCTTCTTTCTCGTTCGTTGTCGATGATGCCTGGCTGCAGGATAATCATACTTATTGAACGGACGGATATAGACATTATTCCATCCCCTTGATGCGAACATCCGTATAGACTTTGGCTTCCGTCTCAAGCCGTTTCATATCCGTCTTGGTCTTGGTTCCGCCATAATGATACGGATAGAATATCTTCGGACGTATAGCCTTGATGACATCCAGTGCCTGGTCTACGGTCATCGTATACGGTTGATTGACGGGTAGAAAGGCTATATCTATATTTTTCAGCGCTTTCAGTTCAGGCGTATTTTCGGTATCGCCGGCGATTAAGATGCGTGAACCGCCGATGGTAAGGATGTATCCGCAATCTTTGCGCACGCGTGGATGAAATTGCAGATGTCCTTCGGTCATATTGTATGCAGGAATCGCTTCCACGTGTATGCCGTCAAGAATATCGGCGGTATTCCCCGGGGCCATCACCTTGACGGTACTTTCTTTGGCAGCCCTGCCTTTCATCGTGGCAGCCGATGTGGAATCGATCAGGATGGTGGTGCTCTTTGTAGAAAGGGCATCGATGGCATCTGCCTCAAAATGGTCGAAATGGCAGTGGGTGATAAACAAGACATTCGCTTTCGGTCCTTTGGAAAAATCTCCATACTGACTCACAGGGTCGAAATACAAGAATTTCCCGTCTGTCTCTATAGACAGTGAAGCGTGACCATAGAAATGGAATGTTATCTCCTTCCCGTCACGTGTTTGATACTTTTCACTACGATTCATATTCTGTGCGTTTGGTTTCTGACAACAGCAACAAAGTAATGCTAAAAGGACAAGTGCTAGATTTTTCATAAATACGACTGTTTAACTTGTTGCAAAGATAATAATTTATCCTCTTTTTTATCATTTGTATAGTGGAAAGTGATATTTTTACATTAATTTTGTGACAAATTTGATGAAGGAGCAAAAATATGAATTGGATAATACTGATTATTGCTGGACTATTCGAGATGAGTTTTACGTTTTGCATGGGTAAGGCCAGAGATGCTTCCGGTGTATGGATTGGAATATGGTGGACAGGTTTCGCAGTGTCTACTGTTATGAGTATGCTTTTGTTATCAAAGGCGGTACAGACCATTCCGCTTGGCACAGCTTATCCTGTATGGACAGGTATAGGGGCTGTCGGTACTGTGGTAATGGGTATTCTGTTTTTTAAGGAACCTGCTACTTTTGCGCGTCTGTTTTTCATCGCACTGCTTGTCGTTTCTATTATCGGATTAAAATCAGTTTAAAATAACAGAATATGTTTAGAGAAATGCGCCGCAAACGGCAGAAGTTATCAAAGGAGAAGTGTATTGATATCCTGAATCGTATGACTTCCGGGGTATTGGCTTTGTATGGTGATGAAGGTTATCCTTATGCAGTACCAATCAGTTACGTGTATCACGAAGGACGTTTATTTTTCCATAGTGCAGTAAGTGGGCATAAGATAGATGCAATATCTCGAAGTGATAAGGCTTCGTTTTGTGTGATATCTCAAGATGAGGTAAGACCGTCCGAGTTTACTACTTATTTCCAAAGTGTGATAGCTTTTGGCAAAATACATATCGTCGAAGACGATGAAGTCCGTTACCAGTCGATGCAATGGCTGATGGACAAATATTCGCCTGAGGAGAATGAATGCAACCGTAGCAAGGAAATGGCAAAAAGTTTCCGCCATCTGTTCGTCATCGTGCTTGACATAGAACATCTGACAGGTAAGGAATCGATAGAGATGGTGAACTTATAAACTTATTTGGATTTGTCCTTTCTCATATAATATTCACGTTCCGTATCCGAAAATTTCTCTATCGCATATCTGAGCATCGTGCGGGGCATCTCGGTATAATGGTCGTCCAGAAAATCCATCAGCATCGGTTTGTCGCGCTTACCTGCTTCGCGAAGCATCCACCCGATGGCCTTTTGCATGAGGTCGTGGGGATGATGGAGCAGGTTTTCTGCCAACAGGTAAATATAATCGAATTCGTTCTGGCGGATAAACGTGAATGTGGAAACGACGGCAATCCTTTGTTCCCATAACAAGGAACTTTCGGCTAACGAAAAAAGAAAATCTTTTGTGACTTGCTTGTCAGCCGTACGGTTCTCTTGCCTCGACAGATACTCACCAATAATTGTCGGTGCGGTCAAATCTACCAGGTCCCAGTTGTTGATTCTGTCTGTGTGCTTCAGGTAAAGGTCAAAGTAATGTTTACGTATTTGTTCACCGTCATCAAGCGAATGTGACTTCAACCACGATTTCTTGCCTATCTTTTTACAATTCTCTACCATGATCATCAGTCCGCACATCCTCACTTCATGCCATGGTGAGGACAGCAGAATCTCTATGTCATGGGTGCTTGTATCCAGATGCACTGAAGCCACACTTCTGATACGAGGAACCGTAACGCCCAAAAACTGGTCTCCTTCTCCGTATTCACCCTTGCCTGTCTTGAAGAAACGGGGCAAAATGATACGTTTCTCTTCATCTATCAGATATTCAAGTTCCGATAATATAAGTTCTGTCTTATTCATCCTCTCTTATTCATTTTTCTTTTGCGGAATCATGAGAGACAATGCGATGCTGACAACAAGTACGGCTAAAATGAAGACAAGTGACATGACAGAATCTATCTCTACATACTCATGAATGAGCAACTTTATACCGATGAAGAGTAGGAGTACGCTGACACCAATCTTGAGATAACGGAATTTATCGGCAATGGCGGCCAATAAGAAGAACATGGCGCGTAACCCGAGTATGGCGAAGATATTCGAGAAGAATACCACATAAGGGTCGAGTGATACTGAGAATACAGCCGGGATACTGTCGAATGCGAATATCAAGTCGCTGAACTCAATGACCAGTACGGTGACAAACAGGGGCGTCATACAGAGCAGTGCGCGACTTTTCTTGTTGTGAACTTTCTTGTTATCTGTATCGGAAATCTCGGCGGAATGAGATACCAATTCTAATTCTTTGTCATTGACTCTATGGGCCCTGACAAAAAACTTGTCACCGGCAAACTTTGGATAAACATTGAAATGGCGCGAAAGAAACTTGACCATCGGGTGGTGCTCTACATCTATCTGTTCTTTCTTGTTGCGGTCGAGATACATCTTTACACCGCTATATACAAGGAATACACCGAAAATGAGCAAGACCCAGTCGAACTTGTTGATAATGGCAGCTCCAATGAAAATAAATATGAAACGTAATACGATGGCACCAAGGATACCCCAGTTGAGCACCCTTTGATATTCCATCTTGCTTACTCCGAACGATGCGAAAATCATCATCATCACAAACAGATTGTCGACAGAGAGCGTCTTTTCAATCAGATAACCCGATATGTAAGATATCGTCATATAGTGGCGGTATTTCTGAAGAGAACCTTCAAAATCACTGGGATCGAGACGTATGTGTGCAGCATATCTGCCCGACACTTCCTGCAGATCGCTGAATGTGTGAATACCATGTACCATGTCGCCATGAAACCAAAGGAATACCGAAAACAAAAGTGCTAAGGCAATCCAGACACCAGTCCACGATGCTGCTTCCTTGATTGATACAACATGGGCTTTGCGGTCGATGACGAGCATGTCAAGCAATAAGATGGCGGTGATGAAAACGACAAATCCGCCCAGGAATAGAATTTCTGTAATGTGCATAAAATTAATATAATGTGAGGTGCAAAGATAATTCTTTTTTATCAAACATCAGCTTTTTTGTCAGATAGATAACGTTTACGTTGATTTTTTTGTTATTTAAATATTGTATTTGGACGGAAAACAAATTTATTTGTACATTTGTAGCCTGAAAGGACTAATCTACTATAACGTATCAAACTAATTTTACCAAAAAATCAAATGAAAATGAATCATGCTTTTATAACAGCAACCATATTGGTATGTTCTGTTGTTACTAATGTTTCAGGAGCTAAGTATTATGCGTCACCAACAGGGACGGGGAATGGTACAAGCTATGATGCTCCGATGTCTTTATCATCGGGACTCAGTAAACTCGCTTCCGGCGACTCCTTATTTCTGCTCGGAGGGCAATATGACTTGACAAGTACAATTACGATTCAGAAGGCAGGCACATCAGAGAGTTCAAGAACTTTCGTTGGGGCTTATCCCGGCGAGAAACCGATATTGGATTTCAGAAATCAGAAGCATAGTAGCAATGGCGTATCGCTTAAAAATAACTATATTCATGTGAAAGGTCTTACAATACGTTATGCCGGATATAAGGGAATACAGAATACAGGTTCTTATAATCTGATGGAAAACCTTGATGTGTATGGCAATTGCGATACAGGAATTCAGCAAAAGGGTGGTAATAACAATACGATTCTGAACTGCGACTCACATGATAATTTCGATTATGTTACGGTGTCGGGCACTTATTGCGATTATGGCGGTAATGCCGACGGTTTCGCTGACAAACAATATACCAACTCACCGGGTAATACATATATCGGATGCCGCTCATGGAATAATTCGGATGACGGATGGGACTTCTTCGAAAGGGTAGGTGGAACGACAACGTTTAAAAATTGTATCTGCTTTAACAATGGCCCGAAATATTATGATATGAGCCACTATGCCCGTCTTACGACTGATGCTTATTGGTTCGACAAATTTAAGAAAGATACAGTTGTGGTCAACTCAAGTGGATCTAAATTCACTTGTTCTATCACGAAATATTATAATAACGGTAACGGTAACGGTTTTAAACTAGGTGGTAATAATACTAAACATGATGTCACACTCTATAATTGTCTGTCAATAGGTAATTACGCTAAAGGTTTCGATCAGAACAGTAATGCGGGTGCTATTCAGATATATAATGGCACCTCATATCTCAACGGAAGCAATTACGGATTCTATAACGATAATGGATATTCGCTTGTAATAAAGAATTGTGTTAGTCTGCCTTCTTCAACATCGAATACCTTTAAGTGTTCAAAGTTGACAACCAGTAACAACACTTGGCTGAGCGGATATAGTTGTACGGCATCAGACTTCCTAAGTATTGACACAACACTCGTACTTACACCTAGAAACGCTGACGGAAGTCTTGCCACAACAGACCTCTTACGTCTGGTAAAGGGCAGTACGCTAATAGATAAAGGACTCATAATAGATGGTGTTGATTATTACGGCGCAGCTCCCGATTTAGGATGCTTTGAGTCTAATTATCAAGCTACAGGTATTAATGATGTGGAATCATCTTCGGATGCTATCTCGGGAAACATAAATATCTATGATACCGCCGGAAGATTGGTAGGTACGGCTCAGAATGGAAAAATAGATACTTCTGTAATCAGTCATGGCATATATATCGTTCGTTCGGCAGTAACCAATAAGACTATATCTAAAATACTAGTCAGATAATATAACTTTCCTAAAAAAGGAATTGACATTATGAGATTTTATTAGTACCTTTGCCGGTCCTTATAAAATCTCATAATGGATACATCTTATAAGAATATTTGGCATATCACCTATCCTGTACTCATAAGCATGCTCGTGGAGCAACTTATCGGTATAACGGATACGGCTTTCCTTGGACATGTGGGCGAAGTGGAACTGGGCGCATCCGCTTTGGCTGGAATATGCTATCTTATTCTCTATGTCATCGGATCCGGTTTCGGTATGGGATTACAGGTACTTGTGGCCCGACTTAACGGCGAAAAAGACGATAAGGGCGTGACTGGCATATTCTCTACCGGATTGTATTTCCTGTCTGCATTGGCATTGGCAATCATCATCATATCTCAATTGCTGATACCACCGGTTCTTCATCTGATAATAAGTGCGGAAGATATCTATAAGGCAGCGTGCGGATATTTAAGATGGAGAATATTCGGTTTATTGTTTTCATACGTGATCATAGCTTTCCGTTCGTATTATGTGGGTATTACAAAGACTCGATTCCTGACTCTCTGTTCGGTGGTAATGGTCATCGTGAACATCTTGTTGGACTATTCACTTATCTTCGGACGTTTCGGAATGCCCAGAATGGGCATAGAGGGTGCCGCTATCGGTTCGACGATAGCCGAAATGGTGGCAATGATCATGTTTTTCGTGTATTATTACCATACGAAACATGGCAAACGTTTTTATCAGTTCAGTGATATTAATCTTATGTTGAAGAATCTAAATCGTATACTACAAATATCGATTTGGACAATGCTTCAGTCGTTTATATCACTATCGTCATGGTTTATCTTCTTTCTGGTGATAGAACACAAGGGAGAAGAGCAGTTGGCTATAGCTAATATTATTAGAAGTATTTCAAATATACCATTTATGCTTATACAGGCCTTCGCCATAACAGGAAGTTCGCTTGTTAGTAATCTGATAGGGGAAGGACATGATGAGAATGTGTTATATCTTTGCCGGAAGGTGATATGGATAGGTTACGTTTTTTGTATACCCGTGTTTTTTGTAGGCTTCCTTTGGCCGGATTTGTATCTTATGATTTATACAGACAATCAGCAATTAATCAATGATTCGGTTTCTGCCCTCTATGTGATGCAATCGGCATACGTATTGACGGTGCCCGCTTTTGTGTATTATTGCGCTATTTCAGGTACCGGAAATACCCAAATCACTTTAATGGTAGGTACATCATCAATCGTTATCTATATGGTATACGTGATTATATTGGCGCAATTCACCAGCAGCGTATCTGTACTGTGGACTGCCGAGATATTATACTCATTACTCATCTTCTCTATATCATATTGGTATATGAAAAGTGAACGATGGATGTATAAGCAGATTTAATAAATCTGCTATCAGATAAAAAACCAATGATTATTTAGGATTTCCGATATTCTGTCGGGGACATGCCGACATGCTCTTTAAAATATTTGCCAAGAAATGATTGATTCGGGAAATTTAATTCTTCTGCGATTTCTTTTATACTCTTGTTCGTGTTTTTAAGAAGAACGCGTGTCTCCAGCGTGACATATCTGTCAATCCATTCATTAGGAGTTCGGTTGCTTACCTGTTTCACCATTTCAGAAAGATATTTCGGTGTGATACACATCTGTCGTGCATACCAGAATACCCTTCTCTCTGTGTGGGAATGAGTCTCAATTAATCTGATAAATTCATTAAAGATGATATCGGCACGTGACATTTTCTTATCTGATATCTTAGACAATTTATAGATAATGTTGCTGATATCGTATAACATCGTCCTGAATAATGAAGTGACAATCTCCTTCATAAAATGATTATCACTTTCATTCACTTTCATCTTTAACATGTCATAATACCAGACGATAAGTTGAACCTGTTTCTCATTAAGACTAAAGACAGGGTGGTTACGTGTAAATATAAAAAGAGAAGAAATATCATGGACACCCTTGATTGCGTCATTGAAGAAATTATTGGAAATAATAATCGCTATACCTTGGAAATCAGGACTAATCATATAATTGTCCGTTATCTGCTTGTCATTAATGATAATTACATCATTTTTTGTAATCATCCTCTCTTCGGTCTCCACTGTATATTGGGCTTTACCTCTGAGACACAGTCCCATGATGATACCATTTACTCGTCGGGGTTCGCGTGGAATTGGCAACTGTTGGAAATCGTCAATCATGGCTAGGTCATTTTCAATATATCCATCGTTTGAAAATGGTTCCATCGACTTCGCACTAATACTCTTAATCGTTAAATTGTTCATTATTTCCTATTAATATTTTGCAAAGATACGAAAAATATTCACATCATCAAAGTGTAATAGGAAAAATGGACGGAAATCAATGAATATAATTGTAATGAATATAAGAATCAATCTTAATACCTTCTATTTTCATGATTTTATCAACACCAAAATCTTCAGGACCCGTTATGAGAATTTGTTCTATGTTTGATTTCGTAAATCTCCGACATGCTTGTTCATCCATTAACCCGGTGCAAGTGTATTTAAGTCCGTTAACATCAATAATATCTCCTTTCTTCATATTCCTTAATGTCAATCTGACCCAGCCTGAGAACGATTCTCCAAAATCACAAATGATCGAATCACCTTGGTCTATGAATAATTTATAATCATATATATGACTTATATGTTCTGATTTGTGTATTGGCGCAATCTCAGAATATTCAATTTGTGACTGATTGTCGGTACATGACGCAAGTTGCCAATCCAGGAAAGAGCAGTCATCCGATTTCCAGTAATTGATATAGTTGGGACCGTCAATTATTTCATTTCCATTGTCGTCTATTGATGCATTGGATTCTTTACAAAGCCATGTAGAATCGGATGCAAATGAAAATAGGTCATCGTCTGGATATTGCCCATAAAAACGTACTGCGATATCTTCTCTGTAGCCTTTATTTCCCATTTCCGGAGAATACCATACTGCAATTGTATTTCGGCCCGTTTTAAGGAATCGCGCTACCTCGTAGGTGTATATACCAATTTTATTGGAATCAACACATGACGTAAGTACATCTCTACTTACATTCCGTTCATTAATATATAGTATATACTTACCTGTGCTTGCTATTGAAATACATGCGTGTGCCGGTATATTGGGAAATGTGTATTGCTTACGATACCATATTTGCGAGTTGTCTCCAGCTTCTTTACATTCAATCCATGGCATATCCCAACTCTTGGCACAAATGCTTGATGCCGATGAAATAAATAGTAGTATCGTGAAAAATAATCTCATTTGTACCAAAATAAAAGTCGGTCTTCGATCATGCACGAAAACCGACTATATGGTGATTACAATACACTATGCATCAATATTTGCGTATGTTGCATTCTTTTCAATAAATTCTCTACGTGGTTCCACGTCGTCACCCATAAGCATGGAGAAGATTTCGTCTGCATCGGCAGCATTCTCGATACTTACTTGTTTCAGAAGACGTGTCTTAGGGTCCATTGTCGTTTCCCAAAGTTGATCGGGATTCATTTCACCCAAACCTTTGTATCTCTGAGTGTGAATCTTCTTGCCATCTTCTACGCCATTGCCATATTTATCCAGGAACGCCTGGCGTTGTTGGTCGGTGTAGCAATACTCTTTAACTTTATTGTTGAATGTACACAGATAGAGTGGTGGGGTAGCAATGTACAAGTGACCTTCCTGTATGATTTCAGGCATAAAACGATAAAATAATGTCATGATCAGAGTGTCGATGTGAGAGCCATCGACATCGGCATCGGTCATTATGATTATCTTGTCATAACGAAGTTTCTCTATGTTCGCATCTTTACTGTCACCTTCTACACCGAAACGCACACCAATACTTTGAATAATGTTCATTACTGATTCACTTTCAAAGACCTTATGCCACATTACTTTTTCTACGTTAAGAATTTTACCGCGGAGTGGCAGTATAGCTTGCGTATAACGGTCACGACCTTGTTTGGCCGAACCACCTGCAGAATCTCCCTCGACAAGGAATATTTCACAGTCTTTGGGGTCTTTGTTGGAACAGTCAGCCAGTTTACCAGGTAAACCACCTCCAGACATCGGACTCTTGCGCTGTACGCTTTCACGTGCTTTGCGCGCTGCAATACGTGCTGTCGCTGCCAGAACGACTTTGTCGCAGATCATTTTGGCCTCTTTGGGGTGTTCTTCCAAATAATCGGAAAGAGCTTCGCCAACAGCCTGCTGAACAGCACCGGCTACCTCGCTGTTACCAAGTTTAGTCTTTGTCTGTCCTTCAAATTGCGGTTCTGCCACTTTGATGGAAATAACGGCTGTAAGTCCTTCGCGGAAATCTTCACCAGCTATCTCTATTTTAGATTTTTCTATCTGTTTTGATATTTGCGGATCTGAGTCGGCATATTTTTTCAAGGTTCTGGTAAGTGCCATACGGAAACCTACCAGATGAGTACCACCCTCAATCGTATTGATGTTATTTACATACGAATGGATGTTTTCGCTGTAATCGGTATTGTACATGATGGCTACTTCAATAGGCGTTCCTTGTTTTTCTGTCTTAAGGTATATCACGTCATCAAAAAGATGGGTGCGATGACGGTCTACATATCTGACAAACTCTTTTAGTCCGTCTTTGGCATGAAAGACTTCCTGACGCTTATTGCCTTCTTCGTCCGGACGCATGTCGGTAAGAGTAATCTTGATTCCTGCATTCAGATATGCCAGTTCACGCATACGTGAAGCAATAATATCGTATTTGTACGTAGTCGTCGTGAATATCGATGCATCTGGCCAGAATTGTTGACGAGTTCCTTGAAGTTCTGTGGTTCCGACTACCTTGACAGGATATAATGGTTTACCCTTTTCGTATTCCTGCTGATAGATCTTTCCATCACGGAATACCTGTGACATCATGTGCGATGACAAGGCGTTTACGCAGGAAACTCCTACACCGTGGAGACCACCTGATACTTTATATGAACCTTTGTCGAATTTACCTCCGGCATGTAGCACTGTCATGACGACCTCCAATGCCGATTTGTGCAATTTCTTATGTTCATCTACAGGGATACCTCGACCATTGTCTTGTACCGTAATGGAATTATCTTCGTTGATTATAACTTCTATGTGTGTACAGAAACCAGCCATGGCCTCGTCGATAGAGTTATCGACTGTTTCATTAACCAAATGATGGAGACCCTTTTCGCTTATGTCACCAATGTACATAGCCGGACGCTTGCGAACAGCTTCCAAACCTTCTAGAACCTGGATATTACTCGCGGAATAGTTGCTTTCTTTGTTTTGTTCTTCTGCCATATTTAAGATATATATATTTAGTGTGCAAATATACAAAAAAACTTTTATATACGAAAATTTTGAGCATTAAAAAAGGCTACAATCCATAGAGGTTGTAGCCTGTATATCTAAACAAGTCTGTGATCTTGTTTTTAGCCTAATTTGTTGATGTGAAGAGAAAGGCTAGACTTGATGTTGGCAGCCTTATTCTTATGGATAATATTAGTCTTAGCCAATTTATCCAAAATCTTCTGGATACCAGGTAACATCTTAACTGCTTCTTCTTTGTCTGTTACAGCACGGAGTTTGCGTACTGCATTACGCATAGTCTTTGCATAATATTTATTGTGCAGAGCCTTCTTTTTGTCCTGACGGATTCTCTTAACTGATGATTTGTGATTTGCCATCTGTTTAATTCTTTAATTTTTTTATTCTTTGTAGTCCCTAGCAGAATCGAACTGCTCTTTAGAGAATGAAAATCTCTCGTCCTAACCGATAGACGAAGGGACCGATTACTTTTTGCGGGTGCAAAGTTAGATGTTTTATTTGAACAAACCAAATTTTCTCAAAGAAATTTTCGTAAAATACCAAATTTTGTGTATTTTTGTAGTCATGTTAGTAAAAACAAGGGCAATAGTATTACGTTCTATCAAGTTCGGTGACTCATCAATCATAGTAGATGTGTTCACTGAATCGAACGGTCGTTTATCTTTTATCACACATATCGGAAAATCCAAAACGGCAAAAATAAAAAAACAATTCTTTCAATCTTTTGCAATCCTTGACATAGAATGTGATATTCGGCCACGCTCACAATTACAACATATAAAGGAAGTTCGATTCTTATATTCTTTCTCGTCAATACCTTTTGACGTATATAAATTGTCAATATCCCTTTTCCTATCCGAATTTTTATTCTATTCTTTAAAGGAGGAGCAGGCGAATGTCCCTCTATTCGAGTATATCGTATATAGTATAAAATGGTTGGATCAATCTAAAGACAGGTTTTCAAATTTCCATCTTGTCTTCTTGATGAGGTTATCGCGCTTTTTGGGTTTTTACCCAAACCTTTCCGATTATGGCGAGAATCGTTGGTTCGATTTGCGAAGTGGTTGTTTTTGCCAAAGTGCACCAGTGCATGGCGATGTCTTAGAACCTGATGAAGCAAAGAATATCTGTATTATGATGAGAATGAATTATGAAACAATGCACCTCTATACAATGTCACGAAAAGAACGTGATCGTTGTATAGAGGTGATGTTGCATTACTATCGACTTCATCTGCCTGTGTTCCCGGATTTGAAGTCGTTTGATGTCCTCAAAGAACTATTCGTTTAGGAAAGCAACTTTTTTACAAGTGTTGAAATCAACCTGCCATCAGCTTTTCCTGCCATTTTCTTGCTGGCGACTCCCATTACTTTTCCCATTTCTTTCATGCTCGATGCGCCTGTTTCTGCAATAATAGCTTTCACTTCTGCTTCAATTTCTGCTTCGCTCATCTGTTTTGGCAAATATTCTTCAATTACACTGACCTGTGCCAGTTCCTCATCTGCAAGATCTTGCCGTTTTTGTTCTATAAAGACTTGTGCGGACTCTTTACCTTGTTTTGCCAACTTTGCTAGAATTTTCAGAGCATCAGCATCTTCAAGTGTGTCATTGGCTCCAGGAGCTGTTTTAGCTTCTAGAAATACTTTTTTAATGTTACGCAATGTTTCGAGACGAACTTTGTCTCTGGCTTTCATTGCCTCCTTAATGTCTTCACTTACTTTTTCAAAAAGTGCCATATTTATATGTTTTATGCAAATTTTATTGTACCTTGTATCGGCTCTTTCTTTGAGCTATCGGTATTATTTGATTCTAATTCTTCTTTACCGCCAGCCTGACTGCGTATGCTGTCTAGAACCTCACGTGTACGTTTATAAGTAGGCGTGGATTCTACAGCTGAAATGACATCGTCATTATCAAGGTCTTCGTGACGGAAAATAAATATATGTGGTCTGCGTTTGTACACTCTGTTACCAGCTTCGCTCCCATAATATCTATGTCTTCTATCTTGTCGTTCGGCTGCTTTTTCTTCTTCTTCGGCAATTCTGTTGGCTTCTTCTTGTGTATGTTTCTTAAGATGAGAATCCATGCCTGCCACATCTTTAATGCCAAATCCTGTCGCCAGAATCGTTACTTTGACTTTCGCTCCAAGATCAGGATCTGTTGCAATCCCCCATTTGATTTCAAAACCTGTACCGAATTTTTTCATAAACTCGTCCACATCATTCATCTCTTCCATCATAAGACCAGTCTGTCCTTGTTTGTCACTGCAGAATGAAATGGATAGAAGAATTTTCTTAGAGTTGAAAATATCGTTGTCGTTCAGCAAAGGAGAATTCAGCGCATCATCGATAGCTTTCTTTACACGTCCTTCGCCTTCTCCGTATCCTGTACTCATAATGGCAACGCCACCGTCTTTGAGTACTGTCTTTACGTCGTTGAAATCCAAATTTATCAAACCATGAACCGTAATAATCTCAGCAATACTTTTTGCAGCGATACTTAAAGTGTCGTCTGCCTTTCCAAATGCATCAAGTACAGTCAGGTCTGGATATATTTCACGTAGGCGTTCATTATTAATGACCAAAAGAGCATCGACATGTTTTGACATTGCCTCCACGCCATCGAGTGCCTGGTCTATTTTCTTGTCGCCTTCAAAGCGGAATGGTATTGTTACTATGCCAACTGTTAATATGCCTAAGTCTTTTGATACACTTGCAATTACGGGAGCAGCACCGGTACCGGTACCTCCGCCCATACCTGCTGTGATGAATGCCATCCTCGTACCATCACTAAGCATGGAGCGTACATCATCAATACTTTCTTCCGCAGCTTGACGCGCCTTTTCAGGTTTATTACCTGCACCTAACCCTTCTTTACCTAATTGCACATGAACAGGTACTGGTGAATCATTAAGTGCTTGATTGTCTGTATTACATAATACGAAAGAAACATCATGGATTCCCTCGCGATACATGTGATTGACAGCATTGCCTCCGCCGCCACCTACACCTATCACTTTGATAATGCTATGCTCTTTTTCTGGATCGCCAAAATCCAATATCTCAGGTTTGTTAAAGTCTTCCATCTTTGTATATATTTAAATATTAGACAATAATTACTCTTCTTCTTTTATAATGCTTTCGAAGAAGTTTTTTAATTTTTTACCGGCTTTAGTCATAATACTGTTCTTCTTCTTTTCTTCAGCCACTCTCTTTTTTTCTTCTTCTTCAACTTGTCTGGCAGCTTCTTCTTCTGCTTCTTTTTTCTTGCGGGCCTCTTCTTCTGCTTTATGTTTTTCAGCTTCAGTACGTACTACGCCTGGAGCAATTTCTGTTACTTGACGGGCTTTAATATGTATTTCATTTGTAGAGGATGCTTGCTGTGACGCAAATAAGTCTCCGTTAGCATTGATTTCATCACCGGCACAATTCATGTCTCCTTTTGCAAGTAAGGCCAATATCGTATTCATCGTGCCGTCATGTTCATTGATTAATTGACTTGTAGAGTCTATCGCCTGAGTTACAAATTTAGCAATACGTATTTTGTCAATATGCGAATGATTCATAAAGGCTTTGTCTATGTCTTTCATATTAGAACCTCCACCTGTCAATATGATTCCGCCCAACAACTTGTCTCCGTATTCAGAAGATTGTATTTGGAACCACACGTTTTCTATAATCTCTTCAAGTCGGCCTTCCGTTATTTCAATAAATTTCCTACTTTCAATCGACCTTTCTTGGTCAATGGGCAACATTAATGTATTATCGATATCACTATTTTCTGTATATGCACATGCATATTTCAGTTTCATTCTTTCGGCATCCTCTTCCTCCATTTGTAATGAAGCGATATCTTTTGTGATATTATTGCTGCCTAGAGGTATCACGGCAAGATGTCTAAGCATATTCTTAAAATAGACGGATACCGTAGTCGTATCAGAACCGATATCGACGAGTGCACATCCTGACCGTTTTTCAGCTTCCGTAAGAACGCTATCTGCAAGAGCATAAGGAGCAAGGAACATTTCGGCAACGTTAATTCCGGCGGCATCGAAACATTTATTTAGATTCTTATAAAAGCTCATTCTGGATAAAATATTGAGGAAATTTCCTTCAAGACGTCTGCATTCTATTCCTACAGGATCTATCTGCATTTGTGAATCGACCAAATATTCTTGTTCTGCAGCATCTAATATCTCTTGTTCCGGATATTTCATATTTCGGTTGGCATCCATCAGTTCGATGACCATTTCCTTTGTGACCTTGGTCTCCGCAGGCAAGTCTTTTACTATCGTGTTTTTAACGCTTCGTATAGATTGCCCTCCCACACCAACGTATACCTGACTTATACCGGTTTTTAGTGTGTTGGTCAGTTTGTTTACAATACTAGCAAGACATTGTGCTGTCTTATCGATATTGTAGACTACGCCTTTGCGGATGAATGACGAAGAGTCTTCTTTAGCAACGGCAAGTACGGTGATGCTGCCGTCGATATTTTTTCTTCCGGCTATTCCTGTCATCTTTGATGAGCCTAATTCAATAGCTACGATAAATTCTTTTGCTGCCATACTATACTATTTTATATATTTTGTTTTTTCTTGCATATTATTTGATTGTTGAACTCCAAACTAATATAGGAATACTTGTTCCATCCCACTTCATTCAGTCCATACTTGTAAAATTTTTCGAGTCTGTTTAGCTTCTCTAAAATATAAGTAGGTCTTCCTAGATAAACAATATGATCGCCAACTCTCGGCACGATTTCTATACTAAGATCCTGTAATACGTTAATCTGCATAATCTGATTTTTCCAGAAATCGTTGTGGTTTATGAAGTTTGCTATGTGTTTGAGAATTCTTTTGGCATACCATTGTGGAATATAACCTGTTGCGATAATGAGATTTGAGACATATCTCGTATTTGGCATAATTCCTCCCTGGTCATCCACATAGTAATCATCCCCATTAACACTTTTTATTCTAATTATAGGCATTCTCTGTCTGAGATTGATACAAACATGCCCATCTTCTGTCTTGTAACATTGTGCGGATTCTACAAATGCGCTATGTCTTAATAAATCCTCAATTTCCCTAATATTAACTTCATGCATTGAACGGTTTAGGGGATAAATCTTTTTGTTAAGCAATATCTTTTTTATTTCACCTGCACTAAGAAATCCATCTGTTACTTCATCGCTTATGTTAATACTGACTTTTGTACATAATCTGTTGCGGTCATCAGGTCTGTTGAATGATGTGACTGCAAATACTAGATATACCGCAATGGCAATATCTAGAATAATTATGATGGATTTCTTCCAGTTGATTCTCATTTATTGATATTTGGCTTTCAGAATTTTAGTCATTTGTGGCACATAATTATCTAAATCTCCAGCTCCAAGTACAATTAGGACTTCAAAGTCCTGATTTTTAACTATATCAAGTACTTCTTCTTTTTTAATCATCTTTTTAGTTACGCCATCCTTTAGGTTGTCGTAAATAAGTTTTGATGTTACGCCTGGTATAGGTTGTTCTCGAGCTGGGTATATATCGCATAATATAACCTCGTCCAGAATACTCAGACTGTCTGCAAAATCTTTGTAGAAATCACGAGTACGAGTGTACAGATGAGGCTGGAAGATAGCTGTGATTTTCTTATCTTTGTATAATTCCCTTATGCTTTTGGCACTTTGGTAGATTTCCTTGGGATGATGTGCGTAATCGCTTAAAAAGACAATCTTGTCGTTCTTAATCTTGAAGTCGAAGCGTCTGTCTACTCCTAAATATGTCTTAATGCCATATTTTATTTCTTCTGTTGTACATCCGTTTAATTGGGCTAAAGCCATTGCTGCAACAGCGTTTTCAATATTAATAGGTATAGGTTGACCTAGTTCAACTCCTGTGATATTTTCAACGGGTGAAATGAAGTCAAATGTGATATTACCGTTATCAATAACAATATTTTCAGCATGAAAGTCGCCTTCATCCCGACTATATTCGTATCTTCTGACTCCTTTAGATATTTCATCCTTCATTTCCAGGCCCTTATGTATAATAAGTGCACCGCCGTCTTGTATCAGTGTCGTGTAATGATGAAAACTTTCCAAATAGGCTTCTTTTGTGCCATAGATATCAAGATGATCTGGATCTGTTGCTGTTATGACGCTCATATATGGTCGAAGCCAATGGAATGAACGATCAAACTCATCTGCTTCTATTACAACATAATCACTATTGTCACTTAAGATATAGTTAGTGCCATAATTCTTTGATATACCACCCAGAAAAGCGTTGCAGTCTACATGACTTTGGTGCAAAATATGTGCAGCCATAGTAGAAGTTGTCGTCTTCCCATGTGTACCTGCTACGCACAGCCCTTTATGTGTACGTGTAAGTGTACCAAGCACTTGTGCACGTTTTTCGATTTCATAGTTCCCTTCTTTGAAGAAAACTAGTTCTTTATGTTCTGCCGGTATGGCAGGCGTAAATATGACCAATGTCGATTTGGGGTCTTTACAAGCGTGAGGTATGGCATCAATGTCCTCATCGTAATGAATTAACATTCCCTCTTTTTCAAGTTGTTTGGTTAATTCGGATGGAGTTTTGTCATACCCCGCTACGACCATACCTTTTTTAATAAAATAACGTGCTATGGCACTCATTCCAATGCCACCTGCACCAATAAAATAAACTGCTTTTATATCTTTAAGTTCCATAATCTTATTTATTCAAAGCCAATGATATTACTTCTTTGGCAATTATGTCTGCTGAATCCGGAAGACCCAACTTTATTATATTCGTACTCAAGTTCTCAAGTTTCTCGTTGTTGTTTACTGTTTCAACAGCCAACTTCAGTAGTGTCGTTGATGCTTCAGAATCTTTGATATATAATGCTGCATCTTTATTCACTAATGCCATCGCATTTTTTGTCTGGTGATCTTCGGCAACATTGGGTGAAGGTACTAATATGACAGGTTTCCCAATTAGACAGAATTCTGATATACTACTTGCGCCCGCACGACTGATAATTAAGTCTGCAGCCTTATAAGCTACACCCATATCGGAAATAAAATCTGTTACCTTTAACATAGGTAATTCCTTGTGTTTCTTCAATTCATCCATGATACTGGAATTATAATATTTTCCAGTTTGCCATATAAATTGCACACCCGATTCTTCCACTAAATCCAAATGATTCAGAATGCTCTCGTTTATCGTGCGCGCTCCAAGACTTCCCCCGACAAGAAGGATTGTCTTTTTGGATGGATCTAAGCCGAAACTTAAGACTGCTTCTTTTTGACTTATTTTCGTTTCTAAAATAGCTTGTCGTACCGGATTCCCGGTCTTTATGATTTTATCAGCTGGGAAGAACCTTTCCATGCCATCATAAGCAACACATATTTTTTTTGCCTTCTTGGCTAAAAGCTTATTCGTTACGCCTGCATAAGAATTCTGTTCTTGTATTAAACAAGGGATATTCATGGCTGCGGCTTGATTTAAGGTCGGCCCACTAGCATAACCACCAACTCCAACTGCTGCCATCGGCTTGAATTCTTTGATGATTTTTTTTGCCATGTGCTGGCTTTTCCATATTTTTAATAATACAGATATGTTCTTAAGCAAGTGCTTGCGGTCAAAGCCACATATAGGTAACCCTTTGATCTCATATCCGGCTGCCGGTACGCGTTGCATCTCCATACGTCCCAGTGCTCCAACAAACAGAATTTTAACATCTGGACGTTGTGCCTTGATAGCGTTCGCAATGGAGATAGCTGGAAATATGTGCCCACCAGTTCCACCTCCACTAATTATTATTTTTAATTCTTCGTCCATATTCGTTTCTATTTATTTCGCAAAAGTAACTATTTTTTTTTTCATTTTATAATTTTATCAGATAATTTATTCGCTTATTGCCGCGTTATTTGCAACTTCCATGTCACTGGGAGTAGTATCGTCTTTTTCATCAACCCTTTTCTTCGCGGAACGACTAACACTTAAAATGACCCCAATGTAGGCACAATTGATGATTGTTGATGTCCCTCCTTTGCTTATTAAGGGTAATGGTTGACCTGTAACGGGGGCAAGTCCCACTGCAACAAGCATGTTAAATATGGCCTGAGTCGCAAGCATAAGTGCTAATCCCATCGCCAAAAAGGCCGGAAAATTATTTTCACAGCGATTCGCAATTCTGCCTGTTCTAAATAATAACATGATATAGAGAAAAACAACGACAACGGCCCCTGTTATGCCCATTTCTTCTATAATTATAGCGTAGATATAATCGGAGAATGCTTGTGGTAAGAAATCTCTTTCTACAGAGTTACCTGGACCTTTGCCGATGATATTGGAGGAGGCAATAGCGATGTTTGAATGTGCAACTTGTGCGTTTTTATCGAGATCGTAATCCTGAGGGGCAACTTCTTCCGTACTGATAAATTTAATAATACGTGATTTCCATGTGTCCGCTCTATGGAAAACCTTTTCTATAGTGGTAGCCTTTTCATTTTGGTCTACTTGTTCTTCTAAGTTTGTCTTTGCAGTCTCTTTAGATTTGTCAGTACCAATTATCATGATACAAGCGAATGCTAGCGCGACTAAAAGCGTTACAATCCCCAATAACTTTCCTATCTGGTATTTTGGAACTCTACCGATAATCATCATCATTACGATAACCATACATAACAGTACTGCTGTCGACAAATTCTCCACCGCTATTGGAAGGACCATAAATGCACTAACAATAAGAATGTAACCAAAAGCCTTCTTGTCAGCCCCTCTTTCTGTTTGCATGGCACTGAGTATTTGTGCTTCTGCCAATATCATGGCCCCTTTCGCAATTTCGGACGGTTGGAATTGCATACCCAATATACTTATCCATCTTTGGGCGCCATTGGTTGAATGTCCTGCAATAAATACAAAAATCAGAGAGAAAAATGCAATTCCTAAAAATACAGGAGTAAATAACTTGAAGTATTTGCATTTAATGTTGAGTGTTATGATCATAAAGAACAATCCCACTGCTAGTATTGCGCAGTGATAGATAATGGGCGATAAATAGTTCCCCTTCTTGTATGTCAGTTCGCTTGATGCACTATATACCTCTACGATACTGATCATACACAGGAAAAAGAATACCATCCATATTACTTTATCACCCTTGAATATGTTATTTAATGTCTTGTTCAACATTTACTAGCTTATAAAGTTTATATATTACAAATTTCTAACTAATGTTTTGAATTGCTCACCGCGGTCTTCCATATTCTTAAATAAATCAAAACTAGCGCAGCAAGGGCTGAGAAGAACCGTATCTCCTGGTTTCGCCATCTCATAGCAAGCTTGTACACAGTCTTTCATATTGTGAGTATCCTTTACAGGAATCCCCATGTTGTCAAAGAAATTATGTAGTTTGGTGTTGTCGGCTCCGAGATATACTAGTCCTGTACATTTGTCCTTAACTAAATCTTTGATGGCATTATAGTCATTGCCTTTATCTTTACCTCCAAGTATAAGGATTACAGGTGTCTTCATACTTTCCAGGGCATACCAACACGCATCGACATTTGTCGCTTTGGAATCGTTAATATATTGTACTCCGCGCACTTTCGTAACTTTTTCCAATCTGTGTTCTACACCAGGAAAGTCGCTTAGACTTTTCCTGATTATATCTTTCTTAATCCCAGAAAGATCCGATGCTATGCCTGCAGCCAATGAATTATATATATTATGCTTGCCGGTCAGACTGAGTCCCTCTTGCTCCATATTGAACGGGGTCGGTTGCTCTATCTTATATTCACCCTTTTCGATATAACCGATGGATCCTTTTTCTTTTATTTCAGAGAAAGGACATTTAAGCGCTTTGATATCGTATTTTTCCAATTCTTTCTTTATTATGGGATCGTCATTCCAATATATAAAAGAATCATCCTTTGTCTGGTTCTGTATGATGCGCATTTTTGCATCGACATAATTTTGCATACAGTTATCATATCTGTCAAGATGATCAGGTGTGATGTTTAGTAATATCGCAATATTAGCACGGAAATCATACATATTGTCTAATTGGAAAGAACTAAGTTCTATGATGTAGTATTCATGCGGAGCCTCTGCCACTTGAAGCGCGAGACTGATACCTATATTCCCTGCTAATCCGACATCGTATCCAGCAGATTTAAATATATGGTATATCAGAGACGTCGTAGTCGTCTTTCCGTTACTGCCTGTGATGCAAATCATTTTGGAGTTTGTGTATCTGCCGGCAAATTCTATTTCGCTTATGATATGGATACCCTTCGAATTTATTTTCTTAATCATAGGGGCGTTGCATGGTATACCCGGACTTTTTATAATTTCATCAGCACTAAGTATTTTTTCTTCTGAATGATGCCCTTCTTCCCATTCGATATCGTGGTCGTCCATTAGTTTCTTGTATTTGTCATTTATATTAGACATATCAGAAACAAAGACGTCGAAACCTTCTTTTTTGGCCAGTACGGCAGCTCCAGCTCCGCTTTCTCCAGCTCCTAAAACTACAATTCTTTTCATATATTTATATTTATCGCATTTTTAATGTTATGATAGTAAGTGCTGCAAGAATAATTGTTACGATCCAGAAACGGATAGTAATTTTGGATTCATGTATAGCTCCACTTGGTTTTTTTACAAGATATTTACATTCTGGATCTAGTTGTGACTGTTGGGTCCTGAAGTTATCGTGTATCGGAGTACGTTTGAATATACGTTGTTTCACTCCATGTCTTTTTCCTAACTTGTAATAGTAAACCTGAACGATGACACTTAAACTTTCTATAAAGAAAATTCCGCAAAGTATTGGCAACATGAGTTCCTTATGAATAATGATTGCGGCCACGGCTATGATACCACCAATTGTCAGTGATCCGGTATCACCCATGAATATCTGGGCTGGATATGCATTATACCAAAGGAATCCAATAAGTGCACCGATAAAGGCGCAAATGAACACAACAAGTTCTTGTGAACCTGGTATGTACATTATATTTAGATATGCCGCATATTCTATATGACTACTTACGTATGCGAAAATACCCAGCGCTACACCTATTATAGCGGAATTCCCCGCACACATGCCATCCATACCGTCGTTCAGGTTGGCACCGTTGGATACAGCAGTTACAACTATTATTGTCATTATTACAAATAGTATCCATCCCGCAGCTGTTTTATACTTGCCACAAAATCCTGTGATTTTCGAATAGTCTAAATTATGTCCTTTTACGAAAGGTATAGTAGTCTTTAGAGATTTTACGGCAGCACTTCTGTGCTTTATTACCATCTCCTGACCTTGTCTCTGTACTGCCAGATTTTCACGTACAACAGCATCTGGACTCAGATAGAGTACTAATCCTACGATAAGACCTAACCCTATCTGACCGACAATCTTGAATTTGCCGTGTAGTCCCTCTTTATCTCTCTTGAAAATTTTGATATAATCATCAAGGCCACCAAGAAAACCAAGCCATAAAGTAGTGATGATCATTAATAATAAATAGATATTACGCATACGTCCCAAGAGGATTACAGGTATTAGAATAGCCATTATGATAATGACTCCGCCCATGGACGGCACACCTATCTTCTGTACACCAAACGGGTCTATGCTAGCGTCTCTCTGGGTTTCTGTTATCTGTTTGCTCTTAAGGAATTTAATGAATTTTTCTCCAAACCAAGCGGAAATAATCAGTGCTAGAATCAGTGCTAGAAGAGCACGGAATGATATATAGGCCCACATGTGTGAACCAGGAATACCAAATTGGCTGAGAAATCTGAATAAATAGTATAACATATTACAATATATTGATTAATTACCAAATATTATGTGTATAATCTCTTTGTCATCAAAATGATGCTTTACACCTTTTACATCCTGATAATCTTCATGCCCCTTACCTGCAACTAATATAACATCACCTTTTTGGGCCATCATACATGCCGTACGTATTGCTTCTTTGCGGTCGACTATACTTATTACCTTTTTCATTTGTTGCGTATTTAGGCCTGCGAGCATGTCGTTGATAATATCTTGTGGTTCTTCGAAACGGGGGTTGTCGCTAGTTATTATAACCTTATCACTCTGTTTTACTGCTTCTTGCGCCATTAATGGGCGTTTGCCTTTATCTCTATTTCCGCCTGCACCACATACAGTAATAACATGACCTTTGCCATCAAGGACTTCGTGGATTGCATTAAGAACGTTTTCCAAAGCGTCTGGTGTATGCGCATAGTCTACAATTGCCGTATATCCATCCGGCGATTGTATCGGTTCAAGTCTACCGCTAACACTTTTCAAGGTACTCATGACGAGTAGGATGTCTTCAGGCTTTTTCCCTAACATAATCGCAGCACCGTATACTGCAAGTAGATTGCTTACGTTGAATTTACCGATAAACTGTACTCCGACTTCCCTTCCGTCAACATCCAGATACATTCCTTCAAAATGGCATTCCAGAATTCTTGCTTTGAAATCGGCCATTGTCCTTGTAGAGTAAGTCTTCACTGTGGCTTTTGTATTTTGTACCATAACCATTCCATTTTTATCGTCTGCATTGGTTATAGCGAAAGCACTTTTGGGAAGTCCATCAAAGAATGCTTTCTTCGCATCGCGGTAGTTTTCGAATGTTTTGTGATAGTCAAGATGATCACGTGTAAGATTAGTGAAGATTCCTCCTGTAAATTTCAGGCCCCCAATGCGCTTTTGAGCAATAGCATGACTGCTACATTCCATAAATGCGTATTCACAACCTTCGCTTACCATCTTACCTAATAGCTCGTTTAGTTCTATAGGATCTGGGGTGGTATGATCTGCAGGTATTACTTCTCCGTCGATATAGTTGCAGACAGTAGAAAGAAGACCGCACTTATATCCGAATTTTCGGAACATATTATATAATAAGGTGGCAATTGTGGTTTTTCCATTTGTACCAGTTACTCCCACTAATTTTAATTTAGCTGAAGGGTCTCCGTAAAATATGGTTGCAACTTTACCGACAGCATCTTCTGTGGAAGTTACCTTTATGTATGTAATACCAGCTATCTTATTTGTTGGTACGTCTTCACATAATATGGCAATAGCACCTAGTTCAATAGCTTTGTTTATATAAGAATGTCCATCTACTTGCGTCCCTTTGATAGCAATAAACAGATGTCCATCCTTTATTCTTCGGGAGTCAATGTTTACTCCAGCAATTTCAACATCAATATCCCCTTCAATACTAATGGGTTTAATGTTTTTGAGTAACTCTTTTAATTTCATATTTTAAGTATTTTATTATTCCATTTTTATGTTACATATAGCACCCTTGGTAATAGCCTTCCCAGCCGGATAGCTTTGTGATACTACTTTTCCTCTACCTTGGATTCGGACTTTTATACCTCTACTCTCAAGCATATAAACAGCATCGCTAGCACCCATGCCAATCACATTCGGGGTGATGTTATATCTGTATTGTGCTTGTCTGGATAGAGTGACAGCTCTGTTGCCGCTCTTCGCGATGCCCCATATCGGATTCCCGGATGCATAAGAACCATTCCATGATGTATTAGTATGAATACCTAAATGATTAAGTACGTAATCGGCTGCAAGAATATTACCGCTCTTGACATTAGGGATAAGAATTGATGCGGAATCACGTGCGTCTATTACATCCAATTTAAGGCTTCGTGCCATAATACCTTCGGCAATATGATGAAAAACGACTCCGCTCATACCACCTCCGGAAGCAGGTAAACCAGACTTTTGAATACATACGATACAACTGTACCTCGGTTTGTCTGCTGGAAAGAATCCGGCAAAACTTAGCAAATAATTGACTTCTCCGGATTTATATCCTCCCGCACCTTTCGAGATTTGAGCGGTACCTGTCTTACCCGCTACCTTAAAAGACTTGGAACCAGCCTTCTTTCCTAGTCCTTGACTTACGACATGTTCAAGAATAGTTTGCATTTCATGTAAAGTTTTATCTTTACATATATGTGCTTTAATTACTTCTGGTGGGAATTCTGCTATCACTTGGTCGCCCTTTACTATTTCCTTGACGAAGCGGGGACGCATCATTCGTCCGTTATTCGCTATCGCATTATAGAATGTTAACGTCGAAATCGGAGGGACCTGAGTTTCATAGCCAATACTCATCCATGGTAGAGCCGTCTTGCTCCAATTGATGTATTCACCTCTTTTGTTTTTCTTCGGCATTCTTATTTTAGGAGGCGTTGCACCAACAAGAGGTATGTGCAAATCACTAGCTATTCCCACACGATACAAACCCTGAACGAATTTTTCGGGATTATTTCCATAATGTTCATCAATAATACGACTGACACCGACATTGGAACTGTAGCCTAAAACCTGAGGTAATGTGAGGACTTGGTAACCTCCTTTTCTCCAGTTGTGATCCTTCATGTCACGTCCGTGCATGTTCCATACACCACATCCTGTGTCCACTGTGTAACTTGTGTCGACGACACCGTCATCAAGAGCTACCATAATGGAAGCTGTTTTGAATACAGATCCTGGTTCCAAGAGATCGGATATGGCGTCATTCTTAATTTCCCGATACTCGCCATCGTCACATTTCGTCATGTTGACAATGGCTTTAACATCACCTGTTTCAACTTCCATAACAATAGCGACACCAACATTTCCATTCACTTCTTTCAGTTTCAATTCGTCTATAAGAGAACGCTCTGCCAAGTCCTGTATATTCACATCAATGGTCGTTACAATATCAGCACCATCTATAGGTGGGGTGTCGGTAATACTCAGAAATTTATTCATCACTTTCCGCCGATGTGTAATTCCGTTCGTACCTCGTAGTATTGAATCGTATGATAGTTCCAACCCACACCGCGCCATATCCTTTCCTCCGAAAAGGTCGCCCACTGTTCGTTGCGCTAATGATCCGAATGGGCGTCGGCGCGAGTCAAATACTTCTTTATGGAAACCTCCTGCATATCCTGATAAATTGAAGATAGGCAGTTTTTTAACTTCAGTGTATGTGTTATAGTCGATGCGCTTGTCCCATATAGGCCAATTTTGACTCATTTTACTACGCCCTTCTTCCATGTCACGTTTGAAATCTGCAACAGATTTTGAAGGGAAAATTTTATGTAGCCCTTCACAGATCTTATCAACATTAGCCTTCCATATCGAATCTTTTTTCGCACCACCAGCCTTAAAATCCATGTAAATTTTAAATTCAGGTATTGAAGATGCCATTAATTGTCCGTCGCAACTTAAAATATTACCTCTTACAGGCTTTACGCTTATACTGTCTTTCTTTTGTCTTGAGGCGACTTTCATCCAATAATCGTGCTTAACAGTCATGATAAAGAAAGCTTTGCCTATAATCAACACACATATCAATGCCATCAAAATAGCGATGACAGAGTAACGAGGCATTATTTTTTTATTCTCAAATTTACTCATTTGGCACTGTTATTTTGTATGGTGGTTGATCGGCAATGTGCAGAACACTGTCTTTGTTGTTTTTTAAAATCTCAAGAACATGACTCTCGCGACATCTTTCCGTAAGTTGACTGGAACTAGACAATGCTTTGTATTTCGCATCCTTTAATTCCCCTTCCAGCTTGTCTATTTCTATCAGATCTTGTTGACAACTGTATCTGCTTGATATATATATTATAGTAATGAAAACGATAAGTACAATCAACCAAATCTGACTTCTTATCATTTGCGCAGTAAGAAAATCACCTCCAATTATTTTTCGCAGAGATATATTGGTCGGAGATGAAACTTCATCTTCTCTGGCTCTCTCTTTAATAACAGCTTTGATGGCATCGGCCTCTTTTTCTTCCAATGCTTTCTGCTTCTCTTCTGTTATCGGCACTTCTGTTTCTATTTCATTTATTTCTTCGGTCATTTTCTTTCTGCTATTCTTAATTTTGCACTTCTGCTACGCGGATTTTTTGCCAACTCTTCTTCACCGGGCATTATTACTTTATTATTAATCAGATTATAAGGGGTCTCTGCTTTTCCAAAAAAGTCTTTAACGATTTTTCCTTCGATGTTCCCTGATTTCATTATGTTTTTTACCATTCTGTCTTCTAGACTATGGTATGTTATGACAACCAGTCTTCCGCCGGGCCTTAATAATTCAGTCGCACTATAAAGCATGTCTTTTAGCGCTCTCATTTCATGATTGACCTCTATGCGAAGCGCCTGAAACATTTTTGCCATTTCTTTTTTTTCTCGTTCGCGAATAAAAAGCTTTTCCGTGATACCAAGAAAATCTTGTGTCGTTTCAATCGGTTTATTTGCCCGAGCCTTGATGATAGAGGCTGCAATCTTGCGCGAATTTTTCAGTTCGCCATAAAGATAAAACATATCGGCTAGTTGTTCTTCTTCGTATGTGTTAAGTATATCAGCAGCTGTTTGTCCTGCCCTTTTGTTCATGCGCATATCCAATACTGAGTCAAAACGAAACGAGAACCCGCGAGCTTCGTCATCGAAATGATGACTTGAAACTCCTAAGTCGGCCAATAACCCATCAATATGTTCGACCTCATAATATCTCATCCAATTCTTCAGGTATCTGAAGTTGCTTCTTACGAATGTGAATTTGTCGTCATGCATAATATTTGCCTCGGCATCGGAATCTTGGTCAAAACCATATAAATGATCTTTCTCGTTCAACCTACTTAGAATTTCACGACTATGTCCGCCACCACCAAATGTAACATCAACGAATACACCCCCAGACTGAATGTTCAGCCCGTTAATGCTTTCGTCTAATAATACCGGCACGTGATATGTTGGTGCTTTCCCTAAGATTTGCATACGTACATCTTTAATAAAGAATTCGGGTTCAAAGGTACATAAAAATCCTTGAATTAATTCACAATCAACCACATTTTTTTGTAATTAATAAAGTATTTGTTCCTGCCACTATCTTATCCATTATAAATGAGGACATTTGCGTTTACTCGATTGTTGGCGCCATAGAATTTGTTTCTGTTAGCTAAGAAAGGTAACAAATACGACTTAAATATTTATTTATTGTGACAAAATAATTGTTTTTGAGCATTTTTTCGACAAAATAGTATTTATTTTAAAAGATTTCTGCTATTTTTGCAAATTGTTAGTATAATAGAGAATGGCCGAAATAACAGAGAAAACAATAGACGTCAGTAAAATACTGAATACAAAGATGGGCACAAAGGCAAAGTTTGTGCCAAATTTTGTAATCGGTTGGCTTAAACATATTGTTCATCAAGACGAGGTTAATGCCTATTTGTGGAAGAGCCGTAACGAGAAAGGTACAGAGTGGTTAGAGGAATGTGTGGAATATCTTGATATGAATATAACCATAGAAGGTTCTGAGAATTTACCAGACAAAAATGATGGGAAATTATACACATTTGTTAGTAACCATCCTTTAGGAGGTGCTGATGGTGTAGCACTTGGTGCTATCATTGGTCGCCATTATGACGGTCGTTTTAGATATTTGGTGAATGACCTGCTGATGAATCTCCCGGGACTCGCTCCTGTTTCTATCCCGATTAACAAGACTGGTAAGCAGGGACGTGATTTCCCAGCAATGGTTGAGGCCGGTTTCCATAGCGACAACCACATGCTTATGTTTCCCGCAGGCCTTTGTTCCCGCCGTATAAATGGAGTGATACATGATCTACCGTGGAAGAAGACATTCATATCCAAAAGTGTAGAAAACCATCGTGATGTAATACCAATACACTTTAGCGGACATAATTCGAATTTTTTCTACCGCCTTGCAAATATATGTTCTAAATTACATATTAAGTTCAATATTGCAATGCTTTTCTTGGTAGATGAAATGTATAAAAATACCCATAAAAATTTTAGAGTTGCCATAGGTAAACCCATACCTTGGCAAACATTTGATAATACAAAAACGCCGATGGAATGGGCAAAATTTGTCCAGGATGAGGCGTATAAGCTTTAACTAATCGAACTTAAAAACAACACCATAATGGAAGAAGAGATAATCCAGCCGATAGACAAGGAAGTTCTTAAAAGAGAATTAACCTCAGAGCGACAATTGCGTATGACCAATAAGAGTCATAATGAGATTTATATAATTACTGCTCATGAGGCTCCCAATGTAATGAAAGAGATAGGTCGTCTACGCGAAATAGCATTTCGTTCAGCAGGTGGTGGCACTGGTAAATCCATGGACATTGATGAATTTGATACGATGGACAATTGTTACAAGCAATTGATTGTATGGAATCCTGAAGAAGAAGAAATAATAGGAGGCTACAGATATCTTTTGGGCACAGATGTTGATGTTGATGCCAACGGACAGCCCATATTGGCCACAAGTCACATGTTCCATTTTTCAGATAAATTTATGAAGGAATATATGCCACAGACTATCGAGTTGGGGCGTTCTTTCGTGTCTGTCGATTATCAGAGCACGCGCCGTGGAGCTAAAAGTTTGTTTGCTCTTGATAATTTGTGGGACGGTTTGGGTGCGCTGACGGTTATTATGCCTAATGCTAAATATTTCTTTGGCAAGATGACGATGTATCCTTCTTATGTGCGAAGAGGTAGAGATATGATTCTTTATTTCCTCAAAAAACATTTTGATGATAAAGACCGTCTGATTATACCGATGAAACCGTTGGTTATTGAAACGGATGAGGCGGAATTGAAGATGTTGTTTTCTGAAAAATCGTTTAAAGACGATTACAAAATATTGAATCGTGAAATACGTAAATTAGGTTATAATATACCACCTCTTGTTAATGCTTATATGGGTCTGAGTCCTACAATGAAGATGTTCGGCACCGCCATCAATTATGGTTTTGGTGATGTGGAAGAGACAGGTATACTAATTGCAGTAGATGAAATATTGGAGGAAAAACGAATACGTCATATCGATTCTTTCATAAAAGCCCATCCAGAAGCTCTTCAAATAACTTCCGGTGCAAATAATGTAATCTACAAAGAGAAATAATTGTTATACAATCGGAAGACTGATTCCGTTTATTTTCTGATATATATCCAGAGCATATACATCTGTCATACCACTAATATAGTCTATGACAGCCATAATGCGAGTTTCTAGATCATCCGAATCGATATCGTATTGACTGCTAACACGATTGATCAACTGTTTGGAGTAGAAACGGTCGGGATATGCAACAGCTTCTATCATCTGATTCATCAATGTTTCCATAATCTTGTATCCAGAGAGTTCTATATCAAGTACGGGCTTGCTTCTGTATATCTTCTTAAAGGATAATTCAGAGCAATGTTTGTATGCGTTGCGCTGTAAATCGGAAATGTGATCAATAAGAGATCCTTCGAATCTTCCTTGTAGAATTTCTTCTTCATTGTTTATGAATGCTTTAACGCATTCGTTTTCCAACTTGCCGATAACACATGCACGCATATATACTACCTTCTCATTGTCGTCTGTTAATCCTTCTTCTGCGATTCTGGACTTTATTCCTTTTTTAGTATCTTCATCGAAGAATCCCAACAAGAGTCTTTCGGTTTCGCTGAAAGATAGAATTTTCAATTTGTTCGCATCTTCTATGTCCATAATCTCATAACAGATATCATCAGCAGCTTCTACAAGATACACGAGTGGATGACGAACATATTTTAGAGGTTCACCTTCACTCGATTTGCAAATAATCCCCAATTCATCGGCTATTTTCCTATAAATATCCGTTTCGCTTTGGAAAAAACCGAATTTTCCATGGTCACCCGCCAGTGATGATGCAAAAGGATATTTTACTATTGAAGCAAGTGTGGTATATGTCATGGCAAAGCCACCTGCCCTTCTGCCTTTAAAACGGTGCGTCAGAATCCTGAAAGCGTTCGCGTTACCTTCAAAATGAGTTATGTCATCCCAAAACATTTTATCGAGTTTCGGCTTTAGGAAAGAACCATTACCCTCTGAAAAGAAAGTTTGTATGGCTCTTTCTCCGGAATGCCCAAAAGGAGGATTCCCTAGATCGTGAGCGAGACATGCGGCTGAAACGATAGAACCTATTTCCGATATATGGGTAGATCGCAATTCGGGATGACGTGAAATAATTTGTTGCGAAGCATCTGATCCCAAAGACATGCCGACACTTGCTACTTCCAAACTATGCGTAAGACGATTGTGAACGAAAATACTTCCCGGTAAAGGGAATACTTGGGTCTTGTTCTGCAAACGGCGAAATGGAGCCGAGAAAATGAGACGGTCATAGTCGCGTCTGAATTCGGTGCGGTCATCGTGCTTTTCCAGATGTCGGTGCTCTTGTCCGAGTCTTTTATTAGAAATTAAACTTTCCCAATTCATCATAATGACGCAAATATACGGCTATTTTTGTTATTTTCTTACTTTTTAAACTGAAAAATTCATATTTGTGGATATATTTTTTTATTTTTGCAACTAAAATATTAAAATGGATTTATATGATTAAAATAAAAGTTGTAAACACTGGACATCAGCAGTTACCTGCTTATGCCACTCTGCAGAGCGCAGGTATGGATTTGCGCGCCAATCTAGACGCACCGGTCATGTTGAAGCCAATGGAACGTCAACTCGTTCCGACTGGACTACATATAGCCTTGCCGGTAGGATTTGAAGCACAGATACGCCCTAGAAGCGGGTTGGCTCTAAAACACGGTATTACTGTATTGAATACGCCTGGTACAATTGACGCCGACTATCGTGGCGAAGTGATGGTACTTCTTATCAATTTTTCACAAGAAGACTTTGTAATTAATGACGGTGAGAGAATAGCTCAAATGATAATCGCAAGACATGAGACGGGTGAATTTGTTGAGGTGGATGAGCTCGACGAAACAGAACGTGGTGAAGGCGGTTATGGTCATACGGGCGTAAAATAAGAACATAATGAAGATTGTCTGCAATATATTTTTTTGCTTTGCGGCAGCGACATTATTAGTTGCACAGATGTCTTGCTCTACTTCAAAATCCGGGCAGAATAGAATTCCTGTGTATGCTAATCAACTGGGCGCAAAGTCAGCGGATAATCTTAGTGATAATGATCGTCAACGTTTCAATTATTTCTTTTTGGAATCAGAGAACCAAGAGCAAAAGGGTAATCTGGCTGGGGCTTTCGATCTCCTTACCCATTGTCTTGATATAGATTCTACAGCCCCCGAAGTATATTACAAGCAGGCTCAATATTATGCACAGCTGAAGAAAGACTCTTTGGCAATGCTATGTTTCGAAAGGGCTACAGCCGGTGATCCTTCCAACAGTACATATAATGAAGTTCTCGCTCAGTATTATACCCACATGGCACAATACGACAAAGCGATTGCAGCATACGAACAATTATATGCTAACAATCATTACCGGTCGGATGTATTGGAAATCCTATTGCAGTTGTACAGTCAGAAAAACGATTACCAAAATGTAATTAATACATTAAATAGACTGGAAATAGAGCAAGGTAGCAGTGAAAAATTGTCTATGGCGAAAGTGCAAGTCTATTCTAGTGAAGGAAAGAAGAAAGAAGCATACAAGGAAATCGTAAAATTATCCGAGTCACATCCCAACGATTTGAACTATCGAGTATTATTGGGTGACTGGCAAATGGAGAACAATATGGAAAAAGAGGGCCTTGCCACTTATGATAAAGTTTTAAAGCAAGAGCCGGATAACACGTTGGCACAGATGTCAATGCTTTCTTATTATAAAAGCAAGAGTCTTGATTCTCTCGCTGATAAACAGTTGAAGAAATTACTGACAGACAAGCAAGTTGATTTAGGTGACAAACTGGACCTGATGAAGCAGGTCGTTGCAGAGAGTGAGCAAAATGGCGGTGATAGTACCAGTGTCCTGAATCTGTTTAAGGATGTCCTGAAAGATCAGAAAGATGATGCTGATATGTATATCTTATGCGGAGCGTACATGAATGCTAAAAAGATGCCACATGATACAATCGCTGTGATGCTGAATAAGGTACTTGATATAGCACCTGATAATGCGGCTGCACGGCTTCAACTTATACAATACGCCTGGGAAAAGAAAGATTATAATCAAGCAATCGTTTTATGCAAACCTGCTATCGAATATAATCCGGATGAAATGGCTTTTTTCTATTATTTAGGTATGGCTTATTATCTAAATAATAACCTCGATGATGCGTTAAATACGTTCCGCAAGGGTACAGGTGTCATTAATGCACAAAGCGACCCTTCATTGGTCTCCGATTATTACGGGCTGATGGGAGATATCCTTCATACCAAAGGAGAAGAAGCATCCGCTTTCGCAGCATACGATTCTTGTTTACAATGGAAAGATAATAATGTACCATGTCTTAACAACTATGCTTATTACCTCAGTGAAAAAGGCAAAAATTTGGATAAGGCAGAACAGATGAGTTATAAGACCATTAAGGCAGAGCCTAAGAATAGCACATATCTTGATACTTATGCATGGATTCTATTTATGGAGAAACGTTATGCAGAAGCCAAGATATATATAGACCAAGCCGTACTGAATGACACACTGAAGAGTAGCGTGATTCTGGAGCATGCAGGAGACATATATGCAAGAAATAATGACATCAGTCAGGCTCTCGTATATTGGCATGAATCAGCAAAGACTGCTGATACGTCTAATAAATTATTATTCCGTAAAATCAAACTAAAAAAATATTTAGAAAAATGAAGCCATTATCTTTATTAAAAGTAGCCATGTTGGCTTTACCTTTGTTCCTCGTATCTTGTGGAGCAAAAAAAGCCGTTGTGAAGACCACAGCTCCTGTAACACAGGAGACAGTACAGCAGCAGAAATTTCTGCAAAAGGTTTCTGACAATGCTCTGTATTCTAAGTTCGTTACTTCTAAGGTTAAATTTCAGATAGAAGTAGGTGCTCAGAATATGACTCTTACGGGTAATCTAAAGATGAAACGAGATGATGTAATCCGTCTTCAACTGATGATGTTCGGTTTTGTAGAGGCAGGTAGACTTGAATTTACTAAAGATTATGTGCTTATCGTCGACCGTATTAACAAGCAGTATATCAAGGCAACTTATGATCAACTGGATTTCATGCGCAATAGCGGTTTGAATTTCTATTCTCTTCAGGCTTTGTTCTGGAATGAATTATTTGAACCTGGACAGACGAAGGTTACAGATGAGTTGCTTAAAGATTTTACGACCAATTTGGTGGATAATGACATGGTCATTACGCTTTCACGCGGAAAGATGAATTACAAATGGCTTGCCGATGCTAATAGTGGACAGCTTAATATGGCCAATATCCTTTATAAGGACAAGGTTCACGGACAGACACAGTTGAATTGGAATTATGCCGACTTTACGTCTTTTGATAAGAAAACTTTCCCTACGGATATGAAAATAGATTTCACTACTGCAGACAAAGAGGTTAAAATAGGTTTGACACTGAATTACCTGGATCACGAAAGCGAATGGGAACCAAGGACAGAAGTTTCAAGCAAATATACAGAAGTTACAGTGAGTGACATTCTAAGAAGATTTATGGCGTTATAATGAAAAGACTTTATATACTTTTATTATTATCATTTGTATTCGCCGTTCAGCCTTATGCTCAGAAAAAGAAGAGTGTAAGGCAAAAGGTGCGTACGACAAAGATTTCAAGTAAAAAAACTACAAAAAGGAAAAGGACTGCCAATTATAGTAATGTATCTATAAAGAGTCTTCAGAATCAACGTCAACAGATTCAGCGTGAAATACGTTTGCAGGAGCAACGACTTAAATCCAATCAGCATGACGTTAAAGAACGCTTGCAGAATCTGATGATTATCAATAGTGAGATTGAAGAGCGTCAGCGTTCCATTGATACCATACAGCATGATATCCGCCATATTGATGGTAACATTGGGCAACTGAATAGTCAGTTGAAAATTTTGCAGGCGCAACTGAAAGACCGTAAACATAAGTATATAAAGTCGATGCAGTATCTGTATCGTAACCGTTCGATACAAGACCAACTGATGTTTATTTTTAGTGCAAAGAATTTTGCACAGATGTATCGGCGTCTTAGGTTTGTTCGCGAGTATGCTACATATCAGCGCGCCCAAGGCGAAATGGTCAAGAGCAAACAGAGACAAGTGGACCAGAAACAGACACAGCTTACTCATGTGAAAGGGCAAAAGACGGTCGTTTTGATAAAAGGACAACAGGAACATCGTAAGTTGCAAGGAAAACAGAATGAACAACAACAGGTCGTAAGTACATTACAGAATCAACAAAAGACGATACAGTCTATCCTTGATCAGCAGAAGAAAAAAGACGCTGCACTTAATGCACAGATAGATCGACTGATAGCCCAAGAAGTAGCGAGAGCCCGTGCCCGTGCTGCTGCCGAGGCGAAAGCCCGTGCCGATGCTGAAGCAAAACGGAAACGTGCAGCCGAGTTGGCACAGAAGAAAGCCGCTGCAGAAGCTGCCGCAAGAGAAAATGCCCGTAAGATAGCGGCAGCCAAAGCTGCAGAAGAAAAAGCAAAGGCTGAAGCTAGAGCTGCTGCTCAGAGAAGTGCCGCTGAGAAAGCCGCAGCCGATGCAGCTGCCCGTCGCGCAGCCGCCGACAGAAAGGCTGCCGAACGAGAAGCAGCCGCAGAAGCCAAGGCGTCAGCCCGTGAAATTGCTGCTGCAAAAAAATCCACTGAAGCACCGATGCTTAATAGTGAAGATCGTCGTTTGAGTGGTGGGTTTGAAAGTAACCGCGGTAGATTGCCGATGCCAATTACGGGTTCATACCGTATTGTAAGTCATTTCGGTCAGTATAATGTAGAAGGACTTAAAAATGTGACCCTTGACAATAAAGGTATCAATATATTGGGACAGCCAGGAGCTTGCGCACGTTCTATCTATAATGGTGAAGTTAGTGCCGTCTTTAGTTTCGGAGGTACGATGGTTGTCATGGTACGCCATGGAGATTATATTTCCGTGTATTGTAACTTGTCTTCTGTGAGCGTACATCGTGGACAGAGCGTCAGTACCAGACAAGTACTCGGTTCGGTAGGTTCCGATAATATCTTGCAGTTCCAGTTACGCAGAGAAACGGCAAAGATAAATCCGGAAGCCTGGTTGGGTAGATAAGAAAGATGAGCTGTGATTATATCACAGCTCCATCCAATAATTGCATATATGTGTTGATCGCATTCTCTATCTCACTCATTTTGATGAATTCGTCTGCTGAATGTGAGCGGCTCGATTCTCCTGGCCCTAGTTTGAACGAAGGGAATGGCATAAGTGCTTGGTCTGATAAAGTAGGCGAACCGAACGGTTTCATACCAAGTTCCAGTGCACGTTTAATGAGTGGATGACCGATGTCAATATGTGACGACCTCAGGCGGAAGGAACGTGCTTTCACTTCACTCTTAACATTTTTGCAAATCATGTCATATACATCTTTGTTGTCATAAAACTCATTTGTACGTACATCCACAATGAACGAACATTTGTCAGGAACCACATTATGTTGTGTTCCCGCATTGATTACCGTCACATTCATCTGGGTGGCTCCAAGAAAATCACTTACTTTATTAAACTTATAATCACGGAACCATTCCAAGTCGTCCAATGCTTCGTAGATAGCATTGATACCTTCGTTTCTTGCAGCATGCCCCGATTTCCCTTTTGCCGTAACATCAAGTACCATCAGCCCTTTTTCTGCTATCGCCGGTTGCATACCTGTGGGTTCTCCCACGATGGCAACATCTATAGGCGGCAACATGGGCAATGCCATACATATACCGTTTACACCCGATACCTCTTCTTCGGCCGATGCAAGAAATATAATATTGTAACTTCTATCCTTTGAAGATAATATTCTGAAGACTTGCAGCAATGATACCAGTCCGCCTCCGCAGTCGTTGCTGCCCAGTCCATATAGGCAATCACCCTCAATGTCCGGGACGAAAGGCGAACGGGTCCATGAATCGACAGGCTTTACAGTATCGATATGGGCGTTCAGCAATAAGGTAGGTTTATTGATATCATAATCACGACCAATAGTCCAGATGTTATTAGCTTTTCTTTTGTATTCCATACCATATTTGACCAGGAATTTTGCAATAACATCGGCAGCCTTGTTTTCTTCCCTACTTATCGAAGGAGTAGAAATCAAGGATTTTAGCAGTTCCACTGCATCACTTGTATAATTATCATACTTCATAACGATAGCAAAGATACCAAAATAATTGAAATCAGATGCCATGTAACAGCAAAAAATAATAAGAAACTTCTATTTTTATTTTGATATGCTCCCAATTTCCATTATCTTTGCATAAATTAAAAAATACGCTTATGCAGACCAATAGCCATCTTTCAGTACTTATTCACGACCAGGCCAAAATTTATGGCAACCGCGAAGCCTTGATTTATAAAGATTTCGGTGGTTCACAATGGAAGTCAGCAAGTTGGAATACTTTTTCTAAAACAGTAAAACAAGTTTCTAACTCATTACTAAATCTTGGCGTTAAAGTACAAGAGAATATAGGGGTGTTCTCTCAGAATGCCGTCCAGTATGTTTACACTGATTTCGGCGCATGGGGTGTACGTGCTGTAACGATTCCTTTCTATGCGACAACAAGTGAAGACCAGGTGCAATATATGATTAATGATGCTCAGATACGGTTCTTATTTGTTGGAGAGCAGGAACAGTATGACAAAGCTCACCGTGTGTTCGCCCTTTGTCCACAGATGGAACGCATTATCATTTTCGACCATAGTGTGCGTATTAGTACGCACGATCCCAATGCCCTCTATTTCGATGATTTCCTGAAATTGGGGGAGAATCTACCTCGCCAGTCAGAAGTTGAAACTTTATACCAACAGGCAAGTTTCGATGATATTGCCAATATTTTGTATACAAGTGGTACAACAGGTGTCAGCAAGGGAGTAATCCTTACATATAACCAGTATCATGCTGCATTGTATGCCAATAATAAATGCGTACCTGTCACAGACAAAGACAGGGTAATGAATTTTCTTCCTTATACCCATGTGTTTGAAAAGGGGTGGACCATCCTTTGTCTTAGTGAAGGCGCCACGCTGATAGTCAACACGTATCCGAAGGATGTACAGAAATCGATGCGCGAGACGCATCCTACCAGTATGTGCTCTGTACCTCGTTTTTGGGAAAAAGTTTACGTGGGTGTACAGGAGCAGATAGATAATGCCAATCCTATACAGCGTAAGATTTTCCAGAATGCGCTGAAGATTGGGCGCAAACATAACATTGAATGCTTAAGTCGTGGTAAACGTCCATCTTTAACTCTCAGTATGGAGTATAAGATGATTAACAATACGATATTCAGCCTTATTCGTAAGGAACTTGGGTTGGAGCACGCCAATATCTTTCCTACTGCGGGGGCTACGGTATCACCAGCTGTGGAAGAATTTGTCCATTCCATCGGACTCAACATGGTAGTCGGATATGGACTTACCGAGAGTCTCGCCACTGTTTCATGTAATCATGTCGGAGGACCGTTTACTGTAGGCTCTGTCGGTGAACCCATCGAGACGATAGACATTAAAATATCAGATGAAGGAGAAATCCTTCTCAAGGGCCCGACAATTACCCCGGGCTATTACAAGAAAGATGATCTTACCAAGGCTGCATTCGATTCGGACGGATATTTCCATACTGGCGACTCCGGCTATCTGCAGAATGGCGAATTGTTCCTGAAGGAAAGAATAAAAGATTTGTTTAAGACCTCAAATGGTAAGTATATTGCACCGCAGATGATAGAATCAAAACTGCTTGTAGATAAGTATATAGACCAGATAGCAGTGATAGCCGACCAACGGCAATTCGTTTCAGCTCTCATTATTCCTGAGTACCGTCTTCTTGAAGAATGGGCACGTGAGAACGGAGAGAAATATGACAGTCGTGAAGATCTTTGTAACAATGAGAAACTCCATCAGATGATCATGGAACGTATAGACACTCTTCAGCAGTCGTTGGCGCATTACGAACAGATAAAGCGTTTCACCTTGTTGCCTCACCATTTCAGTATGGAAAAGAATGAACTTACGAACACACTGAAACTAAAACGTAACGTGATCAACAAGAATTACGCTGACGAAATAGATAAAATGTACAAATAATGATCACAAGTGACCAACTGAAGGATGTGATGGAGCGTGCAGATGCTCTGGAGCATTACCTTGATATAGATAAGAAGAAAGTGGAATACGAAGAGGAAAATCTTCGTACACAGGCTCCCGATTTCTGGAACGACCCGAAATCTGCTGAAGAGCAGATGAAAAAAGTAAAAGGTATCAAGAAGTGGATAGATGGCTATCAGGAAGTGCGTACAATGGCTGACGAACTTCAGTTGGCTTTCGATTTCTTTCATGATGAAATGGTTACGGAAGAGGAAGTGGACACCGATTATGACAAGGCAATAAAGGCGATAGAGAACCTCGAACTGATGAATATGCTCCGCCAAAAGGAAGATCCGATGGATTGCATACTCAAAATCAACAGTGGTGCTGGTGGTACAGAAAGTCAGGATTGGGCGCAGATGCTGATGCGTATGTACATGCGTTGGGCTGAGTCTCATGGACACAAGGTTACGATAAGCAACTTGCAGGAAGGTGACGAAGCAGGCATCAAGAGTGTAACGATGGAGATAGAAGGTGGTGATTATGCTTACGGATACCTGAAGAGTGAGAATGGTGTACACCGTCTTGTACGTGTGTCTCCATTTAACGCGCAGGGAAAGCGGATGACCAGTTTTGCCAGTGTATTTGTTTCCCCTCTTGTCGATGATACAATCGAAGTGTATGTAGATCCCGCCAAGGTAAGTTGGGACCTTTTCCGTTCGGGTGGCGCAGGTGGTCAGAATGTCAACAAGGTCGAGACAGGTGTGCGCCTGCGTTATCAGTATACCGACCCGGATACGGGCGAAGAAGAAGAGATTCTGATCGAAAATACAGAGAGCCGTAAACAGTTGGAAAACCGCAATAATGCCATGCGACTATTGAAATCCCAACTTTACGACCGTGCAATGAAAAAACGTCTCGAAGCACTGGCTAAAATAGAGGCGGGTAAGAAGAAGATAGAATGGGGCAGTCAGATACGCAGTTATGTGTTTGACGACCGTCGCGTAAAAGACCACCGCACGAATTATCAAACTACCGATGTGGATGGCGTTATGAATGGAAAAATAGACGATTTCATCAAGGCATACTTGATGGAGTTCCCTATAAATGAAGAACAATAACCTTTTTAAAATGTAATACAACTATGAGCGAAAGAAGTAAATTGCACCGTGCCAAGAAAGAGGCACGACAGGAGAAAGAAGCAAAGAATGTAGTTAACTGGATTTTTGCCGGACTTGTCGTTTTGGCAATCATATTCCTGGTTGTCTTTATGAGCAACGCATGAGTGGAATAGAGATAGAACGCAAGTTTTTGGTAAAAGGCAGCGATTATAAGAAAGAGTCATTTTCCAGCAGCCGTATTAAACAAGGATATATTTGTAGTGGGCACGGTCACACTGTCCGCGTGCGTATTCGTGGTGATAAAGGTTATATTACCATCAAGGGTGCATCAGACGAAAAAGGAATGAGCCGTTATGAGTTTGAGAAAGAGATAACCCTTGAAGAGGCAGCACACCTTATGCAGTTATGCGAGCCAGGCATCATAGACAAAACGCGTTTTCTTGTGAAAAGCGGTGACCATACATTCGAAGTGGATGAGTTTTACGGCGACAACGAAGGGTTAGTGATGGCGGAAGTGGAACTCGGTTCGGAAGACGAACCTTACGAAAAGCCCGATTTCATCGGGCGGGAAGTAACCGGCGACCACCGCTTCTATAATTCGCATCTTCGGAAGATGCCCTTTATAATTTGGAAGAAAACTTTGCCACAAGAAGACCTAGACCAGTTGCCAGGAGCACACCTGTAGAATTGGCAGCGAAGTCGAGCCAGTCACCGTCTCTTCTGCCGCCCGTACAGTATTCTTGTAGTATTTCTATCAGTCCACTCATCAATATAGGTGAAATGATGGCAAGTAATATCAGTTTTTTGCCATTTACTTTTGTGTGCTTGTGCAGATATTCCAGCCATAACACAGTACAAGTGCCACCATACATGGTGATGTGTACCCACTTGTCAATAAACCTGATGTTGTCCAACGGGGTTTGAGGCGGTGTGAAAAAGCAAAGATACCATATTACCATAAATAGGATAACGGATACTGGATATTTTCTTAATAAATGAAATAAATAAGTCATCTTTTCTACTGATTTGCTGCAAAAGTAGGATTTTTTTTATACTTTTGCAGCAATTTTACTAAATAAATGATCAAAATAGATAGTATATCGTTATGTCACAGTCAGAAAGAGTTAATTTTGGTAGCAAATTAGGTGTCATTTTAGCAACCGCAGGTTCAGCAGTCGGATTGGGGAACGTATGGCGTTTTCCGTATATGACAGGTCAGAACGGTGGTGCCGCCTTTATCTTAGTATATTTAGGCTGTGTACTCCTTTTAGGCATCCCGGGTATGATCAGTGAATTTATTATCGGTCGTCATGCTGCATCCAATACGGCTCGTGCTTATCGTAAACTATCCAACGGAACTCCTTGGATGGTCATCGGTTACATCGGTGTGTTCACTGGTTTCCTCATTCTCAGTTATTATGCTGTGGTTTCTGGATGGACGTTACAATATCTTTATGCATCGATGCTTGGACATCTGCATGGCGAACCGCATTATTTTGCTGATTACTTTTCAGCTTTCGAAAAGAATCCTTTCAAACCCGTATTCTGGACTGTGATCGTATTACTGATTACCCATTACGTTATTGTCCACGGTGTAAGAGACGGAATAGAAAAGGCATCTAAAGTAATGATGCCTGCACTGTTTATACTTCTTCTTGTCATTGTTGTCGCATCATGTATGCTACCCAATGCTTATAAAGGTATAGAGTTCCTTTTCCATCCTGATTTCACAAAGGTGAACAGTGGCGTTTTCCTTGGCGCTTTAGGACAAGCCTTTTATTCACTTAGTCTTGGCATGGGATGCCTGTGCACCTATGCGTCATACTTCAGTCGACAGACCAAACTGACCAATTCGGCCATTCAGGTGGCTGTCGTAGACACAATTGTTGCTATCCTTGCCGGACTGATGATATTCCCTGCTGCGTTCTCGATAGGGGTAAATCCCGATTCCGGTCCGTCACTGATCTTTATCACGCTTCCTAATGTTTTTCAACAAGCGTTTGCTTCAATGCCTGTTGTCGGGTATATCATTTCTATGTTGTTTTATGCTTTGTTGGGATTGGCTGCCCTTACATCTGCCATTTCCCTGCATGAGGTTAGTACAGCTTTCTTTCACGAGGAACTGCATATCAGCCGTAAGATGGCTGCTTGGATTGTAACGATAGGCTGTTCTCTGATGGGCGCTGTATGTTCTTTATCATTAGGTAAATGGGATGGTCTGCAGATTTATGGTAAATCCCTCTTCGATTGTTTCGACTTTGTCACAGGACAGATATTGTTGCCATTTGGCGGTTTGCTTACTTGTCTGTTTGTGGGTTGGTTCCTTCCTCACAAACTGGTAAGGGATGAGTATACCAACTGGGGTACGTTGCGTGGAAAGTTTTTCCATCTCTACCTATTTTCAGTGAAATACATTTGTCCTGTATGCATCGTCTTGATCTTCCTTCACCAGTTTGGTGTAATCTAGAATGATTTTCAAGGAATTCTTTTATTTGCAGAAGTCCGACCGCAAAGTTGTGCTTGTATTTCTTACAGTTATTGTGGTCGCCTTGTCTGTCATATATATAGTCGGCGGAAAAAACAGTCGTACGCCGGTTAGTGAATCTGATGCAGATTCATCCAATTCCATCGGGATTTATCAGGATGGCGCTCATCACAATTATGATGTGAATGGTAACAGAGCGGAACTATTCCCTTTTGATCCCAATACGGCAGACAGCACCCAACTTCTTCGTCTTGGTCTGCAGCCTTGGCAGGTACGTAATATATATAAGTATAGGGCGGCGGGAGGTGTATACCGCAGTCCGTCCGACTTTGCCCGTCTTTATGGATTGACAGTCAAACAGTATCGTGAGATGCGTCCATATATCCATATTTCGACAGATTATGCTCCGGCATCAGAAGTTTATCAGTCGGGCGACCGGTCATCTTCTATGCATCAAGCCAGATACGAACGTGATACATTGCGTTATCCTGTCAAGATAAAACTTACTGAACATATAGCCCTTAATATTGCGGATACTAGTTCACTGAAGAAAGTGCCCGGTATTGGTAGCGGTTATGCCCGTGCTATTGCCAGATATCGTGAGCGTTTAGGCGGTTTTTACAGTGTCGAACAACTTCGCGAGATAGAAGGTTTTCCGGAAGAGTCAATGCGTTATTTCACGTTAGGTACAGACAATATCCGAAAAATAAATATCAATCGACTTAGTCTTAGTCAGTTGCGTCGCCACCCATATATTACGTTTTATATGGCTAAGAACATCGTGGAATATCGCCGGTTGCGCGGACCGATACATAGTCTGCAAGATCTTAGGTTATTACAGGACTTTTCTCCTTCTGTTATACTACGTTTGCAACCTTATGTGGAATTTTAGGGCCAGTTGATACACTGCCTTATGAGTAAGCTTCACAAGGTATCTTCTTAAGTAGTGTGCAAATTCTCTCGTGCGACGTGGAAAAGCCATATAGTAACTTGACCTTCTGTTATCACTGTGTCTTTTTTGAAATTCACCGCTTTTGAGTTGCAAATCCACCGCTTTTGAAGAAGATTTAGGCCTAAAAATGATTCGATACTAGTGGGGTTGCTCTTTATCCCCACCGCTTACGCAACAATTTTAGGCCTAAAAGTTGTATAAATCCATCGATTTGAGTCTCTGAACAAGCTGATTCGCACAACTGGATATACGATTAGTGTGACGTTTGTGCGTGGCTTTATGACGTTTGCAACCGTTATTGCCGACCATTAACATATTGGATGTCAGCGGTTTCAGCTTTTCTGTGACGCTGTTACGTTTTTATTTTGATTTTCAAACCGTAGGCAAAAAATAATGCTTCGAAATGATTGTTTTCCCCAACTTATCCGCTGCCCCGACTTTTAGAATAAAGAAGCCAAGTGGCATTTGCTACTTGGCTTTTGAAGCAGTCGGGATGAGGCGACTCGAACGCCCGACCCCTACGTCCCGAACGTAGTGCGCTACCAACTGCGCTACATCCCGCTCCGTTTGGTGATGCAAAGGTACTCTATTTTTCTCGAACTCGTGCAATTTTTAAAAGAAAAATGGCTAAAAATTTGTTAGAGTGATAAAAAAGGTCTATCTTTGCACCCGCAAACAGCAAAGGTGCCATAGCTCAGTTGGTAGAGCAAAGGACTGAAAATCCTTGTGTCCCCGGTTCGATTCCTGGTGGTACCACATAAAAAGCCGCTTTTTTCGAAGCGGCTTTTTTGTTCCCTTATATTCCCAGCATGTAATCAGCTTTCTGTTTTAATGGTTCCCGTTTGGCATGGCATCGTGAACTTAAATGTAGAGCCTTGTCCTTCTTTGGAACTGACGGTGATTTTTCCGTCTAAACGTTTAGCAATGTTTTTACATATTGACAGTCCCAGTCCGGTTCCAGGTACGAACTCGTCCAGTTTGACAAATCGCCCGAAGATTTTTCTCAGTTGACCTTTGGGAATTCCCGTCCCGGTATCTTTCACATAGAAAGAGATGTTGCCGTCTTTGACAACATATCCCAGTTTGACACTTCCTGTCTCAGTATGCTTGATGGCATTGGTAAGAAAGTTGGTGAGCAACTGTTGCAGGCGTGTCTCGTCGCAGAAAATATCACAGTGTTCCTGATGCTGGTCGAATAACAGTTGAACGTTTTCACCCGTATGTTTTTCGAGTGAGGTCACTAGGTTTTTGCACAGACTGTTTACATCGGTCATTTTGAAGGTAAACTCCTGCAGTCCTGATTCCATCTTCGACAAATCGAGTATGTCAGAGATGAGTTGAAGCAGTACTTTCGAATTACTTTGGATAATGTTTCGGAATTTGTTTTTGTCCTTTTCATACTCGTCATCGCAAAGTAGTGTGGAGAAACCGACGATGGCATTGAGGGGCGTGCGGATTTCATGGCTCATGTTGGCTAGAAAAGCATTCTTCAGATGGTCCGCCCTTTCTGCCCTGTCGCGTGCCTTCTGTAGGGCCAGCGCCGACTCTTTGAGTTCGGTGATATCGTAGTTGACACTAATAAGTTCAATGATTCCTTTGCCAGGGGCGTATTCAGTAATGATGCCGAACTTTCGGATCCAGTTCCAACCTGTTTGGGGAGCTGACCGTTTGATTCTTACCTCTGCCTGATATGACTTCATTTTCCCCTCTTTCAGTAGCGTGAGATTCTCTATTAGACTTTTGCGGTCAGCGGGGTGCACGTTCTTGTATTTCCCGAAAATTTCGCTGAAGGGTGTGGTCTCTTCTTCGCCCAGATTCTTATACCATTGTTTGATGGCATATCCTGTGTTGTCTACAAGATTGACCTTGGTATATCCTATTTTTGCGAAATCAGAGATAATGGCAAAGAAATTTTCGAAGTCGTTCACTTTGCTGATAGCTAGTAGGCGGTCGGTGTCTTCTATGCTCATATTGACATACCCGTAGTGATTGCCTTCAGGGTCATAGAGTTTAATCACTTTCTGACTAAGATTGATGACACCTGTGCGTGAAGAATGGTAATGTGCATGATTGAGGTCAAAGTTGATATGGTGTTCTGTCTTGTCAATGCTTTCCACCTGGTGCATCCGCTGTTTGCTGATTTGGTTTCTGAAGAAACTTTTACTGAGAACCTCTTTCTCATCTATGATACCGAACATGTCTGAGAATTTATTATTGAAACTGACTAGTTTCGCCTCTTTATCAAAGATACTGATGGCAACAGGGATATTATCGAAGATGTTTTTGAGAAACCAAGTCTGATCTTTTAGGTCTTCTTGGTAATTCGTCATCTGCGAACGACTGTCTTCCAACTCTTTTTCCAGTTCTTTAATTCTGGATGTTAGTATGGCGATAGTTCTTTTGTCATCATTGGCTTGTGAGTTTCCTCCCATATTTTATTCGTATCAAATTTCTTTTTGATGGAATACATATTAAAGTAGTTCAGGTAATTGAAACAGTTTGATGCCGTTGCTTCCTTTAATCAGCAGATAGAAACCTTCAGGTCGTTCTTTCATGATGGCAGCTTTCACTTCGTCTACATTGTCGAATTTGCGAAATCCACAACGGGTCTTGCCGAATTCATTACCCACGAGCCATACGTTGGTGATGCCTGCATCCTGTAGAAAGTCCACCACTTTCTGGTGTTCTTCACCGCTCACGTCACCCAGTTCGCGCATATCCCCTAAAATAGCCATTTTAGGTTTCACATCCATATCGCGGAAGTTTTTCAGAGCAGCGCTCATGCTGGTAGGGTTGGCGTTGTAAGTGTCTACAATCAGTTTGTTATGCTGAGTAACTGTCAGTTGTGAGCGGTTGTTACTTGGTATATAATTGGTCAGGGCATGGTCTATCTGTTCAGGCGAAACGCCGAAGTATAGTCCGATGCATGCAGCTGCCAGCATATTATAGATGTTGTAACTGCCTATCAGATGCGTCTGCACCTCATGCCATTCACCGGCACCGTGGCGCCATTCGAACTTGAGGAACGGAGCGCAAGAAATCACTTTCCCGTTGGCGCATAGGTCGTCATTGTCAGCCGTACCATATTTCACCAATTTCAAATCGTGTGAGATCTTTGCCAGATGCTCGTTTTCATGGTCAATGAATACCACACTCTCAGGTTTCGTACGTAAGAAGTCGTATAGTTCGCCTTTGGTCTTGATAACCCCTTCGAAAGAGCCGAATCCCTGTAGATGTGCTTTGCCCACATTCGTGATGATACCGAAGTCAGGTTCCACAATATTCACCAGCGTCTTTATTTCTCCCGGATGATTGGCACCCATCTCCACCACGGCGATGTCGTTATCCTTCGTCAGACGAAGTAATGTTTTAGGCACCCCGATGTGATTATTGAAGTTGCCCAGTGTATACAGTACATTGTATTTCTCGGCAAGGACCGTCGAAATCAGTTCTTTTGTTGTCGTTTTGCCATTCGTACCTGTCACACCGATGATTTTGGTACCCAGTTGGCGGCGGTGATAGTTGGCAAGGTCTTGCAGTGCTTTCAGACAGTTGTCCACAAGAACAAACCGTTTGTCATCCTCTTTCAGATACTGTCTCTCGTCTACGACAGCATAAGAGCAACCCTGTTCGATAGCTTTGCCGGCATAAGCATTGCCATTGAAAGATTCACCTTTCAGAGCGAAGAATATGGAACCCTTCGGACAGTCGCGGCTATCAGTCGTTATCTGCGGGTGTTCCAAAAAAATACGATAAAGTTCAGATATTTCCATTATTCGAATAATTATTGGGTACAAAGTTAGTGCAAAACAAAGACAAATGCAAAATATACTTATTTATTTGTTCCACCGTATGAAAAAAATTTCCTTGAAGGAAAAAAAATTATCCTTGAAGAATAAAAAATTTCCCTTCAAGGAAAATTTTCCCGCACGGTGGGGGTCTTATTCCTTACGATTTGGGTCTTTACTTACCACAAAACTATTGGCCTGATGTGTAGCTAGAACCAAAACTTCAGCGATCTGCACATGTTCGGGGGCACTGGCAGCGTAGAAAGCTACATCGGCTATGTCGTTACCGTTCAGGGGATGAATGCCGTTGTATACGTTGTCGGCCTTGTCTTTGTTGCCGTAGAAGCGGGTTACACTGAAATTGGTCTCCACGAGTCCCGGCTTGATGTTGGTTACCCGTATACGTGTGTCGGCGAGGTCGATACGCAAGCCGTCACTGATAGCTTTTACAGCCGACTTGGTGGCACAATAAACATTGCCGCCAGCATAAGCGGCGTCGCCTGCCAGACTACCCATATTGATTACGTGTCCGCGGTTGCGCTCTACCATGTGGGGCACAATGAGATGAGTCATCGTAAGCATTCCCTTGATATTGGTGTCTATCATTGTCTCCCAATATTCAGGAGCCAACTCGTATTCTTTTTCAAGTCCAAGAGCGAGGCCGGCATTGTTGATCAGTACATCAACATCACGCCATTTACCTGCAAGCGATTCTACAGCTTCGGTGGCGGCCTTGCGGTCACGTATATCAAATGTGAGCGACTTTACATCAGTGCCGTCGGCATTCAGTTCCTTTTGTAATGTATCCAATTTTTCCTGGTTACGACCGGTAAGTATCAAGTCGTATCCACCTGCCGAAAAACGACGTGCACAAGCTTCTCCGATACCGCTTGTGGCTCCTGTTATCAATGCTATCTTCTTCATATTATAAATATTCTTTGATGGAGCAAAGGTACGAATAATTTAATTATTATAGGGACATTTGAGATAAAAATGTTGAAAATAGGAAAATGTACGTGTAAATAGGCGGAATAATCGAATTTTTGCACTATCTTTGCGAAAAGAAAAGCAATTTATTATCTTGATGAAAGGTCTTTTAAACTATACAATTAATGTGAAGGGACGTCTGCTCGACCTCTCTGAACCACAGGTGATGGGTATCCTTAATGTTACGCCCGACTCCTTTTATGCAGGCAGTCGTAAACAGACAGAGAAGGAAATTGCTCTCCGCGCCGATCAGATCATAGACGAAGGCGGCACCATTATTGATATAGGGGCGTTCTCTACACGCCCTGGTGCTGCAGAGGTGACATCAGAGGAGGAAATGACTCGTATGCGCCGTGCGCTTGAGATTGTACGCAAGCAGCAGCCCGATGCGATTATCTCTATTGATACATTCCGCCCCGAGGTGGCAAAGATGTCGGTAGAGGAATTCGGTGCAGATATGATCAATGATGTGTCGGAAGGAGGCATAACGGGGATTGTCAATACGCCTTTGGAACAAACTTCTGATGATACTTATCCTGCGATGTTCCGTATGGTGGCACAGCTCGGTGTACCATATATATTAATGTCGGTGCAGAAGGATATCCATGATATGATGATTGGTTTTGCGCACGAGATACAACAGCTTCGCGACCTTGGAGCCAAGGATATCATACTTGATCCCGGATTCGGATTCGGTAAGACACTGGAACAGAATTATAAACTGATGGACGAGATGGATAAACTTCGCGAACTGGAACTGCCTATATTGGTGGGCATTTCGCGTAAGTCGATGATATTCAAGTTGCTAGGTCTTACAGCAGATGAATCTCTTAACGGTACGTCCGTACTCAATACCATCGCCTTGCAGAAGGGCGCATCGATACTCCGTGTGCACGATGTGAAGGAATGTGTAGAGGTGACCAAGATAGTAAAAGAAATGCTCAAATAAAATAATAAAATGTTCTTCGAGTTTGGCATAAAAGACATTATAGACATCTTTCTGGTAGCGCTGATGCTTTATTACATCTATCGCCTGATGAAAGAATCGCGATCGCTCAATGTGTTTATAGGCATATTGATATTTGTGATCGTATGGCTTTTCGTGTCCCAGGTTCTTGAGATGAAACTGCTCGGAGCAATCATGGACAAATTGGTCAGTGTGGGTGTTATTGCCCTTATCATCCTTTTCCAGGAAGAGATACGCAAGTTCCTGTATACGCTCGGAGCCCATCAGAGGATGAAGGTGCTGATGAAATTTTTCTCTTCCAACTCTTCTTCCTCAGAAAATGTCGACAAGACGGCCATTATGCCTATTGTTTTGGCTTGTATGAGTATGAGTAAGGGGAAGGTAGGTGCCCTGATTGTTATAGAACGTTCGGCACCGCTTGATGATATCGTGGATACAGGTGATAAGATAGACGCGAATATCAATCAACGGTTGATAGAAAATATTTTCTTTAAGAATTCGCCGCTTCATGATGGTGCTATGGTGATATCGGCCAAGCGAGTCAAGGCAGCGGGTTGTATCCTGCCGGTTTCTCATAATCTAGATATACCTAAGGATCTCGGACTGCGCCATCGTGCCGCCATGGGAATATCTCAGGAGTCGGATGCCATAGCTATTGTGGTATCAGAGGAAACTGGTAATATATCTGTTGCTATCAAGGGTAATTTCCAGTTGCGTCTGTCGGCAGAACAATTGGAAAGTATTCTGACCCAGGAGATGGCTTAACTTTTTGTCATTTTCCGGTAAGCTTTGGGAGACATACCTACGTATTGCTTAAAGTATTTCCCGAAAAATGATTGTGTGGGGAAGTTCAGACTGATAGTTATTTCCTTGATACTGGCGTTACTGTATTGTAATTGGTTTTTTGCATCGGATATGACCAGGTCTATGATCCATTGCAGGGCAGGTTTACCTGTCTTCGTTTTCACCAGTCCCGACAGATAACTGGACGTTATGCACAGTTTGTCGGCATAGAAGTTTACTTCTCTATGCTTATGGTAGTTCTTGTAGATGTTTACAATAAATTCATTTACCAGAAGATCGGTGCGCTCCTGATGTAATGGTTCCATCGGATGTGATGAAAGAAGTAAGTTTACCAATTCATATATAATCGTGTTGCCGATCGACTTGATTAATTCGCGTACAACGATGCGCCGTTGTCCTGTGATATTCTCGTTACTCTCATTCTTAATACGTTCCTGTAACGACTTAAACAGGTATTTTATATTATCGAATTGACTTTCGGTTAGCGACAGACAGGGGTTTGATCTAAAAAAGAGTTGACTGCGTATATCCAGTATATTGTTGATAACAGGGGTTACAAAATCGTAATCCACCCGTATAGCCATACCTCTTAAATCTGTACTTACGTGTAAGGTATGTACGAATACAGAAGGTGTAAAGAAGTACATGTCACCTTTTTGTATAGTGTATAAATGGTCATCTATATTTACTTCTACGCGTCCTGACGTGCATAAGAAAACACCAAGGAAATCTTTCTCATACGACTTCGGATTAATGTCAATCAGTTTAGTCGTCTCAACGTCTACATCCAAATAATCGAATGGTAATTGTAATTGTACTAAGTCGGTCATATTATTTATTTTGGTGCAAATTTAGTAATTATTGTTTGAAAATAAACCAATTTTGATTACGAAATATATTATTTACATCAAAATAGAACAATCTATTTGCAATTTCAACCTTGTTTGGCATAGTTTTACGCTGTACTTTTGCAGCCGAAAATATATACAAACAAAATTTTTATAGGTATGAAGATGAGTAATATTAGGATTTGGATGGGCGTTTGTTGTCTTTTGGTGCTGACGGGATGTACTGAAAAGAAAATTCAGAATCATACTGATGCCATATCAGTAAAGACGATGACGGTGGATGGTTCCGTTTATGCTGGAGAACGAACTTATGTAGGGACGGTGAAAGAATCGTATGGCTCGGCTCTCAGTTTTGCCACGATGGGTACAGTAGCTAATGTGATGGTAGACGAGGGACAGTTTGTGAAAAAAGGACAGGTGCTTGCCTGTATTGACCGCACATCCATGAAAAACGCGTATGATATTGCTTTGTCTTCACTGAAACAGGCTCGAGACGCATTTGGGCGTATGGATATGTTATACAAAAAAGGTAGTCTGCCGGAGATCAAGTATGTAGAGATACAGACCAAGTTGGCCGAAGCCCAGTCGGGTGAACGCATTGCCCGAAAGAATTTGCAGGATTGTGTACTTACCGCTCCGTTCAGCGGATATATTTCTCAACGGTCGGTAGATATGGGTAATAATGTGGTACCGGGTATGGCTTGCTTCCGTCTGGTTAAACTTGACTGTATTGAAGTCAATATATCGGTACCAGAGAAAGAGATAGCAACCATACATCAAGGACAGCAGATCAGATTTCATGTGAACGCCCTAGGTGAAAGACAGTTTATCGGGATAGTGACCAAGAAAGGTGTACAGGCCAATCCGCTTAGTCACACTTATGAAGTAACGGTGTCATTGGCCAACCGTGATCATGCCCTGTTGCCGGGTATGGTATGCAGCGTGGCTGTAAACAGTGTCGGCATGTCTAAAGGTATCGTTGTTCCTCAAGATGCCATTATGATTGATGGCAGCAATTCTTATGTATGGATAGCGGATAACGGTAAGGCTGAAAAACGTATTGTAACGACAGATGGTGTAAGCAACCAAGGTGTCATCATAACTGGTGGAATAGAAAACGGTGCTAAGGTGATCGTAAGTGGGCAGAACAAGGTGAGTGACGGTTCTGCGATAAATGAAAAATAGGATGAATGATGAAACATCGTAAAATAAATATGATAGAGAGCGTAATGCACTATAAGAGCATTATGCTTCTGCTCCTTGTCCTGTTGGTAGGCTATGGTGTATATTCTCTGATTAATATGCCCAAAAACGAATTTCCTTCGTTTACCATCCGACAGGGTGTTGTTGTCGGAGTCTATCCCGGTGCCACTTCGGGTGAAGTGGAGGAGCAGTTGACAAAACCTCTTGAGAAATTTCTCTGGCAGTTTAAGGAAATCAAGAAAGCGAAGACTTATTCGCAGTCAAAGGATGGCATCTGTTATGTGTTTGTGGAACTGAACGACAATGTAACCAATAAGGATGAATTCTGGAGCAAATTCAAACTCCGTCTGCAACAGTTTAAGGGCGAACTCCCTCAGGGCGTGCTGGCTCTTATAGCTAACGATGATTTCGGTGACACTTCGGCGATGCTCGTCACCCTTGAGAGCAAGGACAAAACTTACCGCCAGTTGCACGATTACATGTCAGATTTGCAAGATCGTCTCCGTACGATACCTGAAATATCCAATCTGAGAGTTTACGGTGAGCAGAAAGAACAGATAGGTGTCTATATAGACCGTGACCGGTTGTCCGATTATGGACTGAACACTGCTTCGCTGCTAGCCAGTATGTCATCGCAGGGACTTACCATTGTGAGCGGTTCGGTAGATGATAAGAACAGCGTGCGCCCGCTTCATCTGAAATCGTCTCTCAGCACAGAGAATGATGTCGCACAGCAGATTGTGTATTCCGATCCGAATGGTAATGTCATACGTCTGAGGGATATCGCTACGATAAAAAGGGAATATCCTGATGCCGACTCCTATGTGAAGAATAACGGTAAGAAGTGTATTGTCCTGTCTCTCGAAATGAATGAAGGTAATAATATAGTTCAGTTCGGTGAAAAGGTAAAGAACGTCTTGGCGGATTTTCAGAAGACTCTGCCTAGTGATGTCACGATGTATCCTATCACAGACCAGAGCAATGTGGTCAATTCGTCCATTGTCGACTTTCTGAAGGAACTGCTGATATCTGTATGTGCGGTTATCATCGTCATAATGCTGTTGTTGCCTGTGAGGGTGGCCAGTGTGGCAGCGAGTACGATACCGATAACGATATTTATTACCCTCGGTATATTCTATTCGGTGGGGATAGAACTGAATACGGTGACGCTGGCATCGCTGATTGTGGCGCTCGGTATGATCGTGGACAATTCGATTGTGATCATAGACTGTTATATAGAAAAGATAGACAGTGGTATGAGCAGATGGCATGCAGCGTCTCATGCTGCCAAGGAATTTTTCTCTTCCATCTTCAGTGCAACGCTTGCCATATCAGTAACATTCTTCCCTCTGCTGTTCACAATGAAGGGTATGATGCTTGATTTCGTGAAATGGTTTCCGCTTGGTATTTCCATCGTTTTGGGTACATCGTTGGTCGTTGCCGTGTTCGTCGTGCCTTGGATGCAGTATACATATATAAAGAAAGGACTGAAGAAAGGACCTGATGCGGAGAAGAAACATAAAACTTTCCTCGAACTGATACAGCATTATTACAACCAACTGATTGCGGTTTGTTTCGCACATCCTTTTTATACATTGGGATTTGGGGCATTGTCAATCGTGTTAGGTGGACTGATGTTTGCCCATTTGCCACAGAAACTGATGCCTAGGGCAGAACGTAATCAGTTTGCCGTGGAGATATATATGCCTACCGGCACAGCCATTGAACGAACGGCACAAGTGGCCGATAGTCTGAGAGATATGATGCGCAAAGACGACAGGATAGTGAATATCACGACATTCTATGGTAGCGGTTCCCCACGATTCCAGACATCTTATGCTCCACAGGTCGGTGGAACAAATTTTGCACAGTTTATCGTCAACACGAAAAATGATAAAGCTACCGAGGAACTGGTGGATAAGTTTACGCCTCTATACTCTGACTATTTCAGTGACGCACAGGTAAGGATTAAACAACTGGACTACAGTGATGCCATATCCCCGATAGAAATAAGATTCTCCGGATATAATCTGAAACAACTCAACGAGGCTGTGGAAAAGAGTATGAAGATTATGCGCAACGACCCCGATATCATGTTGGTGAGAAGCACTTTCGAAGGCACAACAGATGGACTGAACGTGATGATGGATAACGATGAGGCCAACCGACTAGGTATCAACAAGACGATGTTGTCTCTCAATCTTGCCACCCGTTTCGGCAATGGGATACCTCTGACTACAGTATGGGAGGGTGACTACCCTGTGAGTGTCACATTAAAGGATAGTCATGCTGGTATGCAGACGGCAGATGATGTAGGTAATGCTACCGTAAGTGGTATAGTTCCCGGTGTGAACGTGCCATTAAGGCAGATTGCTCAGGTAAAACCTGACTGGAACTATGGTATGATTGTCAGGCGGAATGGTGTCAGGACAATGTCTGTATATGCAGATGCCAAACGGGGCGTCAATCTGAACAAGGCCACTGATAAAGTGCTGGAAGAACTGAAAGATGTGAAGTTGCCCGATGGTGTTTCGATGAAAGTTGGCGGACAGCGTGACAGTGATAATGAGTACGGACCGCAGATATATGGTGGATTGGCTATTTCTGTAATTGTTATATTTGCTATTCTGCTATTCCATCTGAAAGATATCAGACTGTCGTTGCTTATCATGGGGTCTCTTCTGTTCTCCTTACTCGGGGCAGCCATTGGTGTGTGGTCGATGGGGCAGGATGTAGGAATGACAGGTATACTGGGTATCATATCACTGATGGGAATTATAGTGAGAAACGGAATTATCATGGTCGATTATGCCGAGGAATTGCGTGTAAAGCATCGTCTGAGTGCCAAACATGCTGCCCTGCAAGCTGCCCAGCGCCGTATGCGTCCTATCTTCCTAACCTCAGCAGCCGCATCAATGGGAGTCGTACCGATGGTGATAGCCAATACTCCTATGTGGGGACCGATGGGTGCTGTGGTCTGTGCGGGAACAATCGTGTCGATGTTCTTTATTATCACCATGATCCCAATAGGTTATTGGATGATATACCGTATAGAAGACAAAAAGCGTCGTCTGAATAATGAGAAAGAAAGGGCAGCATTGTCATTGGCTAGTATAAATGAAGTAACAGAATAATGATATGAAAACTAATTATATATTATCCCTGATCATCGCAATGGTTTCTGTACAGGGGGTCAGCGCGCAGAAAGTGTATACACTGGATGAATGTCGTACGTTGGCATTGCAGAATAACGTCAAACTGAAAGATGCCCGACTCCATATCGAGTCGGCTAAAGAACAGGAACGTGAGGCTAAGGCTAAATATTTTCCTTCTGTATCTGCCGGTGGTACGTATTTTCGCGCCAACGATTATCTGATAAAACAAAATGTATCGCTCAGTGAGAGCGACCAGCAGAATCTTGCCGGGATTATGCAGAAGGTAGGATTAGACCCTACTGTCCTGTCTTCGCTCCCAACCAGTTATACCTTGCAGGCTATCAAGCATGGTACGCTTATTAATCTGATGGCGATGGAACCTGTATATGCCGGTGGACAGATAACGAATGGCAACCGACTGGCAAAACTGCAGACAGAGGTCGGGCAACTGATGCTTCAACAGTCGCAGGATGATGTGATGCGTACTACCGAGGTTTATTACAACCAGTTGTTGTCTCTTTATGAGAGACAGAAAACACTTGATGCTGTCGACAGACAGTTGGCCAGTATCCTGAATGATGCGAACAATGCTTATAAGGCAGGTGTGTCTAACAAAAATGATGTTCTGAGTGTACAACTGAAGCAGAACGATGTGGCTGTCAACAGACTGAAACTGGAAAATGGTATAAAACTCAGTAAGATGGTTCTTGCACAGTATATCGGAATGGCAGGACAGAATATTGATATAGATCGTCATCTGTCTGAGAATACGCCTGAGCCTTTTATTTATTTCACAGATCATCAGTCGGCATTAAACAATAGGGTAGAGGCCCGCTTGCTTGACAAGAATGTCAGAGCTAACGAGTTGCAGACCAAGATGAAACTGGGTGAGATGTTGCCCACTGTGGCAGTTGGCGTGGCTGGCGTGTATCAGGATATGACCAATACAGGTAAGGCGAAGGCGATAGGTCTGGCCACCGTGAGTGTTCCGATAAGCGACTGGTGGAGCAACCGTGGACTCAAACGGCAGAAGATAGCCACGGAGATAGCGCGTATGGACAGCAAGGATAATAAAGAACTGCTGCTGATACAGATGCAGAGTGCTTATGATGATTTGGATAACGCATACAAACAGATACAGTTAGCAAAAAAGAGTATAGAACAGTCTACAGAGAATCTCCGCCTCAATGAAGATTACTACAAGGCAGGTACCGCCAGCATGACCGACCTTCTCAATGCGCAGACGCAAAATCAACAGTCGCGTGACCAATATACTGAGGCAGTAACAGCGTATATGAATTGTCGAACGGCATATTTTATTGCTACCGGCAGGAGCGTGAAATAAAAACAATATATCAGTTGAGCATCAGATTCATTTCTGCATGCTCATCTTTGAATATAAACTCAGCCAGTTCGTTGATGTTCATTCTGATAGCCGTTTCATCCGGTTCGTCTGTCTGTTTCACTTTACCTCCCGCCAGAATGTAGTAGGCATTGTTCATTGGAATGTCTTCATCGTCGTAAACTCTGATCAGACATTTTAAGTCGGGGTGCTGTTCGGCGTACATACGAAGGGCTTCTTTCGCATTTACGACACGTATCATCGCCTTGATGGGTTGCGTGGCAGGATGATATGCCTCGCCAGCCAAGCGGATATCTTCCTGTATAACCTCATAACCGTCGCTATCGTGGAGCAGTACGCACGATTTGCTGCGCTGTATTTTGTCAAAGTTCGCAAAACTCATTCCCTTGATATCAGCAGGCGGGGGCGCACAGACGATACACTTGGAGTAACCGCATTTTTCATACCAACCGTACAACCAGTCTTCGGCCGGGATAAGGGTGGCAAATATGGTTTCATGATAAAAAAGACTGAAATGTGCCTGACGCATCAGATTGTTTCCAACATCTTGTTTGCGGTAATCGGGGTGTGTACTGACTCCACTGATATATGCCGTATTGATTTCCTTTCCGTGATAGAGCATCGGATATGGTAGGGTCTGCAGCGCGGCAACCACTTGATGGTCTATCTGGCAACAGATATTATATTCATTCTTGTATACTTTTGAGAAATAGAGATCCATAAACGGCTCCGGATCTTTGAAAACAAGTTTCCATAGTTTGCGGGTTTCCGCCTTGATGCGTTCCTGATCTTCAAAGTCGGCCAACGGATGTTTTTCCATAATGGTATTCTTTTCAAGAATAATGTCCGGCTTATATGATAACTTTGCCTGGCGCAAACCTTCATTACCCATATCCTCCTCGCGGTTGATGTAGAAGTATTTTTCAGGCAGATGCCTTACAAATTCCTGATTGATGATGGTGAAAGCTCCCTCATAATTGACATCGGCTTTCTCCACACAAACATCGAATGTACTCTGGTTGATAGGGCACCCGAAAGTAAAAGCGACCAGTTTGCCGTCAACCCATATCGTTCCGCCGATAAGTCCCAGTTCATTCCAACGATGGAAGGCGCGTGTCATGGAACGGAGTTCTTCCGAAAGACCCTCGTCAAGCTCATTTTCATCATTATCGTCCTTGGATATTTTGCGCCATTGTTTTTCCAAATCAAGACATTGCGGCACCAGTTCAGGTGTCAGTTCACGATATTCATAGTCGGGATAAAGGCTCTTGAACTTATTGATATGATTACGCTTGCTTTGTAGTTTCTTGCCCGAAAGGTTGGCCAGTTTCTCTCTGGTATAGATATAATCGCTGTAATCCCTATTGGGTGTGATATTGAAAGTGTCGGGGAAAGCCTTCTCGATAATATCGCGCATATAGTTGCATACGCCCAATAGAAGGAACGGATGCCCCATGGCGATAGAGTCGTTGCGTATCGCCCGTATCACATTGACCGAACATTCATCACAAGGGATGACCTTGAATGTACCGTCCTCCTGTTTTTTGGGGAGTGGCAATGGCATCATATAGGCGAGATGATGCCCTGCATAAAAGCGGAACACCAGATAATCGTCGACAATGGCAAACTGGGTGTTATAAAGAAACCTCCAACTGATTAGATTTGCAAATGACAAGTCGCAGTTCTGACGTTCCCCGAACAATGTAAAGCGTTGGATGGTATCTTTATCCGCAGTGGTAATATCTCTGAATTTTATCATAAATTTGCTCGATAATTGGTATAGACCACAAAAGTAGAAAAAAAACACAGAAAAACTACTATCGTTACGAATATTTTTCTTACTTTTGTACCCGAAATGTAATCTCGAAGTTACAAAATAGATATAAATCACAACAAACTATGGATTTAGTAGAAAAAATCATTGCACGCGCTAAGAGCGACAAACAGCGCATTGTACTCCCCGAAGCCACAGAGGAGCGCACATTAAAAGCAGCCGATCAAGTATTGGCTGACGGTGTGGCCGACCTCATCCTTATCGGTAATATCGGCGCAATTCACGCCGAAGCTGACAAGTTCGGATTGAAGAATATAGATAAAGCTACTATTATTGATCCAGAAAACAATCCTAAAGCAGAAGAATATGCAACTCTACTTGCTGAATTGCGTAAGAAAAAAGGTATGACAATCGAACAGGCCCGCGGACTTGTTAAGAATCCTCTCTATCTGGGGTGTATGATTATTAAAACCGGTGGCGCAGATGGTCAGATTTCCGGTGCGTTGAGTACAACGGGCGACACACTCCGTCCTGCATTACAGATTATCAAATGTGCTCCGGGCATCACTTGTGTCAGCGGCGCTATGCTTCTTATTACAAAGAAACCTGAATATGGTGAAAATGGCGTGCTAGTTATGGGCGATGTCGCAGTAACACCGATGCCAGATGCCGATCAACTTTCTCAGATTGCTGTTTGTACAGCGGAGACAGCCAAGGCTGTTGCCGGATTCTCAGACCCACGTGTTGCTATGTTGAGTTTCTCTACCAAGGGTAGTGCTTCTCATGAGGTTGTAGACAAGGTGGTTGAGGCTACCAAACTGGCCAAAGAACGTGATCCGCAACTGAAGATTGACGGTGAATTGCAGGCTGATGCCGCTTTGGTTCCGGCTGTAGCAGACATTAAGGCGAAAGGCAGTAATATTGCTGGCAAGGCTAATGTGTTGATAGTTCCATGTCTTGAAGTAGGTAACATTGCTTACAAACTGGTACAGCGTCTTGGTGATGCTATCGCTCTAGGTCCTATCCTTCAGGGAATCGCACGTCCGGTTAACGACTTGAGTCGTGGCTGTTCTGTCGATGATATCTATAAGATGGTGGCTATTACAGCTTGTCAGGCACAGGATGCGAAGAAAATTTAACTTTAAACTTATTATATGAAGATTCTAGTATTAAACTGTGGAAGTTCGTCTATCAAGTATGCCTTGTACAATATGGACGACAAGTCGGTTCTGGCATCCGGTGGTGCTGAGCGTGTAGGTCTTGACGGTGCATTCGTCAAAGTGAAACTTCCTAACGGAGAGAAAAAGCAGATCATGCATGACATCCCCGAACATACAGAAGGCGTGAAGTTTATCTTCAGTCTGCTTACCGACCCTGAAATAGGTGCTATCAAAGATTTGAAGGAAATTGACGCTGTAGGTCACCGTATGGTACACGGTGGAGAAAAATTCAATAAGAGTGTTATTCTGGACGATGAAGTTCTGAAGGAATTCGAGGCATGCAGTGATCTTGCACCTCTTCATAATCCAGCTAACCTCAAAGGTGTTAAGGCTGTTTCGGAATTGATGCCGGGATTGCCGCAGGTAGGTGTATTCGATACTGCATTCCATCAGACGATGCCTAAGTATGCTTATATGTATCCTATCCCTTATGAATTGTATGAGAAATATGCTATACGCCGTTACGGTTTCCATGGAACGAGTCACCGTTATGTTTCCAAGCGTGTATGCGATTTCTTGGGCGTAAAGCCGGAAGATAAAAAGGTTATTACATGTCATATCGGTAATGGTGGCAGTGTCGCTGCTGTAAAATATGGCAAATGTATTGATACGTCTATGGGACTTACCCCGCTGGAAGGTGTGATGATGGGAACCCGCAGTGGTGATATCGATGGCGGTGCCGTATCTTTCATTCAGAAAAAGTTGGGTCTTGATGCCGACGGTATTTCAAATCTTCTTAATAAAGAGAGTGGTGTGCTCGGTATTACCGGTATTTCTTCGGATATGCGTGAGGTAGAGGCTGCTGAGAAAGCGGGTAACGAGCGTGCTGTACTCGCTATGCAGATGTACAACTATCGCATTAAAAAATATGTCGGCGCCTATGCTGCCGCTATGGGTGGATGCGATATTATCGTATTCACTGCCGGTGTAGGTGAAAACCAGGCAGGTATGCGTGAAGAGGTTTGCAAGGACATGGAATGGATGGGCGTTAAGCTCGATAACAAACTCAATGCTACTATCCGTGGCAGGGAGGCTGTCATCTCCACTCCAGACTCAAAAGTGACCGTTGTCGTCATTCCTACGGATGAGGAACTGATGATTGCTACAGATACGATGAATCTGCTGTAACCGTATAATATCATATTACGATAAAGTCCCGGTACTGTAGACAGTACCGGGACTTCTTTTTATCTTTGTTGTCATGTCTCTTAAGGTCTGCTTTCACCCTCAACATATTCTTCGAGGAAGATATGCTCACCGTCATAGACCACATACGTAAACTGCCAAATCCAGTCACCGATGATCATCATCCTTGATTTGCGCGATAACATCAGGTCTAGTTCTATGTGCCTATGCCCATAGATGAAATAGTCTATATCTGAGTGTGTCTGCATGTATTGCTTTGTATATCTTACCAGAAATTCCTTATCCTCACCCATATAGGCAGGTTCTTTTCCGTCAGCACGTTTCATCCTACTGTGTTTCGCCCAGGTTAGTCCAAGCCACATAGACCAGCGTGGATGAATGGCATTGAAGAGGACCTGACAGGTGTGATTGTGAAAAATCTGACGGAGAAACTTAAACTTGCTGTCAGGGTCGCCCAGACCGTCCCCGTGGGCTAGATAGAACACTTTCCCGTAGATATCAGTGGTGAGTGGTTTACGGTGCAGTATTACACCACATTCCTGTTCCAGATATCCATAAGTCCAGATATCATGGTTGCCGGTAAAGAAATGAACTTCCACCCCCATATCGGTAAGTTCGGATATCTTACCGAGGAAACGGGTATAGCCTTTTGGTACCACATATTTGAACTCATTCCAGAAGTCGAACATATCCCCGAGGAGATATATCGCTGACGCCTTGTCTTTTATACTGTCAAGAAACCGAACTAAACGCCGTTCTTGCGTACGGCTGTGGTCTATTGCCAGCGAACCGAGATGCGCATCTGATAGGAAATATACATTTTTCATAAGTCGCAATTTTTATGCAAAGCCAAGTTCCACCTTCGCTTCTTCCGTCATCATACTTTGATCCCAGATAGGTTCGAATACCAACTGTACATTGGCGCTTTTGACACCTTCCACACCTTCCACCTTCTGCCGTACATCCTCCAGTATAAAGTCTGCCGCCGGACAAGACGGGGCCGTAAAGGTCATGTCGAGGTCGAGTGTGCCGTCTTCTCTGAGATCCACCTTATATATCAAACCCAAGTCGTATATGTTCACAGGTATCTCCGGGTCGTAGACGGTCTTCAGTACGTCAACGATTCTCTCTTCAATGGCTGTTTTCTCTTCTTGTGTCATAATTGTAATCATTTGATGTTAAACATTATAATCTTCCTTGTTCTCTATAACTATAGTAGTTGCCATCCGTGATAATCACGTGGTCGGCAAAATATATTCTCATGATGTCGCAGGCTTTTTTCATACGTTGCGTCAGTCGGTCGTCATCATCGCTTGCCATTGTGTTGTTACTTGGATGATTATGGCAGAGTGCCAGAATGGTGGCATTGTTCAGTATAGCCGATTTTATAATGACACGCACATCGACAGCTGTCTCACTGATACCACCATGCGATATACGTTCACACTTTATCAACTTATAATTCTGATTCATCATCAGAATCCATGCCTCTTCCATATCCAAGTCCTGCATGCACGGATGCATATAGTTGTATATGGCTGTCGCACTTCCCAGGTCTAGCCGCTCTTCCACTTTTTCGCGCTGTCTGCGCTTTCCCATTTCGCAAGCGGCAAGAATGGTAATGGCTTTTGCCGGTCCCAGTCCCTTATAACCTGTCAGGTCGCGTATACTTTTCTTTCCTAGGGTATTGAGATTGTTGTTACAATCGTTCATCACCCTTTTCATCAGGTCCACGGCACTCTCTGTAGAAGAGCCCGAACCTATCAGTATGGCTAGCAGTTCAGCATTGCTTAACGCGTCTGCGCCGAGACGCTCCAGTTTTTCCCTTGGGCGGTCTTCTTCAGCCCATTCGTTTATCGTCAGTTTTCCTTCCAAATCGTTCTTTTTGCTTTATTTATAGAATGTTTCGTTGAAGGCGTTGAATTCCTCTTTCCCCATTACACATCGTCTCCACCATGCTGAGATGAATCCGCATCCATATCCCATCAGTTGTATAAACGCTGCCCCGATACTCAGGAAACCTATCTTGATACTTTTGTTCTGTATGGTCGAATCTGTGAGTATCAGAAGGCAATATAATAGAATAGGTATCCATGGGAATGCGCAGAGGTCGTACCACTTATGTATGTCGTCGTATCTCATTAATACTCTGCCTACTGCTGAAGTCAGCACTAACGCGATTACCCCGACAGTGAACACCATAGGTAGCAGATGTACCAGTTTGAGCGATTCGGGGTATTTCTTGTATAGGTTGATGCGGGCTATGCCGCTATTGAACACTTGACGGAAAAATTTACGGAAATCGGTGCGGCGCTTGTGCCATACCCATGCTTCGGGGAATAGTCGGCATTGATATCCGTTCTTGAAGATGCGGATGCTGAAGTCAATGTCCTCTCCGAAACGCATTTTTGAGAATCCGCCCAGTCGGGTGTACACCTCTTTGCGAATGCCCATGTTGAACGAGCGCGGGTAAAATTTATCCATCTTCTTCTTGCCACCGCGTATCCCGCCTGTGGTGAAGAAACTGGTCATCGAATAACTGATTGCTTTCTGTATGTCGGTGAATGATGAGTGGGCACGGTCCGGTCCACCGAACGCATCGGCAGGTTCGCGTGTCAACTCGTCATTTACAGCTTTCAGGTAATTGTCAGGCAATACGACATCAGAATCCAATATCAACAGATATTCACCGTTACTCCGCTCAGCACCATAGTTGCGACTCTGTCCAGGTCCGGAATTGTCCTTCCTGTAATAATGAATGTCAAGTGCTCCGCTGTACTTGTCGGCAATGTCTTTGCAGGGAACGGCAGAACCGTCCTCTACGATGATTACTTCGAAATCTTTATACGTCTGCGACGTGAGACTTTCTAGCAATTCGGCAACTTCGTCGGGCCGATTGTAAACAGGTACTATAACGGAGTATTTCATTCAGAGTCTATTAAAAATGTAAAGGGGCAGACTTGCAGGTCTGCCCCTACAGATATGATGAAGGGATTTATTCCTTTACACGGTTGAGGTATGAACCGTCGCGGGTGTCTACCTGTATCAGTTCGCCCTCGTTGATAAACAGAGGCACACGTACTTCAACACCTGTTTCCAGAGTAGCAGGTTTTGTAGCGTTTGTTGCTGTATCGCCTTTGATGCCCGGCTCACTGTGAGTAATACGCAAGTTGGTCTTTACTGGCATTTCAGCGTATAGGATAGAACCGTCTGTTGTATCGATTACCACTTCCACAATATCGCCCTCTTTCATGAAGTCAACTCCGGTGATAGCTTCCTTATTAATAGGAATCTGCTCGAACGTTTCCTGATTCATGAAGATATAACCTGTAGGATCTTCATACAGATACTGGTAAGGACGGCGCTCAATGCGGACATCTTCAAGTTTAAAACCTACCTGGAATGTACGTTCGAGAACGCGACCAGTGGTTACACTTTTCAGTTTTGTACGCATAATGGTGTTTCCCTTACCTGGTTTTACGTGCTGGAATTCAACGCAGATAAAAACCTGATTGTCTAGACGGATGCATGTTCCGTTCTTAATTTCCTGTGAATTAATCATATAACTTGTATTTATTATTTTGTATTATTCGAATAAAAATGTAAGAAATCGGGTGCAAAGTTACTATATTTTTGGAAAAAAACATAAAAGAACACACTAAAAATCGTTTAATTCTTTGTTATTTCGAAATAAATGCGTAATTTTGCAGCCCAAAAGCGTGAATAATAACAAATAAATATATAAACAATGAAAAGAACATTTCAGCCACACAACAGAAGAAGAGTGAACAAACACGGCTTCCGTGAGAGAATGGCATCAAAGAATGGTCGTCGTGTATTAGCATCACGTCGCGCTAAAGGTCGTTCGAAATTAACTGTTTCTGACGAGAACCACGGTAAGTAATTTTTCGATTCGCTTATCGCGAAACGTTGAAAACAGAAAGAGGCGAAGATTGATCATAATCTTCGCCTCTTTCTGTTATTGTTTGTATGTTACCATATTGTTACTCTCTTCTCTTTTGGTATATACATCGGGTCGTCTGGAGTGATGCCGAATGCTTCATACCAAGCGTCGATGTGTGGTAACTGACCGTCTACTCTCCATATTGCTATGGAATGGGGGTCCGTCTTGGTAACCATTCTGATGAATTCGTCACTGTTCTTTTCCAGCCAACTGGTGGCGTATGCGATGAAGAAACGCTGGTCGGCTGTATAACCGTCTTTGACCGGTAGCGGATTGTTCTTTGTGGCGTTTTTGTATGCCTGGAAAGAAATCATCAGACCGCCGTGGTCGGCAAGATTTTCACCTAATGTGAGTTCTCCGTTGCATTTCAGGTCGGGCAGTACATTGATATTAGAAAAGTAGTCGGCCATCACTTTTGTCCGTTCACTAAAACTCTTGCGGTCGGAGTCTTTCCACCATACCCGCAGATTGCCGTCTTTGTCATACTGACTGCCTTCGTCGTCGAATCCATGTGTCATCTCATGACCGATAACAGATCCGATCGCACCGTAGTTGTAGGCATCATCCGCATCCATATCAAAGAACGGTGGTTGAAGTATGCCTGCCGGGAAACAGATTTCATTGGTCGTTGGATTATAGTAAGCGTTGATCTCTTGCGGAGTCATCATCCATTCGTCGTGGTCAGCAGGCTTATTGAGCTTTTTGCTGACCATATAGTCGAAATCGAATTTGTTAGATCGCAAATTGTTTGCATAATAACTGTCATTATGAATGTCCAGACCTGAATAGTCGCGCCATTTGTTCGGGTATCCTATCTTTACATAGAAGGCAGCCAACTTGTCTAGGGCAACAGTCTTGGTTGAGTCGCTCATCCAGTCTTGCGCTTTGATACGTTCTCCAAGTGCTACCTGTAGATTCTTGACGAGTTGTACCATACGCTCTTTATATGCAGCGGGGAAATATTTTTCAACATAGATCTTGCCCAGTCCTTCACCCATAAAACTTTCTACCGCGCCTACAGCTCTTTTCCATCTGGCTCTGTCCTCCTGTTGTCCCGTCAGAGTGCGGCTGAAGAAATCGAAGGCTCTTGCCCTTATCTCGTCATTCATTTCCGTACATGAAGATACTATGACATTCCACTGCATATATGCCTTCAAGTTTTCTATGGGTTCATTGTTAAGAATCTTTTCCGCCTGATGGATTGGCGCTACCTGGTTCACGTTCAGTGATTTGATGCCTTTTATCCCCAAAATGGAAAAATAGGTATTCCAGTCTATCCCCGGATATTGCTTCAGCAGTTGATTATAACCGATTTTGTGATAATTCTTTTCAGGGTCGCGCAGTTCGGTTCTACTATATGCAACTTTCGCCATTTCTGTCTCTATATTGATGATCGTCTTCATGTTAGCATAAGCCTGGGCGTGGCTGAAACCGTATAGTTGGAACAGGTCGATGATGGTCTTTTTATATTTGTCTCTGAGTGCCACCGATTCCGAATCCGTATCAAGATAATAGCTCCTCTCACTCAGTGTCATACCTTCCTGCCCGATGCTCACAAGATTGTTCTTGCTGTCTTTGGCATCTGCGTCTATTGACGTATAAAATAATCCTGATATACCTTCGTGGTAGAATTCAGCCATCAGCGGGAGTACCTGTTTCCTGCTTTTTATGGCGGAGATTTCGCCAAACAGTCCTTTGACCGGTGTTATACCGTCCTTGTTCAGTTTGACGCTGTCCATTACGATATTGTAAAGGTCACCGATCTTCTGACCTAATGAATTAGGCGCATTGTTTTGTTTAGCAAACGAAAGAATGATGTCTTTCAGACGTTTCTGGTTCTGTTCATACACTAGATAAGTCACACCGTAACTAGGATACTCGGCAGGGATAGGGGTGTCCTTCAGCCATGTACCGTTCACATAATTGAAAAAGGATTTACCCGGTTTCACGGTCAAATCCATATTCCCTTTGTTTATGCCGGATTTCAAAGAATCCTGTACATTCGCATAAATAGATGTAGAGGCGCATAAGGCCATACTACACAATACTAATTTTAAATTCATTTTATAAATATTGTTATTTAATATGCAAAGTAACACATTATTTTCGAATTAGTCGAATATTATTACAATAATATTACAAAAATCTTTTTTACCAAGAAACATCCGTAATCTTTAAAAATAGATGAAGTATTGGCAAAAAAATCAATAAACTTCGTTTTTTATTTTGTATTGTATTCAAATTACATTAACTTTGCACTGAATGTGAAGACAGTTCGCAACCATCTTCATTTACTAAATAATAACCGGTAATGGAATCAAAGGAGTTCGTTAAGAAATTTTGGGGCAAATATCTTTGGGGCAATATCTTTTTGATGATTATTGTTGTCGTATTGTTGTGCGTAGGATTAAAGTTCGGTCTTGACATCTATACACATCATGGAGAGGGTATTCAGGTTCCGAATCTTAAAGGTATGCAGTACGAAGAGGCACGACGTCTGTTAGAAGACGACGGGTTGCGTATTGAGGTCAGCGATTCCGGTTATAACAAATTGTTGCCTGCCGATTGCATTTTGGCTCAGACTCCCGGACATATAGACAAGGTGAAAAGCGGACATGTGATTTATGTCACAGTCAACTCCCCCCATTCCCCTATGGTCGCTTTGCCTGATATTATAGACAACAGTTCGGTAAGGGAAGCGACGGCGAAACTTACTGCGATAGGTTTCAGACTCCTTGAACCGCAACTTGTCCGGGGTGAGAAAGACTGGGTGTATGGGGTTGTCAGCAGAGGACGTAAGTTGTTTGCCGGCGACCGTGTTCCTGTAGACGTTCCCCTGATGTTACAGATCGGTGATGGTAAATATGATGAAGGTACAGGAAGTGTCGATTATACAGATCCCGATAATACGGGAGGCGACCAACAGGATGAATTTCAGGAAGTATCCGGTCCTGATGACAATGGTGGCAGTTCTTCAAAAGAAAGTAAATCCGGAACCAAAAGCAGCAAAACAGACGACAGCGGACTCAGTGATTATTAAATTATAATGATGCAAGGATGATAGACGATAACATGATAGATAACGGATTTGATGAGCTTGAAGACAGCGAGGAACAGGACAACCAACTCTATGAACATATCCGTATGGTCGTAGACAAAGGACAAGTGCCTCTCCGTGTGGACAAGTATATGTTCGAACGTCTGCAACATTCCAGTCGTAACCGTATTCAGAAAGCTGCCGACTCGGGATATGTGCATGTCAATGACCGTCCTGTGAAGAGTAACTATAAGGTGCGCCCCTTTGATGTCGTGACACTGATGCTCGACCGGCCGCACTTTGACACGTCTATCAAACCCGAAAATATACCCCTTGATATCACCTACGAAGATGAACAGTTGATGGTGGTCAACAAGCCTGCCGGACTCGTGGTCCATCCCGGATGCGGCAATTTTACTGGCACACTTGTCAATGCCATCGCGTATCATCTGCGCAATCTTCCTTCTTATGACCCTAACGACCCACAGGTGGGATTGGTACATCGTATAGACAAGGATACCAGCGGACTACTTGTGATAGCCAAAACCCCTGATGCCAAGACAAAACTTGGAGCGCAGTTTTTCAACAAGACTACCCACCGCAGTTACAATGCACTCGTATGGGGGAACATAGCTGAAGAAGAGGGACGGATAGAAGGTAATATAGGGCGCGATCCCAAAGACCGCTTGCGGATGTCTGTTTTCCCTCCCGATTCAGGGATAGGTAAGACGGCTGTTACCCATTATCGGGTCATAGAACGTTTCGGATACGTTACTTTGGTGGAGTGTATACTCGAAACAGGACGAACACACCAGATACGCGCCCACATGAAACATATCGGGCATCCTCTGTTTAACGATGAACGTTACGGGGGAAGTGAAATATTGAGAGGCGAACGGACCGGCAGTTATAAACAGTTTGTTATCAATGGTTTCAAGTTGTGCCCGAGACAGGCGTTGCACGCGCGGACTTTAGGTTTTGTGCATCCGGCTACCGGTAAACAGATGGATTTCACATCCTCATTGCCTCTGGATATGGAACAACTCATAGATAAATGGCGGAAATATATAAATGCGATAAATTAATAAACAATACATTATGAAAAGTTTTAAGAGAACAATAGCCATCGTGTGTGGTGGCGATTCATCAGAGCACGACGTATCCATGCGTTCCGGACAGGGACTATACTCTTTCTTCGACAAAGAGCGTTACAATGTTTATATTGTAGATGTCAAAGGACTCGATTGGCATGTCGATCTGCACGACGGAACAACAGCCAGGATAGACCGTAATGATTTCTCTTTTATGGAGAATGGCAAACTGGTACAGTTTGATTATGCATATATTACAATTCATGGTACGCCGGGAGAAAATGGTATCTTGCAAGGTTATTTTGAACTGGTGCACGTACCTTATTCGACCAGTGGCGTATTGGTAGAGGCTATGACCTTTGATAAGTTTGTACTGAACCAGTATCTTCGTGGTTACGGTGTACGTGTGGCAGACAGTCTGTTGATCCGTAAAGGTTACGAACAATTGGTAAGCGATGAAGACGTAGAGAAACGTATCGGTATGCCATGTTTTGTAAAACCGGCAGCCGACGGCAGCAGTTTTGGCGTATCTAAGGTGAAATCGGCAGACCAGTTGGCCCCTGCTGTCCGCAAGGCTATGCTAGAGAGCAATGAGGTGATGGTCGAAGGATATCTGGAAGGAACAGAAATATCGATAGGTTGTTATAAAACAAAAGACAAAAACGTGGTTCTGCCTGCTACGGAAGTGGTGACTAACAATGAATTCTTCGATTACGATGCCAAATACAATGGTCAGGTTAAGGAAATCACACCTGCCCGTCTTAGTGAAGATACTACAAAACGTGTGCGCGAGATAACCAGTCAGATATATGATATACTCCACTGCAATGGTATCATCCGCATCGATTACATTATATCCAAAGGCAAAGGTTCTGACGGAGAGGAAGTGGATAAGATCAACATGCTCGAAATCAATACCACTCCGGGTATGACGGCAACCAGTTTTATACCTCAGCAAGTCAAAGCCGCAGGTCTTGATATCAAGAATGTGTTGACAGATATAGTAGAAAACCAATTCAGATAATTATGAAAGTACCGGCAGAATTTGATGAAATACGCCCGTTTGGTCCTGAAGACCTCCCGGCAGCATACGAACGGCTCTTAACGTATCCGATGTTTCGCACAATGGTAGAAAACGTATTCCCTGATAAACCGTTTGACGCTCTTGTGGCAAGAATGCGCGAGTGTAAGACGAACCTCGAATTTCAGAAGACATTCTGCTATCCTTTTCTTGTTAATCTCCTGTCGAAGGTGAGCAAGGGTGCCGACATGGATGTAAAGGATATCGATACATCCTGCAGGTATACCTTTGTGAGCAATCACAGGGATATTGTGCTCGATTCCGGTTTTTTGTCAATACTCTTACTGGATTCAGGATTTACCACTACTTGTGAGATTGCCATCGGAGACAACCTCCTGTCGTTACCATGGGTGAAAGACCTCGTGCGCATCAACAAGTCGTTTATCGTGGAAAGGGGCGCTTCCATGCGCCAGATGCTGGTGGCCAGTAAACGATTGTCCGAATACATGCACTTCGCCATAGCGGAGAAAAACGAGAATGTATGGATAGCACAGCGTGAAGGGCGTGCCAAGGATTCCGACGACCGTACCCAAGGAGCTATTCTCAAGATGATGGCAATGGGGGGCGAAGGCGGTGTTATAGAACGTATTGCTCAGTTGCATATTGTACCATTGTCCATCTCTTACGAGTTTGACCCATGCGATTTCCTGAAGGCAAAGGAGTTTCAGCAGAAAAGAGACAACCCTGATTTCAAGAAAGGCAAGGATGATGATATAATTAGTATGCAGACTGGTGTGATGGGCTACAAAGGACACATACACTATCATTGTGCCCCTTGTATTGACGATTTCCTGCACCAGTTGGACCCGAATATGCCGAAAACGGAGATATTCGATACTATTGCTGCTCGTCTCGACACTGAGATACATCGCAACTACCGACTTTATCCATGCAATTATGTGGCATTGGATCTTCTGAAAAATTCTACGCAATACGCTTCTATGTATACACCCGAAGACAAGGCGCAGTTTGAGACGTATATTGAGGGCCAATTGACTAAGATAGAATTACCGAATAAAGACGAGGCGTACCTGAAAGAACGTCTGCTTACGATGTATGCCAATCCGGCGATCAATTATCTCGCAACCGTATGAAATATTGGGCATCACCATTGATAGTAATCGCATTTGCCGCCTGTACCAGGGATATTTATGATTCCGGAGACGGTAAATATTCGTATCTTCGTGCTGACTTTGTCGAAGCTCACTCTGACAAGAATGCGGCGGTAGACTACGTCATAACCGACGACGGTGATTCCCTGTCAATGCCGACACCTTTCACCAACAAATATATTACGGCGAAAGACTCAATATATAGAGGTGTATTTTATTATAATATCATAACTGGCAGCGACGGCACTTCCACTGTCTGCCCAGTTTCTTATTCCACGATACCAGTCAGATATACCGTCGCCCCCAGTGATACTTTGAAGTACGACCCGATGGGTTTCGAAAGCCTCTGGTGTTCCCGAACAGGCAAGTATATCAATGTCTCTGTGACATTATACACCGCACAGGTGAATGGTTCAGAAGGTCGTCATACATTATATCTTGTCAGATACCCCAATACGGAAACCATCTACGGTAAGCGCAAAATCAATCTTGTTTTCAGTCATAACCAGAACGGGATACCCGAGTATTATAATTCTAGCCAGTATGTCAGTATTCCCGTCAGCCAATTCGGCTCTCGCTTGCAGAAAGGAGATTCTATCTCTGTTTCTGTTATGACAAATAATGGTTGGGAACGGAAAGAGATACTTTATTAATAATCCCTTTTACTCCAGATTCTTGTCAGGCCGTTTTTATTTTCTTAAGCAGTCGATAGACGAGTGGCACGGCGAGTAGGAACGACAGGACATCGGCAACAGCTTGGCACATCTCCACTCCGAGTAATCCGAAAATGAGTGGCAGAATAATGATCAGCGGAATAAAGAATATACCATTACGGGATGCTGCCAGTATGTTGGCAGAAATGGAATTGCCTGTTGTCTGCAGCATCATGTTGCTCAGCATGATGACTGCTCCTAAAGGATAAGTAATCAACTGCCATCTGAATGCCGCTGCACCTACTTCCACGACAGCCGTGTCGTTGCGGAAAATGTATATAATGTCTTCGGCAAACCAATAACCGGAAATGGCGCATACTATTAAGAATATCGTGGCAATCTTAATACTGAAGAAATAGCCATTCCTTACACGTTGATAGAGTTTGGCGCCATAGCAGAAACCGCATAGTGGTTGGAACCCCTGTCCGATACCTATCACAATCGATAAGATAACAAATGAGATGCGTGTCACGATCGACATTCCTGCTATGGCTGCATCACCATAAGCCCCGGCAGCTACATTCAGCAGCATGGTACTGACGCTTGCCAGTCCCTGACGGGTGAGCGACGGTGTACCGCCCTTGAATATCTCTGCGAAATATTCACGTTCAAAAGAGAAATCGTTAATTTTGATACGTATGTTTCCACCTCTGAAAGTCATTATCAGCAGTATGAAGAAACTGCATATCTGTCCTATGACCGTAGCTAAAGCTGCACCAAGTATCCCCATTTTTAGTACAAATATGAATATGGGAACAAGAATTACATTCAGTATGGCTCCCGTTACCATACCATACATAGCATACGATGCGTTGCCCTGGAAGCGCATCTGGTTGTTCAGCGTCATCGAACTGGTCATGAACGGTGCACCTATCAATATGACTGCCATATATCTTTCGGTGTATGGTAAAATGGTAGGCGTAGAACCCAATGCGACAGACAGAGGAGTAAGAAACAATAGTCCGAAGGCAGTAATGGCCAGTCCCGAGCATATAGAACAAAAGAAAGCCGTCGATGCCATCTTTTGGGCATTTCCTGTTTTGCGGGCACCCAGTTTGCGTGATATATATACGCCAGATCCCTGACCGAACAGGAAACCTATAGCCTGTATTACAGACATGACGGCGAATGTGATTCCTACGGCAGCCGTTGCCTGAGTATTGATTTTACCGACGAAATAAGTATCCACGATATTATAGATGCTTGTTACGAGCATACTTATAATCGTAGGTATAGCCATGGTGGCTATTACCTTGCTTACCTTTCCGGTGGTAAGGAATGTGAAGTTGTCTCTATGCTTCATCTTTTTGCAGCACTATTCGTTACGTGCTGCAAAAGTACGAATAATTCCACGAACAATAGACTTTCGTGTGCTATTTTTTAAGAAGACTACTTATTCAGTTACAGTGAAGTCAAAGCCGAATGGATGTTCTTTGAACGATTCGCTGTTCAGTCCGCTCTTGTAGAAGAAAACATATTCGCCCGGTTCCAGAGCTTGAGGGAATGAAACTTCAAAAGTGGAATTGTTGATATCCTTTACGTCAAAGTTGATGATTTGACGTGTAGAGGCGTTACTTCCTTCAAATCCGAGAACTGTATAACTCATTTTGTCAGGGAATAAGCGGCGGCCGTTACCATCCTTCTTAGTCTTAACCTGCATTTTCACGCATTGGAATTCGTTCGGGCTCTGGATGGCACTCATAATCATCTCATACCAGTTGTTAGCACTCTTCTCAAAACTGTTGTTCTCGGTTTTGGGGAAATAGAAACGGAATACAGGATGTTTTCCGCTTTCACCACTTATTCTGCATTTGGAAGTACTGCCCGGTAACATCAGTTTTTGTATATCTTTTCCTGATGACATTAACACGCCGGTACCTGCTGTTACAGCGGCAGCCGTACCTGAATGGATGTCACCGCTTACAGCTGAACCAACCATGTAAGAAGCTGCCCCAATGGCAGCGATGGTACCTAGGTTAAATCCTTTCGATTCTTTTTCAAACTGTGTGCGCAGCAATTTCACAGGTTTGCTGCTGTTGTTCGGATTCCACAGCATCACGCCCTCATAACCGAAATCGGCTTTGGCTATTTTCTGTATGTAGGTGGTAAGTTCAGCATCCGCACCGGCGGCTTTCAACTGTCGCATGTAATCCAGACTGTAAGTGATGGAACGCTCGGTACAATTTTCTATTGCCCCTTTTATTTCTTCTGTTTTGAACCCTTCTTTGAGAAGATCCAAAATAGTCTGATTGTTAATAGCTTCGTTTTGAGCGCTCACATGGAGTGTCAATGCAAATAAGCCTGCTGCCAATATAAGTTTTTTAATCATGATATTATTATTTAATAATTATTATAATCCTTTCTTCTTGCAAAAATAATAATATTTTTTTATACTGCAAACATTTTTCAAGATATTTCATAGAATTAAAATATTATCTATAACAGATATCAGGGTTGAAACATTAGAAGTTTATGTCCACGCCGCCCATGAATGTGGCACGGGGCATCGGGAAACCTGCATTGATTTCATATTCCTGAGCCAGAAGGTTTTCGCCTTTCACGAACAGGTGTACATTATTTGTCAGTCTGTACGACGCTCTTATGTTCCATAGTACGAAATCTTCAGTCGTCTCAGGAGACACTGCTGTATACAGATGACCAATCCATTGTATACCTGTCGTCAGGTTCCATCTGTCTTTCGTATAACTCCCTTCCATGTACAGTTTATGTCTCGGAGCGGCTGTCACAGGCTTGTCTGTATGCAGATAACTGTAGTTGGCAGAAAGGTTGAAAGCCTCACTGAGCCGGTAATATATTTCACTCTCTATACCCCAGTTTTTCAAGGCGCCCGTATTGGTATTGAGCGGTTTTCCGTCTACCATTGTGGTCTCTATCAGATTATCCGCGTCGATATAGAAAATATTGACACCATATTTCAGACGACCGTCCAGCAGCACTTCATGGAAAGACAGTTCGTAATTCATCATCTTTTCCGGTGACAGGTCGGGATTCTTCGGGCGGAACATGTAGAGATCTTTGAGTGTAGGATTGCGGAATCCCTTGCTTACCATGGCTTTCAGTTCCGAATGACCGGGCAGAATGACACTTGCGCCTATCTGTGGAATCCATTCAGTACCGCTGTGTGAATAATGGTCGACACGCAGACCACCGTCGAGTGTGAGGATGTCGAACAGTGTCTGTCTGAAATCTACATATCCCGCTACTTCGTCGGCATCCTTGTCGGCGATATCTGTGGTGGTACCATCCTTGTTGTCATCCCATGCCCGTCCGAAGGTATGCATATAGTCGAACCCGACTGTGGTGCGGTTGCCTTCCAACAGACAGACTGTCTGATACCAGTTTGCTCCCCACATCTCGTCGTCCGAACGATACAGATATGTTTTAGGCGATGCGCCGATACTATATCCGTCGTCGACCTTATGATTACCCCAGTTATAATACAAGGTGAGGGCACCCGATGTGCCACGGTAATCGTTGGTGAGCGATGCCGAAGTCATACCTCGGGTGATATGTGCGTCGTTGTCTATCAGCGGACTGCTTTCTGTACCTGGGTTAGATGAATTGAAACGGGTGATATTGAGGTCGGCGCTCAGTTTCCAAGGCGTGGACAACTGGTATGCCAGTTTCGTATATCCCGTAAACTGGTTGAAGTCCATATTACTCCTATGTCCGTCGGTACGGTTGTATTCAGCCGCCAGTACGCCACTGAACCTACCTGTCTTGAACATGCCGGTATAGTTGCCCGCCATCGTACCGAACGATCCGGCAGCAAGACGCAGATGATTGTTCAGTCCGTCGTTCCACTGTTTGCGCGTGATGATGTTGATGACACCCCCCATGGCGTTGGAACCGTAGAGGACTGAACCCGGTCCGCGTATCACTTCCACCTTTTCAGCCAACAGTGACTGATAAGCGTCGGCCAGAGAATGTCCCATGAGTCCCATGTATTGCGGATGACCGTCGATCAGAATCAGCATATCCGTGGTAGGACTGCCACCGATACCGCGCATCTTCATCGCACCGGCCGAACCGGTAGAGAGTCCGTAACCCATGATACCCCTGCTGGTAATAAAAAGTCCGGGCACCTGTTCACTCAGAACAGGCAACAATGAAGTCTCGTACCGCTGTTCTATCTGTGTCCTGCCGACAGTGGAAATGGTGAGTGGCAGGTAACGGATATCTGTCTGATTGCGGGTTCCCGTTACCACCACATCCTTGATGACAGCTGAAGTGTCAATCTTCTCCTCTGCCATCGCTGGCATTATACCAAAACCTATTGAGATAAATGCTAATGTATGCAATAGTTTCATATATAGCTTATTCGAATGTTTCTGCTACCTTTTTCAGATTTTCGATGATGGGTAGGTGCTGCGGACAATGTTCCTCGCACTGACCACATTCTATACAGTCGGACGCTTTGCCGTGGGTCTTGTTGAGTACCCCGTAATAGACGGATGTGTTCATCCACTGCTCTTTCTTGCCAAACTGATGCAGGGTGTTGTAGATGGCAAAGTATTCAGGTATTGCTATCGCCTGCGGACAACCTTCCGTACAATAATGACAGGCGGTACAAGGAATGGCGATGCTCGACTTGATGATATCTGCCGCCTTTTCGATCATACGGCTCTCTTCTTCATTGATCGGTTCGAAGTTTTCCATGTAACTTGTGTTGTCCTGCGTCTGTTCCATATTGCTCATCCCGCTGAGCACCATCATGACATTATCCAATGATGCTGCATAGCGTACAGCCCATGAAGCGGCACTCAGTTCAGGACGCACCTGTCTGAACATCTTTTCCACTTCGGCAGGCACTTTAGCCAGTGAACCGCCCTTGACGGGTTCCATCACAATGACCGGCTTACCGTGTCTCTGGCATATATTATAACATTTGCGTGCTTCTATCGTAGGGTCGTCCCAGTCGAGATAATTGATTTGCAACTGCACATATTCCGTTTCAGGATGATCCTGAAGGATGCGTTCGAGCAGTGACGATTCATCATGGAACGAGAAACCGATATGCTTGATTTTCCCTTCAGCCTTCATCTTGGCTATAAAACCGAATCCGTCTACTCGTTGCATGGTCTCATAATAATCCTTGTTGAGAGCGTGAAGCCAGTAATAATCGAAATAGTCTACACCGCACCGCTTTAGTTGCAGGTCGAATATCGGTTGCAGGTCTTCGGCCTTGCTGATCATCCAACTGGGCATTTTGTCTGTTACCGTGAAAGCCTTCCGTGGATAGCGTTCTGCTACGGCCTGACGGAAAGCATCTTCGCTCTTCTCGTTGTGATATGGGTAGGCTGTATCGAAATAAGTAAATCCTTTGCTGATAAATACATCAGCCATTTTCTTAAACTGTTCTATGTCTATTGATGTCTGATCGTCCGGATTCAGTAAAGGCAGACGCATCAGTCCGAAACCTAATTTTTTCATTGTCTTACTTGCGAATTAAATATTTGATAACTGTGTAACCACCGAATATCTGCAATAGGATACCGGGCATACCGATACGGAAATCCTGTATGGCAAGATTGAAGTTGCCACCGTTGATAGCGAATTCGCCTATCGTGCCGATTACCTGATACAATAATACCACTGCCGTGATGGCTAGCAGACTTACTTTCTGTGAACGTTTGGCTATATATCCGGCTGCGATGGCAAGAATGGCCGACTTCAACAATATGGAGGGCAATACTGCTACGGCAGGCATACCGAAAAGAGCTGAGTTGACCAGAGGTGATAATATCGCCGTCAGCAGTCCCACATTAGTACCGAACTTATAGGCACCGACGAGTGTGAAGAAGTAGATTGGCAATAACATCAGTCCACCTTGGGGTATCAGATGGCAAAGTTGTGGCAGTGCGATATTGCCGGTAACGAACAGTGCGGCGAACACGTAAGTCTTGTAATCGCTAAGACTCAGAGCGTAAAGTTTTGCATTTGTTTCCATCATATATTTGTTTATTTGTTATTATTCATTTTCTGCTGCATCTCGGTTCTGAAAGCTGCAATGACAGGCAACAGTTCCCCGGCATCGTCTGTATCCAGACATCTGCTTTCCAACGGACACATCCCGTTTTTGTTGCGGTTTAGTATAACAGGTACTTTCTCGTCATACGCTACGGCTATTCCCGCCGATTTCAGCATTCTGAGAGCACCTTCGCTTATCAACGGTGTAAACACGCGGCTCACTTTACCCGTAATCAACAGGGCGGCTGCACCTTTACCTATCACTTTGTCGATAACATCCGCACCATCGAGTAAAGACGCATCTTCCTGGAGCAGACCGAACAGATCAGCCACGCCCCGTTTCACACCTTTGTACACTCTGTCACCATTACTGATGATACAAGAGTAATCTCCTATTTTTTCTTTGATGTTCATGATTCTTTATATTGTTCAGGCGATACACCTGTTAGTTTTTTGAAAAGACTGTCGAAATATGCTGTAGAGCAGTATCCCAATGTCCTGACTATCTGTTCTATGGATTTGCCATCTTCCATGAGCATTCTTTTGGCGACGGATATCCTTTTCTGTTCCATATAGTCATTAAAACCTTTGCCTGTCTCTTTTTTCAGCATATCGTTTAGATAGTTGATAGACATCTTTTGCGCCGAGGCCATACAGCACGCTGATGGAATCCCTTCGGTTGCTATTTTCCCGTCGGTCATATACGAATCCAGATACTGTTCCATGCCGCGAATCACATCTTGGTTCCATTCGTGACGTGTGATAAACTGTCGCGTATAAAACCTTTGGCAGTAGTTGAGCAGCATCTCAATATGATTATTGATCAAATTGTGACTATATATATCCACGCCCCATTTCAATTCTCCAGCAATATCGTCCAATATCCTTTTCGCGATTCTCTTTTCGTTACATGACAGATGCAGAGACTCGTTGCGCTTGTATCTGAAGAACGAATACTGCCTGATGATCTGTCCCAGATAAGTGCATTTGATGAGGTCGGGATGAAAGACAAGCAGTGTCCCGCTGCTGCACAGATCGAAGTCTATTGTCTTTTGTGGCGCACGAAACAGTAACGTGCCGTCTGAGAAATCGTAATGTTGATGTCCGTATGTCAGGTCGTCCTTATGGCATTTTGTCAACAGCACAGAATAACTGTCAAGTTGTATCTGATGTTCGGATGAACATCTAGTCAACTTGATTACGCTGACAAGGGGATGCAGTGTCTTCTCGTTGAAAAGACGGTTGCATGTGCATATATTCTTGATGTCGAATGCCTGTTCCTTCATGATTTATACAGCTGTTGTACGATATTCGCTGGGTGTCTTACCCACATAGCGCTTGAAATATCTGTTGAAATGCTGCGAGTACTGAAACCCTAGTTCATAAGAAATCTCGCTGACCGACTTCTCCGAACCGAGCAGTTTATCTTTGGCCAGTTCTATAATCTTGCTTTGTATATATTCCTGAGGGTTGCGTCCCGTTTCCTTCTTTACCAAGTCTCCGAAATAGTTGGGCGAGAGGAAACACTGCTCTGCGAAATATTTGACCGAAGGCAGACCGTTGCGTTCCGCGTTGTTGCTTTCGAAATATTTGTCTATCAGTTCTTCAAACTTGGTTATCACATCTTTGTTGACAGCTTCGCGGGTGATAAACTGCCTTTCATAAAACCGCATACAGTAATCGAGCAGCAATTCTATATTTCTGCAAATCAGTTTTTTGCTGTGGTTGTCTATCGGACGGTCCAGTTCCGCCTGTATCTTGTTGAGGCAGTCGCTGAAGATCACCTTTTCATCCTCAGACAAGTGCAGAGCCTCTCTCGATGAATAAGCGAAGAAGTTGTACTGCTTGATATCATGCCCGAGCGAAGTCCCTCTGATCAGATCCGGATGGAACAGCAATCCCTTGGCTCTGGGTATAACATTGACATTCGGTTTGATGTGTACCGTCTGTCCCGGAGCAAAACTCGTTACAGTACCTTCTTGATAATCATACGGTTGTCTTCCATAAGTGATATCGCCGCAGAGCGTCTCTTTCAGAAAGATGGCATACAGTTCATAATTGTATGTCTTCTCCGAACGGTCATATTTGTCCGCCCCCAGATTGACAAAATCCACAACCGTTACAAGCGGATGCTTGGTCTCGAAACCATAAACCTTGTTGTAATTATCAATCGAATCCAATGTTATTATTTCTTCCATACCTTTATATATTATTTCACGTTGCAAAGATACAAATTAAACAGACATGTCAGGGTAAACAAATTACAGAATAATGTATCATTTTTACATTTAATATGAAAATAATGTTTATCTTTGCATCCTGTTGTATTCAACGACACAATGAAATGAGTAAAATACTTCTTATCAATGATATGGCGGGATATGGCAAGGTGGCCACAGCTGCGATGCTGCCTATCGTGTCTTATTTCGGACATTCCGTGTATAACCTGCCTACCGCGCTCGTATCCAATACTTTGGATTACGGCAAATTCAATATCCTTGAAACTACCGAATATATTAAAGGTGTGTTTCCTGTATGGAAACAGTTGGGTTTTACCTTTGATGCGATAGCTACCGGTTTTATTATTTCTGAAGAGCAGGCCCGCATCGTATCCGAGTATTGTAAAGAACAATCGGCCAATGGTACGATGATATTCGTAGATCCTATTATGGGCGATGAGGGTAAACTGTATAATGGTGTCACAGACAAAGCTGTAGACAGTATGCGCGAGATGGTTGCCGTGGCGCATCTGATTATGCCTAATTATACCGAAGCCACCTTCCTTACGGGTACGGCATATCATAAGGATGGCGTTTCTTACGAAGAGGCTAGGACGCTCATTGACAGATTGCATAATATCGGCAGTAAATCAGTATTGATAACCAGTATTATTGTCGACGGTCAGAGTAGTGTAGTGGGGTTCAACCATTTCAATGGAGAATATTTCCAGTTGCCCTATACCGAGATTCCTGTACATTATCCGGGAACAGGCGATATCTTTTCGGCCGTGCTCATAGGTCATCTTCTCAACGACGACACATTAAAGACCAGTACCCGTACGGCGATGGACGCCGTCAGCAATATGATAGAGAGGTATAAAGATAATAAGGACAAGAACAAAGGCATTCCTATCGAGAAATGTCTTGACCTGCTTTGATAGATTTAGAAGTCAGCCTTTCTTTCTATTCTGATGGTCTTGCCGGTTATCGGATGGGTAAAAGTGATTTCTTCGGCATGAAGATAAAGCCGGTCGGCTTTCTTTCCATATAGCGTGTCACCTGATATCGGAGCGTTCAGTCCTTCTTTGTGGGCGCAGTGCACGCGCAGTTGGTGCGTGCGACCGGTGTGCGGAAATAGGTTGATGCGTGTATGTCCATTCTCTTCCGATACCACCTTGTATGTTGTCACAGCCGTTTTGCCATTCTCTTTATCTACCGTCTGCCGGGGTCTGTCCAGATAGTCTGGACTTAAAGGAAGTGCAATTTTTCCTTCCCCGTTTTCTATGATTCCGTCAAGAATGGCGACATATCGTTTTCTGATATGGTGACTTTCAAACTGAGCCTGTAAATTTTGATGCACCGCTTTATTCTTGGCGATAATCATCAATCCCGATGTTGCCATGTCCAGTCTGTGGACAATGACAGGACCTTCTATTTCCGGATACATCTCTTTGATGATCGAATAGACCGAACGACCGGCACCTTTCCCGGGAACAGAAAGCATTCCCTCCGGTTTATTGATTACAGCAAGCCATTCGTCATCATATACGATTTCAATCTCTTTGTCCCCTGATATCTCCAGAGGATTCTCATCTACATCAAGACCTTGTAACATGTGTGCCAATATCGGTTTGCATTTACCCTGACAAGCCGGATAATACTGCAGGTGATGCCTTATTTCCGTCTTGGGCGATTCTCCCCACCAGAATTCAGCCATACAAATAGGTTGGTCGTGATGAAGATAAGCGTACTGCAACAGTTTTGGAGCGCAGCATTCTCCTGCACCGGCAGGTGGTATTTTGTTGACCGTCTCCTCAAATATATCGCCTAAGTCTTTTACTTCCCCTTTTGCGTTGAGCATACTGAACTGAGAGAAAAGCCAGTGTTGCAGATGATCAGACATCCGTTTCCTCTCTTTCTTCAGTTCTGCTATTTTTCTTTCCAATTTATCTAGTTGTTGTTCCTTGTCCGATAAGATAGCGTCATATCCTTTCCTGATTCTTTTTAGTTCAGCTTTCATATACTGACTCTCGTGAATCAGTGTCTCTTCGTCGGCATTCTGTACTCTTGCCTTATCCCGTGCAGCCTTAGCCGCTTTCATTCGTTTCTGATATTCTGCTATTCTTACGTCGGCTTCTTGTCTTATCCTTCTGATTTCAGAGATGAGAAAAGTCCTGTCTGTCGCCTTTTCCAGTTTTGATACCTCTTTGTTTATTTCACTGATTTCCCCTTCGTGTATTTTGAAATAGCCGTCCGGCTCCAATAAATCGTAAACGGCTGGAACAAAAAAGTCCCAATCGTTTCTGCCAGCCAGTATGCCGGAGAAAGCGGCATAGTATCCCAATTGCCCGCTCTCATCCTCGACGACAAGTACACCGAACATTTTACCTTTGGCTATGTCGTCGCGCCATTCATCCACAGCCGCAATATAAGTCTGAACTTCCTTGGCAGCCATCACGCATAAAGGATGCGGGGTGTAACAGAAAGGATAGGTAAATCTTTCCGGTTTGGGTTCTTCCGTATTTAATAGATGAAATCTCATTTACACCTTATTATATATAGTACCTACATGTTGATACTTTTTTGTTTGCAAATATATCGCTTTATTTTGAATTAAGTATCTAAAATACACTTATTTTAGTATAAATTCAATTAAACTTGTTTGTTTTTAAGATAAAAAAGTAGACGTTTTAGAGTGTATTAATTACGCTTATTCCCCTAAATAAGGGCATTTCCGACGAATTTAATAGTTTTTTGCAAAAAAAGTACGTGTATTTGCTAACAAAGTATCATAATAATTCGAAAAATTGACCTATCTTTGCATACGAAACCTAAAATGAAATCTAATGAAAGAATGAAATAAAATAGATAGTTAACTTAATTAAAACCAAACATGACAAATAACACTGAGTGAAACCATGAGTAAACATTCCGTATCTAGGCTAGAAGATGCGGATTTGAGCTGTCGATATGGCAGTTCCTCATCATTAAAATAAAAATGTATTAACATTAACCTAAAAATACTAAAGTATGAACTTAAATTTTAGAAAAACAGTGCTATTGATGGGCGCTTGTTCTGCATTGGGTATAGCTTATCCAAGTCAGACTTTTGCCGAATCATCTAACGTCGCTGCGGCAGCGGTTCAGCAGTCAAAGAAAGTACAAGGTACGGTCGTTGATGCCATGGGTCCTGTTATCGGCGCCAGCATTATGGAAAAAGGTACAAGTAACGGTACAGTTACTGACCTTGATGGTAATTTCTCTCTAAATGTAAAACCAGGCGCAACACTTGTTGTGTCTTATGTAGGTTATCAGTCTCAGCAAGTTGCCGTTGGCAATAACTCTAACATTAAAATTGCATTGAAAGAAGACAGTAAATCTCTTGATGAAGTCGTCGTTGTTGGTTATGGAACAATGAAGAAGAAACTTGTTACTGGTGCAACAGTGCAGGTTAAAGGCGATGATATCGCTAAATTAAACACAACGAATGTGCTTGGAGCATTGCAAAGTCAGTCTCCAGGTATGTCAATCGTTCAGACTTCTGGTCAGCCGGGTGAACAATCATACAAAGTAAATGTTCGTGGTCTGGGTACTGTCGGAAACTCTGCTCCTCTTTATGTTATTGATGGTTTTGCAGGTGGAGATATCAATTCACTCAATCCATCGGATATAGAGAGTATCGATGTTCTGAAAGATGCTGCATCAGCAGCCATTTATGGTGCCCGTGCCGCTAATGGAGTCGTTCTCGTTACAACAAAGCAAGGAAAGGCAGGGAAACTGCAAATTTCTTATGACGGATATGTAGGATTCCAATACCTTTACAAACATCCTGATGTATTGAACGCAAAAGAATACATGTATGCATATGATTTAATGAACTGGACAGACGGTAGTTCTACAAAAGATTGGCAAAGTTTACTTCCTGCTTCTGAGTGGGAACAGATTCAGAATGGTTGGGAAGGGACCGACTGGGTAAACGCATCCTATCATAAAGGTGCTGTTAAGACCAATCATTCCATTGGACTCCAAGGTGGCAATGATATTTCCAAATTCTCTCTTGGTTTTGCATATACAAAGCAGGATGGTATCTTTGGTGAAGCACGTCAGTCAAAGTTTGAACGATATAATGTACGTTTGAACTCAGACCATGTCCTTTATAAAGTAAAGAACCTGGAAGTTATTAAACTGGGTGAAAATTTAACATTCAGTCATACGGGGAATAGTGGTATATCAACAGGTAACCTTTATTCGAATAACATGCATGACTTGCTGATTGGTACTCCGTTATTGCCTGCTTATAATGCTAATGGTGATTATTATTCACAGACTGATATGATTGCGGATGGATGGGGATTGGATAAAACGGCCATAAATCCATTAATTGGTCCGGCAAAGAGTTCTCAAGGATTAAAAGAAAGTAAATCATATAATCTTAATATGAACGCTTATTTGGAAATACAGCCAATCAAGAATTTAAAACTGAGATCTCAATTGAGTTATCGTATGGGTACTTCTACATATCGTTCTTATAATGAGAAATATACGAATGGTTTAAATGTAGTTAGTACAGAACAAGTAAACCAAAATATGAGCACATGGTCAAATTGGTCATGGGAAAATACCCTTTCATATAAATTGACAGCGGGTTTGCACACAGCTGATTTTGTAATTGGAAACTCATTAGAGAAGAATTCTTATGGTATGAGTATGAGTGCGAGAGGCGCAAATACATTGTTCCCGGAGGATTGGAGCCATGCTTATCTTAGTAATACGAAACCAGCTTTTGTAAATGACATTATCGGTAATGGTAGTTTTTCAGGATATCCAGAGGGCGACAGTTCTTTAGCTTCTTTCTTTGGCCGTGCTAGTTATAACTATAATGAAACATATTTGGCTCAATTTACACTTCGCGCTGATGGTTCGTCAAACTTCAAAAGAGGTCATCGTTGGGGATATTTCCCTTCAGCATCTATCGGTTGGGTTGTTACAAATGAAAAATTCATGGAAAACACGAAGAGCTGGATGGACTTCTTGAAGATCCGTGCTAGTTGGGGACAAAACGGTAACTGTAATATTAGTAATTTCCAATATCTTACATCTTTTAAATTCGATGAATCTAATGGATATTTCTTTGGAGACCCTTCATCTTCAGAACCTGCAGAAACCACAGGCGCTTATGCAGATGTATTGAAAAATGAAGATTTAAAATGGGAAACATCTGAGCAGATAGACTTGGGTCTAGATGCACGTTTCTTGAATAGCCGTTTAGGATTTACATTTGACTGGTATCGCAAGACAACAAAAGACTGGTTGGTACAGGCTCCAATTCTGAGCGTTTATGGTCTTAATGCTCCTTATATTAATGGTGGCGATGTTCGTAATACAGGTGTTGAACTCGGATTGAATTGGAATGATCGCATAGGTAAAGACTTTACTTATGGCGCAGCTTTTAATTTTGCCACCAATAAAAATGAGGTTACACGTATTGCTAATACGGAAGGTATAATTCATGGTCCTTCGGATGTGTATATGCAAGGAGTTGAAGAAATTTACCGAGCAAAAGTAGGTGAGCCTATTGGTTACTTCTATGGAATGAAAACTGCTGGAGTTTTCCAAAATCAGGCACAGATTGACGAATGGAAAAAAACTTATACTGATGAGATTCATGGTGGTAATCCTGTCCCTGGAGATGTTATCTATGTAGATAATAATGGAGATGGCAAAGTTAATCTTGAAGACCGAACAAATATCGGTGATCCACATCCTGACTGCACTATAGGTTTTAATATTCATGCAGAATATAAAGGGTTCGACTTCTCTGTAACAGGTAACGGTTCTTTCGGTCAGCAGGTGTGTCGTTCTACTAATACAGGAAACTCACAAGTTGAAAATTTGAATCAAAAATTGTTGTATGGCTGTTGGAAAGGTGAAGGAACATCTAACTTCTTACCAGCTTTGCATAATTTATCCAATGTTAACTGGAAAACATTCTCTTCAATATGGTTGGAAGATGCTGATTACGTAAGAATACAGAATGTTACAGTAGGTTATGATTTCTGTAAAATTTGGAAAGGCAGTCCATTCTCACAATGTCGCCTTTATTTTGCAGCTGAAAACCTCTTCACATTTACAAGCTACTCAGGTATGGATCCTGAGGTCGGTGCTTCTGGTAATGATAGTTATTCATGGGGACAAGGTATTGACCTCGGTTTCTATCCGGTACCAAGAACATATATGATAGGTGTAAATATTAAATTTTAATTGAATTCGAACTATGAAAAAAATATATTATTTATGTCTTGCAGCCGCTCTTACTTTAAGTGGATGTGAAGATTTTCTAGATTCAACGAACTATACAGGTAAGGATAGTAGCAATTTCCCTACTTCGGAACAGGACGTTGACCAAATGGTTGCGGCTGTATATGCGGCGACATTTAATGCTCCACTGAATAATACCGTTGGCCCATATCTGTTTTTGGCAGATTTAGCTTCAGACGATATGTATGGAGGAGGAGGCGCAAACGACAAGTCTGATCAGGCTCTTGACCTTTTGATGTATAACAGCGTTTCCGATGGTGAAAGTCAATGGACGGCTAGTTACAAAGCTATTTCACGTGCTAATGCTGCATTGGCAAGTGTCAGCAATGTAGCTGATTCTGTTTTGAGAAATCAAACAAAGGGCGAATTGCAATTCTTGCGTGCGTACAACTACTTTACACTGACTCAAATGTTTGGAAGTGTACCTATGCTTAGCAAGGCTCCTGATAATATTACAGAGGCAAACGTTGCTCCTGCACAAGCACCGGTGGATTCGATTTATATGAAGATTGCAAGTGACCTGTACAATGCTACACGGATTATGCCGTCATATCCTTATGACAAATGGAGTAAGATAACTTATGGACATGCAACTCGCTGGGCTGCTGAAGCCTTGTTAGCTCGCGTATATCTGTTCTATACAGGATTCTATAACAAGTCATCTTTACCAACAGACGGTTCTGATGGAGTTCCAGCACAGATAACGAAGGATATGGTCGTTTCAGCATTGGAAGATTGTATTAATAACTCAGGTTTCTCTTTGCTCTCAGATTATCGCTCTCTTTGGGCTTATTCAAATGATAAGACAAAGTCTGATTATGATTATACAAAGGACTTGACAACTACATGGAATGACAACAACAGTGAGAACATGTTTGCTATTGCATTTACCTATCTTTCCGAGTGGAGTGGTACTCAGTTACCTCTGACTAATCAATATGCGCTGTTCTTTGGTATTCGTGCTAATAATTGGCAGGATGATGCTAAATATTCATCAGGGAATAAAGGTTCCGTCTATCCATTTGGTACAGGATGGGGATGTGGTCCTGTAGCTGTAAACTTGGTCGATGATTGGAAAGCTGCTGAGCCAAACGATAAACGTATAGATGCTTCAATCATGAAAGTTAGTGACGATTATGATTTTACGAATGAAGATCACATGATTGCCGGCACCGGCTATTATAATAAGAAAATTTGTCCGGTACGCAGCGATGGAGGAGCATACTATACATTCTGCGCCCAGAAATTCGGTACGGGAGAGAAAGGTCACTTCCAAGCTTCTTCTTCTCAGGATATGATACTTATCCGTTATGCAGATGTTCTCTTGATGCATTCTGAATTAACTGATGGTAAAGTTATTGAAAAATACGGTTCTACAGGATTAAACATTGTGCGTAAACGTGCTGGTTTATCAGATGAAGCATATTCATTGGCTGCCCTTCAGAATGAACGACGTTGGGAATTTGCTTTCGAAGGTCTGAGATGGGGTGATATTCGTCGTTGGCATATAGCAGAAAGTGCTTTGGCTAAACAGTTGGGTCAACCTATTTATGTAGATGGTGTGAAGACTGTAATGACAAATCAAGGTGATGGTTATGTAGCACGCTATAAAGCAACAAATGGTTTCTATCGTATTCCATCAAACCAAATCAGTCTTTCGGCAGGAGCATATAAGCAGAATGCAGGATGGGATGGTACAACTGGATATTATTCACAATGGGTAAAATAACAATAAAAACGTAAAAGTATGAAAAAGATAATTATAATAAGTCTTTTGGCTGGTGTTATAGGATTTACCTCTTGTGATCCAGTTGAAAAAGACTATTCAACTAACCAGTCATATATTACCGCAGATCAGCTCAAAGCTGCTAGTTCTGTGACTGTATATCAAGAAAATGGTCAGAACATTAACTATGTTCATTTTACTACATCTGCTGGCGCTCCAGTACAATGGACTAACGGTGCAACATCCAAAGCTTCTGCAACGGGTGATATGGAGATGTTGGTGACTGGAGAGCAATCTATGAAAGTCACAGCTCTTAACCCTGATGGAACAAAAGTTACCGCAGAATTCCCTGTCAATATTGAAAAAATCTCTGATGCACATCCTGTCGCTGCACAATGGGGCTATTTGTGTGGAACAGGATCCAAATCTTGGACTTGGGATGACCAAACAGGTCATGTTTGGGGCAACATGGGTTATTTGTCTTCAGCTGGTGGTGCCGCAACTGTCTTGAGTGATGGAGGCTGGTGGGGTACAACTGCTGATGACATAGCAAATCAGGCTTCTAATTATAAATATAGCTTGAATGACTCTGGATCTGCAACTATGACGTTCTCTCTCAACGGATCATCTTTAACCAAGTCTTCCGGTGGAACAGGTACATTCGCCTTTGATATGACTAAAATTAAAAAGAATGGAGATGGAACGAATTGGTCAATTGGACAGCTGACAACAACTGGAGATGGCGTGCTATTCCCTGTTCAAATTAATACAGGAACAGTCGTTAAGTCTTTGGAAATACGTTATTTGGATGACAATTATATGGTTCTTACATATGCATCTTCAACAACTGGTGCATGGGGTGAAGCTACATATTGGCATTTTAAAGCTAAATAAATTCCATAGTCGTTTTTAAAATTAATCGTCCCGTTTGCCTTATACAGACGGGACGATTTTGTTTACTGTTTTATAGTTATTTGATTGTAAATAGTTGTGTGTATCAATATAATTAATTACCTTTGTATTGATTTCTAATCAGTCAAAAATATAGGTAAGAAAGTATGTTAATGTCTTTGACGATGATTAAGGATTAATATGATAATAAAAATACTGATGATGAAACATCTCTTTTATATTACAGCGCTAGTGTTTTTGTTGGCATCATGTAATGCCACCAAAGATGAATGTAAAATCAATGGTACAATCAGTTCAGACAAGTATGAAGGTGTCAGAATCTTTGTAGTTCCTCTGGATGATGAATCTGCTGAGGCCGTTGATTCGGTTGAAATACATAATCGAAAGTTCCAATTTTTTCGAGAAGATAAACGTATGGCCTCAATACGCTTAGATTATCATCGACGTGATGGCATACAGGAACTGTTGGTCGTTCTAGAGCCTGGCGATGTAAGTGTGACGGTGGATTCTATAAGCCATGGAGGTGGTACGCCTCAAAATGATTCTCTTCAAGAATGGAAAGAGCTGACTGAAAAACAAAATAAAGCGATATTTAAACTGTTTCAACAGAGAAACTCCTTCGAGAAGGCGCATGATTCCCTAGGCGTTAAAAAGGTAACTATAAAAGCTGATTCATTGCATAATATCTATAAAAAAGCGACATGGAAAATGATTGATAATTTAAAGTCAGGAACTTTACATGATTTTTTGATGAAGTTATATCCTAAAAAATAAAATAGAATGAAAGTAATACATAAGTATTGGAAAGGAATCGTTTCTGCCATATTTGGACTTGTCGTTTTCCTCTTTTGGTTGTTTCCATATTCAGGTATGCTCAACTTCCAAGAGCAGTTCCAATTATTTCTGTTTGATACGGATTATCTAGTTAATAGAATAATGTTACCTGGAGGATTGACCGATTATATAGCGGAGTTTTTGACACAGTTCTATTATGTTCCATTCTGGGGTGCTTTTATATTGGCTATGATTTATGTTGTATCCCAGCGATTATTATGGCTCATTTCTCGTAATGACGGAGCAACAGACGCTGTATATTTGTTGACATTTGTTCCATCACTTATACTTTGGTTCGTGATGGGTGATGTCAATGTGATGCTATGTTATGCAATAAGTTTGTTGTTGATATTGCTCACAATCTTATATTATGCACGAAGCAAGGAGGCTATTAGAATAATATATGGAATTGTTTCCATCCCCATAATGTATTGGTTAATAGGATCAACCGTTTATGTCTTTATTGTTTATGCTATCATTAAAGAGTTCAAGACAGCAAAATCCAGATGGAATATATTATGTTTATCTTTATTTTATGTTGTATATATTATTGCAATTATCTTATTGTCATCTCTTGGCATGCAATATCCGATCTCACGATTGTATTATGGTCTCTTTTATTACCGATTCCCCGTATTGATGCCATATATAGTATTTGCTGTAATGGGCGTATATGCTATTGCTCCATCTCTGTTGACATGGTTAAGCCCTCATATGAAATCATCAGATAAAAAAAGAATAATGTTGGTGGTATCACAAGTGTTGGCGTTGGTCATAGGTGGATATTTCCTGCTGGATTTTAAGTATAATACATTGGATTATGAGGTTATAAACTATGACAGCATGGTTCGGCATCAACAATGGGATAAAATCATAAGTGAAGCTGAGAAGAAAAATCCTACGACACCTCAAAGTGTATGTTGTCTAAATTTGGCTCTTGCACAAACTGGACAATTGGGTGATAGGGCTTTCTCTTTTTTTCAAAATGGTTCAGAGGGCCTTATACCTATGTTTGAAAGAGATTTTACATCTCCATTACCTGCAAGTGAAGTGTATTTTTATCTTGGGATGATTGATGCCGCGCAACAGAATGTTTTTGAAGCACAAGAGGCAATACCTAATTATAATAAAAGTGGTCGTTGTACAAAGAGATTGGCTGAGACGAACCTCATTAATGGTCAATATGCTGTAGCATCTAAATATCTCCGTATGCTCCAAAAAACGTTGTTCTATAAACGTTGGGCGACAGACCAGTTGGCAAGGATTGCTAATAAAGCGATAGACAGTGATTTTCTTTATGGTACATTGAGACAGTTCTCTTACAATAAGGATTTCCTGTTTAGTATCAGAGAAAAGGATAAAATGATAGGTAAACTATTCACTATTAATCCCAATAACAGAATGGCATTGGATTACCTTCTGACGTACGAATTGCTGGATTGTAAGATGAATAATTTCTTAATGTATTTTAAATTGATGAAGATGGCCAATTATGATCATTTCCCAATGTGTTATCAGCAGGCAATGGCGTATGTTTGGTCACAATCTCATCCTGATTTTAGTGGTATACCATCCAGTTACGACCAATCTATGTTGCGGCGCTTTATGGAATTTTATCAGATATATTCTACTGAAGGAGCAAAATCATCTAGATTGGATTCATACAAAGATACTTATTGGCATTATTTCCTGATTCAAAAATAATTAGAATATGAAGAATAAATATATAGCCTTATTAGTTGTTGTCTTTTTGACTGCTTGCACATCAATACCAAAAGATGTTATAAAAACAAACGTTTATCCGTCTATATACCCAGATTATGAAGGCGTGACGATTCCAGATGGTATTGCGCCACTTAATTTCAATTATTCTGGCCATGACAAGATTGAATGTATGGATGTTGTAGTAAGAGGTGCCAAGGGTGGAGAAATTCATTCTAACGGTGACTATGCACAGTTTAATATTGATGAATGGCATCAACTTGTCAGTCAAAATAAAGGTGGCAAACTTTTCTTTTCGGTATGTGTCGAGAGAGAAGGGAAATGGTTCCAATATAAAGATTTCATTATGTATGTGAGTAAGTATGCACTGTGTGAGTATGGACTGACTTATCGAAAGATTGCGCCTGGTTATGAGGTGTATAGTAAAATGGGGATTTATCAGCGAGATTTGTCCAACTATAATGAATCTGCAATACTTGAAAATACGGTAGCTCCTAATGCGTGCTTGAATTGTCATACTGCTAATCGTACAGATCCTAAGCAATTTACATTCCATGTACGTGGCGCAAATGGTGCTACACTTGTACAAGTAAATGGTAAACGAACTTGGCTTAATACAAAAATAGACACATTGCGCGGTTTGGGTTCTTGCGTTTACCCGTATTGGCATCCCTCAGGTAAGTATTGTGCTTATTCAACAAATAAAACTCATCAGGCTTTTCATAGTATTAAGAATGAGCGCATAGAAGTGTTTGATGAATCGTCAGACCTGATGGTGTACAAGGTACAAACAAATGAAGTCCTGATTTCTCCGCTATTGACCACAAAAGACCATTTTGAAACTTATCCCGTCTTTTCACCCGATGGACGAACTTTGTATTTCTGTTCCTCGCAGGCGCAGGTAATACCGGATGGTTATAAGAAGATTAGATATAATCTTTGTAAGATAGCTTTTAATCCTAATAATGGAACTTTTGGGAATAAGGTTGATACTATTGTCAATGCGGCTGCTATGTGCAAGAGTCTCATCTTTCCTCGCCCATCATATGATGGAAAGTATATTATGTTTACAATGGCTGATTATGGCTGTTTCCCTATTTGGCATAAGGAAGCTGACCTTTGGATGCTGAATCTAGAAACAGGAAAGATAGCACCAATCAAGGAGGTTAATAGTAAAAATACAGAGAGCTTTCACAATTGGAATGTCAATTCGCATTGGTTTGTGTTCAGCAGTCGTCGAGGTGACGGGCTGTATACTCGTTTGTATCTTGCCAGCATAGATGATAAAGGAAAAGTTACAAAGCCGTTCTTGCTTCCGCAAGAGAATCCATGGGAGTATTATGATGAATCAGTCTACTCTTACAATATACCTGATTTCACAAAGATACCGGTAGATTTTGATGCTCGTAGTGCCGGTCGTGAAATCATGTCGGATAAGCGGACTAAAATCAAAGTAAAAGACGTGGAATGACATCTTCTTCTCACATCATATTCGTATGGCTTGTCTTGTAAAGGCGAGCCCTACTTTTTCTCTGATTTTATTTTGTTATGTTTCTGATTTGATGTATCTTTGCAGTCGTTGATCATTAATACTAAATGAATAAGGCAAAAACTAAATATTTAAGTGCGGGTGTTGAAGTGCTCTTCGTGGTTGCGATATATCTATTCTGGGCTATCGTCTATCCGCATCTCCTATCCTATCAGGAGCAGAATCAATTGTTTCTTTTCAGCTCCGATTATTTCATTCATGATATAAGTGTGGCTGGCGGGTTGGCGGATTATATCTCCGAATTCATTGTTCAGTTCTTTTATCTGCCTTGGCTTGGAGCAATACTGCTTGCCGGAGTCTATCTTGCAATGCAGACACTTTCATGGTCGGTCTTGAAACAGCGTAATTGCCGCCTGGCATTTCTGTATAGTTTCATTTTGCCATTGCTGACACTCTATTTCATGGGCTTTATCCAGTTTACAATGTCATATCCCGTGGCGCTTTGTATGGCGTTGCTTATGGCTTGGCTTTCCGGGAAGAAATCGATGATTCCGGATATTGTTGTCATACCGTTGCTTTACTGGACAATAGGGCCGCTTGTTTGGACATACACCCTGTTACGTTTCGTAGCCAAGGGTTGGCGTTATTCACCGTTCGTACTTGTCACGTTGGGTTCACAGCTGGCCGCATATTATTTCCTGTTGCCACAGTACCCGCTCAGTGAGGCAATGGGGGGTATTAACTATCTGCAGACGCCAAACCTGTTTGTTCCGGGCATGCAGATTGGCATGGCGGTCATCCTTCCTCTCGTTATATTTTCGCATCAGATCTTTAAAAACATGCGCTTTCCCGTCGTGGCCATTGTTGCCATGTTGGGCATTTGGCTAACTACGGATAGTGAGGTTCGTGGTTCTATATATGATAAGTCTACATTTGAGCTTTTGCGCCAAGATTATCTGATCAGAAATGAGAAATGGAATGATATCATCGCCAATGCAGAGAAATTCACGGTGAATACCCCCTTCTGGAGTAATAGCGTCAATTTGGCGTTGGCTCAGACCGGACAGTTGGCAGACCGTCAGTTCTCTTTTTATCAGAGCGGACCTAATGCATTGGTTATGGCATCAATACGTGATAATACATCCGATTTCCCATCTATGGAGGCTTTCTTCCGTTTAGGAATGGTGAACTCATCTCTTCGGTATGCGCATGATCTGCAGGAGTCGATAGTCAGTGGACGAAAGAGTGGTTGGCTTACCAAACGTATTGCCGAGTGTCTGATCATCAATGGACAGTATAATCCAGCCATCAAACATCTCAATTTATTGAAAAAGACGGTATTCTATAGGGCTTGGGCTTGCGAAGCGGAAACGCTCATTCAGGCAGGGAACGATAAGTCGAGTATACAGCAGAGAGAAAAACGTATTAATGCGCATCCGGTTTATGGAAAACTCCGCAGATTCAGACTGAAGGAAAATTTCCTTTATAACTATGGTGAGATTGATAAAATGTTCGGATTGCTGTTCAGTGGCAATGTGAAAAATAAGATGGCTCTGGATTATTTTGTTGCCCAAGTACTTCTCAATGGTAATATGCAGTTGCTTCAGGGAGCACTTCAGTGCGCTCAACAGTATGGTGGCTATTACAGTATGCCAGCTGGCTACATGGATGCGGTGAAGTGCATTCAGGCAAAAGGCGATTTACCCGGCTCTCCTTATGCCGACTATGTCGCAAGAATGAGAAATCAATAAATTTAAGTTTATAACCGAATGTTCAGAAGATACATAACTTATATATTCTTTGCGGTATTGTTTGCCGCTTGTACATCCGCTCCCGAAGATGCGGTGAAAGTGAATAAAACGCCGAAGATATATCCTGATTACGTCGATGTGACGATCCCCGTAGATATAGCACCGATGGATTTCTGTGTAGGTTCGCTCACTGAGACTGATCCTTGTGATATTTATGTCATTGCTAAGGGAACTAAGGGTGGTGAGATTATCGGAAAAGGCGAGTATACTGATTTCGATATCGATGAGTGGCACGAGCTGACGCGTCAGAACAAAGGTGGAGATATCATCTTCACGGTTTATGCTGAGTCGGCACCTTCTTCGTCAAAATGGATTCAGTATAAGGATTTCAGAATGCATGTGAGCAACTACAAGCTTGATGATTACGGTGTTACTTATCGCCGTATCCCTCCTGGCTATGAAGTGGGTGGCAATATAGGAATATATCAACGTGATATCCATTCATTCGATGAGACGGCGATACTTACCGAGAGTGCTGTGGTCGGTCAATGCTTCAACTGTCATACGCCTAATCGCACAGACCCCCGACAGTTTACGGCTCAGGTGAGAGGAGAAGGCGGTGGTACGCTCATTCAGATTAACGGCAAGCAGGAATGGATAGATACGAAGACTGATTCGACCAAGGCCGCAGGAAGTTATGCCTACTGGCATCCCGATGGGCGATATGTGGCTTATGCCGCAAACTCTGTGCATCAGAGTTTCTTTACTGGCACCAAAAAGCCGATTGAGGTCTATCATAAGTTCAGCAACATTATCGTATACGACACCCGGACTCATGAACTACTGCTCGATCCGGCACTTGAAACTCCGGGCAGTCTTGAGATCTTCCCCGCTTTTTCGGCAGACGGCAAGACACTTTATTACA
>OCTV010000002.1_pt1 | contig 108513 bp, 89 predicted proteins | sample 1539101 | NCBI WGS metagenome assembly OCTV01 (sample SAMEA3991422, study PRJEB22521) | metagenome | biome: anthropogenic terrestrial biome; feature: sewage plant; material: sludge | place: Sweden | collected 2012-09-26 | reverse complement strand
GGACGACGCGCAATTTCAACAGCATGACTTGCGATTTATTTTGACATGCAGAAAATAGAAAATTGTATTAACAAATGTGAATATTCGTAAGTGTTTGTAAAGTGAAAATATACTAAATTCATTTTGTCAACTATTTTATTTATCAATAATCATTCAATACTATTCTATATAATAAGTTATATGGATCAATATGAGCAAGTAATCAGTTGCATAATTTCAGAAAACTCAAGGGTGGAGGATGGTGGAGGATAGGTGGAGGTTCTGCAACAATCTTAATACTCACAAATACATATCAGTCAGAATAATACAAAGAAATTCACCTCATCGGGTGGAGGGTGGAGGTATAAAGCAACAAAAAATCTGGGGGAGAAAGGCTCAGATTTGCAGAGACATCAAAAAGTTCAAACATTTTTACATCCTCTTTTGAGTGCCATAGTTGGACTGGAAACTGGTTCATCGGCAACAGCCAATTGAAAAATATTGGAAATAGCACCAACTTTTATACGGTTCCCCCCTATTTCAATTAAAAAATATTTTTTAGTACACATTTTTTTCTTATATTTGCATATCCAAAGTTAACAAGACGACAAAGATATGGTATTAAACCAATATATTCAGAATCTGATACGTGACAAGACTGGTAATCATCTCACATTATCAAGCCAGTTCGAATTGTTGTCAAAAGACATCTACGATGTTACAGGTAATGTACTCAGCGTAAATACATTAAAGCGCCTCTTCGGAAAATTGGCTGATGTCAGTACTTCCCATACCACACTGAATATCATTGCGGAATATCTCGGATTTGAGAATTGGGAGAAACTTGAATCGGTGGCCGAAAACGGTAATTCGTGTCTTTGTTCCTTGAAGGACACGGTATTTCCTAAGGATCTGGATACCAGCACCAGGATAGAAATCTGCTATGAACCATCCAGAAAACTGCTATTGGAAATCACAGACGACAAACATTGCCGGGTTATCTCATCAGCTGGCGGGAAATTATGCGAGGGCGATATCCTTTACATCGCAGAAATCACTGCCGGATATTCATTGATTGTGAGTAATGTAGAGCGCGGCGGACAGCAATTGGGGAGATATGTCGGCGGCATAGAAGGTGGCGTCAAATCCATCAAGATATTATAACAGGAAAGCCATGGATACCGAATCTCGTTTTATATCTATTGACAGTGGACAGCAATGCGAAGAAGAGAATGTGATAGCAGAAGGAAGCACATCCGTCTGCTATAAAATAAGATACGACGGTAAATGGTATTCCAAGAAGCAACTCAAACCTGAATATAAAGACAGTCCTACCTATCAGGAAACACTGAAAAAGGAGTATGCCCTGGGCAGCAGACTGAACAATCCCTATATCATACACTACGAGGATATAGGCGAAGACGATAAAGGACTCTTCATTCTGACCGACTTCATAGAGGGGAAGCCTCTCTCCGACTTCATAGCAGACGCACCCGGTTACTTCCGCTCACGATCAGCCCGAAGACAGTTTATCGATGAAATACTCTCTGCCGTAGACTGTCTGCACCGGCATCAGATACTGCACCTCGACCTGAAACCTGACAATATCATGATAACTGATATCGGGCATCATGTCAAACTTATCGACTGCGGTTTCGCCTATCAGGACTGTTTCACACAGACACCCGGCGGCAGTGATGGATATTCAGCCCCCGAACAGTTTTCGGGCAAATACAAAATCGGCACATACAGCGACATCTATGCCCTGGGCAAAATCTTCGACGAGATGCATGTCAGCGGCAAGAAAGTGATATCACGCTGCCTCAAAGAGGACCCGTCGAAACGTTATCAGTCGGTTACAGAACTGAGACACGCCATCACAGACAGACGAAAGACATACACACTCATCACGATTCTTATCTTGATAGCGGCGACATCGGTATGGGGGTACAACACATACAAACACAGGAAGATACCCAACCGATACAGCAAATATATCATGCAGATTGACTCCACCAATAAGATGAAAGTCACCACACTGGTACCGAACGCCAACACCCAACCGCCGCTGGTAGGTGGATATATAGAAAATTTCGACAGCGCGGAGATTATCAACAAGGGTTTGCTGGTGGCAACAGACAGCGACGACCTCTTCAAGACAGATACCGCAAGCGCCAGTCGTTTTGGTATTTATGACGACAAGACGATGATATTTGGAACAAGGCGTATCAAAGACGACATGCAGGATATCGTCTGTTCGCCGATCAACAAAGAAGAGTTTGTCTTTCCGCTCATGCATCTCATGGGAGACAAAGACTACTACGTGAAAGCTTATGTGATTACACGGCAGAGAAAGTATGTATACGGAGAGACGAAACACATACATTCCAAAGACTTCGACAGGTTTGACGGCGGACTGGACGTGGCGAACGTCTTTCATGCTTCTGACCATTCCGTATTCGACATCATGACAGACGAACTGATAAATCTGGAAAAGAACGGTTGCTTCTATACCAGTAATGAGGCTCCCCGGGAATGCATACGGAACACATCGGCGAAAAAGGATACCTATTATAAACTGAAAACCCGTTGGAACTACCAATTGTGGTATTCGTATTGGGGAATAAACTGCCTTGTATGGAAATCGTACGACAAAGCCGTACAGTTACCCTTCATGACATTCCGTGACGGAAAGTTGTATATATCCAAAGACATCACCAATGCCGATGATGACATCACCTTCTATTATACCATCAACGGTGACTGGCAGAGGCCCGAACATTTCAGACTGCGGTATACCGGACCTATCAGCATCAACCGCCCATGTATCGTGACCTGTTACGGCAAGCGCAAAGACGGAGCCATCTCGTTCACCAACAGTTATGTGGTGATGAAAGAGATGATAAAATAGACAATAACAATCATCGGATACGGAACATTGACTGCTTTCCCGATATAACGTCCGCTACTGCTATATACCCTCCCGCTATCAATTCTGCCTAAGTAAGAGCCATCATAGGAATACACCCGACCGGCACTGTATTTACCGATATACCTGCCAGTCGCATTATAAAAGTAATTATTGGAGACTTTTCCACTATAGCGGCCAGAGGAATCATAGATGTTTCCTCTTTCGATTTTCCATGCATATCTACCATACGAATCATAGAATCTGCCATTATCACACTTCCCCAAATAAGAACCATCCGCATCGTAACAGTTTTGCGCCAAGGCGGAGATGCTGAAAATAAGCATCAGTGCTAAAAATATGTGTTTCATTTAAGCTGTTAATTATATTCGTTCTTTACATTATTGTTTTCTTATCTCAACGCTATGACGCAGATCTTTCGAATTTATTGCACTATAGTCATCGTATATCCTGCCATCTCTTAAATAAAATGTGCAGACATCCGTTACATCAATGTCAATATCATCCCCTGTCCATGCATGCCAAGTGGCGGAACATTCACGATTATTGCCTTCAAACTTTACTTTTGCTGTATAATCCGCATTTAATGTGACCTTCTCGATACGGTAAGACATAGTTGCACCCTTATTTCCTGAACATATATATGTGCCTGCATAATATCTGCCATCACAACTGATGTTGAAAACGGCCAAAACGACAAACGCAAAATACGATATGAACACTCTTAACTCTTTCATACTTCAAACTACTTCTTTTCTACATTACATTATCATGCAAAATTACTATTAATATTTTTATTATGAATACGATGAATACCGGTTCGGGGCAAAATGGATGAAATGGACTAAAAAGGACTGCTTTGGACCATATTAATTATACCTAAAAATAATGATTTTAATAAAAAGTGAAATTGTTTTTTGCACCCGCTTCAACTTTTATGCCTATTTTTGCAGCACAAATTCAATCATTTATTTAAGTATGAAAAGAAAGATCGTTATATTTGCTGCCCTACTGATATGCAGCATATTCGTTTGCGGGACTACATTCGCAGTGCTCAACCAGAAGGCCGACAGTTGTGTGATGACCAAGAAAGGGAGTACGTATGTAGTCAACACAACACAACTGGGAAAGAACGTGAGAGGATTTAACGGACCTACCCCACTGATGATTTATATCAAAAGTAATAAAATCGTCAAGATAGAACCTCTGCAAAACAGGGATACACCTAATTTCTTCAACAGGGCTTCGAAGAGACTGATAGGCTACTACATAGGTAAGAAAGTAAACAGCATTGTGAATACCGAAGTGGATGCCGTATCGGGTGCCACCTACTCGTCCAAAGCCATTATCGAAAATGTGAAGTTGGGTGTCTCTTATTACAAGGAGAACAAGAAGAAATAAAAATAATGACATTCCTTTTGCCGTGTGGATGATTTGATATATCTTTGCACCCTATAAACTTAATGCAAAAGATATAGCATGGGTATAGTAATAGGAATAGATGTAGGCATCAGTACTACCAAAATCGTAGGAATAGAAAACGGGAAGGTGATTTCGCCTATCCGCATCACTGCCGCCGATCCTGTGACATCCCTCTACGGGGCGTTCGGCAAATATCTTTATGATAACAACATCGGTCTGAGCGACATCGAAAAGGTGATGCTGACCGGTGTGGGCAGCGCTTACATCGACTCACCTATCTACGGACTTTCGACGGATAAGGCGGAGGAATTTATCGCCGACGGACTGGGGGCTGAATATGAATCGAGACTGACTCGTATCATTGTGGTCAGCATGGGTACAGGTACTTCGTTCGTGAGATGTGACGGTGATAAGATAAAGCATATCGGCGGTACCGGCATCGGTGGCGGTACACTGCAGGGATTGTCAAGGCTTCTGTTGCAGACGAGTGACATCAAGGAGGTCTCGGAGATGGCAAAAGACGGTGACATATCCAATATCAACCTGCTGATCGGTGACATCAGTGCCCGACCGCTGCCCGGACTGCCTATGGATGCCACGGCATCGCTGTTCGGCAATACTGCCAGCAATGCTTCGCGAGAGGATATCGCACTGGGACTGATCTACATGACATTGCAGTCTATCGGCAGTGCCTCGATATTGTCGGCACTAAACAGTGACGTGAAGGATTTCGTACTCATCGGTAATCTGACGCTGCTGCCTCTCTGCCAGACGGTTTTCCCGATTATGGAAAAACTGTACGGCGTGCGTTTCTTCATACCTAAGTATGCTGAGTTCTGCACGGCTATCGGTGCGGCACTGTATTATCTGAAAAAATAAACTTATTGTTTTTCTATCCTTAAGGTCTGGTCGCAGTAGTCTACGACGGCTGGTCTGTGCGTGATGAAGATGATGGTCTTGTCATGGGCGGAAAGGATATTCTGCAACAACTGGCGTTCGGTTTCGGGATCAAGAGCGCTGGTGGCCTCATCGAACAGCATGATACTGCGGTCGCGCAGCAAGGCGCGGGCTATGGCTATGCGCTGCGCCTGTCCTTCGCTCAGTCCACCTCCCAGTTCCGAACACATCGTATCCAGTCCGTCGGGTAAGTCGATGACGAAATCGGCACACGACTTGCGCAGGGCTTCTTTCATATCTTCATCGGTCGCATCCAGACACCCCAGACGGAGATTTTCACGGATGGTGCCACTGAGCAGGGTGTTACCCTGCGGTACATATACGAAATTGCACCGCATCAGGGACGATAGTTCGCGACATGACTTATGGTTGTATATCTCTATCCTGCCTTCCTGCGGATGCAAGAGGGCCAGCAACAGTCGGACGAGGGTGGTCTTACCGGCACCGGTTTCACCAAGTATGGCGGTACAACTGCCCGGAAGAAAATCGAAAGACAACGAATCGAGCACTTTCCCGTCGGCTTCATCATAAGTATATGATACATTCTCCAGACGGATACCCAAAGGTGATTTCATCTCTATCGGGTCACCTTGTTCTTCGAGAGGATCCTCTTCAAGTTCCATCAGTCGTTCGGCCGCCGTGAATACAGACACGAACGCGGGCACCAGTTTGGTAAGGTTGCGGGCAGGTCCCTGTATCTTGTTGACCAACTGCAGAAACGCAGTCATTCCACCAAAGGTCAACGTATGGTGATACATGCGGATGGCACTCCATAGGAATGCAACCAGATAACCGAGGGCGAAACCGAAATTGAGTATCAGATTGGAAAACACGGAAAAAAGAGTTCTGCGGACGACATTGTGACGGAGTTCACTTTGTGTATTCTCCAGTTTTCCGACCATCACATCATCACTTTCGAGTGTCTTGATGAGCATACGGTGCTGTATTGTCTCCTGTAATACGCTCTGCACCTTACTGTCTGAATCACGTACCCGTCGGGTAAGGTTGCGCATCTTGAGCACATACAATTTGCTGACCAGTATAAAAAGGGGTATGATGGCTACGGTAATCAGTGCCAGTATCTTATCCATATTAAACAGATAGAAGAAGGCACCGACAAACAGAGCCACGACTGATATCGTGTTGGGTATCGTCTCGGTGAGGAAAGTGACGACATTGTTGACATCAAACTCCAGTCGATTGAGAACATCACCGCTATGGTGAGTTTCACGGCCATGCCACTCGGAACGCAGGATACGGTCGAGCATACGCTGCTGCATACGGTTCTGGGCACGGATACCCAGAATGTTCTTGACCCATATACTACTGATATTGATGGCAAAATCGCATAAGATCAAAATACCCATGATACCGACCGACCAATAGACGGAACCAGCGACCACACCCGACGCCACATCGATGGCATGCTGTACCGCCCAAACGGATGCCAGACTCACAGCTACGTCCATCAGACCGAGCATGGCATTGAGCACTGCCTGTTTCCGATTGCCGCGCCAAGCCTGCCAAAGCCATTTCAGGATAGTTTTGGAAGAATACTTATTGCTCTGTATTTTCAGTAAATTCTTCAGATCCATCTTATCTGCGCGTGTCAGCCCCCCACATCAGTTTTTCACGAAGCGTATGGTAATAACTGCAACCGCTTCGTTTCAATATCTTAATCGTATACGGAGCCTTACGGAGCGTAAGTCGGGTGCCTTCCTTGCATTTCTCGGAACGACCGTCGATGGCGACAAGGAAATTGTGACTGCGACTCTCTACAGCCAGACATACGACGGAATCGTCGGGGATGACGATAGGACGGATATTCAGACTATGTGGAGCGACTGCCGTCATCGACATGATGCCTGACTGCGGAATCAGGATAGGACCGCCATTGGATAATGAATATGCCGTAGAACCCGTAGGGGTACTGACAATCAATCCGTCTGCCTGATAGGTGGTAAGATACTCGCCGTTGATGGTGACACGGATACTGATCATCGACGCGTTGTCGCGCTTCAGAACAGAAATGTCATTCAAAGCGCAGTCGCAACCCTCGAACGGTTCCCCGTCTGTTTCGACCTTGATTACGGCCCTGTCTTCTACAGAGTAGTCACCGCGATAGATGGCATCGAGACATGTCTCGATGTCCTTAGGACTGACATCGGCAAGAAAACCCAGTCGACCCATGTTGACACCCAACATAGGAATGCCTTTGTTGCCTACATAACCGGCCGCTTTAAGGAAAGTACCGTCACCACCCATGGAAATCACGAAATCGGAACTGAAATCGTCGCCCTTGAATATACCGGTGGCATCGACTTCGAGATGCTGGGTGTCTGTAAGGAAATGATAGTAATCTTCTTCGATATACACATCCGCCTTACGTTCAGACAGACAGGAAAGAATCTTCTGGATAGAAGCCGATTTCTTAGCCTGGTATATATTACCAAAAAGCGCAAATCTCAATTTACGAGGTGACATATTTTCTTTGTTTTTAATATCTTTATCCATCTGTGATATGGTTATTTGACAAACATTTCGTACTTTTGCCGATACATTGCGTTGCAAAAATACGTTTTTTTAGTGAAAACAGTGTAATTTTGAATTAAATAATTAGATAAAAATGACAAAATTAAGTGTAAACATCAACAAGATAGCTACTATCCGTAATGCTCGCGGCGGTAATAACCCCGATGTATTAAAAGTAGCACTCGACTGTGAATCGTTCGGCGCACAGGGTATCACGGTGCATCCCCGTCCCGACGAAAGACATATACGCTATCAGGATGTCAGGAATCTGAGACCTGCTGTCAGGAAGGAATTCAATATAGAGGGTAATCCTATAGAGAAATACATTGACCTCGTACTGGAGGTTAAACCGACACAGGTAACACTTGTCCCTGATGCCGACAACCAGATAACCAGTAACCATGGATGGGATACGAAAGCGAATATCTCTTTCCTGACGGATGTTATCGGACGATTCAAAGAGGCCGGTATACGTACGTCTATCTTCGTAGACCCAGATGTGGAGATGGTGGAATATGCCAAGAAATGCGGGACAGACCGTATAGAACTGTATACGGAACCTTATGCGAGCGGGTATCCAGTGGATCGCGAGAAGGCCATAGCACCGTTTATCGAAGCGGCAAAGAAAGCGAAGGAACTGGGACTGGGACTGAATGCGGGCCACGACCTGAGTCTTGTCAACCTGAATTACTTCTATCAGCAGATTCCATGGGTAGACGAGGTCAGCATCGGTCATGCACTGATTTGCGATGCACTCTATATGGGACTAAAAGACACAATACAGAAATATCTGGATTGTCTGAAATAAATTATTCACCTTTTAATATAAAAAGAAAGATATGGCAAAAGTTTATGAATTTCTAGCCAATGGTTTCGAGGAAATAGAAGGTATGGCTCCTGTCGACATTCTGCGTCGCGGCGGTATCGATATAAAGACGGTGAGTGTCACCGGAAGTGAATTTGTGGAGACATCGCATGGCGTGACAGTGAAGGCTGATATGCTGTTTGAAGATGCTGACCTGAGTGATGCCGACCTACTAATGTTACCGGGCGGTATGCCGGGTTCGAAAAACCTGAATGCACATGAAGGTGTAAAGAAGGCTATCATGAATCAGTATGCCAAAGACAAAAGGATAGCAGCTATATGTGCCGCACCGATGGTATTAGGCGGACTGGGACTGCTCAAAGGCAAGCGGGCGACTTGTTCCCCCGGATTTGAAGTTTATATGGACGGGGCAATCTATACACATGAGTTGTATACGATAGATGGTCATATCATCACGGGCGAGGGACCGGCGGCTACACTGCCTTATGCTTATGCGATACTTGAAATGTTCGTAGGTAAGACAGCTTCGGAGGACTTGCAGAAAAAGATGCAGTTTGCTCACCTGATAGGTAAAGAATAAGGATATGGACTATATCATCATCGTGGCGGGAGGAAAAGGTCTGCGTATGGGAGGCGATATCCCGAAACAGTTTTTGCCTATCGGCGGTAAACCGATACTGATGCACACCATTGAACGGTTTCGTGAATATGATGCTGCATTACAGATTATATTGGTTTTACCCGCTTCGCAACATGATTATTGGTTCGAACTCTGCAAAAAGCATCATTTCAATATCGAATACCGTATAACAGACGGTGGTGAAACTCGTTTTGCTTCTGTAAAAAACGGACTCGGACTAGTTCCTGACGACGAGAATGGAATCGTCGGGGTACACGACGGCGTAAGACCGTTTGTCTCAGTGGATGTAATCAGGAACTGCTATGACAAGGCACGTACGGATGAAGCGGTGATTCCTGTAACACCTATCATCGAAACCGTAAGACATCTTATTTCTGACCGGAAGGATGACAGTAAGACCGTGGCACGGAGTGAATACAGACTAGTGCAGACACCGCAGACTTTCGATATCCAACTTCTGAAAAAGGCTTATAACCAAGACTACCGTGATGACTTTACTGATGATGCTTCTGTTGTGGAGCATCTCGGTCATCAGATAACCCTCGTCGACGGTAACAGGGAAAACATCAAGATCACCACACCTTTAGATATGGCCATAGCGGAAGCTCTGCTTCAAAAGGAATGTTAGACGTACTCGCACAAGACATACAATATCTGCCCGGTGTAGGACCAAGCAGAAAGAAGATACTGAACGACGAACTCGGTATCCATACTTTCGGTGACTTGCTCGAATACTATCCGTACAAATATGTAGACCGCAGTAAGGTTTACAGAATCAGCGAACTGTCGGGAGAGATGCCCTTCGTGCAGATATGTGGAAAGATACTGAGTTTTGAGACTTTCAGCATGGGGCCACGGAAGCAAAGACTCGTGGCTCATTTCTCCGACGGACAAGGCATAGCCGACCTGGTTTGGTTTCAGGGGGCGAAATATATCATCAAACAATACAATACGGATACGGAATATATCGTATTCGGAAAACCATCCGTTTTCAACGGACGCATCAATATCGCTCATCCGGATATAGACGCGGCTTCGGAACTGCGACTGGACGACATGGGACTTCAACCTTATTATTCTCTAACAGAGAAGATGAAGAAACATGGTTTTACGAGTCGTGCCATCGAAAAGCTGACGAAAAGTATGCTTGCCCGCATACAACAGACGATTACCGAAACGTTGCCACCGTTTATTACAGAACGACTTCATCTTGTGTCAAGAGACAAAGCCTTTCGGGATATCCACTATCCGAAGACACCGCAGGATCTGCAAAGAGCCAGAATGCGCCTAAAATTTGAAGAGTTGTTTTATGTGCAACTGAATATTCTACGTTATGCGAGCGATCACCGCCGCAAATACAGAGGTTATATTTTCGAGCATGTAGGTGACAAATTCAACCATTTCTATCATGAGAACCTTCCTTTCCCTCTAACCGGTGCCCAAAAACGGGTAATGCATGAGATTCGTGCCGACATGGGTAGTGGCAGACAGATGAACAGACTGCTGCAGGGAGATGTGGGCAGCGGTAAGACACTTGTCGCACTGATGTCTATGCTGATAGCTATAGACAACGGATACCAGACTTGTATCATGGCTCCTACCGAAATACTTGCCGAGCAACATTTTGCAACGATAAAAGAGTTTCTGATAAACATGGACGTGCATGTAGAACTGCTGACGGGTATTGTGAAAGGCAAACGCCGTGAAGCAGTAATGAAAGGCCTCCTTGACGGCAGTGTAGATATACTGATAGGAACACACGCTGTCATAGAAGATACGGTACAATTTGCACGCCTGGGGTTTGTCGTCGTGGACGAACAACATAGATTCGGAGTGGCTCAACGGGCGAAACTGTGGAGCAAGAGTGAGAATCCACCCCACGTACTGGTCATGACAGCGACTCCGATACCAAGAACACTGGCAATGACACTGTACGGCGATCTGGACGTAAGTGTGATAGACGAACTGCCTCCCGGCAGAAAACCGATAGAGACCACACATCTATACGACAATCAGATGACAAGTCTGTATAACGGTATCAGAAAACAAGTCAATGAGGGCAGACAGATTTACATTGTATTCCCGCTGATCAAAGAAAGCGAAAAGAGCGATCTGAGAAATCTTGAAAATGGATTCGAAACATTGAGGGATGCATTCCCCGAATTTCATCTCAGCAAGGTTCATGGCAAAATGAAACCGAAAGAAAAAGAAGAAGAAATGCAAATGTTTGTTAAAGGATTGACAAATATTCTTGTTGCCACCACCGTCATAGAAGTAGGGGTAAATGTACCTAACGCATCGGTCATGATTATACTCAATGCGGAGCGATTCGGACTGTCGCAATTGCATCAACTCAGGGGGCGTGTAGGAAGAGGTGCCGACCAAAGTTATTGCATACTCGTCACCAGTTACAAACTGAGTAACGAGACTCGTAAGCGAATAGATATCATGTGTGATACCAATGATGGATTCGAGATAGCCGAAGCCGACCTGAAACTTAGAGGGCCAGGGGATTTGGAAGGGACACAGCAAAGTGGTGTAGCTTTTGATTTGAAGATAGCAGACATAGCCAGAGATGGACAGATCGTGCAGTTGGCCAGGGACGAAGCGCAGAAGATTATCGACAACGATCCACTATGTCAGAAAAGTGAATATTCGATGCTTTGGAATCGACTTTCAATGCTTCGCAAAACCAATATAAACTGGTCTGCAATTTCTTGAAATTGACATCTTTAACTTTCATTCTCGAGTGTTAAAGTCACAATAAAAACTGTTAACGCAGACAAGATTTCGTAATATTTTCGTTATATTTGCAAAGTCTTTTGGTTAACTCTTGATATATTCTATTCAAATACCGCATCATTGTGAAATATATGTGTGTAGGTTTTCACCGAAGACATGTAAAACAAACGATTATGATTTTAAAGAAATTAAGAACCTTTGCAATTATCTCATTAATGTCTCTTTCGGCCATACCAGTCGTTGGGCAGGATCTTTTGGCGCGCCAAGCACCAGTAGACAGAAGGATGATGGCAGTAGATACATTCCAATTAAGAAAACTCATATCTAAAGAACAGGCTCAGTCCCCTTCCTCAGACTTATATGAAGATTTCAGTAACAAATATGCACATCATGAAACAGCATTGCCTGATTCATTCAGAATCAGTCTGCGCGATTTCTGTATGCCGACACCTAGCCGCGTCGTAACATCCAACTTCGGTTCAAGATGGGGACGTATGCATAAGGGACTTGACATTAAGGTATATATAGGTGACACGATACGTGCAGCATTTAGTGGAAAAGTTCGCGTTGTAAGATATGAAGGTGGTGGTTATGGAAACTATATCGTTATCCGTCATCCTAATGGACTTGAGACTATTTACGGACATCTTTCAAAGCAATTGGTAGAAGAAGATGAGGAAGTGAAAGCAGGTGAACCTATCGGACTAGGTGGCAACACAGGAAGGAGTACCGGTTCTCATTTGCATTTTGAGACCCGTCTATGCGGTGTAGCTCTTAACCCGGCACTTATGTTTGACTTCCGTAATCAGGATGTGACAAACGATTATTATACTTTCCGTAAAAGTTCTTATGACAGAGAATCGCTTGCAGCTACCAAAGCTAACGGTAAAATCGGAAATGGCGGATATTCTAAAGAAGAGGTTGTCGGTACACCGACAACAGGAGAACCGATGGAAAGTGGATTTGTTCGCTATCATAAAGTTAAATCAGGAGAAACGTTATACACGATCGCTCGCAAACGTGGCGTATCTGTTGAAACGATTTGCGACCTCAACCACTTAGGAAAAGAAGTTCGCTTACGTCCTGGTCAGATTATCAGATACTCTTAATACAAGATATAACATAAAAGAGGCGCATCTTACGGTGCGCCTCTTTTGTATACTATAAAGTGATTCTATTTTTTTGCCTGATCACATGCCTTCTTGCACATACATGGCTTTCCACCTTTTTTAGCCATTTTACCATTCTTGGCACATCCCTTGCATTTACATCCTGGTGCGCACTTACCCTTGCAATCCTTGCCAGCTACAGCCATCTTGCAATCTTTCTTCGCTTTATCACCTGGTTTCTGGCAGCATTCCTTTTTATCTGCCTTCTTATTACACTGAGCATTGGCCACTGTACCATAACTTACGGCAGCCAGAAATAATACTGCGCTAAAAATTACTTTTTTCATAACTTTATTAATTTATTAGTTAATACTAAAATATCTGCGGCAAAAATACACATATTGTAAATATGTTCGCAAAAAATTTAGTTATTAAAATATAATAGAATATTAATGTTTGAAAATAGCACGGACGGCAAACCATAAATGCATAAGCATTGTGTCCGTTTGTCCATAATGTCTGACCATGATATGATATCTTTCTTTTAATGACGCTTTATGATATTTTGTGGACATACCCTCTTGCATGTAGTTGACTATCGTAGCATGTACATTTTTGAGAAGAAGGCTACGTTTTTCCGCTTCTTTCATGATTCTGATACACCAGTCAACATCTGCCGAATATCTATATTTCTTATCATATTCCACCTGTTTGGCGATATCTGTCCTGGCATAAAAAGCCTGATGACAGACCAGCATACCATTGCGGAATGAACGCCACGTGAGTTGTTCGGGCGGAGAGAGACGGCGACGGAACAAATAAGACCCATCTCCATCTACGACATTAGTATCTCCATATATGACAGCAGGCAACGGCAATTTTGAGGCCTGTATGTCATCCAACTCCGCATTGGCGATAATCGTATCAACCGTGTCACCAAAAGGTAAACTGTCGCCCGAATTAAGGAAACATACATAATCGCCTGATGCCATTTCCAATCCTTTGTTCATCGCATCATACAACCCATTATCAGGTTCGGACAATATACGGACCTCATGCCCATTGCCTGAAGCATAAGAACGTTCTGAATAATCTTTAGCCAATGCCAACGTGTTATCCGTGGAAGCGCCGTCAATAATAATATGTTCTATATGAGGATAGCTCTGCATCAATATACTGTTAGCCGTATGATTAAAGTATTTCTCCGCATTGTAAGTAACCGTGATAAAAGTAAATCTAATCATATTCTATAATTTTTAAATGCCAATACTTCATTATAAATTTCTAAATAGTTCATAGCCACAATACGTTGTGAATAAAATGTAGTTACCTTTTTTATTGAATTTAGTTTTAAGGCATCATAGTCAGCCTCATTCAATATCCAATTGATACCAGTAGCCAGATCTTTCGTGTCTCCTGTTTTTGCTATATAACCATTGCTCCTATGATTTATCATCTCTGGAATACCGCCGACATTAAAACCGACACATGGGACTCCACATGACATTGCTTCCATAATGGTATTAGGAAGATTGTCCTCTAATGACGGTAATACGAAAACATCTGCGCTATTATATACACTTATGATTTTCTTCTCATCCGTTATATATCCCAATGGATATGTTTTTATAGACAATTCGCTGATAATATCTTCAGAATGCCCTCCTAAAACAGCAACACACGTATGCACAGCAAACTCAGGATTCTTATCTGCCAGAATATTCAAAGCATCTATAAAATATTTCACGCCTTTTCTTTCATCTGTTACTTTCTGAGAAACGAACAGAATAACTTTCTTATCCAGAGGAAGTCCGGTTCTTCTTTTCGACTCTGTCTTATCTACAGGATGATACAAATTGGAATTAATAGGATTCGGTATGTTCGTTATCTTCTTGTCTGCCAGCAGCGCACTTTTCCTTGCTTCGCCACACAACCATTTGCTACAAGCCACAAAGAATATGTCTGCATTATTGTACAACTTTTGTTTTTTCTTAAATATCTTTGTCGACAAATCATGGGCGGCACCGCTGTCCGGCAGATACTTGCAATGATGGCACTGCGACTGATATGCCTTACAGTCGTGTGCGTAATGACATATACCCGTAGCCGACCAAAGATCATGCATTGTCCAAACCACCGGTTTACCACTCTTGATAATATTGTTTATACTCCTTAGCGAAAGAAATCCTTGATTAACCCAATTCAAGTGTATAACATCGGCTTCCTTAAATTCACGCAGACCAGTTATATCAAAACCGGAATTGGCTATATCGACCTGGAACAAATTGTCTTTTGAGAAATGCAAATGTATAAAGATAACAAGGCGCTCCCATATAAAATACCATTTTTTAAGGATGTGATGTCTGATACCTACAACTGTGATCCGGTTGGTATCCTTATCCCTTACAAGCATTTTCGCCTTAACCCCATTGTTATTAAGAGCCTCCACAAGTCTATTGGCAGCAACTGCCGCACCACCTGTTTTCTCGCTTGTATTTACTATAAGCACTCTCATTTTCGCTATCTTTATAATACGGAGCAAAGGTAATGGAAAATTTTGATTATTCGAAGGGATTGAAAATAAAAAAAGAAACTTTTCTCTGTTATCGCACACAATATATTGATTTAGGTCAAGAAAAACGGATTTTTATGTTATAAAACACATTTATACTTGTTTGGTATTGAAAATCATCCTACCTTTGCATCGTCAAAAGGTTAATAGATTGTTTAGGTTAGTAGTTATATTTAAGATTCAGGTTTTTAGTTATTTGATTAAGGTAAATGTAGAAAGATGAATGAAGGATAACAAGGCAACCGCGAGGTTCCCTTTGATTTTGAAAAGATTTGTTTTAAAATAAATAATGCGTTACAGACCGAATGGTTAGTAACGCATTATTGTTTTATTATACGATGTTGTTTAGAATCCTATTTGGAACTGTGTAATCCAAGCACTTGTAGGACTGCCCGTCAGTGGCATATTACGTTGAAATTGACTTAGAATACGGCAACGTTTATAAATCCAATATTGGAATCCTGCCATATATGAATGGACCTCACTTGAACCCAAATCATTGTTTTTCTTCAAATAGTCATAGTCGGCCACAATATCGAATTTAGGCAGAACATGAGCTTCAAAATCAGCGTAATAACCCGTACTATGGATTCCGCCGTCATTACCCACCATAAATTCGCTACGGGCATACAATGGTTTAGTTTTGATTTCTGTACCTATCGCCCAGCGGGTACGTTTGTAATTATCCCCTGTTACAAAAGCTCCGTAAGGACTATCTGATTCAGCATGTCCAGTTCCTAATAAGAAAGACGTAGACAGCATGACACCTTGCCAAGGCGTGACGTTCAGCATACCTATGACATCCTTTTGGGTGTTATTCTCTTTTTTGTTCATACCTGGACCGTTGAACACGCCGATACTATAGTTGATCAGTTTCCATGTCTTGTAATTAACGACATCACCTGTAAACATGATACCGGCATCACGACCTACATGGTTTCCCTGACAAGGATCTGTTGCTATACCCGCCATATACAATACACTGTTGTTATAACTGATATTATTAAGGATTGTAGGAGAAATGATACTTTCCAACGTGAACGGTTGTTTATACTGTCCTATTCGGACCTTCAATGCCGGTGAGAAAGCATATTCTGCATAATACTCGTGAAGTTCACTTTTTACCGCATCATACATGATAAAGAAACTCAACTTTTTAGTCAACTCACCCTTTGCCATCAATATAATACGTGTTATATCAAGAGCATTTGTCGTTACACCGGCAGTATTCTTCAACGTATAACCGGTCTGGGCATATCCCCATAACGTCAGTTTACTAGGACCAATGATAATATTAAGAGGCTGCACTGGTTTTTCACCGTCAACAGCCCTTTGAGCCTTTAACTCTTTATCAGATGTCGTACTAGTTGTTAATTTAACCTCTATCGTCTTTTCTTTACCGACAGAGTCATTCGCCACTTCATTTTCTGCAGCGGCATTGATTGAAAACAGGCAGGCTAGTATTAGCCCAAAATTTTTTAAATTCATGGTTCTTACATAGTTTTTTGATGTTTTCGGTACAAATTTAATATTTTTTCAACGATTTAATATCATTTTCCTACTTTTTTTGTATTTTTGCATCGAAATAATAACTAAATCAAAAACTATAGAAACAATTAATTAAAATGTTTGGTATTAAAGACCCTATGATTTGGCTACCATATCTCATGATTGTAGCCTGTGTTATTTTTTCAGCCTGGTACGGGCTAAAGTATTGGAACAAAGATGACAAAAAAGACGGGGAGGGCGAAGCATGAATACTTTCACTCTCGGACTTATTGTATTAGTCTATCTTCTTTCTCTCGCCTATCTCGGATGGTTAGGTTATCGTAAGACTTCTTCCGCTTCTGATTATCTGATCGGTGGTGGCGAGATGAACCCTATCGTGATGGCTCTCTCTTATGGAGCCACGTTTATCTCAGCATCGGCTATTGTCGGTTTTGGCGGTGTAGCAGCTGCATTTGGTATGGGTATACAGTGGTTATGTATGCTCAACATGCTTGTAGGTGTCATCATTGCTTTTATCTTCTTCGGACTCCGTACCCGTCGTATGGGTGCAAAGATGGGTGTAAGCACTTTCCCTCAATTTTTAGGTAAATACTACAAAAGTCGAGGTGTGCAAGTTTTTACAGCTGCAGTGATTTTCATTGCCATGCCTGTATATGCAGCAGTTGTCATGAAAGGTGGTGCTGTGTTTATTGAACAGATATTCAATGTTGATTATAATATATCACTGCTTATCTTTACACTGGTTATTGCCGCTTATGTCATTGCCGGAGGTATCAAAGGTGTGATGTATACGGATGCATTACAAGCATGCATCATGTTTATATGCACGGCTTTCCTTCTCTATTATCTATATGCATACGTATTGCACATGGGTGTAACTGAGGCGAATGAACAACTGGGGAATCTTGCCTCACATGTTCCGGAGAAATTTAAGGCACTCGGACATCAGGGATGGACGATGATGCCTGTCGCAGGTTCTCCACAGTGGTATACACTTGTCACCTCTCTTATTCTTGGCGTTGGCATAGGTTGTCTTGCCCAACCGCAACTTGTGGTCCGTTTTATGACAGTCAAGAGTAGTAAGGAACTAAAACGTGGTGTTTTTATCGGATGTCTGTTTATTGCAATTACTGTAGGTTCTGTATATCATGCCGGAGCGCTCAGTAATCTATTCTTTATGAAGACTGACGGGGCTGTAGCGACTGATGTTGTTAAGGACATAGACAAGATTATACCTTTGTTCATCAACAAGGCTATGCCTGCCTGGTTCTCTGCGTTATTTATGCTTTGCATCTTATCGGCTAGCATGAGTACACTGAGTTCGCAGTTTCATACGATGGGTTCCGCCCTTGGCTCAGATATCGTAGGCGCATATCGCCAGAACGGCAGCAAGCATTCGCGTATCATTCGCTTAGGTGTACTTATTTCCATTATCGTAAGTTATGTGATATGCTATATGTTACCTGAGGATATTATTGCCCGCGGAACCAGTCTGTTTATGGGTCTATGTGCAGTTGCATTCCTCCCTACATATTTCTGTGCCCTATACTGGAAACGAGTTACACGTCGCGGTGCGATTGCCAGTCTGATTACAGGTACAGTGGCTATGCTCTTCTGTCTGGTCTTCATACATGAGAAGGAAAGTTCGGCTTTCGGTATATGTAATGCCATATTCGGACGGGATGCAATGATAGATAAATATCCGTTCCAATTGATAGACCCGATTCTATATGCTTTACCTCTGTCAATTATAGCAATCATTGTTGTATCTTTGATGGACAAGAAAGAAACAAAATAATCATATTGTACATAACAGAAAGAGCCTCTAGTCATTGATGTTTGACTAGAGGCTCTTTTCTGTTACATGGCAGGTAACTTTATTTTCTTATATGCTATTCTCTGTCTTCTCCATGTATATACAACATGCAGATAACCATCTTTACCTTGTATGACAGCCGGATAAGAATATTGACTTATCGGACTATCTTCCAACGTCATCAGGTGTTGCCAATGTATTCCATCTGATGATATGGCAAGACTGACAGGTGTACGGACACCTTTCGGTGTACCTGGTAATGCCGCGAAATCATTATATACCAAGATGTGTCTCCCGTCCTTGAGTGTTACAGCATCAGTTCCCGAATTATTATTGGGAAGATCTGTCAATACCACTTTACTCCACGTATCACCATGATCATCGCTATACGAAGTGGCCAACCTGCCATTACGTGTACGACACAACACCTGCAAACGACCATTTTTCAATTTAATGATTGATGGTTGGATACAAAGTATCGGACTTCTTTTTCCATTTTTCTTCAACATCTCACTTGTAGGATATTCGTCATTGGCATCAATCGGACCAACATATTTCCATAATTTTGTTTGAATATTATATATCTCAAAATGTATTTTCCATCCATCTTTCTCCGTACTTGACGGACAAATCAGTCGGTCACCGACCAGTTCCGGTTTATTCTTTATGGGTCCCAAGAAACCTTTTGGTAATGCTTGGCGTTCGCTCCATGTTTTTCCTCCATCATCGGATGTCACGAACCAACCAGTCCAATCGGGCACGTCTTTGCCTATCTTGAAAAAAAGCGTCAGTTTTCCGTCAGGCATTAGGTATAAAACGGGATTCCAACATGCTTTCCTCTTTAATTCAGAACAGGAATCTGTAGGCAGGGATACTGTTTTCGATGCTTTTCCATGATGAAATTCAGCTAAGACCGGACCGGCACTGGCATCTGTTGTCTCTTTTGTTATACCAGCCCGCTCAGCATCCTTCGTCCCGAGTCGGAACACACCATCCGCTACCAATTGCGGTTTAGTCCATTCTGTAGACCCTTTCGGTTTACGGCATACCCATATACAAACATCAGGATTACGTTCTTTGGTTCCCCCGAAGAAAGAAGATACAAGGTCGCCATTATCCATTTGCGCGATAGTAGAGGCATGACATTCCGGAAAACTTGTTTTATCATATAGGAACTGATCTTCAACAATCTCTTTATGACGAGTCGGAATATCCACACTATAATGGTATTTTCCGGAACCTGTTGTAACAACTTTACCGTCAGGAAGGTAAACATCCGCTGTCGTATTTGCCGGTATTTCTATATTCCAGTCAAGATGTGTCAATGTCTTATGCCACTTACTTGAAATTCTGCCATAAGGTGAAATATAACTGGCGTCTATATCATTTGCATCTTCTATTTCAAATGACGGTTTTAACATGATATGTTCATACGCGTGACAACCATCCGCATTACGTATACCACCCAGATACTGATAACACCATGTAAGCAGGTCACCGAGAAGCATCACATGATTACCGCTGTTCATCTCCGGATTCGCTTTGTCTCCATTCCATAGTTCCCAGATGGTTGTAGCTCCCTGCTCTGCCATATATCCCCATGACGGATAAGTCTTGTTTGTTGCCAGAAGATAGGCTACATCCGCGAAACCGTGATCAGACAATTGTCTTAATAACCATTGTACCCCTATAACGCCACAAGAGATGTGACCACTGTTCAATGTTATGATGTTGGCAACAATATTCTTAACGACATCCGCTTTACAACTATCCGGTACGATTCCGAAAGCAAGAGGTAGAAGGTTGGCAGTAACTGTATTATTGCCATAAAATATGCTGTCTGGATATAATGGATGCCCAGGTACCGGAGATGTATGTCTCTTGATTGTAAAGAACTTACGATTGAAAGCATCTGTCATATCAGTCTTCATCGCATCCCATTTTGCGGCGTCATCATTGAGTCCTTGCATTGAAGCGAACTTCTTCATCAGTTGTAACACTCTAATGGTATATGCCGTGGATATCAATGAGCCATTTGTTTGGCGGGTACTATCCTTACTGTGTATCAGTTCTAACTTTTCGGGCGGCACGCACCAGTCACCATACTTATCCCTTGTCACGATACCGTCTTTCATATACTCATCTGTGATATGAAGCAACCATTTCCTGATATAAGGATAACTGTTCACGACCACTTCACTGTTACCAAACTGTGTATATAACATATCACATGTAAAAGGAAGGGCAGCCGGCCACGTTACATTATCCGTATAGTAATTCCAAAATGCAGGCGCAACATCCGGGATACATCCGTCTTCTCTCTGAGCCTCACATATATCACGCATCCATTTTGTATACAGAGTCTCGTTGTCAAACAGATAACTTTCTCCTAAAGACCCCATGGTACGGTCGCCCAACCAGGGTTGGCGCTCATTACGTTGCGGACAATCTGTGGGCATCCCCTTATAATTACTCATTATACCCCAATAGGCATTGTTATATACTTGATTAAGAATCGTATCACTGCATGAGAAATGGCCAATGGTCTGCATCTCATCGCTTATTACTTCTGCAGACAAATCAGCAGACTGGATATGACCCATACCTGTTACCTCAACATATCTAAATCCATGATACACAAAGCGGGGAGCCCATTGCCGTCCATTCTCTTTTCCGTTGCATACATATATGTCAGTAGACTGTGCATCACGGAGATTGTCCGTATATAGATGTCCATCCTTCGTCAGTTTCTCTGCAAATCTAATACGAATCGTATCACCGGCATTGCCATGTATTCTCAGACGTACCCAACCGGATAGATTCTGTCCGAAATCCACGATCTGTCCTGTTATGGTTTGAGGATTCACTGTCTTAACAATATGCATATTAGGTGTCATTGCTCCCTTCAATGTTCCTGTCGGTACACTGACACGTTCTGCGTTCAGCCATTTACTATCATCATAGCCCACATTACACCAACCTGGAATTTCTTTCCTCGCATCGTAGGTTTCACCATCATATTCATTATTAGAACGTATCGGACCGTTTGAAGTCAACTTCCATGACTCATCCGAGGATATAACTTGATGGGTCCCGTCTGTGAAATCGATAATGATATTCATTCTGCACTTAGGGAAACCGAATGTCGTATTTTTATATGGCTTATTCTGTCGTGGCGCAAAGAATCTGCCGTTACCAAGTATCACCCCCACGGCATTACCTTGTTGGTGAATCTGGGAAGTAATATCAAAGGTGTTGTATATTATGGTCTTACGATAATCAGTAGGCGAAGGTGCCAAGACCTGATTTCCTATTTTCTCTCCGTTGATGTATAATTCATATAGTCCTAAACCTGCAATATATGCCGTCGCTTGTTTTATCTTTTTCTCAACAGAGAAATCCTTACGTAAGTATCTCGCACTTAATCTGCTATGTAATACAGAGGCACTGTCACCTGACATGAGTTTGTCCAGACCTACCCATCTGCCAGACCATCTTGTTTCACCAGTAAGTCCGATACTGCACATCGCTACCTTACTCCATTCACTTTCACCAACATTGGTAAAGACACGTACCCGCCAATATACACGTAGATTGCTCGACAAACTTCTGCCTGCATATTTCACCCGAACAGACTCTCGTGAAATGACTTTACCTGTATTCCACAGGTCAGCCTTTTCTTCCGTAAGTAGTGTTGGCGAAGTTGCTGCAATAATCTGATAACCTTGTTGGATGACATGATTCTGGTCAGACTCGATGAACCAACTCATCCGGGGGGTCTCTGTATCCAGTCCCATGGGATTCACCATTTGTTCCGTCCTCAGATTTGTAATAGAGACCTTGTTGGCTGCCTGTAATGACAGGGCCGCAAACAAAAACAGGAAAAGAGTAATGGCACAATATGATGTGCGACTGTGTATATAAGTATGTTCGTTCATTTATATTGTCATTCGTTTAAGTCCCAGGCATTACCAGTTGACAATTGTCCTGTTATTACTTTCTGATCCTTTGTCATATAATTCTTTGTATTATCTACTGCTATCAGTACGAAATCGGCAGAACCGTCAGGATATTGAGAACTGATATGGAAAGTCTGTATCTTATTGTCAAATTCACCTAAATAAGTGAAGTCTCCATTCTTGGTGTTATAGGTCCATACATTCTTTTTCTTTCCTGAAATCTTACAAAGATCCAGTTTCATAGTCCGCCCTGTATAATTATATACAAGCATATAATCATTGCCGCGCGTAGCTATCAGTCGGTCGTATTTTACTCCGTTTTCCAATATAATGCTTTGATCCGGTACACGGTCGAAGTAAGGGAACGTAAGCATTAAATTCTTGAGATATTTCATTTGATTATAGCCCGGGGATTGAAGGGCTTGAAACCACGTTTTCATATTATCCTCCTTATCGTAAGCGGCAAGATATCCAGGTCTGTAGAACTGCATAATTGCATTATGACCGTACGTATGTCCGCACGAACCGGCAAAAACCGACCAATACGCATACCGGCGTACATCTTTAGCCTGCCAATGCGGTTCTTTTACGTCATGCAATCCTTGTGGGATATCCTCATATATCGGTTCATCATCAAGCACAGGCTTGATAGGTTTATACTTCCATGTCGAGTCTACATACTGCCAATTATCTTCCTCCGTATTGTCGGGTATGGAATAATCTTTGTTACCCATGCGTTGACCATATCTGCGGTGACCGCTCTGAAACATATTAAAATCCAGCCAATTGCGGTCATTAAACCATTTAGCAGACGTATATCTGCCACGTGGATGATAAGTCATCAGATGATTTTTATCTATACTTTTAATGGTATTGGCAAGAGCATCCCACACCTCGGTGTGTATATTCCCCTGTATATCACCGCCCATAATCCATATAATGTTAGGTTTATCCTTATATCTTTCCGCCAGGAAACGGCCGTAAGCCTTTGCCTGTTCCTCGTTTATTTTTCCCGACTTGACAAGTCCACCCCATATACAAACCATCCCGACATAGATTCCGTTCTCTGCCGCCTGATCTATCATATAGTCCAAATGATCCCAATATCCATATACACCTTTTTGATTGATTGCATCAAAATTGAATCCGTCGATCAGTGACATCTGACCATATATATTGAAAGAAGGCACACCATTCATCACCTGCACCTGCACCATATTATATCCGGCGTCCCTGCAAGTTTGCAAATAGTAGGCAGCCTCATCCCTATTCAGACGTTCGGGCATCAACCAGGCCGTCTCACCTTGCCAAAAGAAAGGTGTTCCGTTTTCAAACATCAGGAACCGATGATTCTCCGATACCACCAACTTTCCATTTTTCCATGGTTTATCCCATCCCGACATATTGACAACAATACTAAACAGGAATAAAAACAAAAGATACTTTTTCATGTATTCAAAAAACTAAAATATTTTTTTAATTTGTATTACTATTTCATTCTTAGTAGAGTCGCAAAGATACAAAAAAATGTCCCCGGATTATAATAAAACGGTAAAAACTATTTGATTTTTTATTATATTTGCAATTTACAGGTGATCCTGCTACCGTTTCATCCGACGTAAGCAATGACTATGCCCCTGTACCTGGCGCTTGTTTCTATATTCATGTAGGACAATAAAACAAAGGCGGGTTCATGCCGCAAATACAAAAAAAGCTGTACCTTTGCACCCGAATATGCAATATTTAGGTGAAATAATATCTTTGGGTGTAGCGTCTTCCTGGACTGTCACTGCACTTGCCAGTGAAGTGGCGAGCAAACGGTTGGGCGTGTTTACCCTCAACGTATGGCGAATGGCACTTGCATTGCTGTTCACCGGTATCGGCATGTGGTACCTTACTGGCGATTTCCTCCCTGTTCACGCAAGTGCAAGAGCATGGTTATGGCTGGCTATGTCAGGACTGGTAGGCTACGCTTTCGGCGACTACTGTCTGTTCAGAAGTTATCTGTCGATAGGTTCACGCTACGGGCAGTTGTTTATGACCCTTGCCCCGATGGCAGCAGCCTTTATGGCATGGTTCACACTCGGTCAGCATCTCACTGTCAATAGTATCATAGCGATGACTGTCACTTTGCTTGGCATCGCTATATCCGTACTAGGCAGGGGCGAAGGCAAAAAGATTGCCCTCAAGTTACCCCTTGGAGGTGTCCTGTTTGGTATCGGAGCCGGATTGGGACAAGGTACAGGACTTGTGCTTAGTAAGATCGGTCTTGATTATTACATGCGTGACGTACCTTCCGATATATTGCCGCATATCATCCATTATTTACCTTTCAGCGCCAATATGATTCGTTGCCTGACTGGATTGGTGGCCTTCATAGCAATTATGTGGATACATCAGGGATTCGGACGGTTTCGGGAAAGTCTGCACGATGGCAAGGGATTTGGTATGATGCTTATCGCTGTCATTTTCGGTCCGTTTCTTGGAGTAGGATTCTCGTTGATGGCGGTACAATACACTGCCGCCGGAATAGCCAGTACACTGATGGCCATCACCCCCATACTGATTATCATTCCTTCTCATTACCTATTCGGACAAACCATTACGTTTAAAGGTCTTTTCGGTGCGGTGATATCTGTATTGGGAGTATCACTGTTCTTTTTACTCTAACGATTCCAGACATCACCCATCAGTACAGCGCCTCCAAAAGACAGCGCCTGCAATAAAGGCATACGTTCTCTTGTAATTCCACCCAAAGCAAAAACTTTTTCGTCTATGACATGCCCCATTGCCGCCTGACGTAACACTTCGAGCGGAAAGGCAGAACGATATCCTATTTTTGAAATACTGTCAAATATCGGACTGAGAAAGACATAGTCCATTTCCTGTTTTTTCTTTATCACCTCATCCAGAGTATGGCATGAGCAACTGATACTTCCATAAGAGCCAGCAGGTATATAATGATGCCTCCTGTTCAGATGAATACCCATTAACTGATACTCATCACACAGTTCATAGTAATCGTGTATCACTAATTTATCATGATAACACTTCGGTATGGCATCAAGCAAACGGCGATATTCGTCTATCCCATAAGTGGGACGTCGGATATGCACAGCGAAGATACCCTCATCAAGCAAACGGCAGACTGTATCGACCTCTCCCGGAATCGGTTCGGGAGAGGTAATAATGATTTGTTTCATTTCTTTAAACGAGCTATAATCAAGTCAGCGACCTTTTTGCCAGACATCAGCATACCACCAAAGATGGGTCCCATACGTGGAGTTCCGGATACAGCTGAAGCTGCCATGCCACAGACATAAAGTCCAGGAAATATTTCTTTGGTTCCCTTTACGACCTGGTCTTCACCTGCTATAACGTCAAGAGAACGTTCCCCTATCACTTTGCCCGTCTCCGTTGCCAGTTCTATACCGTTCTTGCGGGCCACGGTTTTACACATCTCACTATCATGTCCGGTGCCATCTATTACAAACTTTGCCATAATATTCAATGGATCAACATGCAGACCTTCCCGCAATACAGGTGTCCAGTTGACTACGACGCCTCTCACTTCATTGTTTTTGAATACGACATCCTCGACCGAATAACAATTAAAGATTGTAGCTCCTGCATGCACAGCATGATATAATAAAGATGAGGTACTCTCTACAGAATCCATCACATACAGTTCATCGGTATAATGAGAATATTTGATATCGAAATCGTTCACAATATCAAGAGCTTCTTTCTGTATCACAATCTCGTTGAACATCATGGCACCACCCCACATACCACCACCAGGTGACAGTTTACGGTCAAACTGTGCCACTTTCAGTCCTGCTTTTGCCAAATAGTAAGCAGCAACAATACCTGATGGACCGCCACCCACAATAGCGACATCCAAATCTAAATTTTTCTCTAACTTTTCAAAATAGGTACTGATAATACCTTGGGAAACTTTTGTTTCAATCATTATTTATCTCCTTTTTTATTTATTGGATTAAACATTTATCTTTATCAAGAGTGTGACTGATTCGCATGGCACAGAAATTAGGACCACACATCGTACAATACTTGCCACCTACTTCGTTTGAGGTCTTGTAATATTCAAGAGCTCGTTCTGGATCTAAAGACAGGGCAAACTGATCTTTCCATCTGAAATCATAACGCGCCTTACTCAATGCATTGTCACGGATACAAGCACACGGATGTCCTTTCGCCAAATCGGCTGCATGAGCGGCTATCTTATATGATACGACTCCCTCACGAACATCATTCTTATCGGGCAGTGCCAGATGTTCTTTGGGGGTAACATAGCAAAGCATCGCCGTACCATACCAACCTATCTGGGCAGCACCTATGGCACTCGTTATATGATCGTAACCCGGTGCGATGTCTGTCACAAGTGGACCTAGGGTATAGAACGGTGCTTCATGGCATTTGTCCAACTGCCGTTCCATATTCTCGTGTATTTTGTTCATCGGTACATGTCCAGGACCTTCTATGAAAGCCTGAACATTCTTCGCCCACGCATGCTCGACCAATTCACCCATCGTATCAAGTTCGGCAAATTGCGCCTTGTCGTTGGCATCATGTATGCAACCGGGACGTAAACCATCTCCTAGCGATATTGCCACATCATACTTGGCCAATATATCGCATATATCATCAAAATGTTCGTACAAGAAACTCTCTTTATTATGCATTTGACACCATTTTGATATAATACTTCCGCCACGACTTACCATTCCTGTAAGACGTTCTAAGGCATAGTGAACATTCTTCAACCGAATACCGCAATGAATCGTAAAATAATCAACCCCCTGCTCGCACTGTTCTATCAATGTGTCACGGAATATTTCCCATGTCAGGTTTTCAGCTTTGCCGTCCACTTTCTCCAGAGCCTGATACATTGGCACCGTTCCCACCGGAACAGGACAGTTGCGCAATATCCACTCACGTGTCTCGTGAATATTCTTGCCTGTAGACAAATCCATCAACGTGTCTCCGCCCCATTTGCAGCTCCATACGGCCTTCTCCACCTCCTCGTCTATACTCGAAGAAGTAGCCGAATTACCTATATTCGTATTAATTTTCACTAAGAAATTACGCCCTATAATCATCGGTTCTGATTCGGGGTGATTCACATTGGCAGGTATCACGGCACGTCCCTGAGCCACCTCCTTACATACAAATTCAGGAGTGATATGCGTAGCGATGCCTAATTCGGAACAGTTCATGTTCTCACGTATCGCTACATATTCCATCTCCGGTGTTATGATACCTTTCTTTGCAAAACACATCTGTGTTATTTCTCCACCCTGCTTCGCTCTGCTCTTAATCCACGTTTCACGCAAACGCGGCAATCCTTTCTTTAAATCTATTTTTATATTACTATCACTGTATGCGCCACTGGTATCATAGATATATACTGGAGCATTCTCATGTATCACCTTTTCTCCGTTCTCCACTGTCACCGTAGGCGTAAGACTCACTTTCCGCATACCGACTTTGAGATCGGGATACAACTTACCCCGCATATATACCTTCTCTGAGTTGGGATAAGAGATTTTAATATTCTCATTCATTATTATATTGTTTATTGATCTATCCATCGTTTCATCTCTTCTGCAGGATTGTCGGTTTGAAGTATGCTGCCGCTTACCGCAATACCGTCTATACCAATCCCCATCAACGGTATAATATCGTCGTATCTGATTCCTCCTATCGCCACGATTGGAATATTGACACCCTGCTGCTTCATTTTCGACAATATATCCTTATATCCGTCTAAGCCTAATATGGGTGAGAGATTTTTCTTCGTCGTCGTAAAACGATAAGGACCACAGCCGATATAGTTGGCACCTTCTCGGTCATGCTCCATCACATCTTCAAAGGTGTTGGCAGTGGCGCCGATGATATATCCGTCACCTAATATGCGACGAGCCTCAGCAATCGACATATCATTTTTACCTAAATGCACACCATCTGCACCGATACTTTTAACCAGTTCCACATGGTCGTCAATAATAAAACGGGCATTATATTGTCGACAGAGTAACTGTATTTCTTTCGCTGCATGAATGATATCATCCATACACGCATCCTTCATTCTCAACTGTATCCATCTGCAACCGCCTTTTAGTGCAGACAGCGCCCCTTCGACATAGGAAAAGCGGTCGGTGGAATGGGTTATAAATTGTATCTTTCTCATCATTTCATAGATATTGTTTTTTGAATAAGGATTCAGGATCAAAAAAATGGTTCACCGGTCCATGTCCATCTCCTATTTTGACATCCTTGCCTTCGGAAAGAGCTTTGCTCATAAAAGATTTGGCACAGGCTACCGCTTCCGCCATCTGCATACCACGGGCAAGGAAAGCCGTTATGGCAGACGAAAGAGTACAACCCGTGCCATGTGTATTCATAGTTTCAATCGTTTTTTCAGTAAAGATATATTCCGAATCGGGTGATGAGGAGAAGTCGAACAGATAATCAATTTTATTATCGCCATCAAGATGTCCTCCTTTAATCAGTACCATAGGACATCCATACTTCGTTATACGTTGAGCAGCTATACGCACATCACTGCTACTTTTAATTTTCATACCCGAAAGCGTCTCCGCTTCTGGAATATTAGGAGTGACAAGAGAAGCTAAAGGTAGTAGCTCGTTGCGAAACACATGGAGCGCATTATTCTGCATTAAACTGTCGCCGCTGGAAGCTACCATAACAGGGTCTAAGACGACAGCGTTACACTTGTAATGAGAGATAGTCTCTACAATAGCACGTATTGTAGGAATATCGTTAACCATTCCTATCTTAATAGCCTGAGGACGTATATCACTAAGAACAGATCGTATCTGTTCCTTCACTAGAGATGGAGAGACAGCAGATACAGACTGTACTCCAAGTGTATTTTGTGCAGTGATAGCGGTAATGGCTGAAGCCGCATAGACGCCGAGTGCAGACATCGTCTTAAGGTCCGCCTGTATGCCGGCGCCTCCGCTGCAGTCAGATCCCGCTATTGTTAAGGCTGTAATATAAAACATTTGCCCTTCTTCAACATAAAAATGTAAAGAGGGGCAAATATTTATCAAAAATACGAATAGACAAAAGCGAACTTGATAAAAAGTTCTCTCCCTACGGCAGTACTAACTGCATCAGGTTCTACGGGTATAATCTCAGCCAACAGTTTGTCAGCACCCCTCTCCGGATTGCTCCGAATAATTTTGCGAGAGCAAAGGTAATTCGTTTTTTCGGAATTACAAAACAATTACAGGAAAAAATACAAAAGTATCACTACAACGATTATCGCCACAAAGGCAAGTGCTGTATATTCGCCATCCGGTTTATTACCTCTGCATGATGGTCTTTGAGGTTCATATTCTTCGTCTTCTTTCATCTTCTTTATTATATTAATATTCCACTTTATTTTTTTATTTTACACGTTTGCGATACTCGGAAGGTGACATGCCTGTATTCTTCTTAAACACACGGTTGAAATGGGGCACATCATTAAATCCGCTTTTATAGCAGCATTCTGCCACACTATTGTTGTCGTTCTCCAACAGATGGCATGCCGCCTTCAACCGCAGTTGGGTAAGACAGCCGAAAATGGTCTGTCCCGTAGCCTGTTTAAAGGCGATACAGAGAGAACTGCGGTTCATTCCCATATACTGGGCTATATCATCTATGCATATATTGCGCTGATAATTACAACTGATATATATCTTCGCTTTTTTCATCCTGTCTTCTATGGATACAGGAGTCGGGAATCGTCCGGCAATGACAAAGTTGCTGCTACGACTTATCTTGATCAGCAAACCGAGCAGTGTGTTGATACGTTCTTCGGGCGATTCATCCGCCATTCTGACAAGTGACGCACGAATATATTCAGATTCTCCTTTGGCAAACTTGATCGAAGTATCGAGTCCACTGTACCAATTCGCCAAAGCACTATATTCAGGGACGATTTCCGCCATTCCGCCTAACAAGTCGGGCGCAAACGTAACCGTTATATTTTCAATGTTACCATTCTTGTCCGTCTCGTTCGGGTTGAAAATCCACTGATGCGGCATCCCGGGTACTACCAGTACAACCTCTCCTTTGGTGAAGTCTTCTTCAGAATCACCTAATATACGACTGCCCCGACCAGTAATAATATAGGAAAGTTCCCATGAACTTTGCCGGTGCAGTCCTATCTGCTCGGATGGTTTGAGCACTACGTGGTCATAACTGATTGTATCTGTATTTGTCATACCTCTACTGTCTGATAACTTTTGAAAGCAAAGATACAACAATGATTTTAGATAATACGACAAATACGAAAGAAAATGTTCCACTATTTTTGCAGGCGGAATAAAAATCATACCCATGGACAAAAATAATATTTATCTTGCCTCGAAACCGCGTTACGAAATCCTGGATGGATTGCGTGGTGTAGCATCACTGCTCGTCGTAGCTTTCCATCTGTTCGAGACCTACTCGCACGGACCACTCACCCAAATCATCAACCACGGATATCTGGCTGTAGATTTCTTCTTCGTGCTCTCGGGTTTCGTTATCGGCTACGCCTACGATGACCGATGGGACAGGATGTCGACATGGAATTTCTTCAAGCGACGACTGGTTCGTCTGCATCCGATGGTCATCTTCGGTTCTCTGTTGGGACTGATGCTCTTCTATCTCGGCAGCAGTTCTGCTTTCCCTCTGATCGACAAGACACCATGGTGGACGGTGCTGCTCATCTTCTTATGGTGCTGCACGATGATACCTGTCGGTAAGGATTGTGATATCAGAGGATGGCAGGAAACCAACCCGCTCAACGGACCAACATGGTCGTTGCAATGGGAGTATCTCGCTAATATACTTTATGCTCTCTTTATCCGTCGCATGAACAAGTTCTGGCTTGCTGTGTGTGTATGTCTCTTTGCTGTACTTACAGTTAACATCACCATGAGTCTTGATCTTTTCGGGGTAGCAGGTCCCAACAAGATGTATTGCGTCATCGGTGGTTGGAGCACTGCGCCCGACCAACTTGTCATTGGCATCTCTCGTCTTCTTTATCCTTTCTTCATGGGACTGTTGCTCTCGCGCATGAACCATTTGATTAAGGTACGCGGAGGATTTTGGTGGTGTTCCCTGTTGATAGCCGTCATCATGGTTGTTCCTCGTATCGGAGGAAGTCAACAGATGTGGATGAACGGACTTTACGAAACGGTAGCGATCTTAATTCTCTTCCCTGTCATCGTCTCTATGGGTGCAGGCAGTCAGGTTACCGACAAGCGTTCGATGGCTGTATGCAAGTTTTTTGGTGAACTGTCTTACCCTCTGTATATCACCCACTATCCTTTTATCTACATACAGATAGCATGGGCGGCAGCCCACCCCGATGCCAGCACAAGTACGATTGTCATGGTCAGTGCAGGATTGTATATCATGTCGCTCTTTACGGCATACGCAGCCTTCAAACTCTACGACCTTCCTGTACGTGCATGGCTCAAAAAGAAACTGTTTGCCGCGACGGCAAAAGCATCCTGACAATCAAGACAAATAGCGATGAGAATAAATCATATAGCAATCAACTGTGCAGACATAGACCGTGTAAAGGATTTCTTCATCAGATATTTCGATGCCCGTGAAGGAAAGGAATATCACAATACGAAAACCGGTCTGCACAGTTGGATGCTTCTCTTCACAGAAGGGAGCACCAAGTTGGAACTGATGTCTTGGCATGATGTTTCGGAGGTCAACCACGACCGTCACCGACAGGGACTTACGCACCTGAGCATCAGTGTAGGCGACCGTCGACAGGTAGACGCAATAACAGCCCTGCTGGAAACCGACGGGTATAAACGTCTGGACGGTCCCCGCGTCACCGGAGACGGTTATTACGAAAGTTGTGTACTGGGCCCAGAAGAGTTGGAAGTCGAAATAACGGTATAAAGTTTCTTGGTTATACAACCCAAAAGATATCTTTGCAACCCGGTTGCAAAATATCCGTCGTATCTTTGCACCGAAAATTCAAAGCAAAGATAGATATGAACAAAAAATTGATTAGAATCATCGCATCTGCCGTGCTGCTTATAGGAGCTGTAACGGTAGAGCACACGATAAATCTGCCCGTATGGCAACTGTTATTGGTTTATCTCGTTCCTTATCTTCTGATAGGATATGATATTATAGGAGAAGCTATTGAAAGTATCATCCACGGTGAAGCCTTCAACGAAGATTTTCTGATGTGTATAGCCACTGTCGGAGCTTTATGTATAGGATTTCTGCCTCATTCAGACACTGAATTTCCAGAAGCAGTGTTCGTCATGCTGTTCTTCCAGGTCGGTGAACTTTTCGAGGACTATGCCGAAGACCGCAGTAGGAAGTCTATCGCTTCCCTGATGGATATTCGTCCTGACTCTGCCAACGTAGAACGTGATGGTGAAATCAAGGTGGTAGCGCCGGATACGGTAGCGGTAGGCGAGACTATCGTTATCCGACCGGGAGAAAAGATACCGATGGACGGTGTAGTGACAGAAGGCGTATCCAGTCTGAATACGGTTGCCCTCACGGGCGAAAGTATGCCACGTGATGTCAAGGCGGAAGACAATGTCATTTCTGGTTGTGTCAATATATCAGGACTTCTGAAGGTGAAGGTATCCAAGAGTTTCGGAGAGTCTACAGCCTCTAAGATTATCGAACTTGTAGAGAATGCAGGCGAAAACAAATCGAGCAGCGAGACATTCATAGCCAAGTTTGCTCACGTCTATACCCCTATTGTTGTTTTTGCCGCCGTCGCTCTGTCCATATTCCCCCCACTCTTCTCAGGCGATTTCGGTACGTCATTCCCTATATGGTTCAACCGCGCATTGACATTCTTGGTTGTATCCTGCCCTTGCGCGTTAGTCATTTCCGTTCCGCTCACGTTCTTCGGCGGTATCGGAGGAGCCAGCAGAAAAGGTATTCTGATCAAGGGAGGCAACTATATAGATACGCTCGCCAAAGTGGGCACTGTCGTATTCGACAAGACAGGAACGCTGACGAAAGGAGAATTTGAAGTCAATGCTGTTCACCCTGAAAAGGTGAGCGAACATCATCTGTTGCATATCGCTGCCCACGTAGAACGGTTTTCCACTCATCCGATAGCCGTCTCATTAAGGAATGCCTACCCCGACGAGGCCGACGACTGCACGGTAGAAGATGTTGAGGAAATCAGCGGTCATGGTATCCGCGCCTGCATCAACGGTGACATCGTATGCGTGGGAAATTCGAAGATGATGGACATGGTCGGAGCCAAATGGCATGCCTGCCATCGTGTCGGAACAATCATACATGTAGCAATCAACGGAGAGTATGCCGGACATATCGTTATCTCGGATATGATCAAGGACGACTCAAAGACGGCGATAGACCAACTGAAAGCTGTGGGCGTAGATAAGACGGTGATGCTTACCGGCGACAAAGAGGAGGTGGGCAGATACGTAGCTGAACAACTAGGACTCGACGAGTATCATACAGAACTGCTTCCCGCTGATAAAATAACGAATGTAGAACGGCTGTTGGGTGAATCGGCTGTTGGCAGGAGTCTTGCTTTCGTAGGCGATGGTCTCAACGATGCCCCCGTACTGGCACGCGCTGATGTAGGAATAGCGATGGGGGCGATGGGCTCGGATGCCGCTATCGAAGCCGCAGATGTAGTGCTGATGGACGATAAACCGTCGAAGATTGCCACCGCTATCAGAATAGCCCGCAATACCATCGGCATAGCCCGGCAGAACGTGATATTCGCCCTCGCTGTCAAGTTGGGCGTACTGATCCTTGCCGGTTTCGGACTCGCTACCATGTGGATGGCTGTATTCGCCGATGTCGGTGTCACGGTGATAGCCGTACTCAATGCGATGAGGGCTCTGAAAGCATCAGATTGATCAGTCCGTCCGCAAGACCGATGTTGGGGACTATGATATCCTTTGCCTTTACACTCTTGGCTATCGAGAGGAATATCTCGGCGGCAGGCACTATGACGTCCGCCCTGTCCGACTTAAAACCATAAGTTTCCATCCTCTCTTCCACACTCATCCTGTTAAGTTGCGTATACAACTTCTCAAGAGATTCCACCGTGAAGGAATTGCCTGTCTTATCCTTTTTGGGTGCGATGCGGAACAATTTATTGATGTTTCCTCCCGAACCCACTATGTTTACATCAGGATAGCCGGATGTTATCTCAGCCAAATCATCTTTCATCTCATTGTATATCTTCTCATCCACCATTCCACTAAGCATACGTACAGTACCTACGTTATACGACACACTACTGATGCGCTGGTCGTTGTTGATAAAGGTCGTTTCGGTACTGCCGCCGCCAACATCGACGTAGAGATAATTGCCTTTTTTCTGCATCATATTCAGATGATTGTCGTATATGATCTGACTTTCTTCCTCGCCTGATATGATTTCGATCTTCACATCTGTTTTCTTTTCTATCTTCTTCAGTATCGTTTTACCGTTCTTGGCGTCTCTCATGGCAGATGTGGCACAGGCACGGTACGACTTGACATCGTAGGCTTTCATCAGATACTTGTACGACTTCATCACGCGGATAAACTGCTTTTCCTTTTCTTCGGATATCTCACCGTTGACGAACACTTCATCACCCAGTCGTAACGAAACTCTCAAGAATAATGTCTTTGAGAGATGAATGTTACCGTCTACATCTTTGTCTACGGTTTTAATTAAAAGACGTGTCGCGTTAGAACCTATGTCTATCGCTGCCAGATTGTACTTTTCCACACTAGTCATTTTCTTTATTTTGATAGTATTTATATAATTCCTCCTGCGAACGGAACGGCGCTTTTATTTCTTTCCCCACAGGAGTGTTTCTGCCTGTCCCGTCAACTATTCTTCCCTGCATATTGTCACACAGTCCAAATTCCACGATCTGTTTCAAATCGGCTTTCAGTTCCGGTTCGTAAACCGGGGCCACCACTTCTATCCTGCGGTCTAAGTTGCGCGTCATCCAGTCGGCGGAACCTATATAGTATTTCTCATCACCGCCATTACAGAAAATAAAGATTCGGGCGTGTTCCAGATATTTGTCTATGATACCAGTAAGGTGTATGTTGTCACTGAGTCCGGGTACACCTGTGACAAGAGAACAGTTTCCGCGTACCAGCATATCAATCTTCACACCTTCAGATGAAGCCTGATACAGTTTCTGCACGATGCGTTCATCTACGATATGATTGATCTTACCCATGATGTACGCCGGTTTCCCGGCACGTTTATTCTTAATCTCCACATCAATGAGATGAAGAAATTTCTGACGCATATCATTGGGCGACACCAGCAGTTCCTTGAACAGAACCGGTTTGTAGGGTCTTAAAATAAAATCAAAGACCTGGTTTACTTCATTGACGATATGCTTCCGGGCGGTCATCATCATAAAATCCGTATAGCAGCTGGCATTCCCTTCATGGAAATTGCCGGTGCTTATCACAGCTATATCTCCCGTTCTGGTCGCTATATGTGTTATCTTACTATGCACTTTGAGTCCTTCCACGCCGAATATCACATTGATACCCGCATCCTGCATCTTTTTCGACCATCCGATATTGGATGCCTCATCAAAACGGGCGAGCAACTCTATCACTACCGTCACTTTCTTTCCGTTCTCGGCGGCACATATCAGAGCGCGTATCACCTGCGAGTCCTTGGCAAGACGATATAACGTGGTCTTGATGCTTTTCACATTCTTGCTGATGGCAGCCTCTCTCAACAACTGTATATAACTGTCGAAACTATGATATGGCACGTGTATAAAACGGTCTTTCACGCGGATGGAATCCAATATCCCGACATCATTGAATTCTTTCTTATGAATAGGTGGCCACTTGGGATATTTCAGTTCTTCCCTGCCACAATCGGGAAACTTCATCAGGTCCTTATGGTTATGGTATCTGCTGCCCGGCAGCACGGTATCCAGATTGTCCAGATTCAGTTTGGCCATCACCCGTTTCTGCATGTCTCTCGGCATCTCTCCATCAAAGAGCACCCTTATTGGTGTTCCGCGTTTTCGGCTCCTCACACCTTTCGTGATTTTCTGCACCAGACCGTTACGCAAGTCGGTATCTATTTCCATCTCGGCGTCTTTGGTAAACTTGAACGAATACGCTTCGTAATGGTTGAAATCCATACCTTGGAATATATATGGCAGACAGAAACGTATGATATCATCCAGATACATGATACACATCTTTTTGCCATCATTCGGCAACATCAGGAAACGTCCCATTTCGTTGACCGGGACTTCTATCAACGCATAATTTTTCACTAGTGTCTTATTATCCTCATTCTCTTTTTGCAGACGTACTATAAGATGTATCGCATCATCGGCGGCAGACGAGAACGACTTTATCTCTCTAAACCATATCGGACTGACGTATCCGCTGAGACGTGTCTGATAATAATGGCGCAGAAAGATCGCCTGATCTTCTGTTACCTCGTTTTCGTTTACAATGTAGATGTTCTCTTTCTTTAGAGCCGTGCGGATTTTCTTCGTCGCGCAACCGTACTCTTTGGCATAAGAAACATTAAGGGCATTAATGATCTTCAGTGTACGGATGGCTTTGTTTCGTTCGTCTCTGCTTCCATTATCCGCATATTCTATAATACGGTTGAGTGATGCCACACGTACTCTGTAGAACTCATCCAGATTATTGGAATAGATGCCAAGAAATGACATTCGTTCCAGTATAGGCACATTGTCTTTTTGCGCCTCCTGTAAGATGCGATGATTAAAATACATCCAACTCACATCTCTCTCCACGTAATATTTCCTTAAGTCAGCTTTTGTCATATTAGGTTATATTTTTCCTCTTATTTCATTATGATTTGATTCTGCAAAATTCGGAATTTATTATTACGAAGGTATTGCGATTGTATTTAATTTTTAAGAAAATGAATCTGCTTATTGGGAATATTATGTTTGGCAAACATTATCTTTATAAAACATAATATTGCCAGCCGACTGCCATTCGTGAAGGAGGGGCAAAAGGTTCATACAGTCTTGTTCCTCAAAACAGAGACCAAAGCCAATGTTCCGTGCTATTATCCCAAGGATATTATAGAGAATAAGCCGAACCGAGATTGATTTTAAGCATTAAATTCTTTATTCACAAATAATTTGCGTACCTTTGTATTGCAATTTAGAGGAATCCATGAATACCGTAACCGGTTTTTTGCCTACGGTTTAAAAATCGAAATAAAAACGTCATAACGCCACAGAAAAGCTGAAACCATTGACAACCAATAGGTTAATGGTCGACAATAACGGTTGTAAACGACATAAAACCACACACACTCGTCACACAAATCGTATATCCAGTTGTGCGAATCAGCTTGTTCAGAGACTCAAATCGATGGATTTATACAAAATTTAGGCCTAAATCTTGTCCGAAAACGGTGGTGATGAAGAGCAATCCCACTAGTATTGAATCAATTTTAGGCCTAAATCTTCTTCAAAAGCGATGGATTTCAAGATAGAACCTGTGATAACAGAAGGTCTAGTTGGTATCCTTCATTTCCACGTCGTGCGAGAAAAATTGCGCACAAGGGAAATTTTTTATTCTTCAAGGATAATTTTTTTCCGCGGTGCGCAATTTTTCTCCCGCAGTGCGCAATTTTAATTTGCATAAGACGGTGGAGGTTTGGTGGAGGTTTGGTGGAGGTTCTGAGGCGACCTGCATCAGCACAAACAGGTGACTATCAGAATAATACAAAGAATTTACACCCTTGTGGTGGAGGATGGAGGTAGAAAACGAAAAAAATAGTAGAAGAACGAACGAGTCAACCACTTTTGACACAAGACAGTAAGCATCACATTATTATTTCGGCTATAAAATTACAAAAATATCAGTAACTTACTATCGAATGAATGTTGAAAATGACTTTTTGGACTAAAAACGCCTTATTTCTTGTCAATTTATACGGCTTTGCTCCATGAAGATAGGATGCGATGCGCATATATGCGATTGCCATTGCTATGGCCTTGTTTCTGAACTTAAACACGCCAGCCTTCAAGTCATCAACGGCCAGATTCTCGTCCAACCTGCTGTATGAATCAATATAAAAGGATTGTGCCTATAGGCACGGATAGAAATCGAAAAGAAATAGGAGAAGGCGGGTACGAAGAAGAAGAAGGAAGAAAAAGGACAAAGTGAAAACGAACAACCTAAGTGGTACACAAAATTTCTCATTTCAACGGTAAATGAGTTTTTTTTCGTGCTTATTTTAGATTCATGGTTGAAAAATGTGATATAAATGTAGAAAAACATTTGGAAAAATGTGATATTATACCTATATTTGCACTGGAAAAATGTGATAAAGCTTATGAAACTCCTTAATAGAAAGATAGATACGTTCCTTGAAGAATGGAAAGCAGATCCAGATAGGAAACCGCTCATCGTAAAGGGTGCCCGACAAATTGGTAAGACTGAATCCATCAGGCAATTTGCCAGAACTCACTATGAAAGTGTGATAGAGATAAATTTCGTTTTCCAGAAGCAGTTTAAGCGTATCTTTGATGACGGATATGAGGTGGACACCATCATCAAGAATATCTCATTCATAGACCCGTCACTGAAGTTCATTGCGGGAAATACGCTGTTCTTCTTCGATGAACTGCAGGATTGCCCCGACTGCGCCACCTGTCTCAAAGCATTCAAGATAGACGGCCGTTATGATGTCATCTGTTCCGGCTCATTGATGGGTATCTATTACAAACAGATAGAATCCAACAGCGTAGGATATAAGAAAGACTTTGAAATGCACTCGATGGACTTCGAGGAATTTCTGTGGGCGAAAGGATATTCGGCAGAAATGATAACGGATATCTATCTGCATATTAAAGAACTGAAACCTATTTCCGAACTGCAATACGATGTATTGATGGGCAACTTTCATGATTATATGATTGTGGGAGGTATGCCTGAAGTGGTGGCGAACTACATCAGGAACGGGAACTTCAGCGGCACACTCGACATGCAGCGGCAGTTGCATTTGGACTATGAAGAGGATGTAACCAAATATGCCAAGGACGGACTTGAAAGGACAAAGATACTGAACTTCTACAGGCATATATCAACTTTTCTTGCAAAGGAGAACAAAAAATACCAAGTGACGAAGATTGCAACCGGCGCACGCAACCGCGAATATGTCGGCGCACTCGAATGGCTTGCCAATGCGGGCATGATAACCCCCTGCTATTGTCTGCAAAATCTGGAATTGCCTTTAAAAGGCAATTATGATGCCACCCAGTACAAGGTGTATTATAGTGATACCGGGCTCCTTATATCCTCGCTCGATGAAGAAGCACAGGAGGATTTGCGAATCAACCGTAACTATGGCACCTACAAGGGAGCTATCTATGAGAATATTGTAGGAGAAATGCTCGTCAAACAAGGCTATGAACTATTCTATTACAAGAACGAAAAAAGCACAGTGGAGATGGATTTCTTTGTACGCAATGCCGATTCGCTCATTCCCATAGAAGTGAAGGCCAATGACAGTTCCACCCCGTCACTCAATAAACTGACGGCAGGGGGATATACGGACATTAAATTCGGCATCAAACTGTGCAATAAGAATATAGGGTTTAATGGAAAATTCTATACTTTCCCTTACTTCCTTACTTTTCTTCTAAAGAGATTCCTAATGGAAAAGGCAGGTACACCTGAATAATTGTTCGGATGTCTTTCGTTCATGATATAGAATATGGAAAGCGAGATGACTATAATACATATCGGCGTGAAACTAAAAGCTGTCCGATAAAGTTAAAACTTGACCCAACAACAGACAACAAACACAAAATAGAATAATAATGAGAAAGAAAATTGATGACGAATACATGATTACCCACAGACGTGGATGCTCTATCATTGTAGCGATACTTACACTTGCTTTTATCGTGCTATGTATCATATTTCCTATAATATGGCCATTCCTTATCACACTAGGTCTGGTAGACCTAGTGTGGATATTGATGCCTTATTTTAATAAGAAATAGGAATACAGGAAATCTCTTCGCTACTTATTCAGATTTCCAGAGTCCGTGAACATTACAATACTCGCGGGCAGCAACATCTGTGGCATCTGTCATAAACACAGCGACAGGTTTTTCTCCCGGTTTCAGATATTTACGCATCACCTGTGTATCGGTGATCAGTTCTATCCACTCGATATAGTGCTCAGGAGCCATCGGATGTTCTACGCTTCCTACCGAGACCTGATAACCGCCATTGATCTTTTCGATGACAGGCACGTGCTTTTCGAGGGCAGCATCCTTGGAGTTCTCTGTCAACAGTTCCATCGGCTGACCGCAACATGACAGTGTTCCACCTGAAGGATGTACAACCTCAATGATATTGCCACAAATGGCGCAACGGTAAATTTGTTTTTGTTTTGTCATAATCGTATTATTTAAATTTAGTAACGATGCAAATATACATTTAAATTTTAATAATAACTCTTCAAAAATAAAATATTAATATTTTTTACTATATTTGCAAACACATTAAAATATAGCTGAAATATGAAGAATAACAGAATAACAGATTTGTTCGGAATTGAATATCCTATCATACAGGGCGGAATGGTATGGTGCAGTGGTTGGCGACTGGCTTCGGCAGTAAGTAACGCGGGCGGTCTTGGTCTGTTGGGTGCCGGGTCTATGCACCCTGAAACCATGAAAGAGCATATCCATAAAATGAAAGAAGCGACCACAAAACCTTGGGGTGTCAATGTTCCACTGATGTATCCGGAACTCGATGCGCTGATTAAGATATTAATAGAAGAAAAAGTAAGTATCATATTTACTTCTGCGGGAAGTCCGAAAAAATACACTTCTCTTTTTCACGACAATGGAATAAAGGTAGCGCACGTCGTATCCAGTTCCAAATTTGCGAAGAAATGTGAGGAGGCGGGCGTAGATGCGGTGGTGGCCGAAGGCTTTGAGGCAGGCGGGCACAATGGTCGCGAAGAGAGCACCACGATGACGCTGGTTCCGCAAGTAAGACAGGCCACATCACTGCCACTGATTGCCGCCGGTGGCATCGCATCGGGAAGGGCGATGCTGGCCGCCCGGATACTTGGGGCGGAGGGTGTACAGATAGGTACACTGTTTGCGATGAGCGAGGAGAGTTCAGCTTCCGAAGAATTCAAACAGGCCTGTGTATCTTTGGAAGAGGGTGGTACCATGCTTTGCCTAAAAAAGATAGCCCCTACCCGACTGATTAAAAACAATCTTTATCAACAGATATCCGAGGCTGAAGACCGTGGCGTGTCGGCCGAACAACTGAAAGAGTTGCTTGGCAGGGCTGCGTCTAAACGTGGTATCTTTGAAGGTGATATCGACAATGGTGAACTGGAAATCGGACAGATAGCATCTGCCATCAATGAGATACGTCCTGTAAGTGAAATAATAAGCAATATGATAGAAGAATACAACAAGGCAAAATCTGAATTATAATCCCATGAAAAGAACACATCTGATAGCCATCTTCATCTGTCTGTTATCACAGACATCGGTTTACGCGATCAACAAAGTGGAGAAATGGAGAATCTTCGAACTTGCATTCAGTGCAAAATACGTTGGCAATCCCTTTACGGACAATAGTCTTAAAGGCGTTTTCATCAATGGTAAAGACACGGTGAAAGTTTCAGGGTTTTATGATGGAAAGAATATTTACCGCATGAGGTTCATGCCTGACAAGGAAGGCCGTTGGTCGTACCGTACCATCAGCAACCTCAAAGGTATAAACGGGAGAAAAGGTTCTTTCGTATGCACTGCCGCCAAACAGGGGAATCATGGTCCAGTGGTTGTTTCCGACACTTGTTTCTTCGATTATGCCGACGGTAAACCGTATCATCCTTTCGGCACTACCTGTTATGCCTGGGTGCATCAGAAAAGGAGTCTTATAGAACAGACCATCAAGACTTTATCCGCCGGGTATTTCAATAAGATGAGGATGTGCATATTCCCCAAGGATTACGACTGGAACCATAATGAACCTTTGATGTATCCTTTCGAAGGGTGCGCCCCGGACAAATGGGACTATACCCGTCTGAACCCTGATTATTTCCGCAATATAGAACAATGCATAGCTCGTCTTGATTCTTTGGGAATAGAGGCCGACCTGATCGTGTTTCATCCTTACGACCGTTGGGGATTCAGCAAGATGGACCGCAAGACAGACGACCTGTATATCAACTATATCATAGCCAGATTCGGCGCATATAAAAATGTGTGGTGGAGTATGGCTAATGAATATGATTTTATGGAAAACAAAAACCTTGGCGACTGGAACCATTACCTGCAACTGTTTGCCACCGAAGATCCGTATCATCATCTCCGAAGCATACATAACGGTAATCGGATGTTTGATAACAATAATCAATATATCACCCACTCATCGATTCAAAATGAGAATACGGAGAATGCCCGAGAGTTGCGGAAAAAATTCAATAAACCTGTCAGTTACGATGAATGCCGTTACGAAGGAAACATCTGTTGGTCGTGGGGCTGTCTGACAGCAGAAGAATTAGTAAACAAGTTTTGGCGCGGTGTCACGAATGGCGGTTATGTAGGACATGGCGAAACTATACTGGCAGAAAATCCTGTGCTGCCCGGCAAGATTTCGGATGCCGAACTATGGTGGTCGAAGGGCGGTGTACTGCGTGGACATAGTCCTGAACGCATCAAATTTCTGAAAAACATCATAGAATCAGCGCCGGGACATTTAAGACCGGTGACGATAACGACCTACTGGATGCCATATTCATCTATCGGTTATGGTAAAGAGTATTATCTTACCTACTTCAACATGGACCAACCGCGCAGCATGGTATTTTTCCTGCCAAAAGATACTGAATATAAAATAGAATTGATAGATGCCTGGAACATGACCGTCACCCCGATGCAAGGTACTTACAGCGGAGAATGTCTCGTTCAGTTGCCTGGTAAACCATTTACAGCTTTGCGAATAACGAAAAAGAATTAAACGGGTATTATTGTTTCTGAATCAGGACTACGGCATAAGCGGATATACCTTCCTCACGGCCGGTAAAACCTAATTTTTCGGTCGTCGTAGCTTTAATGGAGATATTGTCTTCGTCTGTGCCGATCACCTTCGCAAGACATTCCTTGATGGCCGGTACATGGGGATTTATCTTCGGACGTTCGGCACAAACAGTGGCATCGATATTACCGACGACATATCCCTTGGTCGCAATGAGTTCAATGGTTTTACGCAATAATATCTTACTGTCCACATTCAATGTCTCAGCCGAGGTGTCTGGGAAATGATAACCGATATCACGCATATTGGCAGCACCTAAAAGGGCATCGCATATAGCATGTATCAACACGTCGGCGTCACTATGCCCCAGAAGTCCCAAGGTATGCTCTATCTTGATACCGCCCAACCATAAGTCGCGACCTGCAACCAACTGATGGACATCATATCCTAATCCTACTCTGATAGTCATCATCTGCGTTTGAAAAGGTCTTTAATACCATCCATATCAAATGAAAGAGAGAAGCGCAATGTCTGATCCAGAGGATTGCTCTTTGCAGTGGCTATGACATAACCGCAATCCAAAGAGAATACGCTCATCTTAAACCCGGCACCGACAGTGAAATATTTAAGATTTCCCTTATTGGCCGACTGATCATGATATCCTGCGCGCAAAGCGAACTTATCATGATAAATATATTCCGCACCGACACTCCATTGTATTTCCTGCAGTTCTTCCTTGAATCCACCGGGGGCATCACTGAAACTCTTGAAGATACCGGCAATGGAAGATACATCATAATAATCTGTTATCTTACGTTGCTCATAAGCCTCCTGTGTTTCGTCATCACCTTTTTTAGGTACGGTAGGTACCAGCAGTTTGTTGGCATCGGCAGCTATCGTAAATCTGTTATATTCATCGATAGGGACCATCAATGCGGCGCCTATACGAAGATTGGTAGGAATAAATTCACTATAATCAGAACCTCCGAAAGTGATCTTACTACCAATATTGCTGATATTCATACCAAGTCCTAACTGACATTCACGGTTTCCTATATTAATATAGTCATTGTAATAGCATGCTATATCGGCGGCGAAAGCGGAACCGGGTGACGTATCTTCAGTATAATCGTAAGTAAGGTCGGAATAAATCCATCTCACTGCAGCAGCAATAGAGAATTTCTCACTGAGCATCAAGGAATATGCGACATCCATTGACATCTCATAAGGTTTAATGGTCATATCATTACTGCCACTTTGGTCACTGGATGTCATCACTTCACCTAAAGAGAAATAACGGAGCGAACCCGAAACGGCACTGTGTTCACCGATGCGATAGTAACCTGCGAGATAAGCCAAATCCATATCGTTGACCAACTGGCGAAGCCACGGTGTATAATTGAGAGCGACACCGGCGCGACTGATACAGAAAGGATATTTGGCAGGATTCCAATATTGGGAGTTGACATCAGGGTCGGTAGCTACACCTACATCACCCATTGCCCCTGCACGGGCATCCGGCGCAATCGTCTGGGATGTGACAGATGAATTCACAGGGTTAAACATATCCGTTTTGTCATCGGCACTGATCGTGAGGGTGATGACAAGAAGTATCAATACGGTGATGATTCTCAGATTATCTTTCATTCTAAATATATTTCGTTCGTAATGGGAAGGGTACTCCGTAAAGTACTCCTAATAATAACTACATTGATTTGCAATTATTGTGCTATTATTGTTTCTTAATATTTTAATTGTTAATAATTATCAGTTTTTGAGCCTTAGACACTTTATCACTGCCGTCACTGCCCAGTCGTATCCGATACAAATAGACACCTGTCTGCAATTTGGCACCACTGTCTGTCGTTAAATCCCATGTCAGTGTGGATGTATTGGACGAGGCTGTTTCACTGGTTGTCGTTTTATACAACTGGCGACCACTTAAATCGAATATGTCCAATTCTATATCCACATTGCTTCCCGACCTATCATGATTGATGATGAATGTAGTGGTGGAGGTTGCCGGATTATTAGTACAGTCCACACTGAAAAAATTGGGTGACAGGGCACTGACTACATAAAAACTCAACTCGGCGGTTGACGGGTTGTTCAGAATGTCCCATGCACGGAACTTCAGTTGATGGAGGCCCTCTGTCAATTCCGGGATACTATATCCAACCGTTCCGGATGTGTAACTACCGAAATCATATTGGAAATAATCATTTAAGACGTATGTCTGTGACATATCACCATCAATAATCAGTTCCAAATCATGACCTATGCCGTTTCCGGAAGCATTGATGCCATCATTATCGGCCACCTGTGCAACGAAATACGGTGTGGTATTCACATTCCCGTTATTTACGAATGAGGAGGAATTGAGATAACAATAAATCGAAGGTCCCAGAGAATCATTTTTGGCAATGTCAGAACCTCCAAGGGTAAAATCATCGCTATAACCGCCCGCCTCTTCCGAAAGATCATTGTTGACGGCATACAAATTAATCATCCCTGAACCATTATTATATGAGATGTCCTTAGCTACAGCAAAGACGAATGAGAATGTTCCGTTCTTCACACTGTCGTTGCCTGTATATAATGTATTGGGACGGTCTTGATATGTGAACAAAGCACCGGAGCCTCCGACATTGTTCTTACATACGACTGTATCTACACAATCTCTCACCGTTGATGTTAATATGCCGTTAAAGGATGTATCAAGGGATGAATTCTTACTGATATGTCCATTTACCGTAACTTTACTTCCTGCCTTGATTTGAATCGTTCTTCCTGAACTTACTGATGTTCCGTTGATGTCATCCACTACTGCGGCTGATGACGGATAGGAAAGGACTAAGGCCGGGTCGCCCAACAATGTATATTGCAATTTATTGGCGGATGTATCCGTCTTTTTGTTGATTAACTCATTCTTGGCCAGACGGACAGCCTCTCCGATACTATTCCTTACTCCATCCGTGGAACCTAGAACATAAGTTGTAAAGGCTGTATTCATAATAGAATTGTAACTGGAGTATACAGTACGTGTCGTACCATAAAACGCCAATGCACCTCCACCTGAATTAAGCAAGGCCTGTTCACCTATATTCTCTGTCTGTCCGTCGAAAGGCATGATATCACAAGATGCTGTTACCCAAAGAGGCAAATGTGTAGATGACGTCTCTTTGAAATCACTTGTCGTCAATACATATTCATGAGAGAATGCGGCTGGCGAACCATGACCTGTATAATTAAATATCAAGGCACCTTTGTTCATCAACTGCTTTAAGACCTTCGCCACCTCCGGATACCGGTCTCCCGTTGACGTCGATACTCTTGGATAGGCATCCCAGTAAATTCTTTTTACGATAAAATCAGGACGTGCCGACTCTACGATTTTGGCTACTTTCTCCGCACCTGTCATGTGTATGTTCTGGTCGCCGTCACCTAATGTCCCATCATCGGCCAATATGCAAACTTTACTTTGCCAATTGCCGGCATTCTCATTATTCCGATAACTAATTACTTTATCAACCATGATTTTTGCCTCCGCCGCATCACGTACAGGGAATCGTCCCACGGCTATATCCGGTTTATCTGAATAAAGGGAACCGCCCTCACCGTCGTTCATAAGACAAAAATAGCCGTCGTCTACATAACAGTCTGTCTCACTGAATGAATTGTCACTTTCATAACATAAGAGAAAATCATCTGGATCATAACTGGTCCAGTCTGATGTTAACATTCTGTTATCCCAGGCTCCATCTCCAAACAGGACAAGGTATTTGGGACGGTCTGCATCATTTTCCGATTTGTCATAAAGCATCTTCATATACCTGCGATAGGCACTTGCATCCGGGGTTCCGCTCGAAAACTCATTATATAACTCATCGGCGGGAACAATACGGACACGCATCGTATCCTTGCTTTCGTGCAATTCTTTTAATCTTTCGGCCTGTGCCGTCAACTTACCCGACAAGGGCACTATGATAACCATATCGTATGCGCTGTCGGCATGAAGGTCCTGATTGGTTATACGATACAGATAGTCGGGGACGGAAAAAGCATCCGTAGACAACTTCGGTTCTTTCTTCGGTTGATCGTAATACAATGATATATAATCAAGGCGCATCGTTCCACCTGAAGTCTCAGTGACCAGTATCTTATTTGACGACTGGATGTTCTTGACCGAGAATGTCTGTGTCGTTTCAGACGCCTTCTCATACTCGCCGGGCGCATTGATATACATGGTGCCGACCACGCTGTCATTGACAGAGATACTTGCAACCGTATATTTATCGGCGGTTAAAGCGACCGTTACACTGCCACTGGATGTAAACCCGGGAGACGTGAGTGTATATGTTTTGGATGAACCGCTGCTATACTTATAACTATCAAATAGATTCCTTCCTCCTGAGAACCATGCATAGTTGTCTACTTCATATAATGTATGGTAATCATCACCGGACGGATAAAACGAACTTACAAAAGATGTGCTGTCTACACTGGTCGGTTCGGTATCCGATTCGGTTATCAAATAATAGCCGTAATCCGAATAGGGATTCCGGGTCCGTATCTTTGTATCGGTTGTACTCCATGATATGGGACCCTGTGCATAAAACAGACGTTTCCCTCCAATCGTACAAGTAGGAACTTCTTTCAGTTCGTCGGTCGACTTGATATAATCTGCCGTAAGGGCTTCGGGTTGCATGGCTCCGCCATATCCGTATATTTTGACTTTACTAAGGTCGCTAAAGCCCGCTTTCTTTATCAGTTCACTGGTCAACTGAAATACACCGCTTTTCGACACACGTATCTTGGCCCACTCACCCGTAGCCAAGACAGAATGGCTCGCATATCTTTCACTCGAGGTTGTACTCCTCGTCTGCAAAGTTGCCGACTTGGCTTTGTGGACGGCCGAAGATGTCTTCTTGAGCATAAAACTTACAATTTTCTGGTATTTTCCATTCCTATATACAATTGGTATAAATGAAATGTCCAGAAAACCTTTATCTTTGTCCAAACTTACATTCTGACTGATAATTGGTGACGATGGTAAAGTGTCACTGGTAATGGATTTGTATTTTAGTATATCCTGTTCACTCATATCCATATATTCAGGATATTCAATGGATATAGAATATATAGAATCCGAATAATCGACACCTAAAGGATAGGAGTATTGAAAACATGGAAGAATTCTATCAATTTTGACATCATCTGATGTCAAATTGAAAAACTGCTGTCCGCTAACATTTATAATACCAGCAAACAGTAATACGAATCCTACTAACAGTTTTCTCATTTAACGTTAAATTCCAATACTTTCCTGTCTTCTATGTATCCGGTAAGATGATCGTCTATGTGTACAGGCCCTACTCCCATTGGGGTTCCTGTGTATAGGATATCCCCTGTCTTAAGGGTAAAAAACTTGCTGATATATGCAATGATCTCATCCACTTTATACAGCATGTCACTACTACATCCTTCCTGCACTATCTTCCCATTTATATCCAAATGAAAATGTATGGCCTGAATGTCTCGAAACTTTTCAATATTGACCCATTCCCCGATAGCGGCGGAACCATCAAAGCCCTTGCAGATATCCCACGGTTTCCCCTCTGCGCGCAATTTTTTCTGCAAATCGCGGGCGGTAAAGTCAATCCCCACGGTCACTGCATCATAATACCTGTAAGCGAAACGTTCGGGAATACTTTTACCTAGACGACTTATACGTACCACCAATTCGGTTTCATAGTCTACCTGTTTACAGAAATCAGGTATGAAGAACGGCTTTTTATCCTTTAGTAAAGCGGAGTCCGCCTTAGTGAAAATCACCGGTTCCTCTGGCTTATATAACGTACCATCCAACTCTTTATTGTGTTGGATATAATTCATTCCGATTGCAAATATCTTCATTTCCTTAATATTACAAAAAGGCGCCTGCCCTTTATTACAGAACAGACGCCTCTTATATTCTATTGTTAAAATTCTAATTATTCAGCACGAAGTGTAAAACGCTTAAATGCAACTACAGTAAGTTCCTTATCTGTAGATTTCAGATAATCTGATACACTCATCTTAGAGTCCTGAATGAATTCCTGATTTAGCAAACATGAATCCTTGAAGAACTTAGCCATACGACCTTTTGCGATGTTTTGAACCATCTGCTCAGGTAGGTTAGCTGCTTTCTGTTCTGCTGTTTCAGCCTTAATCTTACGGATCTCTTCAGCCTGAGCTTCTGTGATATTGCCCTTAGCAATACCTTCAGCGAGGTGCTCCTCGTTTTCAGAGATATAAAGATTGAAGCCAGCCTTTCTTAATGCAGCCTCAACAGCCTTGGCAACTTGCTCTTCCTTTGTCTTCTCGATAGCAACCTTCAACTCAGTATCTTTCACTTCCTGAGGAACGCTTGCTTCATCAAGAGCTACTGGATTCATAGCAGCTACCTGCATAGCTATTGCATGAGCCTGCTCTTCTGCAGCTTTGTTTGTCTGAACCATTGTACACAGGAGATGTTTACCCATGTGGTCATAAACAGATACGTTATCACCTTCGATAAAGTTGTAACCGTCAAGTTCCATCTTTTCACCTGTAATACCAGAACGGGCTACTACGGCATCTTCTACCTTAGTTCCATCTGATAATGTAAGTGCTTTCACTTCATCAAGACTCTTAGCCTTTGCTGCAACAGCAGCATCAAGGATGTCCTGAGTAAGTTTAATATAATCTGCACCATTGGCAACAAAGTCTGTTTCACACTTTAAAGCTACAATTGCAGCAAAGCTATTAGCAGCCTTAACAAGTACACAGCCGTTGGAAGTTTCACGGTCACTACGCTTTGCAGCGATAGCCTGACCCTTCTCACGGATTATTTCTACAGCTTTGTCGAAATCGCCTTCAGTTTCTGTGAGGGCTTTTTTGCAATCGGCAAGACCGGCGCCGGTCATTTTGCGGATTTTCTGTATATCAGCTATTGATACAGCCATTTTTATTTAATTTACTAAATGATTTATACTATAATTATTAAGCCTCAGCAGGAGTTTCCTCTTCTTTTTCTGCTGGAGCTTCAGCTGGTGTTTCTGCAACTTCCTCAGCTTCAGCCTTAGGAGCTTCTTTACGAGCCTTGCGAGCACGTGGCTTCTTTACTTCGCCTTCAGCAGATTCATCCTGCTCGTTTGATGCTTTTTCGTCAGCCTTTTCAGCTTTGCGCTCTTCAAGACCTTCTGAGATTGCACCACAACAAGCACCTAAGATAACTTCTACACTATCTTTAGCGTCATCATTTGCTGGAATAACGAAATCGATGTTGTTAGGATTTGAGTTGGTATCAACAATACCGAAAACAGGAATACCCAGACGATTAGCCTCTTTTACAGCAATGGCCTCTTTCATAACATCAATTACGAAAAGTGCTGAAGGAAGACGTGTAAGGTCTGCAATAGAACCTAAGTTCTTCTCCAGTTTAGCACGCTGACGGCTGATCTGTAGGATTTCACGTTTTGACAGGTTTGCATAAGTACCATCATTCATCAGTTTATCGATGTTCGCCATTTTCTTAACAGCCTTACGGATTGTTGGGAAGTTGGTGAGCATACCGCCCGGCCAGCGCTCAATTACGTATGGCATGTTAACGCTGGCTGCTTTTTCAGCAACCACGTCCTTAGATTGTTTTTTAGTAGCGACGAACAGTATTTTCTTTCCTGATTTGGCAATCTGTTTCAAAGCTTCAGCAGCTTCATCAACTTTAGCTACAGTCTTATGCAGATCAATGATATGAATACCGTTACGCTCCATAAATATATAAGGAGCCATTGCAGGATTCCATTTACGCTTCAAGTGACCGAAATGACATCCAGCCTCTAACAACATATCAAAATTTGTTCTTGACATTTTCTTTTAATTTTAAATTGTTTACTTTCTTTTTTATTCTTAATTATTAGAATCAGCCGATGGGTAGCCCTCCCGATTAAAAAGGAGTCGCATCGGTTTAGATACTAAACTCTTGCTTACGCGACATTCAGCAAATTAACGTTTACTGAACTGGAAGCGACGACGAGCCTTTGGCTGTCCTGGTTTCTTACGCTCAACAGCACGTGAATCGCGAGTCATGAAACCTTTATCTTTCAGAGCTTTCTTGTCTTCAGCGTTGATTTTAACGAGTGCGCGGGCAATTGCAAGACGCAAAGCCTGTGACTGACCTGTAAAACCACCACCGTCAAGGTTTGCTTTAATATCATATTTCTCAAGAGCTTCTAACAACTCTAGTGGCTGTTTAACAACATACTGGAGAATTGCTGATGGGAAATATTCTGTAATATCTTTCTTATTTATGGTAATCTTGCCTGTACCTTCGCTAACGTAAACACGTGCAACTGCACTTTTACGGCGACCTAATGCATTAACTACTTCCATCTTTAATTATTTATACTGGTTAATATCAATTGATTTTGGCTGTTGAGCCTCTTTATTGTGCTCTGAACCATCGAAAACGTAGAGATTGTCCATCAAGCTACGACCTAAAGGACCTTTAGGAAGCATACCCTTAACGGCATGGCGGATAATCTTGTCGATACCGTCTTTACGATTACGCAATTCAGCTGGCGTATTAAAACGCTGACCACCTGGATAACCAGTATAACGTGTGTATACCTTATCTGTCTCTTTCTTTCCTGAGAAAACGACCTTAGCGGCATTGATGATAATAACATTATCTCCACAGTCTACATGAGGTGTGAAGTTTGGTTTGTACTTTCCGCGAAGCAGTTTTGCTACTTTAGAGCACAAGCGGCCTACAATCTGGTCACTGGCGTCTACGATAACCCACTCCTTATTTACTGTTTCCTTGTTAGCGGAAATTGTTTTGTAACTTAAAGTGTTCATTTTGACTTTTAAATTGTTTAACTACTAAAAAACTTTTTTCTCTGAATGTCGATTCACTAACCATTGCACTCGGCCAAAGTACAACTATTAACACTACATCCGAAGGGATTCTAAGTTTATCCCCGAAATAATCGGACTGCAAAGGTACAAAGTATAATCGGAAGTTGAAAATTAAGCGGGGTAAAAATATCTGATTTAATTATTATTATCTGCAATTTATAATTATTAACCTTTTAGTATATACTATCATACCTTATTCCTAAGAGTATTTATAGTTATATCCAAACCTTTGGAAAGGTCGTATAAAGGTTCCCATCCTAATTCATTCAGTCTGGTCGTATCAAAAACCGCTTTTGTGATTTTGGTTTCATTTATACATTCAGTTTCGGAAGCTAATTGGAATTCCACTTTGCGACCAACCTTTTCGGCAATCTTGCTGGCAAACTGAAAAAGGGTTATATTGGACTCTTCGTTTGCAATATTATAAGCCGTTCCTTTGTGTCCGAGCAATAAAATATAAAACAAAGCACAAGCACAATCTGCGACATATATCCATGACCGGTATTGTTCTCCGCGACTTTTTAAAATAATATTCCTACTTGAAAGGGCATCCTTTAAAAACTGCACGTATGCCCTATTGTCATTTTCGGTAAAACCGGGTCCATACGTATGGCATGGCCTACCGACAACGATGTCTTTGTCATACTGATGGAGATAAGCCATACACAAAGTTTCCGCCGCCCTCTTGGATGTAGGATAACATGCCCGCAGAGTCATACTGTCGACATAGCCGCTGTCCTCTTCCTTCCATTTACCAGTACATCCTTCTCCATAAACTTCTCCTGACGATACATACAAAAAACGTTCCATTGAATGGGTTATACCATACTCTATCAGATTGGATGTACCTGAAATATTTGATTTCATTACACCCACGGGGTCATTTTTGAAGAAATTGGGACTAGCATTACTTGCAGCATGAATGATATAATGGAAGTCGATATCAGACTCAAGAGGAGTCATCACATCATAATGAACGAAATGGAAAGTCGGTTCGGTTGTGTATTTTGCGAATTTCACTTTCGCTCTTTGTTCATTTCTGCCTGCCGCGTACACATGGTAGGAATGCTTACGAGCCATCAGTATATCTATCATACACGAGCCGATCAATCCCGTGGCCCCTGTTATGAGAATATTTTTCTCTTCCAGTTTGTCCCATGGCAAATCAGCAAGAGCCATCTGTCTGACAGAATCTTCGTATGACATCATTTCAACCATGATTCTTTCGTCGTATTCATCAACGCTTTTAATATTTCAAGATCTTCTACAGTCGTAATTTTGATGTTTTTCTCTGAACCGGGAACGATGTGCATCTCATGTCCTCCAAGTTCAGCTATCAGGGTACATGATGCCACTGAATTCAAGATACCCCTATCTTTTGCCTCATGGTGTGCGGCAAGGATGTTTTTAAGTCTGAACGTCTGAGGGGTCTGAGTTCGTATCAATTTATCACGTGGAATACTCATGGATGCCGTAAAGCCGTCTTCACTTTCCAGAATTGCTTCCCTACACTTGATGCCTGTAATGGCATATCCATATTTTTCACAGATAGCAATGTTGGAGGAAATAATCTCCTGAGACAACAATGGACGTACTGCATCATGAATAAGAATCATGTCATCGCCCTTACATCCGGCTTTATCAAGACCTTCTATACCATTTTTTATAGATTCCTGACCATTACTGCCTCCAGGGAAAATCCATTTCAACTTGGTGATGGAAAACTGGTTTGCATAAGATTGCAAGACTGTATTCCATCCTTCCAGACACACCACAGCTATTCCGTTTATATCCGGGTGCTTCTGAAAACAGTTCATTGTATGGATAATTATCGGACAATTGTCCACGTGCATAAACTGTTTGGGGATATCCTGTCCCATTCTGTTGCCGGATCCTCCAGCTATAATCAATGCGTAATTCATAATTAGATGATTTTATTCATGACCTCTTTCAAAGATTCTTTTGCATCAAGATTTATATAGACACGACTATGTTTTTCCTTTCTTTCAGCTTCTGGAGGAAACTGCATATAGTCATTAAAAAAATGACGCAGATAAATATCATATTGTTCCGGAAGGCGTACTGTAGTATCTTCAAACTTAAACTCGGACCCATGTCCGAGCCATTCTTTTGGAAATACTTCTTTGTCACCATAAGAACCGCTGTAAACGATCACGTTCTTAGATTTTTGATAATCATGTTCTCGACTTATGTTTTCGAGTTGGTTCAACAACACCTTTCTGACATGGCTTCTGAAAAAGAAAGCGTATGTCTTGATAGCAAAACGCCCCCACTCTTTTGTATCACCCAACAGATTCATATATTCAGAGAATGTGTTATGGGTAGATATGGCATTCAGTCGATTTACAACTTTAGTAAACTTATGCTTCAATCTCACAGCCTCGTTCACATCATCCGAGGTTCCGTCCAACGGGAATATATCGACATACAATCCGGTGATACAAGGTATTTGTCTGTCTTCGAACAATGTAGTATTCTTGTTAGCCAACTTTGAGAAATACAATGGATACTTATTATTATTAAAGGCGGTGATTACCTCATATTTCTCCATTGACTTATTTTGTGCTATCTGTATAAACCTATCATAATCGGGACGGGGCATCAATACATCTATATCATCGTCCCATGGTATGATGCCGTTGTGCCTTACGGCACCGATGGCCGTACCTGCACAGCAATAATAGGTAAGATCGTGCTCTTGGCAAATACGTATAAATGCCTTAAGAATATCAAGGATTGTTGCATCCCATTGCTCTTTAATATCTGATATATCCATATTTACATCTTTGTTTCTGATTGCAAAATTACAATTTTTTATCCGTTACGCAATAATTATATTCATTTTTCTGTCTCGTCATTAGTTTATAAGTGGCCATGTTAGATAATTATACAATAAGATGCCATTATAACACCATAAATATATGGTTAAAAATATCACGCACATACGCAATAATAAGATGACATGATGATAATCTTTAGACTTTCGATATATATAAGCGATGGAGATAGGTATAACATATATCCAATGTACAGACATGATATACACCTCATTTATTGCAAATCCTATCACTAAATGTAATAATACGGCATACAAAAGACAAGCCATGTTCAACCATTGAAATCTGGAGCGACGACCTTCATAGAGACCGACTAAAAACAGTAAAAGGATGATTGATTCTACTGCATACTGTGCCGTCCAAGTATATCTCACGATCACCGGACGTCGCACCAATACATCACCCAATATACTCTCTCTGTGTAATTGAATCGACTCACCAAAGAAATTTTCCAATACAGTATCTAATCTGGGAGTGGATGTATCCACCCAGGTAGTCACAGTAGGTGCGTTCGCTTTCGACATTAAAGCGTTGAGAGAAGTTCCGATCCCGAGTATAATGACGGAAGAAAGGATTGCAGTTACAATCAGTCTGGGCTGAAAGGTTTTTTTTCCGTTAGTGAACAGGACTGCCATAAATACGATTAATCCATTACTCATGGTTACACCTGCAGTAACGACAAACAGAATAAGCATCTCGCATACCGAAAACTGCTGTTTGTTTTTCATTTTATAACCCGCCCGGTACAAAGTAAGAAGTATCAGAAACAGGGAAAGACAAAAATGATCCGGAACGATAATGGCTACCATTATATAAGAAAAACTGAAAAAAAATGATGACAGCAATATAGAATCAAATCTGGACAGACTTATTAGATCATGGATAATGCGATATATAAAAATGAAAGAATAGAATGAACAAAACACGAGTAATGAACCTACAACGAATTGCACGCAATTCGCTCCTGTAAGCGTCCAAAGAAGTTGATTTGCAAGATAGAAAGGATACATCATAAAAGGGAGCAATGGATGGCGAAGAATATTATATCCTATTTTCCAATCAGTTACAACTTCATAAGTAATCGGATCAAAACCTGACATGTGAAAATTGCGCATAAATACATTCCATGAATGCGCATTATAGTTGGCGAACAAGACGAAAAATTTTGATATGATCAATTCATTCAGTAGCAATATCATAACCAGTGCGACTATCGTCACAAAGTATTCTGATTTTCTTATTTTTAGAAATGAGCACATTTAATATAGTTTTTCGTACTCCGCCTGCATTTTCTTTATACTGAAATGCTCTGAAACATAATCGTATGACACCTGAGCCAAACAGGTCCTGTCCGTCATTGGTAATACCTGTTGAAAGATTCTTTTGTAATCGTCAATACTGTTATTTTCGACTTTCAAAGGCCATGTTTCCGGCAATGTATCTTTCAGACCAGAGCAATTATTGATAATAACCGGAAGTTTCGCAAAAGATGCTTCTATGGAAAGGATACTTAAACCTTCAAACTCCGAAGGCATTATCATATAGTCGAAAGATGACATATAGGAGGATAGCCCTGACATCGTACTGCAAACTGAAACATTACTGCCATCCGATAAATTCCTGTATATTTCATTTTTCAGTGAACCATCACCGATTATATGAAAGAAATAAGTTTTGTCTTCCTCCATACTTTTAATGATTCTGATCAAAGTGCTTATCCCTTTTTGGGGTTCAAATCGGCCGGCAAACAACACATTGATTTTATCGGGCACGATACCTTCATATTTTTGTTGAGATACAGGGGCGACTCCATTATAAATGATTGGTGTCGGTTGTCGATATACATTCTGATAACAAGAACGCACAGATTGAGATATAGAAACATTCGTTCCACTGTTGACAAAGAACCGTTCTACCTTAGCACCCATTTCTTTCTGCCCTGTCCATAATTTAGTGTTATGGATCGTCCTTACCAATTTACATCTTTTCTTTAAGAAAGGCAACAACTTGAAAAAAATATATACGCTTAAATCTGGGACCTCTGTATGAGAATGAATCGCATCGGGTTTATACTTTAAAAAGATGAATATAAACCAAAACGGGAAACATAAGGCTGCAAATCTTTCAAAAACGAAATGAAACTTTATATCAGGAATATGAGCACGATGATAATAGATATGCGAATCATCCATTTCTTTCATGAGCATCATAGAAAATTCAGAATGAGAACGCATAACCTCAACTATATGGTATTCAATATCCCTGTTGTCGGATTCAGCAATATTGATTGCGACCCTTTCTGCACCACCCATCCCAAAATGGGTAATAATATGGAATACCTTCTTCATCGCATATTGATATTTTGGTTTTATCTTATGCAAAATTAATATTTTTATTTTGAATTTCAAACAAATAATAGTATTTTTGCACTATATATCAATTGTACATGAAAAATCCAGCGAACATAGATGTAGCGGTACTGATCCTGTTTTTTAACAGACCGGAATCATTAAAACTTGTATTTGACGAAGTGCGTAAAGCACGTCCTTCTAAATTGTTCTTATACCAAGACGGTCCAAGAAATGAGAATGACCTGGTAGGAATAGAAGCATGCCGTAAAATCGTCAGTGATATAGACTGGGATTGTGAGGTACACGAAAAATACCAAACCATAAACGAAGGTTGCGACCCATCCAACTATAATGCACAAAAATGGGCATTCTCCATCGTTGACAAATGTATTGTATTCGAGGATGACAGTATTCCTTCTGTTTCATTCTTCCGTTTCTGTAAAGAATTGCTTGATAAATATGAAAATGATGAACGAATCTCTATCATCTCTGGTTTTAACCCTGAGGAGATTACGAGTGACGTGCCTTACGATTATTTTTTCACTTCAACTTTTTCAATTTGGGGCTGGGCCAGTTGGAAAAGAGTGATAGACAAATGGGACGAACAGCACTCTTTCCTTGACGACAAATTCAACATGCACCAACTGCAGGCCCTGATCAAACAACGTAAATATCTAAAGGATTTTGTTTACGCATGCAAATGTCATCGCGAAACAGGACGCGCATATTACGAAACGATTTTCTTGTCAACAATGTTGCTTAATTCGGGTCTCAGTATTGTACCGACACATAACATGATCAACAATCTCGGTCCCATAGGCGACTCTACTCATTATAACACATCACTAAAAACGATGCCTAGAGGATACAGACGTATATTCACGATGAAACGTTATGAGTTAACAGGAGTCATCAAACATCCACGTTATGTTATAGAAAATGTAGAATACAAAAACAGTTATTTTAAAATCATGGGATGGAGGCACCCTTGGATTAAAATAGGCAGGTCTTTAGAAGAATTGATTCTGAACATCCGTTACGGCAATTTCAAGAAAATAACCGGTTCTATTTCCAATAGAATAAAAAAATGTACAGGACGCGACAAGCACATATAATCAAAGTGACAGAATCACATCGGCTACTTCTTTTGCACATTGACGATCATTAAATAACCGCTCCGCAAGTTCACGACCTTTGCGTCCCATCTCACTTGCCTCATCTGGGTGTGACGTGATATATTCTATGGCATTAATCCAACCAGCAGCGTCATAATATGGCACAGATATTCCACATCCTTCCTTATCAAAGTCTATCGGTATCTGTGGATTTCTGCTGCATATAACAGGCAGTCGCAAAGCCAAGGCTTCAACAACAGTAGTAAGTCCGACTGTATACTTAGTTTCCTTACAACAGATAACGACACACATTGACTGATTTACCAATTCACTCAATTTATTGGGAATGAGTCCTGATATAAAATGTACTTGTATATTATCTCTTGTCTCCAGGTTTTTAAATAAATTTTCGTAACTGAATGTACCATTCATCTTATTAAGGTATATATCAAGAGAAGCACCCGTCGCATTAAAAGCCTTAACCAAAGTGGTCATATCCCTTTTCTCCTTACCCGTTGAAATGAAGCCACATCTTGTATTCGTATCCGAGTCAGATAATATGGTGTCATAAAAGTCCAAGTCAGCACCCCAATGCCCGACATGCATTCTTTCCTTTTTTGCCTTGGATGACACGAGAGAGTCATCGTACAACTTTTGCGAAAAGAAAAAAAGATGATCCATCCCACGATAAAACAATCGTCCTAATAAATCTCTCAATTTGTTAGAAGGAGTAATAATGGGTTGGTGATGCCAAACTACGATCGGTTTGTTGAATAATCCTAGGGCGCGTAAGAATATTAATATCTCAAGTCCTTTATAATGAGTGGCGTAAATTACCTTGAACGATCTACAGCACATGATGATTTGCCAGAAAGTATTCAAGGCCAAAAGAACCCTGTTGGATATCTCGACATGCTTATGCATGATCATGTCTATACCGAAATCTTTTAAATGAGTGGCTCCATATAGTAAATGTCCTGGAAATTCCCCTTTTTCCCATTCAGCATATTCATATTGTAAATCTTCTGTATGATAAAAATAAATTGTCATATATGTAATTTTATGCAAAATTAGTCATTTTCTTTTGATATTCAAACCTTTAATGCTAAATTTGCACAAAGATTAAAACTTACGATGGAATCTCTTAAAGAAAAAACTGCAAAAGGCTTATTTTGGGGAGCATTAAACAACGGCACCACACAAATACTAAATATAATCATCGGTATTTTCCTCGCTCGACTTTTATCTCCTGATGATTATGGGCTTGTTGGTATGCTTGCTATATTCTCGGCTATTGCAGGAAACCTCCAAAGTAGTGGTTTTACGAATGCCATTGTAAATATCAAGAAGCCGACAGCCAATGACTATAATGCCGTTTTTTGGTTTAATATTACGACAAGCATTGTCATCTATATCATATTATTTTTCTGTGCCCCTTTGATTGCGAGTTATTTTAGGCAGCCATGTCTTGTAAAACTATCTCGAATCGTATTTCTGTCGTTTGTAATAGCGTCATTTGGTATTGCCCACAATGCCTATATGTTTAAGAACATGATGAATAAGGAATCGGCTATTATTGGCATCGTTGCTCTTATCGTTTCCGGTATTACTGGTATCGCTATGGCTTTGGAAGGTCTGGCTTATTGGAGTCTGGCTTGGCAACAGATAACATATATAAGCGTCATCAATATCGGCAGATACTATTATACATCGTGGCATCCTTCATTCCACATTGATTTCACTCCTATAAGAAGGATGTTTGGTTTCAGCGTCAAGATCTTAGTAACCACGATTGTTAATAGTGTAAGCAACAATATACTTACCTTTATATTCGGTCGACTGTTTTCGGCAAAAATCGTTGGTAATTTCTCACAAGCGTACAAATGGGATACGATGGCTTATTCATTTGTATCAGGTACTGTGGCGCAAGTAGCGCAACCCGTATTGTCATCGCTCACGGATGAAGCAGAAAGGGAGAAGCGTGTATTCAGAAAGATGACACGTTTTACCGCTTTTTTGGTCTTCCCATCAATGTTTGGTCTGGCATTAATTGCCAAAGAGTTCATTCTCATTACTATTTCAGCCAAATGGATTGACAGTATCATACTTATGCAAATTCTTTGTATAAGCGGTGCGTTCTTCCCTTTTTATACTCTTTATCAGAATCTTGTCATCAGTCATGGAAGATCTGACATCTATATGTGGTGTAATATAATGCAAATTTTGGTTCAAATTGGCGTCATGCTTATATTCTATCGATATGGGATAGAAACAATGGTTACTATTTACACCATCTTTAATATATTATGGATATTTGTTTGGCTCTTCTTTGCAAAACACCTCATCAAATTACGTTTTATGGATTTCATACGAGATATTGTTCCTTTTATGATCGTATCTCTCGTCGTAATGGTTATCACCTATTTTGCCACCTTGTTCATTAACAACATGTTGCTGGTTCTGATAAGCAAAATTCTTATTGCCAGCATCCTTTATTTTGTCATCATGAAAGTGACGCATGTGAAAATATTAGAAGAGTGTCTTAGTTTTATACATAAAAGTAAAGCATAAAAGAGGGGACAACTATTATGGAAATATCCATCATCATACCTGTTTACAATAAAGAAGATTACGTAAAAGACTGTCTGGCAAGCACATTGGCACAAGACTTTTTTGATTATGAAGTCATCGCTGTAGATGATGGCAGTAATGATAAATCCGGTATTATCTGCGACACCATAGCTAAAGAATGTCCGAAATTAAAGGTTTATCATATTGCTAACAGTGGAGTAACAGCAGCAAGGCGCTATGGCGTAAAGCAGGCAAAAGGGAAATACATAACATTCGTTGATTCCGACGACAAATTATTACCACATGCTTTATCAACGATGTATTCTGCAATCACGAATAATGATGCCGATGAAATAATAGCTACTTACATGAAGCAGGACGGAACAAAGGTTTCAACGGGAAGAAGAGGTATCGTATCTTGTGAATTGATGGTTGACGAGCTTCTTCAATGTAAAGCGAAATTCTGTGTATTATGGGCTGTTTTGTTCAAGAAAGAGTTACTCGACAGTTGTCTCGATGCCCCGGCTTCCATCAGATCTGCAGAAGATATATTCATGCAGATAAAATGTTTGATGAAATCACCAAAAGCATACTTTATTGAGGATTGCGTATATTTATATAATATGGGATTGCCAAACGACCGCACTCTTAATATCGAAGAGGCAATGCTTTATGATGACATTTTAAAGAGCGCACTTAAACCGAAGTGGAATCGATATGAGAACTCTTTCCATATACACCAAATCAAGACATACGAGAATTTCATCAATCAAAAGTCTTTTTATGTCTATCCATACTATAAGCATCTGAAAGCGATATTCGGCTTGAATTGTTCGCTCGGTGATAAAACAGCTATCATGCTTCCTCCACGTATCAGTTATTTCCTAATAGCTTTCTACAAGAGGTTTTTTGTCCATTGATAAGATGGGTCTGCATTTTATCACATTTCCTACTTCAAAAGAAAACCAACAAACAGCCAACTATTGTATGTCAATAAAAACAAAGTGACAGCCATCAGTACACTCCTGCTGTATAGTTTTAGTCGGTTACGCGCCACTTTCATCATAAAACCTATCGATATTGGTATGACGAACAACCAGTGTGCACTCATTATATACACTTCATTAATTCCAAAACCAATGACAAGATGAAGTATCATATCAAAAACGGAACCTGTTATACACATCCATAAGAAGCGGGATTTCCGACCACAGAATATGCCGATGAAAAACATAACGACAATGACAAATTCTATAATGTAATTAAATATAGAATCATATTCAACAATGACAGGGCGACCTCTCAGAACGTCCTCCATAAAATGTTGTTTATGGAATTGCATTGACTCTCCTAACAAATTCTCAACAATAGTAGGTATTCGTGGGGTCGAAATATCAGTCCATTTCCAAAAGCCTTCTTTTTTGATCGATTTGCCTTGATTTGCATTCCAAGGGTCTTTCATATTTCTATAATGTATCGCTCTAATTTTTGCCCGATATATCTTTTTAGTGGCAACAGCAATAGTGGCAGAATCCCTAATACCCGTTGAATCAGCATACGAGTCAAAAATCTTTTGTTGATCTGACTTTGCCTGTTTCATTTTTCTAAGAGCCTGCTCGTGCTCATGTGGCCACACGTATATTCGATATTCTTGTTGGCAAAACAACCACATCATCAATGGTGGTACAACCACAACAAAAATCAAATGTTTCAGTTTGAAAAACTTCCTTCCACCTACAAACAATTCATATATATATGTCTTGACACCATTACTTAATGTAACACCTGCCGTCAATACAAACAAAACGATGGTCTGCCAATACTTAAAACATTCATTCTGTTGCATTTTGATTCCAGCCAGATAGATTGTAAACAATAAGAATAACATAGAAAAGGCGAAATGATCAGGAACGGTTATCGTAACCAATATATATGCGAATGAAAAGTATAGTATTGATAACAGCATGGAATCGAACTGTCCTAATTTCAAGACATCTTTAAAGATTCTATAAATAAAAACAAATGAGTAAGTAGCACATACGATCAACAATATTGCGACAATAAAGACCGCACAATTTATATTAGTAAGCCAAATAAGTCCGCTATTAATCAAATACAGAGGGAACATAAAGAAAGCCAGTAATGGGTGTCTGAATACATTGTAATACGTATTCCAGTCTGATAATACGGCATAAGTTATAGGATCGAAACCGGATATTTGGAAATAATGGACAAAAATATTCTTATAATATGTATATGTTCTTGTAAATATATCATAATACTTATACACGACTAAACTGTTTATAATCGTAAATAAGATGAACATTATCAACACAGGAAATTTTTCGTTCTTCCTTATTTTGAACAAATTTAATATACTCTTCATTATCTATCTTTTTAAAAAAAATCTCACTAACACAAAATTTGTAGGTACGCATATACAAAACATCGGTATCTGAGCCCAATTCTTACTAACTCCCATCCATATAAAGAGATTGAGCAGTCCTGTCTGCATCAGATAATTGATTACATGGGAAAAAGCGAATCCTAGTCCATGTTTTGCATCAGACTTCACCTTAAAGGTGTATTTTGTGGACGCGTAGAAATTGAAGACAAAACTTACGACGTATCCAACAGTGTTCGCTGCCGTAGGATTCATATACAAAAGACAAATTCTGTATGTCACGAATTGTATGATCGTTGCTATGATTCCAACTAATACGAAACGTGCTACTTCACATATCTTCAGTTTGTGCGTGCTGTCAAAACGGTCTATAATATCCTTTATCTGCATATTCTAACAATTCTTTATCACCTCTACTGTCTCCGTATGCTATCAGTTGATACTCATTGCGATTCGGATATTGCCCAATGATACGGTTCACTTTTTCCTGTCCGTAACAATTGTCTGTAAGGAATCGGCCTGTTAATATTCCATTTTCTATTTCTATCTTTGTTCCCAATATCTGCACATCCAATCCTTCAAAAAAAGGAGAAATCCAATTATCAATACTGGCACTAACAATCAATACCTTATCGTTCCTTTTCAGACAATCTTTAATCGTGTCAACTCCTTTCTTACGCAACAGTTCTCTATGCTCCGTGGCGAACCGCTTACATATCATATCGAATTGTTTGATATCCATACCTTTAAAAAAGTATGAAAACAACTGTTGTTTTGCTTTCCAGTTAGGATATAAACACAACTTCATTAATATGAGTATCGGAGCATATATAATGAAACCTATAAGGAAAGACAGATTTCCCTTGGCATACCTAAAGAACTCGATCAGCGTATCTTTTGTAGTAAGAGTTCCGTCAAAATCAAAAGCATAGATTCTCATTATAATAAATATATGATGATAAGGAAAGACAATATCCACATCAGTACCACAATCTGAGTAAACCTATCTCGAAACATGATCTTCGTCGGATCACCACTCCTTTTATCTACGACTGTAATCTGAATATACCTGAGGAAACCTAACAAGACAAAAACACTTGTAAGATAAAGATAGTCTGTGTGAAAATTAGCTGTCACTTCGGATGAGACGGTATACATGATATAACAGACAAGTGTCACAGAAGCAGCTATAGTGATGGCCTGGTTGATAAACGTCAGATTATACCTTATTGTATTCTTGCGGGGAGCTTCCCCCGTATCGTTCATCCTTAACACATCATCTCTCCGCTTTGCAAAAGAAAGGAATAATGTAAGAAGAAATGTCATCAGTACGATCCATTTACTGAGTACAATACCTGTAGCCACTCCACCGGCAAAGATTCGCAACACAAATCCTAGTGCTATAATACATACATCAACGATAGCATATTGTTTCAGTTTTGCACAATATGCCATATTCATAATCCAATAGAACAATATGATTCCCAATACAATCCATGCATTCTCTTTTAAGAAGAATGTAGTAAATATAGACAATAATATCATGAATAACATCAACAGGTATCCCTGCTTGATTGATATTTCACCTGAAGCAATGGCACGATGACATTTTACAGGATGTTTTCTGTCCGCTTCAACATCTATAATATCATTGAAACAGTATACAGATGATGCTGCAAAACTATACGCAAAGAATGTTATAATGCCTGACAATATATCAGAAGTATCAAGCAGACTGCCTCCAAAAAATATTGGAACAAAAACGAAGACGTTTTTCAACCATTGTTTAGGTCGTAATATTTTTATGATTCCTTTCATTTTGTAATAATCTTCATAGGGTTACTAGTTAAGATACTTATTATATATTGTATCACCTTGTGCAGAAGCCAACCTGCTAACAATGATATACAACTAGTTATTACCACTGTAATGCAGAATCCTAAATGTAATGTTTGGACTCTTACTAATACAAAATGCAAATGCAACAGATATACCTCTAGACTAATACCTCCTATGAATGACAATGATTTAAGAATCCATTTTGACGTATGCTTAAACAGTTCTATCAACAACAATATAGATGTAACCGTTAATGGTATATAGTTCATTCGTTCCAGAAATTGCGGGTAACGTCCCCTCCAATTCATTTCAAAATTAACACAGACAATAAGACTCATGACAAAGATTATCGCGATGAGCCAAATAGCTGTACTATCAATAGTGCGCTTTTCCTTCACCAACTCTCCACAATTTATTCCAAGAAGGAATATCGGTATTCTGCTCCAAAAGATCTCTATATGTCCTACTACATTGTGTACAGGCATGACATATTGCTGTATAAAACAAAAAATAATCGCGGCTATCGGTAACCATTTGTACATGGGGTGCTTTCTTATAAGTATCATATAAAGTGGTGCGAACAAATACATCATCATCAATGCCGGGACATACCAAAACGTAAGGTCGTCTATTCGCCAGAAACTCCAATTGAATGTTATATTGGCAATCAAATCGATGATATTTCTGCTATATCCGCCACCATTCAGATAATTAGGAATATAAAAGAAAGGAACAATGATAAGCCATGTCGGATATACCCTGAGATACCTACGTGAAAAGAAATGCTTTATATCAGGAGTCTTTGACCATGAATACCATAATCCTATCCCACTCAAAAAAAGGAAAAAATCAACTCCGACATTACCACATTTTACTAAGCTCCACATCAGATAGCGATGTTCCATTCCTGTATGGAACATAATAACTATCAGCATCGCGAAACCCATCAGTTCACTTCGATACTTGCTTATATTACCTATTTCAATCGACTTTATCACCTTTTCTATTTCAGTTTAGGTTTGGGTATATAACGGAATATATATTTAAACAGCCATGCCAAAGCTATTGACGAAATTAAATATATGATAATACCTGTCCATACCATCCCATGATAAGACATCGGTATAATTATCTCTCTTGTGATAGGATGAGCGACAAACAATGCAGCAGATATCGCACCAAACCAAACAAATACTTTCATTAAAATCAGAGGTAGTATTTTTACGATGCCCAATGTTGCAGACACGATGAACAAGGGAGTCCATAACCACGCATGGAAATTAAAACTCGAAACACATATAAGGAATAAGGACACTAGCATGATAGCTGCATAAGTCAATCGACTCATTTCTTTTCCATAACGTGCGAATAATATACCAGCACCAAAGGGTAGCATTCCACCAAAAAAGTTGTATCTTATGCGGTTGATCGTTTCACCTGCCGGATCGCAAAATTCTTGTATAAGCCAACAAAATACGACCATACATACAGTATATGCCCAATGTCTCCTGTAGAGGAACAACCTATATACAATATACAACTGTATCATCAACCCAAAGAACCAATAAGGTCCGGGTTTAATAATCTTATCTGGACTTGGAAGGACATTGATATACATAAGCATCTGAGCGACAATATTCCCAAAAGAATAACCATGATACCCGTTCGGATGCAAAAAGCATACGACAACGAATGCGATGTATCCAAGAAACATCAATCGGAATAATTTTAAGTAATGATATCCGATAAACGATAGAGGTCTTATCTTTTCTGCCTTGTCGTTTTCATATTTCATGACAAGTCCATAACCACTGACAAAAAGAAATACCGGTACGCCATAGCAACCAAAAAAAGAGAGGAAATCTATCACGCAATTATGTCCTAAAGTAATCACACTATTAAGTAACATGTTGGGCCATTTCTCTTCAAAAGTATATTCATTTTCCTGCACGGCTGGCAGAAAATGACAATAATTGTGTAAGATAATGCCCAATATCGCGATTCCTCTTAAAGCCTTTGATTCGGCCAAACTTATTAGTTGCTGTTTCATCATTTTGCCTTTTTCAACTTATTATAGTCTGTTGTTCCTTTTAATATTCTCGGACGGCTGGCATCAAAGTCAGGACTAAGTATATTTGCTTTCGATTTATATTCAGGGCAAGATATCCCTGCAAGATATAATAGCACATGTGCAAGATTGTCTGTCATAAACGGTCTGTGCCTTGCATTTACTATTTCATTAAAAATATCAGGATGCTTGATGGCATATTTGTGAGAGCACCATATCCAAAACGGTATTTCAAACTCTTCCCTAGCCAAACGGGCATCAATCTCTGCCGAATGCAGACGGCCATAATAATGGAAATCGTTATTAAAACATTCCTCACCATGATCGGGCATATATATAACTATTGCATCCGTATTTTCAAACTTCTTTACGATTTCATTAACTATTGAATCGTTATACAATACAGCATTGTCATAATCCGCCAATATACTCTTTTCCCTACCAGACAATTGTGGACGGTCATAATCATCTGCCGTAAATTTCTTTCTGTCTGAAGGGAAACGTTGTTTGTAATTAACATGCTGCCCCATAAGATGAAATATCAGCAGGTTGTGATTACCATCATATTTTCTTAATTGATTAAAATCTGCCAGTACACCATCATCGTACCTGTGCAACGAGGTATTTCTGATGTCAAACTGCGCTTTACTTAACTCAGGATTATTGATAAAGAAGCCGCCACTAAAGTCATAGACAGCTTCCTTGGCTTGAGGCAAGAACTGATTAGTCAAGAAAGCCACTTTGTATCCTGCCTTTCTGAACAGTTCTGGGAACAACGGTTTATCACACCACTCTCCAGGTTCTCCTACAGCGTGCATGGAAAGTACATTTTTGAATACATAACTAGTGAGGTTCCAGGGTGCTACGACATCGTCGAAAGCGACCAGTCGACCGCTCTTAGCCATCGCCTTCTGTCTAGGAGTCGTACGTTTGTTATAACCATACAACTGGGAATGATACTTATTATAACTTTCACCTATAATCAGTATGATATTCTTGCTTCGATAAGAGCAACTGTCTACGCGTATTTTGTCTTTCGCTTCTATTAGTTTTTCAACTTGTTTAGCAGCCAGATGGTTAGCATATTCACTGAAAACAAGTCTGTAGATCGGTAAATATAACACGGCATGATCCTTTTCTGTCAGTGTATGCTCCACTTCTCCTATACTGTTCCCAGACATCAACTTAAATGTCGCTGATTTGTTAGCCGAACATTGTATATAACCGTCCACAATTAGCCATATCACGAATATGCCCAGCACAGGCTGTATCTTGTCTGTAAATTTTAATGCCACATCCTTAAATATATCAAGACGTAACTTAAAATTCGATTTTCTCCAATGAATAAATTGAGAACAGAAAATACACAAATGTACAAAAGCTATTACGAGAACCCATCCGAGCAATGACATCAAGGTATCTAATGTTACATAGCTACTTAAAAATTCACCTGCTTCACGACTATCTGTTTCCCCGACCAAAAGAAGCATCGTAGGTGTAAGGGTAGATTCAAACTTAACATAACAGAACACATCTATGATGGCTGCCATATAAAGAATAACACAAACAATAGATCTAATCCATTTCCTGATCTTTTGGGGTATTACTGCCAGTATAACGCATATAATATATAGGTCAAAAAAGAGTTCTAACGCCGAAAGAGGATAAGGTGTCGCACCTTTTACATGCAAAGTGATTTCGTTTAATGCACATGTCAGACCTAATATGTACATAAAACAAAAGAAACAAAAGTTTGTCCGTATTGGACTGAAGACCCAGCTGACCAATCGGGCAAGTTGACTTATATATTTCATTAAAAAATTATTTGTCTGCAAAATTACTGCTTTAAATTTGAAAAAAACTTATTTGTCTGTATTTTAACGTTTACAGATACAATCCGTCTCGTTTAATAACTTCACATACCTGTTTTGGAACCAGATTACAAATATTTTTACCTTCCTTTATATCTAAACGTATTTGTGTACTGCTGATATCTATCAGTTCTGCTTCAACCATCGTTACATAATCAGGTATTTCCGTTATATCCAGCGAAGTCCCTTTACGGGGATATATCACAATATGATAATGTTTGACTATGTCTTCGCTGTGATACCATTTATTAAAAGTATTCCAATTGTCTGCACCTATTATTAATACGAACTCCCTGTCAGGATAATCATGCGAAAGATTCTGCAATGTATCCCACATATATGATGGTTTAGGTAAATGGAATTCATAGTCAGACGCCACTAGTCCACACTCATTTTCTAATGCCATACGAACCAACTCGAGCCGTTTGTCATCGTTCAACAGTTCTGAAACAGATTTCAATGGATTCTGTGGGGACACGACAAACCATATTTCGTCCAAGTCGGTCAAATTCAATAACTTTCTGGCTAATAGAATATGACCGTTATGTATCGGATTAAATGAACCACCATATATACCCGTTCTTAAACGCATCTTAGGATTGCTACTTATCTATAAATTTCTTCACGATATCGAATGTATTGCGTTCCGCCTTATCCAACTCATCATTCACTACAACTTGATCGAATTGGGAAGCAAACGTCAACTCATAAGAAGCTCTCGCCAAACGGTCTTCTATTACCTGAGGAGTATCAGTAGCCCGTCCTTCCAGTCTTCGCCTTAGTTCTTCTATCGAAGGAGGCTGGATGAATATACTCATGGCCTGATCACCATAATACTTCTTAATATTACAACCGCCCTTGACATCCACATCGAACACCACGTTTTCACCTTTGTCCAACTGTTTTTCAACTTGTTGTTTCAGTGTGCCGTAGAAACGGTCTTTATAGACTTCCTCGTATTCCAAGAACTCACCATGCTCTATCCTCGTCCGGAACTCCTCCGGAGTTATAAAGAAATACTCCACTCCGTTCTTCTCTGTTCCACGCGGTGGTCTACTCGTACACGATATACTGAATGCCATATTCAGTTCATCATGTTTCATCAACCAATTAATGATGGTACTTTTACCACTTCCGCTTGGCGCGGAAAAAATGATCAACTTTCCTCTCATTAGAATTAAAGTGCGTTTAATACCTGTTCTTTAATCTGCTCCAGTTCATCTTTCATCTTAACTACGATGTTCTGCATTTCAGCCTGATTACTCTTACTACCTGTCGTGTTGATTTCACGTCCCATTTCCTGGGCTATAAAACCGAGTTTTTTACCTTGTCCGTGACCATCGTCCATCGTCTGACGGAAATACTTCAGATGATTAGCCAGCCTTTGTTTTTCTTCGCTGATATCCAACTTCTCAATATAGTAAATCAGTTCCTGTTCCAGTCTGTTTTTATCATATTCGACTTCCGGAATATTTTTCAGTCCCTCAACAATCTTTTCGCGTATCTTTTCCACTCTCGATTTCTCGTAAGGTTCTATAGATGTCAACAGCACTGAAATGTTATCAATCTTTTCAGCAAATTTCTTTTGCAACGCGGCACCCTCCTGCTTCCTAAAGTCCGTCAGGTGCTCTATCGCTTCATGGATTGCCTTATTGGCTGCCTCCCATTCCTCATCATCGAGAGTCTCCTGATCCGTTCTTGCTGTAACGTCAGGTAAACGTAGTAATGTATAAAACCAATCCTGCGGTTCCGGTATACCCGTCTTACTGGATATAGCCTTTATCTGTTGATAATAATTTTCAACAAGGGCCGTATTGATCGGAGTAGCATCCGCAGCAGCATCCTTTTCTATCCATATAGCGAAGTCCACCTTCCCTCTTTCAAGCGATTTAGATATAAGTTGACGTATTTCCATTTCCTTTTCCCGATAAAGGGGAGCAATACGCGCAGATAGGTCCAGCGACTTACTGTTTAATGATTTAATCTCTACATTAATCTTTTTTCCTTTGTAAGTTACGGTAGCTTTTCCGTAACCAGTCATTGATTGTATCATAATTACTTTCACGTTAAATTTATGCAAAAGTACAAAATTTGCGGGAAAAAAGAGTAAATTTGCATTTTATTTAGAATATATTTTAATTATGTCGTGCATTTTGCATATTGAAACGAGCACAAATGTGTGTTCTGTAGCTGTAAGTAATGAGGGTACATGTATTTTCAACAAAGAAGACCACAGTGGACCTAATCATGCGGTAAAACTGGGTATTTATGTTGACGAAGCTCTGTCTTTCATTGATAACCATGCCATACCGCTTGATGCCGTTGCGGTCAGTTGCGGTCCCGGCTCCTATACCGGTTTGCGTATAGGTGTGTCAATGGCCAAAGGTATCTGTTACGGTAGAAGTGTTAAACTTATCTCGATACCTACGTTGGAACTGCTATCTGTCCCCGTATTGCTTGGCCATGAAGAATTACCTGAAGACGCATTACTATGTCCTATGATAGATGCAAGGCGAATGGAAGTTTACGCCGGTATTTACGACAGGTCTTTAAAGGAGGTTAGGACCATCCACGCTGATGTTGTTGAAAATGATACCTATAACGAGTATCTGGACAGGAATCCCGTTTATTTTTTCGGTAATGGTGCCGCTAAATGCAATGACAAGATCAGTCATCCCAACGCTCATTTTATCAACGGTATAGAGCCGTTGGCAAAAGATATGTTCCCATTGGCTGAAAAGTATATGGCACAGGAGAAGTTTGAAGATGTAGCATATTTCGTGCCATTCTATCTTAAAGACTTCATTGCGACGAAACCAAAGAATTTATTATAATAATTTATGAATATAGAAGGTTTGGACTATAATACTAAACGCGAGAAACTGATACTCCCTGAATTTGGACGGGAAATACAGAAAATGGTTGATTACGCAGTTGCTTTGCCCGATAGAAGCGAACGTCAGCACTGCGCTGAAAGCATTGTTTCCATCATGGAAAATATGTTTCCTCAGATGCGTGATGCGGCAGATTACCAGCAAAAGCTATGGGATAACATTGCCATCATGAGTGATTTCAAATTGGACATAGATTATCCTTATGATGTTACCAATGCCAAGAAGATATCCACTAAACCAGAACCGATGAATTATCATCTTTCTAATATCAATGTTCGTCATTACGGCAAACTGATGTTCGAATTGTTTGATAAATTAAAAGATATGCCTGACGGACCTGAACGTGATGAACTGATCCGTATCACAGCCAATCAGATGAAAAGAGATCTTACCCAATGGAGTCATGGGTCTATGGATAATGAAAAAGTGGCATCAGATTTGGCTCGTTTTACAGATGGGAAGGTCCAGTTAGACTTAGATTCATTTGAGTTTGATGCTATAAAAGAGAAAAACAATTCCGACAACAGCAAAAAACGCAAGAAAAAACAACTGTAAAAACTGAATATATGTCATCATTCATCATTGAAGGTGGTCATCCACTTAAAGGTACGATAACGCCGCAGGGAGCCAAGAACGAGGCTCTTGAGGTGATCAGTGCGACATTGCTGACAGCCGAAGAAGTTTGCATCAAGAACATACCTGATATCTTAGATGTAAAAAACCTTATTCAGTTGTTGAAGGATATCGGCGTCAAGGTTTCACGTATTACGCCTAGCGATTACATATTCAAGGCAGACGATGTAAATCTTGAATATCTGCAAAGTGATGACTTTATTCAGAAATGTTCTCACCTCAGGGGAAGTGTTTTACTGATAGGACCATTACTGGCCCGTTTTGGGAAAGCTGTTGTTGCCAAACCCGGAGGAGACAAAATAGGCCGTAGAAGATTGGACACCCATTTTCTTGGGTTCAAATACTTAGGAGCTAAATTTTCACATATTACTGAACGTAATGTCTATGAGATCAACGGCAAACATCTTAAAGGATGCTATATGCTTCTCGACGAGGCGTCGGTCACGGGTACAGCCAATATCATCATGGCTGCTGTCTTTGCCAAAGGCGCTACTACCATATATAATGCTGCGTGTGAACCTTATATACAACAGTTATGCCATCTGCTTAACGGCATGGGTGCAAGGATCAGCGGTATAGCCTCCAACTTGATTACAGTTGTCGGTGTCAGCGAACTGCACGGCGCATCTCATACCATTTTACCGGATATGATTGAAGTCGGTTCTTTTATCGGCATGGCAGCTATGGTAGGCGAAGGTATACGTATCAAGAATGTGTCTTTTAAAAATCTGGGCATTATTCCCGATTCATTCCGCCGCCTCGGTGTAAAAATGGAAATTGAGGGAGATGATTTGATTATTCCTCATCAGAACCATTACCAGATCGATTCATTCATCGACGGGTCGTTTATGACTTTGTCTGATGCACCATGGCCGGGACTAACCCCCGACTTATTATCCGTATTACTTGTCGTTGCCACACAGGCACGAGGCAGCGTACTTTTCCATCAGAAGATGTTTGAAAGTCGTCTTTTCTTCGTCGACAAACTGATAGATATGGGTGCCCAGATTATCCTCTGCGATCCTCACCGCGCCGTTGTCGTCGGTCACGACCATAAAATAAAGTTACGTGCCGGAAGGATGACAAGTCCTGATATACGTGCAGGTATTGCACTGCTGATTGCAGCAATGAGTGCCAATGGAACGAGTCGCATTGATAACATCGAACAGATTGACCGTGGTTATCAAGATATAGAAAAGAGACTGAATGCTCTTGGCGCCAATATTAAGAGAATAGACTAGTCATGATACGCAGAGAGGACGTTTATAAAATAGGTGTTATCGGGAAACCTCATGGTGTTAAAGGTGAAGTGACTTTCAATTTTGACGATGATGTTTTTGACCGTGTAGATGCCGATTATCTTGTATTGCTAATCGACGGTATACTTGTACCTTTTTATTTTGATGAATACAGATTCAACGGTGAGACAGCGGCACTGATGAAATTCTGTGATATAGACGACACTGAGTCGGCACACGAATTGACAGGATGCGAAGTTTTCTTCCCCAAGCATCTGTCTGATATTGAAGGAGGTGATACCGACTGGGACGATCTCAACGAATACACCGTTTATAACGGAAAAGAATTAGTGGGAACTGTTTTATCTGTGGATGATTCCACCGATAATATTCTGTTCGAAGTGAAGACTGCCGACAATCGTGAGATACTCATACCGGCTGCAGAAGATTTAATAAAAGAAGTAAATAACAAGAAGAAAGAGATTATCATGGAGCTTCCGGAAGGATTGCTTGATGTATAATATATAATGTGATATGAAAAAGCAAATAGCTATTCTGGGTTCTACAGGCTCTATCGGCACACAGGCTCTACAGGTTATAGAAGAGCATAGTGATCTTTACGAGGTGTATTGCCTTACAGCTAATAACAAGGTTAAAGAACTGGCAGAGCAGGCGCGCAAATTCAAACCCGCTGCTGTAGTCATCGCCAACGAAGAACATTACGATGAATTGAAGGAGTTGTTGTCCGACCAACCGGATATCAATATCTACGCCGGCGTTAAGGCCCTCGATGACATTGTGGAGTCGGGACCTATTCATATTGTACTTACGGCGATGGTCGGATTTGCAGGTCTCAGTCCTACTATCCATGCCATCAAGGCACGCAAAACGATCTGTCTGGCAAACAAAGAGACTTTGGTCGTGGCAGGTGAACTTATTCGGAATATTGCATCCCGTTACCATGCCCCCATCTTACCTGTTGACAGTGAACATTCGGCGATATTCCAAAGTCTGATTGGAGAAGACGACAATAAAATAGAAAAGATACTGTTGACGGCATCAGGAGGTCCCTTTCGCAATTTCACGAAAGAACAACTATCGAAGGTTACGAAAGCCGATGCACTCAAGCATCCTACATGGGATATGGGTGCCAAGATTACCATAGACAGCGCTTCGATGATGAATAAAGGTTTTGAAGTCATCGAGGCTAAATGGCTGTTCGGTGTCGAGGCTGATCAAATACAAGTTCTCGTTCACCCGCAATCTATCGTACATAGTGCGGTACAGTTTCAAGACGGCGCTGTGAAGGCACAACTTGGGGTACCTGATATGAGACTACCTATTCAGTATGCATTTTCGTTTCCAAAACGCCTGCATCTTTCAAGCGATCGACTTGATTTATTCAAGCAGCCACTTGAATTTTTTGAACCGGATTTAGAGAAATTCCGCTGTCTCGCACTCGCTTTTGAAGCCATTAAGAGAGGTGGGAACATGCCATGTATTGTCAATGCAGCCAACGAGATCGTCAATCGCGGGTTCCGAGAAGACAAATGTTCGTTTCTGGACATGAGTGAAATCATAGAGAACACGATGAACAGGGTAGCTTACGACAAAACCCCCGACTATGATACATACGTGGCGACAGACAGAGAAGCAAGAATTATTGCCACAGAGTTAATGAAATAATAAATAATAAATATAAATGGAAATATTTTTAATCCGATTATTGCAGTTTATGTTTGCAATATCGCTTTTGGTCCTACTTCACGAAGGTGGACATTTTTTCTTTTCGAAATTATTCGGTGTTAGGGTAGAAAAATTTTATCTATTCTTCGACCCTTGGTTTCACCTCTTTGAGTTTAAACCAAAGAAGAGTGATACAACTTATGGTATTGGGTGGTTGCCTCTCGGTGGTTATTGTAAGATAACCGGTATGATAGACGAGTCGTTCGACACAGAACAGATGAAACAACCTGTACAACCTTATGAGTTCCGAGCAAAACCTGCATGGCAACGTCTTCTCATCATGATAGGAGGCGTATTGGTCAACTTCCTTCTAGCTCTTTTTATTTATTCGATGGTTCTGTTCTATTGGGGTGATTCATATCTGCCGACAAAGAACATGAGCATGGGTATGAAGTTCAATCAGCAAGCCAAAGAGATTGGGTTTAAGGACGGAGACATCCTACTGAATACTGATTCCAAGACATTCAAAGGATGGGATGCAGATATGTATCGTGCTATCGCCGATGCCAAAACCGTCAACGTGTTACGCAATGGCAAGAAGGTTACAATCAACATGCCCGAGAACATGAGTCTTCTCACAATGCTCAAGAGCGATCCTAAGTTTACAATGCCTCTAATACCTTCACAGATTAACAGTGTGTTGCCAAACTCACCTGCCGAGAAAGCCGGTATCAAGGCTGGAGACAGAATCATATCGGTCAACAATACAATGATTGACTCTTGGTTTACATACAATGATGTCACAGGCAGACTCAGTGATGAAATGACAGCTGCTAAAACTTCCAAAGACAGTATTAAAATACGAACAGCCAACGTCGTTTTTGCACACAAAGGCAGTAACGTATCAGATACCGCCAGCATCGTTTTGACAACAGATCTCAAATTAGGCGTCACACAGACAACCCTACTCGATTATTATAAACCTGTACAGATCAGCTATGGATTCTTTGAAAGTTTCCCTGCAGGTATCAAATACGGTTGCAATGTACTCCGAGGATATGTTGACGATCTGAAATATGTATTCACTGCCGACGGTGCCAAGTCGCTCGGTGGTTTCGGTGCCATAGGCAGTCTGTTTCCACCTACCTGGGACTGGATGATATTCTGGCAGATGACAGCTTTCTTGAGTATTATACTTGCTTTTATGAATATTCTTCCCATACCCGCTCTTGACGGAGGACATGTATTGTTCCTCTGTTATGAGATAATCACTGGCCGCAAACCAAGTGATACATTCATGGTTCGAGCTGAATATGTAGGATTCGGCATACTATTGTTACTGATGATAGTAGCAAACCTGAATGATATACTGCGCTGGTTGGGCTATATGTAATAAATATACAATTACACTTTTCCTTACAAAGTGACAATTCTTTATAAAACCGATTGATTAATTAACAAAGTGTAATTATTCAACCGGTTTTCTTTTCCATTTGTTATTTTTGTTTAAATAGCAAATATTATGTTATGCAATATATGTCATTTTGAAATCAAAATGCGTAATTTTGCAACCAATTTGATAGGAAATTCAAGAATTTAATTAATTAAAGCAATTAAAAATGGGAAATGGATTGTATAATGCCGAGTACGAGCACGATGCGTGTGGCGTTGGTATGGTGGTCAATATCCACGGTAACAAAAGCCACGAACTTGTAGACAACGCATTACGTGTACTCGAGAACATGCGCCACCGTGGTGCAGAGGGCGCCGATAACAAGACTGGTGATGGTGCTGGTATCCTATTGCAGATACCGCATGAGTTTATTTTGCTTCAGGGAATTCCTGTACCAGAAAAGGGTAAGTATGGTACCGGACTTGTTTTTTTACCTAAAGACGAGAAAAAACAGAGCGAGATTCTTTCTATAATGATTGAGGAAATAGAGCGTGAGGGATTATCTCTGATGCATCTTCGCAATGTTCCTACTAATCCTGATTGTCTTGGCGAGGCAGCTTTGTCTACAGAGCCTGTCATCAAACAGATTTTCGTAACCGGTGTTACGGATGATAAGGTTTCCGCGTTCGAACGTACATTATATATTATACGTAAGAAGATAGAACGTCGCGTCAGTGACAAAGATTTCTATATCTGTTCACTATCTAGCAAGAATATTATTTATAAGGGAATGCTTTCAAGTCTCCAACTTCGTCAGTATTTCCCAGACCTTACCAACAATTACTTTACCAGTGGACTGGCTTTGGTTCATTCACGTTTTTCGACCAATACTTTCCCGACATGGAGTCTGGCGCAACCGTTCCGTCTCCTTTGTCATAATGGTGAGATCAACACAATACGTGGTAACCGTGGCTGGATGCAGGCACGCGAATCTGTACTCAATTCTCCTGCTTTGGGAGATATCAAGGAGATTTCTCCTATTGTACAGCCTAACATGAGCGACTCAGCCAGTCTCGATAATGTATTCGAATTCTTCGTTATGAGCGGTTTGTCGTTGCCTCACGCCATGTCTGTCATGGTACCTGAGAGTTTCAACGACAAAAATCCTATTTCAGAAGATTTGAAGGCTTTTTATGAATATCACTCCATCCTGATGGAACCTTGGGACGGTCCTGCCGCACTATTGTTCAGTGACGGTCGCTTCGCAGGCGGTATGCTCGACCGTAATGGTCTGCGTCCTGCTCGTTACACCATCACCAAAAATGACATGATGGTGGTAGCTTCCGAAGTGGGCGTGATGGATTTCGACCCGACGGAAATCGCTGAAAAGGGACGTCTGCAACCGGGTAAGATTCTTCTTATTGATACCCAGGAAGGCAAAATATATTATGATGGTGAAATAAAAGAGCGCTTAGCTCACGCACATCCTTACCGCCAGTGGTTGTCTACCAACCGTATCCAGTTGGAGAAACTGAAAAGCGGACGTAAGGTGAGCAATAGTATTGATGAATTGGTTCGTCATGAGACACTGTTCGGCTTCGGGGAAGAAGATGTTGACAACACCATTGTACCTATGAGCACAAAGGGTGTAGAACCGACAGCTGCCATGGGTAATGATACACCATTGGCTGTATTGAGTGAAAAGCCGCAGATATTTTTCAATTACTTCCGTCAGCAGTTCGCTCAGGTCACTAATCCTGCCATCGACTCCATCCGTGAACAACTGGTTATGTCTCTTACGGAATATATCGGTCGTGTGGGCACAGGTATTCTCACACCGGACGAGACCAACTGCAAGATGGTACGTCTACCGCACCCAATTCTGACCAATACACAACTCGATATCCTTTGTAATATCCGTTATAAAGGATTCAACACCGTCAAACTGCCAATCCTTTTCGAATGCGCAAAGGGAGAAGATGGTCTGCGTGATGCACTCGACAATCTCTGTAAAGAGGCGGAAAAGAGTGTCGATGAGGGGTATAACTATATTATTCTGTCAGACCGCGAGGTCGATGAGACCCATGCAGGCATCCCATCACTGTTGGCAGTCAGTGCTGTTCACCATTATCTCATCTCGGTAGGTAAACGTGTACAGACCGCACTGATCGTAGAAAGCGGTGAGATACGTGAGACCATGCATGCAGCCCTGCTGTTAGGTTATGGTGCATCCGCACTTAATCCTTACATGACATTCGCCATCCTCGACAACCTTGTCAACAAAGGCAAAATCCAGGAAGACTATGGTACTGCAGAGGCCAATTATATCAAGGCTATCAAAAAAGGACTTTTCAAGATTATGGCCAAAATGGGTATCTCTACGATCCGTTCTTATCGTGGAGCCAAGATATTCGAGAGTATCGGACTTTCAGAGAGTCTGCTCAAGACATATTTCGGTACAGAGGTTTCCACAATAGGCGGTATTGGTCTTAAAACCATCGCACGTGATGCCATTACACTGCACAACGAGGCTTTCTCAAAGAATGCCCAGACAGATTTTCTGCCTAACCTTGGACAGTTTCACTACCGCAAAGACGGTATCAAACACGCATGGAACCCTGAGACTATCGCTACATTACAGTTGGCTACACGTAATAACGATTATAAGAAATACAAAGAATTTTCTCGCCTTGTCGACGAGAAAGAAGATCCTATATTCATCCGCGATTTTTTCGACTTCAAACGCAATCCTATCTCTATCGATAAGGTAGAACCGGTAGAAAGCATTGTTAAGCACTTCGTTTCAGGAGCTATGAGTTTCGGCGCTTTGAGTTCCGAAGCCCATGAAGCTATTGCTCTGGCGATGAACAAGCTTGGTGCACGAAGCAACACAGGTGAAGGCGGTGAAGATAATGAACGTTTCCATGCCTCTGTCGACGGCATCAGTCTGTCCAGTAAGACGAAACAGATTGCATCGGGACGTTTCGGAGTAACAACCGAATATCTTGTCAATGCAGAAGAAATACAGATTAAGGTGGCTCAAGGGGCAAAACCTGGCGAAGGTGGTCAGTTACCTGGTTTCAAGGTCAACGAAATCATCGCTAAGACACGTCACTCTATTCCCGGTATATCTCTGATTTCCCCTCCACCTCATCATGATATCTATTCTATCGAGGATCTTGCCCAACTGATCTTCGATCTTAAGAATGTGAACCCGAAGGCGGCAGTGAGTGTTAAACTGGTAGCCGAAAGCGGTGTCGGTACAATTGCAGCTGGTGTAGCCAAAGCGAAAGCTGACTTGATTGTCATATCAGGAGCTGAAGGCGGTACAGGTGCATCACCTGCATCCAGTATGCGTTTCGCAGGTATCAGTCCTGAAATTGGACTGTCCGAGACACAGCAGACGCTGGTCAAGAACGGTCTCCGCGGACAGGTCCGTTTACAAACAGATGGTCAGTTGAAAGACGGCCGCGACGTCATCATCATGGCACTCCTTGGTGCTGAAGAATTCGGTTTCGGAACCTCTCTTCTCATCACGCTCGGTTGTGTAATGATGCGAAAGTGTAACCTCAATACTTGTCCACTAGGTGTAACCACCCAGAATCCCGAACTGCGCAAGCACTTTATCGGAAAATATCAGTATGTAGTCAATTACTTCACAATGATGGCTCAGGAAATCCGCGAGTATCTTGCAGAGATGGGTTATACCAAGTTTGACGATATCATCGGACATACCGAACTCATTGTTCCCAAGCATACATCAAAGGGTAGCAAACCATCCATGCTCGACTTCGGTCGTCTGCTCACCAAGGAGACAAGCAGTTGTACTCTGTATCATACGACCGATCAGAAACATGATCTGTCTGATGTCCTTGACCAACAGATTATACGCGCTGCACAGAAAGCTATCGACACACAGGAAGAGGTCAACCTCGACTACGCTATCAAAAATACAGACCGTGCTGTAGGAACCATGCTCAGTGGTGTCATCGCAGAGAAATATGGTGAAGAAGGCCTACCCAACTCGACAGTCAATATCAAATTCAAGGGTTCTGCCGGTCAAAGTTTCGGTGCATTCCTTGTCAAGGGTGTCGATTTCAAATTGGAAGGTGAGACCAACGACTACTTCGGAAAAGGACTCAGTGGCGGTCGTATCGCCATTCTACCTCCTTCACGCAGTAATTTCAATGCCGAAGATAATATCATTGCCGGCAACACTGGACTCTACGGAGCCACAAGTGGTGAACTCTATGTAAACGGCAAGGTGGGCGAACGTTTCGGTGTACGCAACTCCGGCGCCATCGCCGTACTTGAAGGTGCAGGCGACCACTGCTGCGAATATATGACAGGCGGCCGTGTTGTAGTGCTTGGTGAAACAGGACGCAACTTCGCAGCCGGTATGAGCGGCGGTGTAGCTTACGTATGGGACAAGAAGCACAACTTCGACTACTTCTGTAATATGGACATGGTTGAAATCAACCTGGTAGAAGACAGCACATACCGTAAAGAACTTCACGAGCTGATCCGTCAGCACTATCTCTATACAGGGTCCAAACTCGCCCGCACCATGCTCGACGACTGGAATCACTACGTAGAAGACTTCATCCAGATTGTTCCTATCGAGTACAAACGAGTACTTCAGGAAGAACAGGTTAAGAAGTTACAACAGAAGATAGCAGATATGCAACGTGATTATTAAAAAATTAAGACAATGGGAAATCCTAAAGCATTTTTAACAATACACCGCAAGGAAGCGGGATACAGACCAATCCACGACCGTGTACACGATTTCGGAGAGGTTGAACAGACACTGAATACAAACGACCGCATGACCCAAGCATCTCGTTGCATGGACTGTGGAGTACCTTTCTGCCATTGGGCTTGCCCACTAGGCAACAAACCGCCTGAGTGGAACGACGCTCTTTACAAAGGCGACTGGGAACTGGCTTATCGCCTGCTCAATTCCACCAACGACTTCCCCGAATTCACAGGACGTATCTGTCCTGCTCTCTGCGAGAAGGCCTGTGTACTGAATCTTACAGAACACGAACCTACGACCAACCGCGAGGACGAATGTGCCATCACGGAGCATGCATTCGAGGAGAACTATGTACGTGTAGATGTACCTGAACGCAATGGTAAGAAAGTAGCTGTCATCGGTGCTGGTCCTGCAGGACTCGCCACCGCCAACCAATTGAACCTAAAAGGATATACGGTCACCGTATATGATAAGAACGAGAACGCCGGCGGACTGCTCCGCTACGGTATTCCTAACTTCAAACTGAACAAGGACATCATTGACCGCCGTCTCAACATCCTAAAGCAAGAAGGCATTACCTTTAAGTTTGGTGAGAATATCGATAGCACCAAACTGCCTACCGGTTACGATGCTTATGTCATCGCAACGGGTACACCGGTAGCTCGCGACCTCAACATTCCTGGACGTGAGAACAAGGGAGTATATCTGGCTCTCGAATTGCTCTCTCAGCAAAACAGAGTGCTGGCAGGTAGCGAGTTTAAGAAAGACGAACTCGTCAATGCAAAAGGCAAAGACGTACTTGTCATCGGTGGTGGAGATACGGGGTCAGACTGTATTGGTACAGCACATCGTCAGGGTTGCAAGAGTGTTACCCAGATAGAGATTATGCCAAAACCTCCAGTTGGACCTGAAGACCCAAACAGTCCATGGCCGAACTGGCCTCGTACGTTGAAGACCACCTCTTCTCACGAGGAAGGTTGTACACGTCGTTGGAACATCAACTCAAACAAGTTTATTGGCAAAGACGGTAAATTGGTCGGTGTAGAGGTAGAAGAAATTTCATGGAAGCCGAATCCAGAAGGCGGTCGTCCACTGATGGTCAAAAGCGGTAAACCCGAAATCATCAAGTGCGACATGGTCCTGCTGGCTATGGGATTCCTCAAACCCGAGCAACCTAAGTTTGCAGATAATGTATTCGTAGCCGGCGATGCCGCCAACGGTGCATCCCTCGTGGTACGTGCCATGGCCAGTGGTCATAAAGTAGCAGCAGAAGTAGACAAATTCTTGAATAAATAATATCAAATTCCTGAAGATGTAAGGGCAGCCTCCTAGTGATAGTGAGACTGCCCTTCTTAATTTCCTAAACCTCAATTCTCCCGACAATACTCCATCGTGCGAGAACATGAAAGCACACGTCAGGATATAAGTTTAAAGAACAATCCCAAACGGTCATTTTCCAAACGGCGCGCATAGACGATACCGTGTAATAGATTTGCTATAAGTCGGGATTTATACAATCCGATATTTCCATCACCATTACCACTATCTTTACCAAAATCGAATAATGTTTCGAGATCGGTCGCTTTAATCTGATTATTAACGAAAGACACTGATATCATTAAACTCTCGCTACTCAGGACCGACTTCAGGATGATGCTATCTACCTTATCCGTATGACTCAACGCGAACTGGAGGAACGAAGAAACAGTCCATTGGATAAGGATACTATCACATACGAATGTTCTGACTGATGCATTCTTACAATCCGACACATGTTCTATTTTTTGAGGAGCTTTTACCGACTCTATCGCACTCTTACACAGTTGATCTATATTGCACGGTTTATTATTAATTTTATAAGTCCCACTCTCTATCTTCGAAATATTCAGTACATCATTGATAAAATCATTGAGATAAGATGTCTCATTATCAAGTTCACGCACATCCGACTTTCTCTCTTCCTCTGATACTAGGACACCCGTACTCATATTCAATTTCTGGTTCAGACTGATAATCGTATCAATAGGTCCGCGTATCTGACGGTTGATACTATCGAAAAACTTTGTTTTTGCCTGTTCTTCACGCTTTGCCCTTATCGCATCTACTTTCAATTTATTGACTGAGGCGCGTAAGTGTCTGACAATCATGATGATGAATAGAATAACGAAAACGGCTATAACAACAAGAGTTAATGTTTTCCATTTTATTTTTTCATCCAACAAATCTTTTTGACGTTTTAAGCCCTTTTCAACAATGTTCTGTTTTTGATATTCTGCTTTTTTGCGGGCCAACATCATACTTTGTAATCTCCATTTCCCTAGTTTATCCTTTGATATTAGTTCATCCTGTCTCAACAACCATAATGTTTGTTCCTGTTTAAGCTTCATCAGTTGATGAACATTACGTGCATCCTTAATCTTCAAGGATATGGCTTTCTGTTTCAGAGAATCTTGCTCACGCAGAGATTCCCTATAATCGAATTTACCTATATAGAAATTATTGATGTCATCATAATTTGACGTCATCCATTTTTTTTCAGATTCGGCTGCAAACTTCAAACGCTTACAGGCCTCTTCATATTCTCCATCACGAAGATACAACAATCCATTTTCATAACTAAAATCATCTATGTCGGACAATTTTTTCTCCTTGATTGCCTTCTCTTTATCATTCTCAATAAAGGTATAATAATAAAACAGACCTTGATGATAACGAAGTAATATGGAAGGGTACAATTTGGAAGTATTAATTTTCAATAATCTCTGGTACGTCTCCTGGGCCTCTTCACGCATATTTTTCTTACAATAGCATTCCATCAACTGAACAAGAGCTATGGCAGTGTTCAGTTCGAAGATGGAAGTGTTCAGACTTTTCCTGGCATATACAATCGTCTTGTCTATGTCGTCCATTTTGAAATAGCTCTGCGCCATCATGATATAGATACTGCTCTTATCACTAATGGGATATTGCAGGCTCTGCTGGAAATAAAAGACGGTGGCGGCATACTGATGCTGGACGAAGTAGAAATTTCCCGCCAGATAAGCATAGACGCCCATACCGTAGTCGGAATGTGCATGGCTGACCACTTTGTATAAATCGGCTAATTCACTCTTAGCCGACTTAAAGTCGCCTCGTTGCAGATAGGTAGTGACAATATTAGCCCATACATCATATACAAAATTGTAATAACGTGTCTCTCTACTGAGCCGCTGGCACTCTCTGAATTTCTGCATGATAAAGGGACTATTGTCTCCTTTGTTGTAAAAGTATATCTGCGCCGCCAATGCCATGCACAGGGCAGTCTTATTCTGTTTTTTACGGGCGATGGTGTACATTTTGTCACTATACTGCTTACCCTCCTTGAGCCCCAAATCAGTCTGAACGTATTCAAACATCTTGTAGAACTGGTTGTCTACATGATATTTGTTGGCAGCGGAGATGCGGGGAGATGGGAAGAGGAAGCAGAACAGCAATAGGACTGTCAATACGCGGGGATGGTCGAAAACAAACCGCGCGCCCCGTTTGTAGGCGGTGTCAAGATAGACTTTTCCGCGCAACAAACCTGCGATAATGCGACATATATGCAGTCCAAGGCCTGTGCCGCTCTTTTTGGTATCCGACATATTGAAACGTTCGAATATGTTCTCGGCATCTTCTTCTTTGACACCTTCACCGGTATCCGTGACAGAAAATCTCACCTGTTCGGGCATCACTTCGTAAGACAGGACGATGCTGCCGCTATCCGTGTGTTTACATGCGTTGGTGAGATAGTTGATCAGAATTTGCTGGAGGCGCTGGGCATCTGTATGCAAGACAAAATGATGATCGGCTGTCGGGACAAAAGTCAGTTGTACCCCATCGTGTTGTCTGCCTCTGATACTCTCCACGACTGCAGCACATACGTCGTCTATGTCTACATCTGTGATATTAAGCCGATAAGTGCCCGACTTATAATTGGACAACTCGATAACATCGTTGACCAGCGTTATCAGCAGATCGCTATTAATAGTAATCATATTGACAAATTCCTTTTTCTCCTCTGCGGAAAGTTCGCCAGCCATTTCGCCATTAAGCAAATCATTAAATCCGGATATGGCATTGAGCGGTGTCCTGATTTCATGATTCATATTCTGAAAAAACATACTTTTAATATAATTAGCCCTTTCAGCTTTTTCTTTTTCTGCCTTCAACCGCTTACGCTTCATATAATTCTCAATCGCATAAAAGTCAAAAAGAATGATGATGGAAAGAACCGATATCAAGAAAAACCACAATCGCCAGATATTCTTACTTTCCGTAAGAGAAACAGACTTAACGCGCTGAGAGTTCTGCAATTGTTTGTATTTCAACATACGATTCTGTTGATTGATGGATTCGGCCTGTGCTTTCAACTTGTCCATTAGAATACTGTGTTCTCTCTTGTTAGTGATAAGTCGACCTAGATTGCGATGTTCTATCATTCTCAGGACATCCTGACTGCGTTTCAAAGAATTTAACTTGAGTTGCTCGTTACGCTGATGAAGTTCACTGTTTTCATGCGCAATATTGTAAAAGTCCAACTGTGGTACGAACTCGTCTATAAGATACTGTTCATCATCATTATTCATCTTTTTGGCGCCTTCCACAAACAATCTATAATTCTCAGCGGCATTTTTATAGTCCTTTTGGGATTCAGCAGTTTGAGCCTGAAATGCATTATCAAAATAGCTATAAATATCGAAATCTTTATTTTTATATAGGTTTGCTGTCTTGATGTCTTTTTTATAATACTTATGATAGTAATACAGAGCCTCATCATACAAGAATTGATCGTTCGTCAAAACCGGATAGTTCTTCTGCATGTATATCAACTTGTTATAATCTTTCTCAACTTGTGTACTGTCTAACGGGAATTTACAACAATCGCGCGAAAGATACAAAGCATAAATTCTGGTGGAAAAACTATTAATTGTCATCTGATTATCTATCATATCCAGATATTGCTTACATTCCGACCAATTTCTCAAATACAAACAACACCGGGCCATATTCAGATACAAGCTCGAATATTCGGATATCTTATGTGAAACCGCATAATCATAAGCGATACGATAATAAGATAATGCGATTCTGAAATGGGAAGCCTGAAAGTACAAATGGGCATGTAAAACATAACTCGAATATATTCCATTTCTATTTTTTAACGACATAGCTTTCTTCCGGAGCTTCGTTATTTCAGTCACTGCTTTCGTTTTGTTATTATCATTGATATATCTCACGATGATATTACTCCACATTCCAAAATAATATTGTAGATATGGGGTTTTCAATATAAATGGAGATACTTTATCAAATTCTATGATTTCATTTTTCAGATCACCAACAGCATGATAATGGCGCTGTTTGGAATAAAGGGCAAGACATTGTGCTTTCAGGTCTTTCTGTTTTTTTGCCTGCAAGAACATTGTATCGGCTATTTTCAAAACTTTCTCGGATTGTATATTAGCGTCCACTCTTCTATAATAATCATACAAGTTATCCTGTATCTTATAAGGGTTATTCTGTGCGTGGATTTCAGACAGACAGAACACGCACACCAAAACAACTAATATAACTCTCATAATTTTCATGGACGCAAAGATAAACAATTTATTTTATAGATAGTTATATTATGTTTTAAAAATTGGTAAAAAACAACCCCTCTAATATTTTATTTTATCTTCCTTCTCAGCCCACCTCTCAAAGGTTTTGATAGCCTCATCTCTGAGCAACTGTTCCGAATGTTTCTTTCGTTCATAGGGTGTAAGGGCTATCTCGTCATAGATGAAGGAGTCATCAAAATCGATGTTCTTGGCATCTTCTTTGGTATTGGCATAAAATATCTTATCAAGATGTGCCCAATAAATAGCGCTCAGACACATCGGACAAGGTTCACAGGATGTATATATCGAATAACCTTCCAGGATGAAGGTGCCCAACTGGGCACCGGCCGCCCTTATCGCACAGATTTCCGCATGAGCCGTGGGGTCATTGTTGGCTGTAACACGATTAACACCTGTTGCTATAATGTTCCCGTATTTGTCGGCGATGACGGCACCGAAAGGTCCGCCACAGTTTTCTACATTCTCATTGGCAAGACGTATCGCCTCGCGCATCAATTCTTTTGTTGTCATATCCGTCACTATTATAAAGCAAAGATAGTATTTTTATCCTGCAAACCACTTAAAACGCTAAAATATTTATGAGAAATAAATATTATTTCAAATTAATAATTATCTTTGCACCGTTTTATTCAGAAAATAAATTAAAGGTTATGGCGACAAAGCTCAATAACTGTTCCCAAGCCAGTAAATTCAGTGCTCTCGGAATATTAGTGACATTAGGAATCGTATTCGGTGATATTGGTACATCACCTCTTTATGTAATGAAAACGATTATACATGCCAGTGAAGTGTATGATACCAATTACATTATAGGTGCTGTATCATGTATAATATGGACACTTACTCTGCAGACTACCATAAAATATGTATTGATAGCCCTGCGTGCAGACAACAAAGGAGAAGGTGGTATATTGGCATTGTATGCCCTCGTTCGCAAGCATAAACGCAAATGGTTGTACATTGCAGCTATTATCGGAGCGAGTACTCTGGTTGCAGATGGTATCATAACGCCTTCCATCACAGTGGTATCTGCCATTGAAGGACTAAAAGCTGTAGACGAAGCTACGCCCGTGGTGCCGATTGCGATTACGATCATATCGGCTTTATTTTTCATTCAGCAGTTTGGCACCAATGCTATCGGAAAATCGTTTGGACCTATTATGTTTCTATGGTTCCTCATGCTGGGTATCATGGGCAGTATGCATATTGCACAGTTTACACCTATACTCAAAGCTTTCAATCCATATTATGCGGTACGACTACTGGCCGAGAATCCTAACTGGTTCCTTATTTTAGGAGCCGTGTTCCTCTGTACTACAGGTGCCGAGGCGCTGTATTCAGATCTGGGGCATTGCGGTAAGAAGAATATCACCATCAGTTGGATTTATGTCAAAGCCATGCTTATACTCAACTATCTCGGTCAGGGTGCGTGGATCATATCTCATCTGGGACATATCGGGGACGACGTAAACCCGTTCTATGCCATTATGCCAAGGGGATTCCTGATCTTCGGCATCATTATAGCCACCATGGCTGCCGTCATAGCCAGTCAGGCTCTGATCAGTGGTTCTTTCACCATATTCAGCGAGGCAGTGAACCTGGGATTCTGGCCTAGGCTCAGGATTAAATATCCTACAAATGTCAAGGGACAACTCTTTATTCCATCTGTCAACACATTCTTGTTTATATTTTGTATCATCACGATATTGATATTCGAAACATCAAGTCGTATGGAGGCTGCCTACGGATTATCCATCACCATCACGATGCTGATGACAACCATCCTACTTGCTTTCTATCTGCGTATGTGCAATCTGAGCCGGTTTGTCGTGATACCGTTCTTTGCCGTTTTTGCAACAATAGAGGGATTCTTCCTGACTGCCAATATGTTCAAATTCATACATGGTGGTTGGTTTACCATCCTACTTGCCGGCGGTTTCTGTACGGTGATGTATGTCTGGTACAATGCGCTGGATATTCGGCGCAAATACCTCGTATTCGATAAGATTGCGAAGTATTTCGACACCATATCGGATATCAAAGAAGACACCACAATTCCCAAATATGCAACCAACCTTGTCTATGTAAGTAGAGCTGAAACAGCCGAATATATTGAAGGAAAAGTGATTTATTCGATTATCCACAAACAACCGAAACGTGCCGACCATTACTGGTTGTTCCATTTCGAATACCTTGATGAACCAAATACACTGGATTATACTTTTACGCCTCTCATCAAAGATACGTTGTATAGAATCAATGTGCGCATCGGATTCCGTGTACAACCATATATGACGCTCTATCTTCGTCAGATTATTGAAGATCTCGTCAAGGATGGAAAGGTGGACCTGACCAGCGGCTACCCGTCACTACGTAAGAAAAACATAGCAGGCGACTTCCGTTTCATTGTCATCAACCGTATCTATTATCCGGCCAGTTCAGACCGAAGCGGGGATAATGTGATTATGAATCTATACAGCATCTTCAAACATTTGGGTATCAGTGAAGAGAAGGCATTGGGACTGGACACCAGCAATACAGTAGTGGAGAAGGTGCCTCTGATTATCAAGAGCAACAACAATGCACGAAGAGTGGAAAAGCATGTAGAAGAGGATACGGTCAGATAACATTCTGTCTTCTCCATTCTGTAGGAGTCATGCCAATAAACTTCTTAAACTGGCGATTAAAGTGCGAATCATTGGCAAATCCAACTTCTTCGGCGGCTTTCGCAGCTATCACGGAAGGGTCTCCCAACATCAATCTCATAGCTTCTTCTATTTTGAGATGACAGATCCATTCTCTGAATGTACACTTGTATTCCGTATTGATGAATGAAGAGAGATATTGTCTGTTAGATCCCAGTTCTTCTACCATCTGACTGATTGTTATTCCCTGTTTCAGATAATTTTTCTCACGGACCCAACTTTCCACTTTATTCCGGATGATTTCTTCACTCTCCTTGGGATAGGCCATTTCGTTGTGAATCTCATCACTTGTCTTTTCACTTACTTCAAGGGCTACCTCGACCTTATCGACATGCACCATATAATTGGCAAAGGATATATAAATGTATATGAAAACAAAAATGCCTGTAGTCATATAGATTGATATCAGTGCCTTCGACGCAAATGCCAGGACAGCACATGCCAGACCATAAGTGATAATGGCAAATGTACTCCGATACAACCATTTTACGAACAATCCTATATTGTCTGAATAATAATTTTCCACCTCTTTTTTTGCCTTTTGATATGTCTTGAAAAACAGGTATGAGATATGACTGGCTTCTATAGCGAATATCACAGCCACAGTCACTTGCATATAGGTCTGTAACTTGATGTTATTTACCATCACAGCACACCATACGGTGATGATACAGACAGCACACCGCAAGAACTGACCATAGAGTCTCTTCCTGTTGATATAATGACGGTCTATCAGTGAAATAAAGCTCATGCCATATAAGATTGCCGCCAGGTAAAAACAGGTTAAGACCAATGCCGTGGCTATACATGGCGCCCAACTCCTGAAGTCGAACAACCATTGCAGGAATATCTCTATGGCAAAAGCAAACATCGCTAGACCTAACAGTCGGCTTGAACGATTATACAATGCCAGATTATTTCCTTCAATCTTTAGAAAAAGTAGACGGGTACCGAAAAAACTTAATAGTACCCATGCTGCAAAAAGAGAATCTCTGTATAACGAATCCATATATAATGGTATTTTGAGGACAAAATTAAATCAAAAAATTGATTAAACTAAATTGTTGGATGAATCAGTTGTTATTTTTTCTTAAATTGTAAACAAAGCGAACAAAAATAGTAGTCTAAACGTCAATTTTACGTTTAGACAACTCGTATATGAATATTTTTTTGTTATTTTACACAAATTTTGTATGAAAGCAATCTTTGAATTAAAAAGAATGATGAAAACGATGAAATATTTAATATATATATTTAGAGTGTGTATACTATTTCTTATATGTAATAGTATACAAGTTACCGCCGCAACGACAGACAACAAGTATGATATTTCTATATATCGCCAGTGCGATTCCATACGCCGACTACTGCCTAAACTTAAAGGTGAAGCGAAATTGCAGGCACTAGAAAAAATTGCCGACATAGCTTTTTCCCAAAATAAGATGGAATACGAATTGAATGCCATTGATGACTTTATGGCGGAAGCCGACAAACAGAAGAAGATGGATTCACAGCTATATGCCCGACAGATGAAATTGATATGCTTCTACAACTATGACAAAGAAGTGCAACTGACGAAACAGTTGGAAGAAAATAAATCTTTCTACGCAGCCAATAACGAATGGCCTCATTACTATGGAGATTGGGTTACGAAAGCAGATCTGTATATTTCCCAAAACAAATGCTACACGGCGATGCGTGAAACAAGGGCCATCTACGAAGATGCCTGCCGCCATAACAACAGACTGGGTAAAGCCCTCGCTCTATGTGGAATAGCCAGAGCTTACATCGGTATTCATAATTACAAAATGGCCCGTCAGACTTACGCAAAGGCGATTCCTCAACTTCCTTTCAACAATAGTACACTCTATCACTCATACAAATTCTACACCAGTCTTCTCTACGATAACAAGGAATATAAAAAGGAACTGGCGGTAGCAACCCAATGGGAACGACAACTGGAAAAATTAAAAGTGGAATATAAAAAGAACGGTAACTCAACTGCCGGGTTACCAAACGATTTTGCCTACTGCAATATGGCCAAAGCCGAGGCGGAAATAGGATTAGGGAATCTCAAAGAAGCCGATAAACTGCTCAAAGAATGCTCGAGCGTGATGAACAAGGACAAAAGTATCGTAGGGTCAAGGCTGAACGATACTTATACCTATTTCTATCGTAAAAGCAAGGATTACAAAAAAGCGCTGGAATACAACGAAAAAGGCATAACAGACTGCAAGGAAGCCGGCGACTCCCTAGGACTAATCGAGAGTTATCAGGAGAAGGCTGAAATTATGATGCTAATGCATAACTATAAGGATGCCGCAACCCTGTACAATAGCATCTTTGATGCGAAAGACTCTCTTGATGAAAGTTCGGCCTCCACTCAACTGAATGAGTTGAGCACTCTCTACGGTGTGGACCAGATGAAATTGGAGCGACGCAATATTAAAAATATTCTAATTGCCTCCATTGTAGTCATGTGTGTCATGATCATACTCATCGTTCTGGTGGTATACCACAACCGTCAATTACATGAAAAGAACGCAGCCCTTTTCGACCGTATATCAGAAGCTGAGACTGCCCGCGAAAAAATAGAGGAACAGCAAGAGGAAATCGAGGAGCGAAAGGAAAAGAAACTCAATGCCGACGAATTGCTTTATCATAGGATGTGTGAAATAATCAAGGAGAAGAAACTGTTCACCGATGACAAGATGAGCCGGGAAACGATCGCCGCCGAATTGGGATCGAACCACACGTATGTGGAAAGGGCCATAAGAAAATGCGGTGACGGTCATACGTTGACCGAAATTCTAAACAATTACCGTGTGCGCTATGCCGCACAACTTCTTATCCAAAACACGGCTCTGTCTATGGGAGCACTGGGAGAAGAAGTCGGATTCAGTTCTTATACAACGTTCTTCCGCCTGTTCAGACAGACATATGGCATGTCGCCCTCCGAATTTAAGGATATAGCGAAGAACAAGAGCGTTTCAAACAACACTTAGTCTACGGATATTACTCAAGGTCTCGGACCTGCACAATCTCACAAAATTAATAACTGATGGCCGCGAAAGGTCATCGAGAAGATGTTTCATGGCCATTGCTTCCATTGGTTTGGTAAACTCACGGAGACATGCTATGTTGGTACCTTCCTGTATCGCTTCCAGTATACTCTTACGATCGGCAAGCATACGTATTTCTAAAAGTCGTCCGCTGTGGTCGGCTGTAATCATCAGCCATAATACTTCATTCATTTTCATACAATATTTAATTAGGCAACACTTGATTTTTCAATGAGCAAAGTTAAGGCAACTATCAATAAAGAGGATTGCATGTACGCAACTTTTGATTGCAATGACGCAAAAGTTTGTATTATTTGATGTTTTTGATTGTCTAAACGTAAAATTGTCGTTTGGATAACTATTTTTCCCATTTTTTGCGCCATTGCAATCAAAAGTTGCGTGTGTGCAATATCCTTCAGAACAAATATCCTTAACTTTGCAGCAGAAATAAAAATAAAACAAACGTTTTTCAACCAAAACCAAAAACCTTACGGGAGTAGATGTGTTCAGGAGAAAGAAAACTTAATGAGATGTGTATCGGGGAAACACGAATACCGCCGCGTACTTATTATCAAGTCGCGGCGGTATTGTTCTTTTATAAAAATCAGATATTCTCTATCTTTACATTTCCAGTACGTTTGAGAACGCCCCATGTCTGTAGTTCACCTTTAATGGCTTTCATATAACTCTTAAAGAGAACATAGTACATGATCCAGCGGTAGAAGAATCGTTGAGGGATAATCCATAACAGCACCCATAGTCGCTCTTTCTCAAAGATATAGGCCATAATGGATACACTGGCATCAACGATCAGGAAGGCAATATAATAAAGCAATATTCTGCCTGCATTACCTGAAAACATTCCCAATATCATCAATATGTCGGCTATAGGCGAGAAAGTAGGGATGATAAACTGGAACACGAGCATATTAGGCAATGCCCACAACCCGAGTCCTTTGTATTTTTTATCGAAAATGGCACGGCGGTGTTTCCAGAATGTCTGCATCACGCCGAAACTCCAACGGGTTCGTTGTCTGACAAACTGTCCTATCTTCTCGGGTGCTTCGGTTAGGGCGACGGCCTTGTTCTCGTTCTCCACACGATAGCCTGCTTTCAGCACACGGATCGTAAGATCGCAATCCTCTGCCAAGGTATCGGTCGTAAGTCCACCGGCATCTTCGATAGCCGACTTGCGGAAAGCGCCGATTGCGCCTGGTACAACAGTAATAGCATTAATATTGGAATATGCCATACGATCAAAGTTCTGACTGGTCGTATATTCTATGGCCTGCCAGCGTGTGAGCATGTTACGTTGATTTCCGACCTTCACATTACCTGCCACAGCTCCCACTTTACAGTCTTTATCTGCAAAGAAGTGGCGCATCATAATGGATACGGCATCGGGCAACAGTTTGGTATCGGCATCTATACATACCACATATTCAGCATCTGTATGTGCAATGCCATAATTCAGAGCGGAGGCCTTGCCACCGTTGGGTTTGGTAAGAATCTTCATTTTAGGATTACCGTCAAAAGCCTCTTTCACACATTTGTAAGTGTTATCTTTACTTCCATCGTCTACAAATATGATGTCGAGGGACGGATAATCTTGTTTGAGGAGATTTTCCAGAGACGACACCGCATTAACCTCTTCATTATAGGCAGGAACGATAATGGAGACTTTGGGATATTGGGAACCGGAAAAATCTGAAGGCTGTAGTTTCTGTCTGCGTTCCTTATGTTTCTCTCTGACTGTGAGCGTATACATAAAGACCAGACGGGCCATACCCAATATCAGGAATATGATAAAGAGTGCTGTGATGAAATCACTCGTCTCATAAATAATTGTGGCCAAAGTCAGGTTAGCCTGCATGGCATAATACTCCTCGCCTTTTGGCACAGCCGGCATCAGTTGATTACGGGTTTTACCCAAATACTTGTCGAGTGTGATAAACCGGTATCCCTGTTTCTGCAGATAATCAATGATATGCGGCAACGCCTTGATGGTTTCTTCACGGGTTTCGCCACCGGCATCGTGAAGCAGGATAATATGTCCGTCGCCCTGTTTAACCTCTTTGATTACTCGATTGAATATCTGATCGGCCGTGACACCTGGCTGCCAGTCGTTAGGGTCTATCGCCTCACCCACATCGACATAATGCCGGTCGCTTGCCAATACGATAGGTATGATTTCCTCATTACCAGCCGGATCGCTGTCAGCATTATATGGTGCACGGAAGAGTATCGTTGAGTTGCCTGTAATACTTTCCAACAGAAGACGCGTCAGTTTGAGTTCCATAAATGTACGCTCAGATGAATTCTCAGCTACATTATGGTGGGTAAATGTATGGTTACCTATCAGATTCCCTGCATCGAAAACATCTTTCACGATCGGCAGGTTCTTTTCCATCTGCAGACCGACCATGAAGAATGCGGCATGAACCTTATAATGTTTCAGTACACTGAGCACCTTGGGTGTCCAACGACTGTCGGGACCGTCATCGAAAGTGAGTAACAGTTCTTTAGGGGCAGCCTTGCCATACTTTCTCAACTGATATGATGTCGGTATTGCCTTGTAGTATTCGTCGGCTATCAGGATATTATCATTATCCATCTCCAACTTGACACTGCCGGCATGAGGGGTGGAAAGTACATCAAGCACTTCACCGTCACCCAGATAATTGACATCATGGATACCCGGCAGGTCCTCTAGTCCGCCGATACGGAAAAGGGCAGCCTTGCTGTGCATCATATCCTTATTATAAAACTGCCATATACGGTCGTCTTCACTGCCTAATCGCCACAAACCGTAACCGGCAAGTCCATATTCGGCACCGAAACGCATCACATTGAATGTTGTCGCGGCATCAGTAAAATAGACCTGATGAACAACCTGGTCGTCATCCTCGTACGCATAACTCAGATTATAAGTATCTTCATCAAAAGAGATGTCGGCCTGTGTATCCGATGCGACAGATAAAGCCTCATTGTAAGACAAGGATTCATTGTCATTCCCTTTGGCTGTCCAGTCGTAACCATAAGCTGCCATACCGAGGACCAACTTTTCACTGGGAACCTTAGCGGCTATGTTATCCACAACAGCCTCTATCCATTTCTGCGAACTGATGTCACCGGCTGCTGTTGTAGTCGAATGTTCATCATAAGCCATAATAAATAGATAGTCATCGTATTTGGCAAGTTCTTTTACATTATAATCTGCATTAAACGGTTCTATATCCTGCGTCACATACAACCCATGGGCATGGAAAGCATCAGAGAGGTCTTTGACAAACTGAATAACATATTCATCAGTGGTCTCCTGCAAGTCCTCCAAGTCAAGATTGATGCCAACAAACTTATGTACCTGACATTGCGCCAGCAACTCGTAAATAAACGCACGACTCATCACCGGACTATGCATAATCCTACCGATCGACTCACCATGAAACACATCTTTGTAGTTATTGGTAAGCATCGGCATAACAGGGATATTGTTACGCTTCATCAGATTATAACCCTTATGGTCTATCTTCACTTCGAGTTGATCCGTCTTAGGATTGATAAAGAACCACTCCGGTACAATCAGATTCAGTTTTTTAATGTTTCGTTTGAGCGAAAGAAATGATTGTGGATCCCATGAAACATAATAAGCGGAACGGATTCCAGCCGTTTTACTACTCCAGTCAGCTATATATTTCTGCGTCACTGAATCGCCCCTACCCTCGAAGCGACGTAACTTAGCCGCCTCACGGGCATAATTGCTATGTACCTTTTTCTCCAGGAAGAAATCACGGAATCCTTTATATTCCCGTGCAATCTTGTTATCCTTAAGATATGGTTTCTGGGCAGTCACCACGCTTCGGTAGTCCTGCTTGAACGGCATACTCGGTATTCTGTCGATGATTAACATAACGACAAATACGGAAACGAGCAATATCGCTATAAAGGCGATAAGACGAATGCCCCACTTAAATCTGTTCCAACGTGATGTGGAATCAGTCTGAAAAACCTGCTTATCCATAATCTGATTATTTGCTACCTAAAATACCGGGCGCAAAATTACATCAAAGTTTATTATTTTGTTCTATATTTAACACATTATGCAAGATAATTAAGTTATGTTCAGATTGATTTGTTTAATAGATATTTACTAGCTGCAAAGTTTGATAAATACGTTTAATTGTTGTATATCAGATTGACAGTGTCGGGATTTTTTATGTAATTTTGCCCGCTGAATGAAGCAAAGTGGTATTATTTTATTCTGGGTGTTGATATTTTTCCCTATTACCTTAGATGGACAGGAAATCATCAAGAACAGGAGGACATTTAATGTTGGAAAACCAAATGTTGAACGCCCCCGGCGAAAAGTTATTATCCCGAAGAAACGAGGTAGAGAGAAAGCCGTCATGACTCAGGAGGACAGTCTTGAGATGGAATATCAGCGTTGGCTTAAGAGGGAACCTCTAAGCGTACAGACTCCTGTCGGTGAATATCATGAATATGTAATGCCAAAATTACCAGTCTTCAATCCCGAAAAGATGATAGCTCCACAGGTCACGTATAAGTATGACAAAGGCCGACTGATGAGAGACCAATTACCTTCGCCTTCCTCCGGATGTGTATTTACTTTCGACTTCGGACAGATTATCAGCAAGGATGCACGAAATCATGCCAGAGATCTGAAACATTTGGAAAAGGCGAAAAAATTGATGGAGCATTATTAACCCATACACCAATCAGTTAATCATGCCCCATCATCAAAAAAAGTGTTTCATACTGCTAAGGTATGAATAAAGGAACTAGAAGATGAAAGTCTTTTCCAACCAATACAGACCAATCCCGGCTAAGTAGCCCAATAACGCAATCCAACTGATATGTTTGAGATACCAACCGAATGTTATTTTCTCCAAGCCCATTACGACTACTCCGGCCGCACTACCGATGATAAGCATAGAACCACCGACACCGGCACAATAAGCCAACAGTTGCCAGAATATACCATCAGGAGCCATATCACCTGCCGCAGCCAATGGATACATACCCATTGAACCTGCAACAAGAGGAACATTATCTATGATACTAGATATAACACCGATAACACCTGTTACGAGATAATGATTACCGCCGGAAACATCATTGAGCCATGCACCCGTTGCCTTCAATACGCCCACTTCCTCAAGACAAGCCACTGCCATCAGTATACCGAGGAAGAACAAAATGGTCGACATATCTATCCTTGACAGCAATTCCGTTACGCGCTTGGCCATGGTATCTTTCTCTCCTTTAAGATTCTTATGGAATATTTCAGTAATAGTCCAAAGAACTCCGAGAACGAGCAGTATACCCATAAACGGAGGAAGATCGGTCAAAGCACGGAACACCGGTACAAAAATTAGTCCACCGACACCGAGGATAAATATCAGGCGCCGCTGATTTTTAGTAAATACGCTATTGTTCTTTTCTGCAATATTATTTTCTTGAGGAAGTTTGTCCTTCAAGGAGAATTGCAGTATAAATACCGGGATGATTAATGAAATCAGAGACGGACCGAGTACTTCCTTTATTACCCCTTGGGTCGTTATCATTCCACCTATCCATAGCATGATGGTTGTTACATCACCGATTGGAGAGAAAGCTCCGCCGCAGTTGGCAGCAATAATCACAAGTGATGCATAAATAATACGTTCTTTCGGCTGTTTCACCAATTTTCGGAGTACCATGATCATGACGATACTCGTGGTAAGGTTATCGAGTACAGCTGAAAGGAAGAATGTCATGAAAGCGATACGCCACAAAAGTTTACGTTTACTTCTTGTCTTGATGGAATCACGTACGAAATTGAAACCACCGTTTGCATCGACGATCTCTACAATCGTCATAGCTCCCATTAGGAAGAACAGCGTCTCTGCCGTATCACCGAGGTGTTCTTTGATGATATCACTTACTTTGTCCAATACACCTGCCGCTCCACCTGCATAATCAGGATACGCAGCAGCTACATAAGGTAACGGGTTCCACATATAAAGGGACCAACAGAAGACACACATCAGCAAGGCTATTGCCGATTTATTTACTTTAATACCGCTTTCCAGTGCTATACATAAATAGCCAAAAACAAATACGGCAATTATCAAGAATGTTAACGTGTACATAGTAGTTATATAATAAGTTGCGCTGCAAAGGTAACAAAAAACCATTACAGCGCAAAATTATTAGTGAAATAAATGAGTGTTATTCTTTATAAGCGTCTTCGTGTACTCCGGTGACGGCTCTTCCACTAGGTTCGTTCATATTTTTAAATGAAGCATCCCATGCCAAAGCCTCCGCCGTACTACAAGCGACACTTGGCACGCTCGGTACTGAACGGGCGGCACTGTCGCTGGGGAAATGTTCTGCGAAAATAGAACGGTAGTAATATTCCTCTTTGTTGCGCGGAGGATTGATCGGGAAGCGTTCTGCGGCATGTTCCATCTGTTCGTCGCTTACCTGGTCAGATGTTATCTTTTTCAGGGTGTCTATCCAGTTGTAACCTACACCGTCGGAGAATTGTTCTTTCTGTCTCCATGCAATCTCTTCGGGCAACATATCCGCAAATGCCTCACGCACGATTTTCTTTTCTATCGTGTTGCCGGGACACATCTTGGCTTCAGGGTTGGTGCGCATCGCAACATCCAGAAACTCTTTGTCAAGGAATGGCACACGACCTTCCACGCCCCATGCGGCAAGACTCTTGTTAGCACGCAGGCAGTCGTACATATACAGTTTAGATAGTTTACGAACGGTCTCTTCATGGAAGGCTTTCGCATCCGGTGCTTTATGGAAATACAGATATCCGCCGAATATCTCATCGGCACCTTCACCGCTCAATACCATTTTTATACCCATACTCTTAATAACACGGGCAAGGAGATACATTGGTGTCGACGCTCTTACAGTCGTCACGTCATAAGTTTCTATGAAATAGATGACATCACGTATCGCGTCGATGCCTTCCTGTATGGTATAGTTGATCTCATGATGCACGGTTCCGATATGGTCGGCCACCATACGGGCCTTGGCGAGGTCGGGAGCACCTTTCAGTCCTACGGCGAATGAATGCAGACGTGGCCACCATGCTTTGGTCACTCCGTCTTCTTCAACTCTGTTTTCCGAGAATTTTTCTGCCACGGCACTGATGACTGAAGAATCAAGCCCGCCACTGAGCAGTACGCCGTAAGGGACATCGCTCATCAACTGTCGTCTGACGGCATCAGATAGAGAGTCGTGTATATCCTTGACACTGGCTTTGTTATCCTTTATATTGTCATAGTCAAACCAGTCGCGTGTATAGTACCGCTTCATTTTTCCTTCTTTACTCCAATAGTAATGTCCCGGCAGAAATGGTTCGTATCTATCACACTGTCCTTCCAGCGCTTTCAGTTCACTGGCCACATACACTTTCCCGTCTTTGTCGTATCCTATATAAAGAGGTATAACCCCTATCGGGTCTCTGGCTATTAGGAATTCATCTTTTTCATTGTCATAGAGGGCAAAAGCGAATATACCGCTGAGGTCTTCAAGAAACTTGATACCTTTCTCACGATACAAGGCTAGTATCACTTCGCAGTCGCTACCTGTCTGAAACTGATATTTTCCCGCAAAACGTTTGCGGATATCCTTATGATTATATATTTCTCCGTTTACCGCCAAGACCTGTTTCATATCAGGACTGTACAATGGCTGTTTCCCCGATTCCGGGTCCACGATAGACAGACGTTCGTGAGCCATAATAGCAGAACCGCCACAATAAATACCACTCCAGTCGGGTCCGCGGTGACGGATTTTCTGACTCATACGCAATGCTTTCTGACGCAATTCAGGTGTCTGCTCCTGAATATTAAAAATACAAGCTATTCCACACATACTCTTTATTTTGTTTATGTTTGCTATTCTTTTATTTACATTTTGATAGTAAAATCGATGCAAAGTTAGCAAAAAGATTATTTTAAGCAGTATTTTATTAGCAAAAAGATATTTAATAATTACAAGGATAACAAATTGGTCTATCTTTACATACAATACTATCAATTTGAAAGCATTTTGAATATTTTTCATTTCAAATTGTCACTTTGTATGCATTTTATAGTTTTTATCCGTTTCTTCTACTCCCTATATATTGTATTAATTAGTCACTTTTTCATTATAATAGCATCCAATTTCATTTTTTTTCATTATATTTGTAACTGAAATACTAACTTATACCTTTATTATGAAAAGAAAATTGATTACTTTGACTCTTGCTGCATTATCGCTAATGGCAAGTGCCCAGAAACCTGCTATACCCAGGGATGAGCAGATTGAAAAGAAAGTTGAAACATTACTCAGCAAGATGACTCTTGACGAGAAAGTGGGACAGATGCTTGAACTCAACCTTGATGTGATAGGTAAAATGCAGGCTATTAATCCTAAAATCGAACGTTCCAAGATCAAACAGAAATTTTTGGAATATGGCCGATCGGAAAAAGAGGTAAACGAGCTGTTGAAGTTGACCGATGCACAAATCATCAACAAGATCAAGGACATGAACCTCGACCTGTATACTAACGATACCAAACTGGTATGGCAACTGGACAAGAACATGTTGGACACGATTGTATCCAAATATAAAATCGGTTCTGTACTTAATGCGCCTGGTACCCGTGCGGCAACAGTAAAACAATGGCAGGAGTGGATTTCGCTGATTCAGAAACTGTCTATGAAATATATAGGAATACCGACCATATACGGACTGGACCAGAACCATGGCGTGACATACACGCAAAGTGGAACTTTATTCCCCCAACCTATTAATATAGGTGCTTCGTTCAACACTTCTCTTGTGAAGACGATGGCTGAAATATGTGCTTACGAGAGCAGAGCCAGCAACTGTCCTTGGGTGTACAACCCCGTGCTCGACCTTGGCAGAGACCCGCGCTGGCCGCGTATCTGGGAAAGTTTCGGCGAAGATGCCATCGTCAACTCCCGTATGGCTGAAGCCGAAATACTTGGTTATCAGGGTGCCGACCCCAATCATCTCGGCAAATACAATGTAGCGACAAGTGTAAAGCATTATATGGCTTATGGTGCACCTTTCACAGGCAAAGACCGTACACCTGCATACCTGTCTCCGTCTATGTTGCGCGAGAAATATTTCGCTCCGTTCAAGGCTGCCATCCAGGCTGGTGCACTAACTATCATGGTCAACTCTGCATCTATCAACGGTGTACCTGTTCATGCTAGTTATGAATACCTGACCAAGTGGCTCAAAGACGACCTCAACTGGGACGGAATGATTATAACCGACTGGGCTGATATCAACAACCTGTATACCCGTGAGAAGGTAGCCAAAGATAAGAAAGACGCTATCCGTATCGCTATCAATGCCGGTGTCGATATGAGTATGGACCCATATAGTGTAGATTTCTGTATTCTACTGAAACAATTGGTCAACGAGGGTTCCGTCAAGATGTCACGTATAGACGATGCTGTCCGCCGTATTCTTCGACTGAAATATCGCCTTGGTCTTTTCGACCAACCCAACACCCCAGCTAAGGATTATCCGAAGTTCGGTTGCGCCGAATTCGCTGAGAAGTCATTACGCGCCGCTGAGGAATCGGAAATTCTGTTGAAGAACAAAGATAACATCCTGCCGCTTGCCAAAGGCAAGAAAATACTGCTCACCGGTCCTAACGCCAACCAAATGCGCTGTCTTGACGGTGGATGGAGCTATACATGGCAAGGATCAAAGGCGGAAGACCTGACGACCAAGTATAACACGATATATGAAGCACTTTGCAACAAATACGGAAAAGAGAACGTGATTCTTGAACAGGGTGTCACCTACAATGAAAGCGGTACTTATGAAAAGGAGAACCAGCCACAGATCAGTAAGGCTGTGGATGCTGCCGGCAATGCGGATGTCATCATCGCCTGCGTCGGTGAGAACTCTTATACCGAGACACCGGGCAACCTGACAGACCTTACTCTTTCTGAAAACCAGCGCAATCTGGTAAAAGCCCTCGATAAGACCGGTAAACCAATCATTCTTGTGCTAAACGAAGGCCGCCCACGCCTTGTCGCCGACATTGAACCTTGTGCAAAGGCTGTCGTTGACATTCTGTTGCCTGGTAATTACGGTGCAGACGCTCTTGCCAATCTGCTGGCAGGTGATGCCAACTTCAGCGCGAAACTGCCTTATACTTATCCAAAGGAAATCAATTCACTCAACAACTATGATTATAAAGTAAGCGAAGAAGTGTCGACCATGGCTGGCGCTTACGATTATGATGCAAATGTATCCCTGCAATGGCCTTTCGGCTACGGACTGAGCTACACCACATTCGAATACAGTAATCTGAATGTCGACAAACAGTCGTTCGGACCTGATGACATGCTGACAGTAACCGTGGATGTCAAGAATACAGGAAACCGTGTAGGCAAAGAACCGGTACTGCTTTACAGTAGTGACGTAATCGCTTCCATGACTCCTGACAACCGTCGTCTGCGCGCATTCGACAAAGTGGAACTGCAACCCGGTGAAACGAAAACTGTCACATTCAAAATTAAGGCATCCGACCTGGCTTTTGTAGGACCAACACCTGATTATAAATGGATTCTTGAAGAAGGTGACTTTGTCATGAAAGTGGGAAAACTGACCAAGACCATTGTATGTAACGAGACCAAGAAATGGGAAACGCCTAATATACAATAAATAAGAAACTATAAAGCCTGTCGATTGATTTCGACAGGCTTTATTTTATAATGAAAACTGTCCCGAAACGTGAAGCATCGACAGGAAATAAACCATTCCTTGATAATAACGCCATTTACCTGAAGGAGGAACAGCATCCCATAATGTCTGCACATATTTCTTTGCCAATGCACGATCACCGGCATTACCATCCATCAAGGCGAAAGCGCCAACAGCATTTGCTCCAATCATTCCTATAGAATAACTGTCATCGCCATTTGTTCCATCCAGATCATAATGTCCATGTCTGTAATTTTCCCTATCAAAGAAGGTCAGCAATCTGCGCATGGTTTCACTCTGGCGTTTTTTGTCTTTACCACAAAGATAATAATCCATGCCGACATTCATAGCACAACGGATAGCATCAAACTGATATCTGCTTGTATTATAAACAGCCCCCGGCCATGAATAGGGCGTTCCGTCAAAAAGACAATAATCAGGGTATAATCCGGTAGTAGGATGGGATGATCTTATCAGTAATTGTCGGGCAGCTGTAGCTGTCTTGTTCCAGAAATTTGTGGGACCGGACGACTTGACAGCCCAATAATCTAAAAAGGCAGGAAGGCAATACGAAGGATCGCTAAACCAATGTACATCTTCAGTAGGACAAAATGTCACCAGAGATGTTTTCTTATCAAACATAGAATATACTCCTTTGACTTTCCCGTCTTTACCTTGAACCTTTGAAAGAATCTTATCCGCCTCAACCGCGTAAGTCGGTTCATGCCATCTTTCTGCAGCCAGATATAGTGCCGTTACAAAGTATATTTCGCCATCAGAAGCATTACTCTCTCCTATTTTCGTTCCATCAGGACGGCATTGCCAACAGAAATAGCCATCCCATGCCGAAGATGAGGGATATGCCATATAACGTTTCGCCCATTTCCACAACTTATCAAATTCTTTTCGATGATTGAGTTGCACACTGATCATCATTCCATAAGACATGCCCTCTGTTCTGACATCATTATTACCTGTATCGAGAATGAACGCCATAGAGTCCACCGACTCATAATAAACGGAACATTCACTCTGCTGTTCGTATTTCGCAAGATCTCCAGGCGTAAAGAAATGATGCCAAAGACCACTCATCTTGTTTTGAATCTCTGTTTCAGACTTTCCCAACAGGACCGAAAAAAGATTACGACTAGCAGATTCAGCCTTCATTGTGTATGGAACCATAACCAGAAGTACGAAAAAAAAGAATAAAGATTTAATACGCATATAACTTAAATTATTTGTGCAAATATACGTATTTTACATCATTTTCCCCGTACCATACAAGAAAAATTACACATTACGTAAGTTTTATTGTAAGATACGGGGAGTATAAATGATCTGTATGTCGTTTTTAACTTTTCTTGCCCCAGTAGGTCGCGGTACCGTTGATACCGGCATACACAATAGTAGCGTGGCGCGGACTGGCTTCCCAGTCGCATTCACGTTTTAAGAGCAGTTCTATGTCACCCACTTTCAGGGTATTGGTCGAAGCGTTGAAACTCCATGTTTTTCCTGCCCAGATACCTGATGTTACAGTATGGTCGGATCCCAGAACGACAGTGGTCGCTGTCTTCTGTTTGCCATAGGAATAACTGAGGTCGATATTCTCCCAGTTGCCCACCAGTTCACTTTCCGTGATAGCAGTCTGGGGTACAGCACCGTAACGTTCGGGCATGACGACCGGCCAACCAGTGCTGGTCCATCTGATACTGCGCACCTGTCCCATCATAATAGCGTTGCTATAAGCATTGCCGCCTACATTGGCAGGGAATCGTCCCTGCGAGGCATAAAACCAGTTGCCATTGCCGTCATCGAAAATAGCACAGTGGGAAATGCCCACCCAACCATAACCTGTACTGAACTTATAAGGATGGGTGACTATAGGATAGGCATCACCACCTGTATTCGTCACATCCTTACCATCAATGCCTACATAAGGTCCATCGATGTTCTTACTGCGGACGACACGGGTGTTATAAGCCACTGAAAGTTCATCATAAGCCATAAACATATAGTAATAGCCATCGTGATAAACTACTTCTGGTGCTTCGGAACCTTGCCAGCGGTTACCCATCTGACGGGTATTGACCAGTTTACCATAAGCGGAAATATCCGATCCCCACGGATTGCCCAGTTCCTTGAGCGGTTTACCTGTATCGGCATTCAATTGAACTGCTGCGAAACCCGAATGCCAGGAACCATAAACGAGCCAGTGTTCACCACTTTCTGTAATGATATACGAAGGGTCGATGGCGTTAAATTTAAAATAGCAATTGGCCCAGTCGGTAGCGTTCACTTTATAGTTGAGTTCCTTGTCAGACACGTTGGTGATGACATATCCTTTGTCCACCCAACTGCTGACATCCGATGGATCACCGGTTTCCATCATACCGATAAAGGCACGTTCCGACCATGTTCCTGTACCGTTGATGGTACCGGGAATCGTAATCACATAATACATACGGTACAGGCCCGTCTTCACTTTACGTGCACAAGGTGCCCAAAAACCGAACTGTGTCGCATCGCTGAAGTCAGCGGTACTGGCAGAGAGTCCCATATTGGCACGAATCTCATTGAGTTTTACCTTCACCCACGTAGGGATACCCGCCATTGTACTGCCAAGAAATTCCCAGTCGACAAGGTTTTTACTTCGACGGCAGAAAAAATGTCCGTGGCCCACATGACTGTTACCGTAAGACGCGTCTGTCTGATACATATAATAGTAGCCATCATCCGCCTTCATGACCGTGGGATCGTGGACATTGGCGAGATTCCAACTGGCACGGTTCGTCCATGCTGCTATTGATGTATAATCATCTTTATAAGTAGGAGCAACGTATGAGGTTGTCGTGGTATCCGTCTTCACCGGCGTAACAGGTGTAACGCTGGATTCATCATTACCACTGCTACTGCAAGCCGGTAGGAATAAAGCTACGACAAACAGCAATAATGAATTTTTCAGACTGAAATTATTATTCATATTTTCGTTAATAAAGTAAGAGGGCGGGCCGCAAAAGCCCGCCCTCTTGGTTATAAAATAGATTTAGTGTTCTAATCGAATACCAAATGACAACTATCTATAGTAAATGCGAAGCACAAATCTGCAACATCTACAGTATTTATACCAAGGTAATACTGAATATACGTGTTACCGTCTGTACCTTTCATAATAGCTTGTACATCAGCAGTACCATTGTTACAGTTGGTGATGTAAACCGTCACTTTTGCACCGTTCATGGCAGCAAGCCAAGAAGCCCAGTTTGATTGTCCACCACTGGTCCGGCAAGCGGCATAACCGTTACCCCAGCCATAGTTGTCTGAACGCACTACTGCATATTCTGCATTGGCGGCATTACGGAGAACGATGACATAGTTGTTCCAGTTGCCCGCCATACTGCTATAGTTAGTCAACGACACTGCGTATGTCTTTCCTGCCGGTACATTGATATTGTCTGTATGTAGAGACCACCATGCGCCGGAATTGTCTGTAGCGCCTAGAACGGTAGGACTTGGATGTACTGTGGTAGCTTCTGACTTGGAAACTGTTACACTGGCAGTAGCTGTCTTGCCGTTCGCTGTACTGATCGTCACCTCGTGAGTGCCAGCTGAAGCAGGAATGGCAGAGAATGTCAGTTTAGAATTATCCATAACAGCTGTAC
>OCTV010000001.1_pt1 | contig 140893 bp, 123 predicted proteins | sample 1539101 | NCBI WGS metagenome assembly OCTV01 (sample SAMEA3991422, study PRJEB22521) | metagenome | biome: anthropogenic terrestrial biome; feature: sewage plant; material: sludge | place: Sweden | collected 2012-09-26 | reverse complement strand
ATTTTCTCGCGCACTGAGCAAAAAAAAGGCGACCAGAAGTCGCCCAATATTTTCAATAATCAAATTAATTACGGAAGACTGATTGCCTCTGACGGACAAACATCTGCACATGTTCCACACTCTGTGCACATATCCGGATTAATTGAATACTTTTCTCCTTCAGAAATAGCTCCTGATGGACATTCATCGATACATGTACCGCAAGCGATACAATCATCACCAATTACGTAAGCCATAATAATATTATATTTTAATTATTAATATTGATTTGTACTAGTTTATGTACGATGCAAAGTTACATTATTTATTCGAAATACCTACAAATAGGTATATCTTTTTAAATATTTTAAATATTATGATTTTACAAAACACAATAAGAAAGAAGGGGTTACGTTATTAAACCAATGAAAGAAAAAATCATATACTTATATATAATCATACTATTCTCTCTAAATATCAATTCACAGGAAAGAATAGTAGAAAACCGACCCTATACTGACTTAAGACCTTTTCATTTCGGCGTGGTAGTGGGTACAAATCTACAAGATTTGGAATTCAGGAATGTTGGACAACAAACAATCACAAACGACGATGGAACGACAAGCACCAAAACAATTACTTGCGACCAAGACAGATGGGACCCAGGCTTTACAGTAGGAGTACTGGCTGAAGCAAGAATAAATACATATCTTGCATTCAGAATAGCGCCGACAATGTATTTTGGCAATAGGCACCTCACTTTTCATAACTATACAGATCTGGGTACAGACGGTAAACCGACAGAAGAACATCAAGATCTGAAATCGGTATACATAGCATCAACAATGGACCTGATATACAGCGCACAAAGATTCAACAACTATAGACCTTATATGATGGTAGGACTAAATCCAATGCTGAACATATCAAGCAAGGAAAGTGACTATATCAAACTGAAAAGATATGATTGCTTCCTTGAAATTGGACTCGGATGCGACTTCTATCTGCCATTTTTCAAACTACGTCCTGAATTGAAATTCTGCTACAGTCTGGTTAATTCCTTAGACCAGAATCATATAAACGACCTAAAGGATAAAAATATGTTCGCATACACAACTTCCGTGAATCAAGCCAGGTCGAAAATGATTGTATTGTCGTTCTATTTTGAATAAAAGAAGACATCAGAACAAGAAATATTCAAAAAAGGCCATGAATATTTGCAGATAAAACCAAAAATTCGTACCTTTGCACCGCTTTTCGGCGTAATCGCTGGCAGGATAAGAGTTACCTGTTATGTTGCGTTGGAACGATAAACAAATTTAATTATAAAAAAGAATGGATTTAATTAAAGTTGCTGAAGAAGCATTTGCAACCGGCAAACAGTTCCCTACATTCAAAAGTGGTGATACTATTACAGTCGCTTACAAAATTATCGAGGGTACAAAGGAGCGTATTCAGCTCTACCGCGGTGTTGTTATCAAAATCAGCGGTCACGGAGACAAAAAACGTTTCACAGTACGTAAAATGTCAGGTACTATAGGTGTAGAGCGTATCTTCCCTATCGAATCACCGAGCATCGACAGTATTGAAGTGAACAAGCATGGTAAGGTTCGCAGAGCTAAATTGTATTATCTCCGCAAACTTACAGGTAAAAAAGCCCGTATCCAAGAGAAGAAACAGATTACTGAGGCTTAATATCAAATTAAGTTTTAAGCAAATAAAAAGAGATTCCTTTTATATCATTGGAATCTCTTTTTATTTTTTACCTTTTGAGGATTTGATGGTCTTATCTGTTGACTCTGTAGGCGCATTCTCATCCCCTTCATAATTTACCTGGGCATCGGTATCTCCATAAAGAGTTTCCTTGAAACTGTCCCAATCCTGAAAACCGACAAAAAGTGAAAGTTTGTCAAGTATTTCATTGTTAGGTTTTTCCATTTCCGAAATACCCTTCCACAACTTTTTCAACAACTTGGGATTAATATCCTCCTTGTTGATTTTTGACTCTACAGAATTCAATAATTGTCTAAATGCCCAATGCTTTCTGTCCATACACATAAATTTTGACTGCAAAATTAGAAAAATATTATAAAAGGATGTCATCAATCACGTAAAAACTAAAAAAAAATAGTAATTTTGCATCCGAAAAGAATATTAGACTTCATTATAATGAAAGAATTAGCACTTAAGTACGGATGCAATCCGAATCAGAAACCTTCAAGAATATTTATGACTGAAGGCGAGTTACCTATCGAAGTGATTAACGGTCGTCCCGGTTATATTAATTTCATGGATGCTTTGAATTCATGGCAATTAGTAAAAGAACTGAAAGCAGCAACGGGATTACCTGCAGCAGCAAGTTTCAAACATGTATCTCCTGCCGGAGCTGCAGTGGGACTGCCTTTAAGCGACACTCTTAAGAAAATTTACTTTGTAGACGACGTAAAACTTCCGTTGACTCCTCTGGCATCTGCTTATGCGCGAGCACGCGGCGCAGACAGAATGAGTAGTTACGGTGACTTTATCGCCCTCAGCGACACATGTGATGCCGCCACAGCCACATTGATTAAACGCGAAGTGAGCGACGGCGTGATTGCTCCCGACTATTCGCCTGAAGCTATCGAGATTTTGAAGGATAAGCGCAAAGGTACTTACAATGTTATCAAGATTGACCCCAACTATGTACCTGCTCCAGTAGAGCACAAACAGGTTTTCGGCGTGACTTTCGAGCAAGGTCGAAACGAAGTGAAACTAGATGATCCGAAATTGTTCGAGAATATTCCTACCAAGAACAAGACATTCACTGACGATGCAAAACGTGACCTGATCATCAGTCTTATCACACTGAAGTATACACAGAGTAATTCTGTATGTTATGTAAAGGATGGACAAGCTATCGGTATCGGTGCAGGACAACAGAGTCGTATACACTGTACACGTCTGGCAGGAAACAAAGCTGACATCTGGTGGTTACGCCAGCATCCTAAAGTGATGAACTTGCCATGGATAGAAAAGATACGTCGTGCAGACAGAGATAATACAATCGATGTATATATCAGTGAAGACCACGATGACGTACTGGCAGACGGTATATGGCAGAACTTCTTTACAGAGAAGCCTGAAGTTCTCACAATGGAAGAGAAGAAAGCATGGATAGCAAAAAACACGAAAGTAGCACTGGGTAGTGACGCTTTCTTCCCATTCGGCGACAATATAGAGAGAGCACACAAGAGCGGTGTGGAATTTATCGCACAGGCAGGTGGTTCCGTACGTGACGACAATGTTATTGACACATGCGACAAATACGGCATAACAATGGCATTTACTGGCGTTCGTCTGTTCCATCATTAATCATAAAGGGAATCAGCAAATGAGCAAAGGTGACGATATAGATGAAATAATTGCTGGAGGCGGTGTCGTATTCAGCAAAGCAAGACAAGAATCATCTGATCCTAATAAAGTGAAGACGAAGGCAAAAAAGAAAAAATACATCACGGGAGCACATGGAAGTGGTTCTGCAAAACAAAAGGCAAAATACCGCGAACAACGGGCGAACCGTCATAAATAACATAATAAAAGGCTGCATTTCAATATATGATCTGCAGCCTTTTGTTTTTTCTACTATTATTAATTGCTCTTAGCCATATAGTTATGTTGCGACCTGATAGAGACCGAACCGTTGGAACGTTTGGTAAATGTTACCATATCCATTCTGACAGACTTGTTCAAATGATCAAAAATTAAGGCCGGATCAAATGTATGACCGTTCACTCTGCATTCAAAATGGCAATGTTCGGTAGTGGCGCGTCCTGTTCGGCCTGTTAAACCAATAGGATCACCAGCCTTTACCTTATCACCTACTTTAACCAGATTGCGTGAATTATGACTGTATAAAGTTTCCAAACCGTTGGCGTGACGTATTACGACACAATTGCCATAACCGAAATAAGGTCCGGATCTGGTTACCACACCATCAAAAGCAGCAAGAATCTTATCATTAGGGCGTGTCTTAATATCAACGCCTGCATGATGTCTTCCACCACCATAAGGACTTATAACATGACTTCCTGGTAAAGGGTAGCACCATTCTCCGGGATTTAGATTCGCCAGATTAATAGAAAACTCACTTTTCCCATTAAAAGCGTCAGATTTTACACCAGATTTTTTGTTTGTTTCATCAGCCATATCTGTATTTCTCCCAGGTTCGGAATGAATGACACTTACATTGATGCTAGAATTAGACTTCTCGCACAGGATTGTCTGGCGTCTCAACTGGTGCGCATTTACATTCATGATAATTTCCGGGTTGATGCGACGACCGTCAATCATCATTTCAAATTGGCAGAACGACTTTCTGCCTTCCGTACCAATAATGGCAATCGTCTGACCGGCCTTGACTCTGTCACCGACTTTCACCATGTTTTGCGCATTGTGACCATAGACGGTCTCCAATCCGTTCTTATGGCGTACTACAATAACATTACCATAGGAAGGATTGTTACGTGACAAACGAACAACGCCATCGAACATCGATTTAACGTTATCTCCTTTTCTGGAAGTAATCATGATCTTATAATCATCTGATACTTTCGCTTTACCGATAGGTAAAGGGAAACTCCATTCAGAAGCACTAAACATATCAAAATCGATACTGAATGCATTTGAACGTCCAAACAACCCCGGGGTTGCAATACTGATTTGTTGTTGTTCTAGTTGAGAAAAATTCTCATTAGCTCCGACAGTCATTGTCACAATGAAAGCCGAAGACAAGATTAGATGTCTTAATTTAAAAATCATCAGGTCAAAAGGTTTAGTTTATATTACTTTATTAAAATTCCTGTGAGTATTCTGCCTGAATTGACAGTCAATTTTCTGGCAGAGAAAAACTCATCAGCACGAGAGTAAGTGCAGATATCTGCAATTTGTATGTCATGGGGGTTCACACCCACATCTGTCAACTGTCTGCGGTTACACTCCCACAGATCTATATGCCACTTTTCATATCTACGGCTTATCGTATTCATATCAAATCCGGCATCACTGAACTGTTGCCATACTTCGTCGCCTACTTCAAAAGCCTCTAGTGATATGCCCGGGCCAATGCATGCCTGCAGTGATTCCGGTCGGGTATTATATGTCGCTTGCATGACTGCAATAGCATATTGTATTATTCTCTTTACTGTTCCGCGCCATCCTGCATGGACCGCGGCACAAGCATGATGTTCTTTGTCAAAGAGCAGTATGGGTATACAGTCGGCTGTAGAAACGCCGACACATACACCACTCATATCCGTAATCACGCCATCCACATTTTCCAATATCTGACACCTTATAGTAGAGGGCAGTTTGAAAAAATCAGGTGTGATCTGTCTTATTTCTATCCCGTGGTTCTGATGCGGCATGATCAAATGTTCATCATCTATGCCTAATTCCGCACAGAGCGCTTCTCTGTTTGCCCTGATACAGGATTCATCATCACCACAATATCTGTTTACATTGAACTCACCATAATTTCCGATACTGCAGCCCCCTTTGCGTGTACTACTGAAAGCTGTGACACAGGGAGACATTTCGTAGTATTTCAGAACAGGCTTATTCATCCTTCATATCCTCATATTCGAAATCATCCAGATCTTCTATATCTTCGTCGTCTACAAGTTCTATGTCCTCGCCTTCAATATGCAACTCTTCTGATAATCTGCCCATATCCTTATCACGATGGACGAGGGTGTCTTCGGATGTTATTTCCTGAAGTTTATTGCTTTCACTGTTGAGCTCACTCCAAAGAACATCTTTCAACTTATCTAGTCCGAAGCCTGTGACAGATGAAATGAAAACCACCTTTACATCCTCCGGTAAGGATTCTTTTAGCATATCCATCAGTTCATCGTCGAGCAAATCACATTTAGTAACTGCCAACACACGATGTTTGTCGAGCATATCTGGATTAAAATTCTGCAATTCATTAAGCAGAACTTCATATTCATGTTTTATATCATCTGTATCTCCAGGGACCATAAACAGGAGCAAAGAGTTGCGCTCGATATGACGCAGAAACCTAAGTCCTAATCCCTTACCTTCGCTCGCCCCTTCGATTATTCCCGGTATATCAGCCATAACAAACGACTGCTTATCATGATAACCGACTATACCAAGGGACGGTTCCAATGTAGTGAACGGATAATTTGCAATCTTTGGACGAGCACTCGACAAAGCGGAAAGCAATGTACTCTTACCTGCATTGGGGAAGCCAACCAAACCTACATCAGCCAACAACTTCAATTCAAGAATAATCGTCATCTCCTGCATCGGTTCACCTGGTTGTGCAAACCTAGGAGCTTGATTGGTAGCGGTGCGGAACTGGAAATTACCCAATCCACCCCTACCGCCTTTTAGCAGCAATACTGTCTGTCCGTCGTAAGTCACATCACATACATACTTACCCGTTTCTGCGTCATATACGACTGTTCCGCAAGGTACATCGATATACTGATCATGTCCGTCTGTACCATGACACTTGTCACGGCCTCCGTTTCCTCCATGCTCGGCAAAAACGTGACGTTCATATTTGAGATGAAGCAGTGTCCAATAATTATGGTTACCACGCAGATATACACTTCCTCCATGTCCTCCGTCACCGCCGTCGGGACCACCGTTTGGCTGGTATTTTACGTGGCGTAAGTGCATAGAGCCTTTTCCACCCTTACCAGAGCGGCAATAAATCTTAACGTAGTCTACGAAGTTGGATTCCGGCATATTATTAAATATTATCTATTACTTTACAGATGTCACCGAATATACGATCGAGTTCACCAAGACCGTTAATATGATTGTGCACACCTTCTTTTTCATACCAGTCTATCAATGGGGATGTCTGGTTATGATAAACATCAAGACGTTTCTTTATTGTTTCAGCATTGTCGTCAGAACGACCACATTCTTGTCCTCGTTTAATAAGACGTGTCATCAGTTCTTCTTCCGGAACATCCAGTTCTATCATGGCAGCAATCTTATGTCCTCTTTCGTTGAGCATCTTTTTCAAAGCCTCAGCCTGCGGTATCGTACGTGGGAAACCATCAAAGATAACACCTTTATGTTCTTTTCCAAAACTATCATAAACACTGGCAAGTATATTAACCATCAATTCATCCGGAATCAACTGACCATTATCGATAAATCCCTTAGCAGTCTTACCAAGTTCTGTCCCGTTCTTGATCTCATTACGAAGTACGTCGCCAGTTGAGATATGGTTAAAACCGTACTTTTCAATCATCAAATCACTCTGAGTACCCTTACCTGAACCTGGGGCACCAAAAATTACAATATTCTTCATCTTATTTTATATATTTGATTATTTCTCCTTTAACGTATATATATCTCTATATTGTCTGCCTTCTTGATCATAGTCCAAACCGTATCCAATAATAAAATCATCCGGGATACGGAAAGCAGAATACTCTATGTTAAGTGGAACTTCCAAACTGTTCGGTTTGACTAAAAGAGCACATATATGAACTGATTTCGGGTTACGCGTGCCAAGAGTTTCTATCATTCTCTGCATGGTTTTACCCGACTCTACAATATCCTCAACTATAACCACTGTTCTGTTGGACAAATCTTCGTTAAGTCCTATCACCTCCTTGATTTTTCCTGTTGATGTGGTACCTTGATAGGATGCTAACTTGACAAAAGAGATTTCACATGGTATGGTTATATCTCGCATAAGATCTGCAGCAAATACAAACGCTCCATTAAGAACGGCAAGCAGTAAAGGATTCTGACCTTCCATGTCTTTACTTATCTGTTCAGCGACCTCTTTAACACGCCTTTGAATATCAGCTTCAGGTATAGAAGTTTCAAAAGTTTTGTTTTTGATTTTTACTATGCTCATTATTTTATTTTGGAAATTTTGCCACAAAATTACTAAAAATAGTTCAATTTCTTGCTATTAGTTAGCATTTATTTCGTATTTTTGCATGTATGAAGATTTTTACAGGAGCTCAGATACATGAGCTGGACAAATATACAATAGAAAACGAGCCTATTGCTTCTATTGATTTAATGGAACGCGCGGCCCGTGCTATCACACGTGCAATCACGGAGATATGGAACAATCGCACCCATGTAGTAGTTTTCGCCGGACCAGGAAATAACGGAGGCGACGCACTCGCTGTTGCCAGAATGCTATCAGAAGAAAAATATGACATTCAGGTATTCCTTTTCAATGTTCACGGTCACTTGTCTGAAGACTGCGCAATAAACAAGCAAAGAATTATTGATGCGAAACGAATAAAAGACTTTACTGAAGTAGAACAAGAGTTTGACCCACCCAAACTGGACAGTGAAACACTCGTTATAGACGGTCTTTTCGGTTCAGGCATTAACAAGCCATTGGCTGGAGGATTCGCATCGCTTGTAAAATACATCAACGCTTCGCAAGCCAAGGTAGCTAGTATTGACATGCCGTCGGGTTTAATGCCAGAAGATAATTCGTATAATATAAGGTCGAATATCATCAAGGCCGACATAACGCTAACATTACAACAAAAGAAGTTGGCCTTTTTGTTTGCTGAAAATCAACAGTATGCAGGCAAAATAAAAGTGTTGGACATACGTATAAGTTCAGAAGGCATCAGCAAGACAGACTCCCAATATACGATTATTGAGGAGAACGACATACGTAAATTGATAAAGCCTCGCAATGAATTTGCGCACAAGGGATCAATGGGAAAAGCCCTGATTGTTGCGGGCTGTTATGGAATGGCAGGAGCTGCCATACTGGCTACTAAAGCGTGTCTGAGATCCGGTGTGGGAAAAGTTGTGATCCATACGGCAAAAAGAAATAATGACATCATTCAGATATCCATACCTGAGGCAATTGTTCATACAGATCACGAAGAGACTTATATATCCGAATCCATAGACAGTGATGATTTTGATGCAATGGGAATCGGACCGGGACTTGGTCTGTCGGAAAATACGGCAATAGCATTGATCGGTCAGATACGGCGGACTCACGCACCTATCGTAGTGGATGCGGACGGACTCAATATATTGGCCAATCACCGTGCATGGATGGAGCAGTTGCCGCAAGGTATTATCATGACGCCTCACCCCAAGGAACTGGAACGGCTTACCAATGCTCATAACACAGAAGGCTACGAAAGACTTAACAAAGCACGTGATTTGGCAGAACATCTTCAGGCATACATCATACTAAAAGGGCACTATTCCGCCCTTTGTATTCCTGATGGTCATGTCATCTTCAATTCCACAGGAAATGCAGGGATGGCAACAGCAGGAAGCGGCGATGTGCTTACCGGTATCATAACAGGGTTACTTGCACGCGGATACAACCAGAAAGATGCTTGCACACTTGGTATGTATCTGCACGGGGTAGCGGGAGACCTTGCGGCTAAAGAAATTGGCGAAGAGAGCCTTATTGCAGGAGACATCATCAAGTATCTTCCAAAGGCATTCATGAAACTGGAAGACTAAAAGATAATTAAAGAAAACAACCACCAATGAAAAAAGCGGGACCCCTAAGAACAGGGATTCCGCTTTTATAATTGATATATATTTATATAAGTTAGTTCATATTAGCCAACTTGTTGTCAGAACCGAGTACATCAACAATCTTATGCTTGTACATCTGCTCCATCAAGTCACGAGCTGGTCCGCAATACTTACGTGGGTCAAATTCTGCTGGTTTCTCAGCGAACACCTTACGTACAGCTGCTGTGAAAGCGAGACGAGAGTCTGAATCGATATTGATCTTGCAGACAGCGCTCTTAGAAGCTTTACGGAGCTGCTCTTCTGGGATACCTACTGCATCTGGCAGTTTACCACCGTTAGCGTTGATGATGTCAACATACTCCTGTGGTACAGAAGAAGATCCGTGAAGAACGATTGGGAATCCTGGCAATTGTTTCATGATAGCATCAAGAACATCGAAAGCCAATGGAGGAGGAACCAAACGACCTGTCTTCGGGTCACGTGTACACTGCTCCGGTTTGAATTTGTATGCTCCGTGGCTTGTACCGATAGAGATAGCTAATGAGTCAACACCTGTCTTTGTAACGAAGTCGATAACTTCTTCTGGTTTCGTATAGTGAGAAACCTCAGAAGCGACCTCATCCTCAACACCTGCAAGGACACCGAGCTCACCTTCTACAGTAACATCATATTTGTGCGCATACTCTACAACTTTCTTTGTCAGAGCAACATTCTCCTCATAAGGAAGAGCAGAACCATCAATCATGACAGAAGAGAAACCGAAGTCTACACAACTCTTGCAGAGCTCGAAGCTATCACCATGGTCTAGGTGAAGAACGATTTCAGGATGATTGCAACCTAATTCTTTTGCATATTCTACAGCACCCTGTGCCATATAACGAAGTAATGTCTGGTTAGCATAGTTACGGGCACCTTTAGAAACCTGAAGGATAACCGGTGACTTTAGCTCTGAAGAAGCTTTGATGATTGCCTGCAACTGCTCCATATTGTTGAAGTTGAAAGCTGGGATAGCGTAACCGCCATTGATGGCTTTCTTAAACATCTCGCGAGTGTTTACCAAGCCTAATGATTTGTAATCTACCATAATTATAATATTTTATTAAATGAATAGTCACTATCTACTAATTGACCGCAAAGTTAACATTTAAATTTATCAATCCCAAGGGTTACAACATTTTTTAATACACAAAAATAGTCAAACGATAACATATCGTTTGACTATTTTTGATTTAACTGACAAATTGCAAAACGCAGTTTACAAAACGCCTGTTATTTCTTTTCGTCCGCACCGATAATTTTCCATATACCTGCTGCTATTGCACCACCAAGGAACGGACCTACTATGAATATCCACAAATCTGTAAGTGCCTGACCACCGTTGAATATAGCAGGACCGATAGAACGGGCCGGGTTTACAGATGTACCTGTCAATGGGATAACACAGATATGAACGATAACAAGAGAAAGGCCTATTGCCAATCCTGCAAAGTTACCGGCACCCTTCTTTGAGTCTGTCGTTCCTAATACTACAAGTACGAATATTGCAGTAAACAATGTTTCAGCTATAAAACCTGTCAGTTGTGAAACTCCTGATGAACATGCGTTAGCACCTGTGGTCGTCGCCCATCCTTCTGTATCCATACCTGATGTGATACCGAACAGGAGTGCTGAACCGATAATGGCACCGATTACCTGGAATATCATATACATGGCGGCATCCTTACCTGACATACGTTTGCTCAGATATACGCCGAGTGTGATTGCCGGATTAATATGGCAACCCGATATGCCACCGATGGTATATGCCATAGCCACAACCGATACGCCAAAAGCTATCGCTACCATCAAAACTTGTGCGGGTGTACCGCAACCACCGTTAAAGATTGCGCTACCGCAACCGATAAAAACCAGCACCATCGTGCCAATCATTTCCGCTAAATACTTTTTCATAATATGTCTTTATTAGTTTATGTTCTTCCATTTAAATTGCAAATATAGACAAAATATTAATAGGATGTTCTTTTTCTTTTAAAATAATGCCAACTTCACCAATAACTTATTTTGAAGTCCTGACAGAATCAAAGTCAGCATAACAGTCATTTTCGGTACCGGTACAATACATGCCGATGACAACGCCTGTAAACCCGCCTGCGACCTCCGAACTGAGCAAACAAGTATTCATCGGCTTCATCGATTCATAGTTTTTTCCATCTGTAGAATATTCGAAATAATACATGTTTTCGTCAGCTCTCACGCGGAGATATATTTTCCGGGCAACAGTTATCGCTTCACTGGAAGCAATACTTTCCGATGCAAGACCTTTCACCTGATATTTGCATTTCACTATTTGCTTGCCGTCTGCATTCGATACACATAGGTCGTAATGACCGTCATTGATCTGATATACGCTCAGTCCTGCTTCAGCACTCGAGGATGTACCATGCAGTGCTACCGTTGTCGTCATCATATAATGCGCAGCATCCTGACGACGTGCAATGAATGTAGGGGTATTATTCTCTGTCAACGTACTACGTGATGCATGCAAACGTAGACAATTGCCTGTAATCTCGTATTTAGTCATATCGGGATTCTGAATAAACAACCAGTCGGGACCTATGTCTTTTACATTTTTTATGTTTGCAAAGTCTATGTCTTCCGCCGGTTGTGGCATAGATGCCTGCGGTAGCGTTTTTACCTTCATCAATGTATCAACAGTACCATTGCAGTTGACTACCGGCCATCCGCCTACAGGCCACTCAACGGGTGCGAGGAATGTTTCACGTCCAAGATGATGATAATTGCCTCCGTATGTACGAAAACCGAGGAAGGTAATCCACCATGAACCATCGGCAGCCTGTACAAGGTCACCATGTCCGGTGCCCTGTATCTGACTGGATTCGGTGATTCGACGCTGATGACATAATATCGGATTCTGTGGATTAGCTTCGTAAGGTCCGTAAATACTACGGCTACGCGCAATGGTCAGTTGATGACCGTACTCAGTACCTCCTTCCGAAATAAGAAGATAATAAAATCCATCCTTATTATATATATGTGGACCTTCGGGATAACGGCCACCTGTACCCTGCCAGATTTGTCGACTCTCCGTGAGTTGTTCACCCGTCTTAGGGTTGATTTCGCTGAGCCAGATGGCATCGTTCGGATTACTTACCATATAACAGTGTTCTTTCTCAAAATAAAGAGACGGATCAATACCCTGCTGTTTCAACCATACAGGTTCGCTCCACGGACCTTCTGGTTTCTTGGCTGTAACAAAAAAATTACCGCCATGACCAATATTGGTAGTAATCATGTAATAGACACCATCATTATAGCGAATGGTGGGGGCATAGATGCCTGTCCACGAAGAACCTCCTTTCAAATTAATCTGTGACTCACGATCAAGCACATTGCCAATCTGTTGCCAGTGCATCAGATCTTTGCTGTGGAAGACCGGTACACCTGGAAAATACTGAAAGCTGCTGTTGACAAGGTAGAAATCGCTGCCTACGCGGCACACACTGGGATCAGGATGATAACCGGGAATGACCGGATTACGATACTGCGCCGACACAGATACTGCTATCATTACACAAATAACGAAAAAAAAGCTTCTTTTCATGGTACAATTGATTTATTTTCGAGGGCAAAGATAAACAAATTTACTCTCTTTTTAAAATAATATTGGAATTATTACAGTTGAAAAGAATATTTTGATATATTTGCAGATGTTAATACATAAAAATCTACATGTTATGTTCGAGAGTATAGTAGAATTTTCCGTTCGCAAAAAATTGTTTGTGGCCATTACGATGGTCATTCTGCTGCTCGGGGGCATTTACGCGATGCTTACCCTGCCCGTAGACGCCGTACCAGACATCACCAACAATCAGGTACAGGTAGTAACTGTATCACCTACGCTCGCTCCACAGGAGGTGGAGCAACTCATCACGGCTCCTATCGAGATTGCCATGCGCAATATCATGAACGTGAAGGAAATACGTTCTGTGTCTCGTTTCGGTCTGTCTGTTGTGACAATCGTATTTGATGAGAGCGTGCCTACATTGGCGGCTCGTCAACTGGTCAACGAACAGATTCAGTCGGTAGCGGAAGAAATTCCGGCAGACCTTGGTATTCCTTCGATGATGCCTATAACCACCGGATTGGGCGAAATTTACCAATATATGCTGAAGGTGTCCCCGAAATACAGGAGTCGCTACAACGCCGCCGATCTGCGCACTGTGCAGGATTGGATTGTAAAGAGACAACTCTCAGGTATCCCTGGCATCGTGGAAATAAACAGTTTCGGTGGGTATCTCAAACAATATGAAGTGGCTGTCGACCCTGATGCACTCTACTCGCTCGACATCACGATAGGAGATGTATTCAATGCCCTGAGCAAGAACAATCAGAATACGGGCGGCAGTTATATAGAAAAGTTGAACAAAGCTTATTACATCCGTTCGGAAGGTATGATACACTCGCTCAAAGACATTGAACGCATCGTGATAACCAACCGCGGAGGCATACCGATACACGTCAGTGATGTGGCAAAGGTACGCTTCGGTGCTGCAAAACGTTTCGGTGCCATGACCTTTGACGGTAAGGGCGAATGTGTGGGAGGTATAGCTATGATGCTGAAAGGCGCCAACGCCAATGTAGTAACCGGAGAATTGGAACAGCGGGTGGCAAAGGTGCAGAAGATGCTGCCTCCGGGTATTTCCATTGAACCTTATCTGAACCGTTCTCAACTGGTAAACAGAAATATCTCTACCGTCATCCGCAATCTAATAGAGGGCGCACTCATTGTGTTCCTCGTACTCATCATCTTTTTAGGTGATATCAGGGCTGGAGTCATTGTAGCATCTGTGATACCGTTTGCCATGTTGTTCGGTTTCATACTGATGAGGGTATTCGGCGTGACTGCCAATCTGATGAGTCTAGGCGCTATCGACTTCGGTATTGTGGTGGACGGTTCCATTGTCATTCTGGAAGGTATCATGGCGCATATCTATATGAAACAGAAAGCGGGACAGAAGTTGACTCAGGACGAAATGGACGACGAGGTGATAAAGGGTGCAGCTCGGGTAGTGAGCAGTGCCACATTCGCGGCGCTCATCATCCTCATTGTCTTTTGTCCTATACTGTTCCTCTCGGGTATTGAGGGTAAATATTTCACGCCGATGGCAAAGACACTTGTATTCTGTATTATAGGTGCTCTGTTGCTATCGCTCACGTATGTACCTATGATGGCATCATTATTCCTTAAGAAGACGTCATCAACCAAGAAATCATTCTCCGACCGTTTCTTCGAATGGTTGAACATATATTATCATAGAGCCACAAAATTCTGCCTGCGCCACGTCACAGGCACAGTAGTTTCAGCTTTTGCCTTACTGGCAGCATCACTGTTACTCTTCGGACATCTGGGTGCAGAATTTATCCCTACGATGGACGAGGGTGATTTTGCCATGCAGATGACACTCCCCGCAGGCAGTTCTCTGACACAAAGTCTTGAACAATCACGCAAGGTGGAGAAGACACTCAAAGACCGATTCCCGGAAATCAAGCACGTGGTCGCTAAAATAGGTACGGCTGAAGTGCCGACCGACCCGATGGCTGTGGAGGATGCAGACATCATGATTATCATGAAACCATTCAAGGAATGGACTTCTGCGAAGAGTCGTGACGAGATGGTGGAGAAGATGAAGAAAGCGCTAGAAGATGTGCCGGGTGCGGAATACAACTTCAGTCAACCGATTCAGTTGCGCTTCAACGAACTGATGACAGGTGCAAAAACGGATATTGCCGTGAAACTTTACGGTGAGGACACACAAGAGCTGTATCAGAAGGCGCAGGAATGCAAAAAACTCATTACCACAGTACCTGGTGCATCTGATGTCATTGTTGAACAGACTATGGGTCTTCCACAGTTGGTTGTGAAATACGACCGTAAGAAAATAGCCCAATATGGCATGAACATCGAGGAACTGAACACCGTAATTCGCACCGCTTATGCGGGCGAGGCTACGGGCGTGGTCTTTGAGAATGAACGCCGCTTCGACCTAGTACTGAGACTGGACAAGGACAAAGTGCCCGATTTGGATATAGACCGTCTGTTTGTACACACCGCAGAGGGGGCACAATTGCCTATCAGTGAAGTAGCCAGTGTGCAACTGGTAAACGGTCCGCTGCAAATCAACCGCGACGAGACAAAGCGACGTATTGTCATCGGTGTGAATGTGCGTAATGCCGATATCCAACAGGTAGTATCAGGCATACAGGCGAAACTGGACAAGGACATCAAACTGAAACCGGGTTATTACTTCGAATATGGTGGACAGTTTGAAAATCTGCAAAACGCCATACACACTTTATCTATTGTGATACCTATCGCACTGATGCTCATTCTGTTGCTGTTATTCTTCGCTTTCAGAAGCGTAACCTACTCCATTCTCGTCTTCATGACCGTGCCGTTATCTCTTATCGGAGGTATACTGGCATTATGGCTGCGCGGACTGCCATTCAGTATCTCAGCGGGCGTAGGCTTCATAGCCCTTTTCGGTGTGGCAGTACTCAACGGTATACTGATGATCAACAACTTCAACAATTTACGCAAACAAGGAAAATACGATATGTGTACAGACAAAATTATAATGAAGGGTATCACTCATCTGCTCAGACCAGTAATGCTGACAGGACTTGTCGCTTCTTTGGGCTTTGTACCTATGGCGATAGCCAAATCGGCTGGTGCCGAAATTCAACGTCCATTGGCAACGGTTGTTATCGGAGGACTGATTGTATCAACACTGTTGACACTGGTCATCATCCCTACATTCTACAAAATAGTGAACGCGATACCGACCATTTTCAGAAGAAAGTTTCATAAAAACTTGCCCATTGAAGCTCCTATCATCATTATCGCCATCATGCTGACGATGGCAGGTTCGGGAAGCGTAAAGGCTCAGACAAAAGTATCGCTCGATGAAGCTATCAAGACTGCATTGCAAAACAATCCAAGACTAAAGACTGCCTCGGCGATGATGGAACGCAATAAAGCGATGAAAGGTGAGAACTGGGAACCAGGAGCGACAGAGATAAGTTATTCGTGGGGACAAATAAACGACGAAACAAAAAGTGATAATCAGTTGAACGTGACACAACCGTTAGGTTCGTTCTTCACCCCTTATTACAAGAACGCATTGGTAAAAAGTATGATGACGACAAGCGGACACTACCGTGACATGGTTGCCAAAGAGATAACAGCCGAGGTAAAACGTGCATGGACATATTATCAATATGCTTACAACATCTGCGCTCTTTACAAAAGTCAGATTCAATTGGCGGACAGACTACAAAAAGCAGGTATGCTGCGTTACGAGCAAGGTGATATCACCGCCCTACAACGTAATATGACGACATCACTCGCCGCAGATATCCGCACCAAACTGATGAAGGCGGAAGAGGAACTACAAATAGCGGGACGCAGATTCGGTTGGGCCTGCTATTCATCTACACCTATCCTCCCGTCCGACACGGCACTAGTGCTGATGACACAGAAAGTTGACTTGGCTCTTTCCAACGCTCATCTGCAATACTTCAGGAGTATGGCCAACGAGAAACAAGCGGCTTTCAAACTGGAGAAGAGTAAATTCTATCCCGAATTTTCAGTGGGCTACGTGCGTCAGAAAATAGCACCTCTCACAGGTCTGAACTCATGGATGGTCGGCATGTCATTTCCTCTCTTTTTCGGTGCTCAGGCAAGTAGAACAAAACAGGCACATATCGATGCCATGATAGCCAACACAGAAGCGGAAGACAATATCCGAATGTTGAACAACAAGGTAGCGGAACTCAACTCGAAACTGAAGCAGGAGCAGGAAAACATTAATTACTATCAAAAAGCGGCCTTGCCCGAAGCTGAATCACTGCTCAAGAATGCACAAGTGCAGTTTAAAGAGAGTGAAACGGATATCGTAGAGTTTGTGCAGAGCATCAACAGTGCCTACGAAATACGCAGCAGTTATACAAATGCTGTCTATGACTATAATGTATCTCTCATCGAATTGGAATTATATACAGAACAATAACAAATAAAAAAATAACATCATGAAAAGAATTATCATACCGCTGACTATTCTCATGCTCGTAGCATGTGGCAAATCATCTGCCCCGCAACAGTCGTCGACCGACTCCACAGCCACAGAAGCAGAAGACACCGCACAACTGCAGGCTCCTGGCGACATGGCATCTACGCCTGACAGTCAGAAAGTAGACGCTGTAACCTCTGCCACCGCCCTTCCCAACCATACATCGTTCAACGGTTCACTGATGATACCGGCACAGCATCATGCCACAGTATCTGTGACCATGGGGGGCAAGGTGCACTCCACATCACTCATACCAGGCGGATATGTACGTAGAGGTGCCGTAGTAGCCACCCTCGAGAATCCAGCGTTCATCGATTTGCAGAAAGATTATCTTGACTCTTATGCTCAACTCACCTATCTTGAATCGGAATATAAGCGTCAACAGCGGTTGAGCACCCAGGAGGCAGCCTCGCAGAAACGAGTACAAGAGGCGAAAGCCAACTATATATCTATGAAGATCAGAATGGACGCGTCTGCTGCACAACTGCGCAACCTGGGTCTATCGTCGCGCAACATACTCAGTCATGGCATACGCTATTATCTGCCAGTCATCGCACCTATCAATGGATATGTATCTCATCTGGGTATCAATATAGGTAAATATCTGCATGAAGGCGACCCTATCTGTGAGATATTCGACAAGAGTTATCCAATGCTTTGTCTCACCGCACACGAGAAAGACCTTGGCGATATTAGTGTAGGCAACAGAGTACAGTTCCGGGTAAATGGCATGGGTAAAAAAACATTTTCTGCTGTAGTCAGTTCTATCAGTCAGGAAGTGGACGAGACCAATAGGTCTATCGAGGTATACTGCCGTGTAAAGGTTAACAATCCACGTTTCCGCCCAGGAATGTATGTCATGGCGAGAGTTGAAAAGAAGTAATCACCATAAAAAATGAGGAGGAGCGTATCACTACGCCCCTCCCCCGATGTACTTATCACTAAAATTTAAATGTATAACTAATACCTAGAATGTGTCCTTTAGGTTCATCGTCATCGTTGGAACTATTGAAGATGTAACCTATTTTGAGAGAATTTTTCTTATTAATCTTATATTCACTACCTATTGACAGTCTTAGTTTGTCCAAAGCCATTCCGTCATTCATACTATTGAACAGTTCGGCATAAGCGTAAGGAGTGAATCTGCTGTGACTTATATTGTATTCTACCTGCAAACGGCTCCTCAACACCCACTTATCCTTAGCGTCAATAGTCTTGCTGTCGGTCTCGTCTAGATACAGTGTTCCGTTTTGCAGTCCGCGATACTTATCACGGGTTACCGTTGTACTGTCATTATGCGTATACTGGACACGTTCGCGCAGAGAAAAAGAGAATCGTCCGAAATCATGACTTCCTGTCACATCGAAACTCACACGATGCTTCGGCATCCAATAGGCATGATTGACATTATATCCATTCTGCACATTACTGCTGTTATAATGGTCCTTCCATTCCTCCCTGTTGTATGTGTAGAGGAATTCATAAGAGAGACCCAACTTCAGAAACTTACATAGTTTATAGTCCACGCCCACCGAACCGCTCCATCGGTCAATATTCTTCATATTGTTTTGTGTACGCAATTCGCCTTCGGCTTCGATACTCCATTTCTTATTCAGTTTCTTCTCGATACCGGCACTTGTCCAAGTTCCGAACTCACTGTTCTGTGCCACCGTGTGACCACTGATACACACAACGGCTGTCAGCATTAATATTTTGACTATACGGTTCTCCATTCTTCACCAGATATTTTGGTTTGACCATTTACAGTATTCGTTTCACCAGTACCTTCTTCGTAGTATATTTTTATCACAGCCATATCTTTCAGGAAATCGATACCACCTACTTCCACCTTCTGCACATTCAGTCCAGTACGTTCGCACAGGTCGGCTATCAAATCATTCATGCGGTCTGGTTTAATCAATTCAATACGGTCGTACTGCACCAATTTGGTAGATACATGCTTCAGCAGTTTTCTACTCTCGAAGAACCAGGTGCATCCGATAAACACTGCATTCACCACAATTAGTTCTGCATAACTGATTGTCACAGCCAGAGCATTGATAACAGACATAGCTATAATCACGAACAGATAAGTCATCTCCCTTACAGGCATCGACTCCGTTCTATATCGTATGATTCCAAAAATAGCGAATAATCCTAAGGCGAAACCGATTTTCAGTTTGACACCACCCAATAGAAATATCAGAAAGAAGACACTAATGCTGATCAACATAAACGTGAAATAATAATCACGGCGCTTGCTTTTCGGATAATATAATGTATGTACCAATATCCATACTGCAAACACATTAAACACGAAATACAAAAGCATTTGTAAAAAGTCTCCTGTCTGCATAAGGGGTGTCCCCAATAGTTTCAAATTTTCAAGTCCGTTCATAATATAAAATATAATAGTTATTCAATTAGTAATTTATTATCTTTAAAATACTTCTCAATTTTGGTTTGAAACAGTTCTGTTTCAGACTACAATCTGTAAGCGCTGCACCCATACAGTATTTGCTGAATCCTCCATGGCGGACACGCAGACGGCGGAGGATCTCCAATATTGGAGAATCCTGCAAACCGTCACGTTTCAATTCAATTACCGCCAGTCTATTGAGGCGGATTAAATTATCAGTAGAGAGATTATGGAATTCGAGATTTGTATCTATTGTCAGTCGTTCGGTCTTGGCATTGTTCACAAGTGTAATGCGGGTAAACTTATTCTCCAGTTTCTCGTCGAGCGACTCCGCGTCATAAGCGACATTCTTGTTCAGAAACCGGCGACAATTAATATAGTCTTCATCTTGCGGATAAGAAGGAATTTGAATCTGAGGATTCTGTGGATCGAAATGGTTCACTTCAATCCGTTTTTTCTTTGTCCTGCCATGATTGTCTTTCGTTTTCACCTCCAGAAAACTTAAATTTGAATTCACGTACGAACGTATTCTTATTTTTTGTCTGCGACTCCGTCCATCGTGATGCGCCGTAAACATATCAAAATCGTTTGTATCAAAATACACAGTATAATAAGGAATATTCCTAACGCCGTCTACTTCCTGTACACGGTACTCGTTCTGAGCCTCCCCTAAAACAAGACGTAGTGTTTCAATATCGGTTACAAACTTTGTATCCGTGCGATTCATCAGTCTGATACCGCTCATCTCATCGAGTGTGATGGGGTTGAAACCCGCTAATAGTCCGTTCATAATCTTTTCGTCTTTTATTTTCGTTGCAAAGATAATGTAATATTCATTGCAACAAAAATTTATTCCACGAAAAGACTTTTTATTTCAACAAACTACCTATATACTAGATATTACTAATAATATTCTTAAGCAGATAGGTGGCATTCTGATTACGTGCCACTCCAGCCGTTATCTTATAAGAATAGGTGATCTTGTCTTCCAGTTTTATCTCGAAACAATAGTTGTGGAAATGCTTTGGATCTTCATCTTCCATCTTGGATAATTCCAAGTCGTGTGTGGCTATCACACCTGTCACCGGCAACTTGGATATTTCTTGCAGAAAAAGACGTGAACCGTTCAGTTTATCAAGCGAATTGGTTCCTTTCAGTATTTCGTCTAGGATAATCAGCGTATGGGTCGACTGCTTGCAATGGTCTATCAATTGTTTTAGTCGCAACAGTTCGGCATTGAAATAAGAGATGCCGTGAGTCAAGTCATCTGTGGTACGCATACTTGTGAACAATGAAAATACAGATACTTTGAACGAAGAGGCAAACACAGGCATACCGCAAAGAGCCAGGATATAGTTGACACCTATCGAACGGAGAAACGTGCTCTTGCCTGCCATATTCGCACCGGTAATGATATAATAATTATCATCTCTGATCTCGAAATCATTCTTCACCGCCTCTGCGCCCAAGAAAGGGTGATACAGTTCTTGTGCCTTGTACACCACTTGATCCGCTTCCACAATTTCTGCACGTCCGGCTTCTTGTTCATTGTATCTGAAAGTAGCCATGGATACAAGTGCGTCTATCTCACTGACAGCATCCACCCACTCCTCAATCTTATCCAGATAAGTATGCTGCCATCGCAGAAACCTGCGGACAAGGAACAGATCACTTAGGAAAAACATATTGAATATAACGAGTCCCAACATGTTACCCCGGCGATCAAGTCCTTTCAGTATATCAGACAATTGTTCGAACGACTGCAGTGAGTCGGCATTGTCTGAAAAGAGTTGAGCACTTATCCTGCGCATCTCTGTACTCTTAAAGTCTGAGTCGGCTATCAACTTGATCAGACGGATATAAGCGGTCATCTGTTGATGCAGATTATTAACGGCTTTGCTGATATTACGAAGCGGCCGGGCGGTAAGCGACAAAATAACGAAAAGTTGTATGCAACCCCACATCACAGGTACGCTTGACGGCAGTGATGTAAATATAGACAGAATAATCGTCATGAAGAAACCGGCAATAGCAGCCATTGCCAATATCAAAGAGGCAGTATTCCCTAAGGCGGCATTCATCTTCATGCTACTCACATGATGTAGAACATCGGTGATAGCTCCGGAGTCTATCATCTTATCCTGACTACAAGACAGAAATGCGGTACGCCAAGGTTCATTCTCTGCCAGTTCGTCAACAGTCTCACGGCGGTTGTCAATGATATCCTTGTCCATCGCAAGATGTTGCAGACAGAAAGCAAGTCGATCTCTTCCTCCGCTCGTGATAGCCCGACAAATACGGTTGTACAAAGAGTCGACTCCGAAAATGTCCATATCAAAAGTGTAGGTGTGATTACTATCTACGTATCTTGTTCCATCATCGAAAGAAGAGAAATCACCTTTAAGATAGTTGAGCTCTCCCTGATACACTTTCCTGATATTTTCCAAACTGTCTATCCGATCACTATTGCTGATATCCAGCCTTCTTAACACCGTATAAACGGCAAGCAATATCACCGTCAGCACCAACAACGACATCGGAAGTCCTTCTATGCAATAGAAGACAAAGGCGATAATGGCTGCGATGAACGATAACAGTTCGGAAATAATAAAAAAACGGTTCTTATTTTTCAATAATGCGATATCGGCAGTCAACGACTTGACATGATTACCATAAAATTCTCGTAGTTCTTCTTTCATTACTTATATTTTATCTGTCACGCCACTTCTCTATTACAAACTGATAATCATGCCTGTCAGGCGATTCTATTCGTTGATTACCACCTATAGTAGAATTTCCGAGAAACCCTTCTGTCTGCCAACTGCCACGTGTGAATTTCAACAAAGCGGGGTAGTGCAAATCTACATCAATGGAACGAATGGTATCTGACACATGATTCATCTTAATCTTGCCCGGATTCCAATCGCCTAAAACTTTCTGATTACCTGTGATATAAACATCATCTGCAGCATCGGGAATCTTAACTTCAATGTGTACCTTATAAGTATTTTTACTCAAATACCTGTCAAGTGAATCACGATATTGGAAATATCCCATCAGTCCATCATGCAACGCATAAGGAAAACACGACATGTGATCATATTCCGGATAGGACTTCTGTCTGTATGTTAGATTTGCTGGTAAAGTCTTCTTCTGATAAAATTGGTACAATTTTTCACGAGCAGGCTTCCAGTTCTCCCACCCATGTATTTTTTCTTCGGAAGAATTCGAAATAAAGAGGTATCTGCTTGCAGGAATTTTAGAATAATCATATTCCATCAAATCCTCCGCCACTCGGTCTTTGTCGTAAGCTAGATTAGGTGACACGGCAATGTAATCGCTAAAAAGTTCATGATTAATCATTGACTCAAGAATAAAAGAAGCACCCAACGAATGTCCCACGGCAAGGGTACGACCAGTAGTGCGATAACGTGAATTGATATAAGGCATCAGTTCATTTTTGATAAACAAACATAGACTGTCAGAATAACCATTGCGACCTCCATAGAATTTGTCTTTTGCCACAGTTCGCGGCACAGGCAAAAAATCACTTTGACGGGAGTACCGGGGCGTCGACGGGGAACAGATGCCGACCACAATAAAACGATTGTCATAATTCAGATTTATAAAAGGAGTCAGTGCATTTACTAAATAGAAGTACGGTTTATCTTGGGTATCAAAAACATATATCACATCATAATTCTGCACATTACACTCTTGATAGCACGCCGGCAAACTAATAAAGATTTTCCTTTCAAAACTGAAATACTTAGACTTTATCATGATGGATGTATCAGAAGCCGTAGGATACAAAATCTCTTTTGCATAAATGTTGATCATAGACAAGAGGCAAAAGAACAGAAAGATTGTTTTTTTCATTGGTTTTTGTTATTATCAGATACAAAAGTACGAAAATAAATCCATAAACAGTTGTCTTTACAGGATATTTAACGTCAGAACCCTACAGTTGCACCGATGGTGGGCAACAAAGAACCACTCTCCTTTTTGATATATTTCATCACAAACCGTTGCTGTGCTCCGGCTGCATCCGGATTTTGCACCACACCTGTACTCATCAGTACATCCTGCTCGCGATAGACACTCTTTGTGATATTTTGTATATCCAGATAGACCCCAACCATCCACTTATGGAAGTAATACATCTTGTCGACACGTATATCCATCTGGGCATACGTCGTAAGACGTTCCTGATTATAGCGGCTGTAATCATAGTATGGGCGGCCACTCACATTCCAGGCCTCGACAAGCGAAGACTTATCTACATCATAAGGGGTATATGGTGCACCACCAATGGCACTGATTTTTGTACCGACACTCCAATGACGATGTAGATTGTATGTACCCATGACATTGACTATAAAACGATTGTCCCATGCAGAAGCGATATATGTGCTGTTCTCATTGTTGCGGTATTCGCTCTTATAAATGGTTAATGACGACACAAAACTGAATTTCTGAGGTATCTGCCAACGCAGTGATGCTTCCACTCCGTAAGAGCGTCCTTGTGCAGTGGGCGTAAGCAGTTCATTACCCACAACACCGTAGTCGTTACCTTTGCATGCCAGTGGTATCTGGTCGACGACAGAAAGCGGAGCCTGATCGTAATATTTGTAAAAACCTTCCACCGCCAGGACCAACTGTTCATTTCTATTATACTCCACTCCTATATCACCACTTCGTACACGAATATACGAAAGTCCGTTATTGAGCAACGTACCGTCAGACGACTTAAAGCCCAGTGAGGTATAAGCGGGCAACTGATGATACATGCCCACACCCGCATTCAGAGACCATGATGGGGTCAGACGATAAGAAGCGGAGAAGCGGGGCGAGAAATGCCGCCATATCTGCGACATCCGTGAAGAGAAATTACATCCGTCAAACCGCAATCCGGCCATCAGTGTCAACCGTTCATTCTTGCCCCTGTAACGTGCGGAAGCATAAGTGCCCCAACCCACAATACCCAGTCGTGAAAGATAATTGGACACGTATTCGGAATCTGCATAAAGTCGTTGGAAAGTACTATTATAATAATGTGAATAATAGATTTCAGCCCCTTCGGTAAAAGTCACCCGTTCTCCATTCGATCGGTTCTCAGCTTTCAGAGTCACTTTCTGCTCACTGGATTTCATATCCAACGTTTTATTGGATTCTGAAGATTCGTCGTTATTGTTATATTTCAGATTATCATTGCGCAGATAGTTGTAACCTAGTGTTACCGCCTGGACACTATGCGATGCATAATGTTTGTAAACAGCACCGACGGTAAGTGTCTTCTGTCGGATGCGAGGCAGATAACTCAAGATGTATTCAGCGCTCTCACCCGTCTGGTCTTTGTTCAACTTCATATCATCAATTGCTCCGAGTCCGATAAACGTCACTTCATCCTTAGGAGTGAGACGTGACTTGATTTTAAACTGTCCATCAATAAAATTAGGTAAGAAAGGCAACTTGAGCATTTTGAACAACAGTTGCAAATACGACTGGCGCAAAGAAAAAAGATAAGTGGTATTTTCCTTGTAATGTCCCGTACCACTAAGCGAAACTTCGGATGCTCCTAATGTCGCCTTAAAACTATGGGCATCCGCATTACCGTTGCGTAAACGGATATCCATCACCGAACTCAATGCGCCTGATTTATCTACAGGGAATGCGCCTGAATAAAACTGCACCTCTCTGATCATATCGGCATTGAGAATGCTCACGGCACCGCCCGATGCGCCCTGAGTTGCAAAATGATTGATATTCGGAATTTCGACACCATCCAGATAAAAACGATTTTCCGATGGTGCGCCACCTCTTACGATGAGGTCGTTGCGATAGCCGCCCACGGAAAAAGAGACCCCCGGATAAGAACGAATGATACGGGATATATCTCGATTGCCCCCAGGACTCTTTTCAATCTCTTTCAGTCCGATAATCTGTAGGCTAACAGGACTTTCCTTGATTTTACGCAGTGAAGACCCCGTTACAGTCAACTCAGTAAGACTGGTAGCTTTCTGTTCCATCTCCAGTTCGATGATAGGCATCTGAGGTCCGACAATGTATTCGGAAGACAACAAATCACTATAACCGATACAGGATACGGAAAGGCGATAGATGCCGGGGTCTATCGACCTGACAGTAAAATGTCCGGTACTGTCTGAGGCTGTCACCATGCCATCTATGCCGAACAGTCTCACCATGGCATCAGCAATACCCTGTCTGGTCGCCTTGTCTATAACCCTGCCGCTTAAATTATAATTTTCAGCAACTATTGCATTGCATATCACTAGCGATAGCAGAATGAATATCCATTTCATATTTCTTACCCATTATGTTTTTCGTCGTTATTCATTTATGAAAGCGTTCTCCAAAGAACCCTCATTTATGTATTACAAACATAGTCATTTTCTTTCCATGTTCAAAGAAGAAAGATTAGTACTTAACTTTTTTTATCAATATTCTTTATTTTTCCTTGTTCCATCAGATACGGTCAGTAGGCCATGCTAGGCAATTATGTTTTTTTATCTGCATTTCCAATCAAAAAAAGAATAGATATAGTATATTTGCAGTGTCATTTAATAGAATTCTTCATGAATAATAAAATTGTTATCGCACTCACCGCCACCTTATTGTATTTCCTGCCGCTCAAGGCTCAGAAAGGAGTATTATGGGACAAGACTAACAACATGCCTATTGCACACGCCAGTATATACGCCAACAATCAAGGGCGTGTCTCGGCGACATCGACTGACGTCTATGGACATTTTGAAATTACGTTCCCTTTCAATACGCTCACGGTATCGCATATCAGCTATAAGAAACTGAATATTGCGGTTGTCAAAGACACCATTTTTCTCACACCCAAAATACAAATGCTCAGTGAGATAACCGTGGTCAATACTGAACCGACTTGGATAAAAGAAAAACTGCATTACTTCATCAAGAACAGAAAGCGACTGTATCAGACAGATGACAAGCAAATGGAATACGATTACGGAAAGTGCAACATCAGCGACACCTGCGGATATACATTCCACAGCCATGGACTCATGTACGTGCCTTCTATGACCAATCTGAATAAAGATAGTATGTATCAGGTTTGCCCTACTAAAAACATAGTGCAATATAAAGACAGTACAGCTGGCGTAGACTTTTATGACCTTCAATTGATGATGTACGAAAACATAGTTTCTGAAATGAACAGTAAGTTTATCAAACGGCATGTTTTCAGACAGAACGAGGCCTATCAAAATCCGGATAAGAGTATCCAACAAATTGTTTTCTGGTCAGAAAAATACAAGGATGACAAGGGAACAATTACAATAGACACTGCCAGATGCGTGATTTTGGAAGCGAACCGTTCCACTGGCCTCGCTTGTAATCTCGACGAGAAGATGAATTCTTTTGTACTGTCCAGTTTACATACCGCAATCGGTCTTCAATACAAAGACTGGACAATAGACAACACGATACATTTCAAAATGATAGATGGAATATATTATCCTTCCTATATTACTTATAAGTATTATGAGAGTTATACACATTACGACAAATTGGCTACAAGTAAGAAGAAAAAAAGTGTGGACTGTTTTTCAGACCACGAAGCTTCCGTTTCATTGCATGAGGCACTCTTCACCTCAACTGCTCACTATTATGACATTCCGCACGACCCGCATTCAGCCATCATTTATATCGAATCGAAAAGGCATAGTCTGAACAACATAGCCATTAAAAAGATGCCAAGAGAATATAAACAATTATAGAATCTGAAAGTTAGTAAAACACATATTTGACTTAAGGACATAAAAAAAGGGGCTCCGCTGAGTCCCAACCTTTGTTAACCTTAAATCTAATACTATGAAAAACACAATGCAAAGGTACGACGTTTTTCGACATCTGCAATAGTTTCTTCATAGAATGTTTATTTTTATGTCACTTTCTTGACATAAATCAATTATTTTGTTTGCGTTAACAGTCATTGTCTATTTATTAACAATAGAAATCTGTATCGCGCTCATGCCACGGGCATCTTGTTCAGTATCAAATTCCACTTTGTCACCCTCTTTAATACCATCGGGGGCATTGGAAACATGAAAGAAAAACTTACCAGAACCATCCTGACTCTTGATAAAGCCGAAACCTTTAGAAGAATTAAAGAAATCTACAACACCTGTCTGTAGCACTTTCTCTTCTTCGACCTTCTTCGGGGTGGCAATCTGCACATCCTCCAGGTTTACCTCTTCAGCCGGTTCCTCCGGAGGCGTAGAACGCAGAACACCATATTCGTCCACGTATGCTATCATGTCCTCAAAAGAACTGGGTCCATTACTTTGTCTTTCCTCTTTACGCTTTTGTTTTTCAAGGCGTTTCTGTTGTTTCAATTTTTCTCTGTCTCTTTTTCCTGTCGTGATTTTTTGTCCCATTTACTTAGATTTATAATGTTATGCAGGTATTGACACCTGACTTAGTTTCTTTCCTGTGAGCTTCTGTATGCTTCTCAGCATCGGTGTTTCTTCCTGTGTACAGAAAGTGAAAGCCACACCGCTGTTTCCAGCCCTGCCCGTACGACCGATACGGTGTACATAGGTTTCGGGCACATCCGGCAGATCATAATTGACGACGATGCCGAGATCTTGGATATCGATACCGCGCGCAGCTATATCGGTGGCCACAATCACATTTGTCTTACCGGTCTTAAAATCGTTCAATGCTTTCTGACGGGCATTCTGCGATTTGTTACCATGTATGGCACCACACATTATCTTCTTTTTAGTAAGGTTCTTTGCTATTCTGTCCGCTCCATGTTTTGTACGAGAGAAAATCAATACTCTTTCATTACGTTCCTGATTGAGGAGTTGTACGAGCGCATCCATCTTTTTCGGTTTTTCCAGATAACAAACATGTTGCTGAATGGTATCTACAACCGATGATACAGGTGCTATTTCTATCCGGTGCGGATTATTGAGCAGTGATTTAGAGATTTTTGCAATCTCATTAGGCATTGTAGCTGAGAAGAGCATCGTCTGTTTCTTCTTGGGCAACAAGGGCAGCAACTTGCGGATATCGTGTATGAATCCCATATCCAGCATACGATCAGCCTCATCCAACACGAAATGGCGGATATTGTCCAGTCGGATAATACCCTGCCCTATCAAGTCGAGCAGACGTCCCGGTGTTGCAATCAGGATGTCGGTACCCTGATTCAGTTGATTAACCTGCTTGTTCTGACTCACGCCGCCGAATATGACCGTATGTTTCAGATTTGTGTATCTGCCATAATCGGCAAACGACTCCTCTATCTGTATGGCCAATTCGCGGGTTGGTGTAAGAACGAGTGCTTTGATTGTTTTACGACCTTTACCATTAGGCAAAGTCATCAGTTGTTCAATGATAGGGATAGCGAAAGCGGCCGTCTTACCGGTACCCGTCTGAGCTATGCCCAATATATCTCTTCCCTGACTAGCTTCAGGGATTGCCTGCTCCTGTATAGGAGTAGGTTCAATATAATTCTTATCGTCCAGCGCCTTCAATATAGGCTCTGAAATATTCAATTCTTCAAATGTCATATATAATAATATTTAGGTAGGTCTTCAATCATTATCCTTTAATAAAAAAGACGGAATTGATAATGATTTAATACGAACTTGATGTTATCTGGGTGCAAAGATAGTCAAAAAAATCGAAAGTACCTAATTATTATTCATTTATCTTGAAATTACTCTCTCGGAGAACCGAGTTCTTTGACTTGTTTTTCGAAATTATTCCTATCTCCTGCGGCACCGTTTTTTATTTTAGCGCGATAGTTGTAAATGGTGTTCACCGAATAATGGAGGAACTCCGCTATCTTTGAACTGTCGTCGATACCCAGACGGATAAGGGCGAAGATACGCAAAGGTGTAGTCAACTTGTCCTTTTCCACAAGTTGTATGCGTTCTTCTTCACGCAACAAGGAATTGAAATCCTTCACAAAATCAGGAAAGAGATGCAAAAAGACGGAATCAAAATTCGCATAGAGTTCGTCCACTTCCTTTTCCTTCAGTTCTGACGATTTAGTCATATTGAACAGTTCGTCCAACTGTTTGTTCTTCATCATTCTGTTCACTTGTTTGCGATAAGAATCCAACTTATCGATATAAAGGGAACACATACCTATAAACCTACCGATGTAGGCTTCTTTTACACGGTTCGACTCATTCAGTTTTGTATTTGAATCATGAAGATTCTGATTACTCAGATCAAGTTCTTCATTTATTTTTGACAACTGACTGTTTAGATTAGCCAATTTACCATTTGTCTTTTTAAGTTCGTTTCGAGCTATGGTAAGTCTTTTTTTCTGTTTATTGACATAAACGAGCAACAAGAATAGCATAAAAGCCATAATGCTGACCACTGTTATAGACAGCATAAGTTCTCTGTTTCTTGTTTTTATTTCCTTTTGGTAGTTGGTGTCTATCGCATTAAGTATCGGGGATATCTGCCAGTTGCGCACCTTCGTCCCAAAAGTTTGAGCCGCATACCAGGAATAGGTTATATATTTATAAGAACGTTCCGAGTCTCCCTCTTTGCTCAGCATATCTGCCAACGTCCATAATGAAGCCTGATCCATGATGGCATTTTCTATATCGGATATAGCCGACTGTATCAACCAATATTTAGCCATATCCATATTGTTCATCTTCATATAAATCAGATAACGGAAATAAGATACGATGGCATAGTTGTGCGAACCTTCCTTCACTGAAGCCATACGTTGATCGTTGATTTTCAAAGCAGCCTTATAATCATTTTTGTCGTTTATCAAATCATTCTCTTTCTTCATGAGATAGATGTCACTGTTATGATTTATCACATTATCCAAGGAATCCCTGTATTGTTTTGAAAGGTCGAAGAAAGTCTGTTTTACTTCTGCTAGATCAGAATAAGAACCTAGTTCTCCGTAAGTATGGTTATATGCGATATAATAATCACACAGTCCTTTATTATCCAGTTCTTGTCTCTTAACATTTTTCAATAAAGTCAACGATTCCGTATACATTCCCGCTTTTGAACTTTGCAAAGCCATGACACAAAGGCAATCATTTACCAGCGAAGGCTTCCTTATTTCTTTTGCAATACGCATACAGTTGCGCAACTGTGCAATTGCGGAATCGTTTTTATAAGACTGATACTCATCGAACAAACTGAAATACAAATGATATCTGATCATGATATCATTTGTCCTTTTTAATTTGCTACGTATCTTTAGAATCCTACTTTCACGCCGTGCCACATTATTATGGGAGTTGTCTATCACGGTATCTAAACGCTTGTATAAACTTTCAAAGTCTATTCGTTCTGGATAGATTGACAATGTAAGGAACAATGTAATGATAAAAAGCAGTGCTCTTTTCATGGGGATGTTTATTTAGTATATGCATCTGCAAAGGTAAAATAAACATTGTTAAAATCAAAATTTCATTGCACTTTTCCTTCTTTTATTTATAATTATTTACATTGTCGGCGACGATTCAGGGATGTATCTCACGACACATCCCAATCATTGAAGATCATTCTACTATTACATTAATTTTAGTTACTTATGCCCTCTGCAAAAGTAACCATAACCTAAAATAAATAGATAACCAAATTATATAATCATTTCACAACGAATTTTTTTCCTTTATAAATATACAAGCCCCTCATACTGGGCTTGCTTATTTTCATACCTTGCAAGGTATAATAGTTGGAGTCTGTCCTGTTGTCACTGTTTACATGTATGATGGATGTGGAATTGTCGTAAGTCCATTTACATGACACGACACTCCGCCCCGGTAGTGTAACAGTAAGTCGGTGTGTGCCGTCACTGAGGGGAACTGTCATAGCGCCGCTATTCTCGTTGAGCATCACGACAGAAACAGTACCGTCCGGATTGAGGAATGCTGAATAAGTGAGTCCGGTCTGCGTGTAGGCGCTTGTCTTTATACAAATCGCATCAGGACTTACGACACTTGACATGTGACATATTATATAGTAATGAGAATTGTACGTGATAGTCTTATAATCACCTGAATTAATGTCTACGGCTCCATAACAGGTCTGACATCCACCAGCCAGATTAGGTCCCATCTTATCATCTAGCATAAGGTTCCACACGATAACGGCATTACAATACTTGTTTACAGTGCCCAATGTAATATTTGTCATATCATCTATGAGTCGTTTGGAAAGATTATGACCGTCGTTCCAAGTACCGATAGAAGACTCTGAAAAAATGATATCTTTATCTGGAAATTGTGCATGTACTGAATTTAAGACCGAATTACTCCCCCCATAATCATGAAAAGCCGAACCTGCCACTAAATCAGAACCCTCGTAATCCGAACCTAATGTTTCGTAAACTTTCACCGGGTATTGGAACTGGTCGTAGTTGTGGTCATAGACATAGATTTTGGTGTCCACCTTATTCTGTTTGAAAGTAGCCGCCAATACTTTCACAAATGCAGCTTCTTCTGATGCAGGTACATAAGTCGATGCACAGTTTCCAGCATTGAGCGGCTCATTTTGCGGACTAACGGCATAGATATTGATGCCATACTCTTTGAACGCATTAATAAACTTAATAAAATAGTTGGCGTAATCCTGATAATAATCTGGATTGATATGTCCGTCCGTCCATGATGTATGTGGCGTTTTAGTGGTGATATTTTCCACTTTCATCCATGTGGGACAGGTCCACGGTGCTGCGATAATCTTAACTTTAGGATTGATTGCCAATATCTCCTTTAATACCGGTATCACATAATCCAGTTCATCCGTATACAGTCGGAAGTGTTCCAGTCCGGTTGCATCACATAACGTGTATTCCGTACTAGAGAAATCACTACAACCTATCGAGATACGCGCATAACTCACACCGTACCCTTCTGTCTCAGAGTATGTCTTTTTGAGGAATGCCAGTCGGTCTGTTTCGCTCATCTTCATCAGATTAAAACAAGATGAATATGTAATAGCAAATCCGAAACCGTCCATACGCTGTATTTTTTCCGTCGGTTTCAGGACCAAGGCCCCTGATGTCATACTCGTGTTGGCAACTGCCACACTTGTTTCGTCAAGTAGTTGACTTGAGTTTCCTGTTGTTGTATATACTGTTGCATTCTGAGCTGATACAGATAAGGACTGTAACAACAAGACCATGAATATTGATATTAAATTAAAATGTATCTTTACCATAATTTATAATATTACATCATTTCGATTTTGATATTGCAAAATTACGATAAAATCAGACATAAAAAAAATCACCTAGTTCAAAAGTGGTTCACGGATGCATATTCGAAATTACAACTTGCTGATATTCAGCTACTAATAAAACGAAAGCTTTCGATATAAAGTGGATGAAATATTAATTCTTATTCGGGCATGCCGATGTCTTTCACATGCTTTTCAAAGTTATCACGGTCACTGATTGCCCCATTTTTTATCTTTGCACGATAATTATAAATCGTATTCACTGAATAATGTAAGAACTCGGCAATTTTCGAACTGTCTTCTATACCAAGGCGGATAAGGGCAAAAATACGAATATCCGTGTTCAAACGATTCCGTTCCGTCAAAGAGATACGTTCTTCCGGACGCAACAGAGAATTGAAATCATTCACAAAATTCGGGAATAGATGCAAGAATGCCGAATCAAAATTATCATATAGTTCGTCAAGTTCTTTTTCTTTCATCTCTTGCGATGACGTCAACTTGATTATTTCATTAAACTCTCTGTTACGAGCTTGTTTGTTAACCTTTTTACGATAATTGTCCATCTTGTCTATATAAAGAGAGCACAATCTCATAAATCTGGCTATGTACTCTTCTTTCACTCGATTAGACTCATTGAGTTGATTAACAGCGGCAGACAATTGTCCATTTGTGGCAGACAGTTGATTGTTCGTACAGTCAAGGTCATCGTTCACCTGCAGCAACTTTGTATTAAGTGCAGACAATTTTGTATTGGCGCCCTTCAGTTCACTTTGTGTTTCTGCAAGACGTTTCCGTTGTCTGTTGACATAGAACAAAAGCACCAGAAACAAAAGTGAGATAATACTGATACCGGTAACAAGAAGGAGCAACAGTCGATTAGTACGAAGACTTTCGTCTTGATAACTTTTATCTATGGTGGACAACAAGGGTGATATCTGCCAACTGCGTACTCTCGTTGAAAAATGATTTGCGCACTCCCAAGAGAAACGTATATAAGAATAGGATCGCTGCAACTGACCGTCTTTACTGAGCATGTATGCCAATGACCATAAAGAGCCTTGGTCCATTACAGCATTACAAACATCATTTATTGCGGATTGCGCCAACCAGTACATTTGCATTTCACGAATGTCTGAATGGTCTGTATCATACAAAATTGAACGGTAATAGGTGGCGATGGCATATTCATGCGAACCTTTACGTATCTTAGAAAGCCAGGCATCACTAATCTTTAATGCATTCCTGTTATCTCCGCATTCAGAGAAAGCAAGTTGCCTTATCATATCATAATAACTGCTTGTACTGTCAAGATTGGTATAAAGCAGTTTACGATACTGTTCATACTTCCCCGAATAATAACTTTTCAGTTTCGGAACCATCGTATAAAAAGCCAATTCTCTGTATAGATGACAATAAGCCAGGTAATAATCGTTTTTTCCACGTTTGTCAAGTAACGGGGTATCAATCTGAGACAATGTGTTAAATGATTCCATATACATGCCCGATGTAGAGCATTGGAATGCCATTAAAGCGCGGCAGTCGTTGGCCTGATGATAATCATTTATCTTCTCAGCATACATAATACATTCTGAAAGAAAATAAATGGCAGAGTCGTTTCTGAATGGTTGATATTCTTGATAAAGACAAAATGACAACTTATATTTTTCACTTATATCTGTCGTTCGCTTTAACTGTATCCGATACTTGTTGATACGTGATTCGCGTATGGCGACATACTTATCCGACTGATGAATAGCATCGTCCAGTCTTCTATATAAAGAATCAAGATTTTTACTTTCAGCACTTATATTCAGTGCAATCATCAAACAGAACAGTAATGTTAGAATTTTGTTCATAGCCTAGGTTTATCAACTATTTTCGCGCAAAGTTAGCGAAAAAGTTGATAAATCCAGTTATGTAATGACAGTTTTTTTAGTTTACTGTAAGTTTTACCGTTTGCACATCACGACTGTTTGGTCCCACCATCAGTTCAAAATCGCCTGGTTCGACCACGTAGTCAAGATTGGCATTATAGAATTTCAATTGTTCTGAAGTAACATGGAACGTTACCTCTTTACTCTCACTTTTCGCCAGATGGATACGTTGGAAACCTTTCAATTCCTTGACAGGTCTGCATACACTTGCTACCAAATCACGTATATACAATTGCACTACCTCATCTGCATCATAATCACCAGTATTGGTAACCGTGACTGAGACATTGACATTTCCATCCATCGACATCTTATCGGAATCTATTTTTACCTTACCATACTTGAATGTAGTATAACTCAACCCATATCCGAACGGATAAAGTGGATCGTTGCGCACATCGAGATAATTGCTATGGTATTTCCAATAGTTTGTGGCGCCTTCCGCTACAGGTCTGCCCGTGTTAAGATGATTATAATACAAAGGTTCCTGTCCGACAGACTGAGGCATAGAGGTCGTCAGTTTGCCACTTGGCACCTTTTCTCCGAATACCACATCACATATTGCATCGGCGGCCTCACTGCCGCCAAACCATACGTTCAGTATGGCGGGTATATGTGCCTTTTCCCAATTCAATATGGTAGGACGTCCTGAAAAATTGAGTAAAACGATAGGTTTTCCTAAAGAGGCCAACTGCATCAGCAACTCATGCTGAACATCGGGCATCTCTATATTGATACGACTGGAACTTTCGCCTGTCATGTCAGAACATTCACCCATTGCACATACAATTACATCCGCTTTGGCAGCCATCTCCATAGCCTCCGCTTTCATCTTCGCATCATCAACACGTGGTAATGGCTTGTCAAAATAAGCAGCCTTCTGTAGATTTGAATCAGCAGTTAGATTACAACCATGCGAATACAAGATTTCAGCCTTACCGGCTACGGCTTTTTCGAAAGCCTCTTTCAGTGTCGAATACTGGTCGGGTACCGCAGCTACGCTCCATGTTCCTTCCATATTAGCCCTGTTGTTTGCCAACGGACCGATCAGTGCGATTTTCCCTTCACGTTTCAACGGCAACAGATGGTTGTCATTCTTTAGCAACACGAATGTTTCAGCAGCCATATTGCGCGCTGCAATACGGTTTTCTTTCGTCAGGACATCTTTCGCCCTACGTTTCTTGTCACAATATTTATATGGATTCTGGAATAATCCCAATTTATACTTCGCTTCCAGCACACGACGGCAAGCAGTGTCTATATCTGCCATTGACACGTTACCAGATTTTACAGACCCATCCAGGGTCTTCAGAAAACCTTCCGAACACATATCCATATCTGTTCCAGCTTTTAACGCCTGAGCGGAAGAAGAAGCGATGTCTCCTACGCCGTGCACGACCATTTCACCTATAGAACCATAATCCGTTACGACAAAAGCATCCGATTTCCATTGACGACGGAGCACATCGGTAAGCAACCATTTGTTAGCTGTCGCCGGTACACCGTCTACAATATTGAAGGATGACATGAAACTTCCCGCACCGGCTTCTGCGGCAGCCCTGTAAGGAGGAAAATACTGATTATACATCCGCAGATGACTCATATCCACGGTATTGTAATCGCGTCCGGCCTCAACTGCGCCGTAGAGTGCATAATGTTTTACACAAGCCATGATATTATCGGTCTGACTGTAATCGCCTTGATATCCTTCTACCATAGCTTTGGCAATCATAGAACCGAGGTATGGATCTTCACCGCTACCCTCGGCTATTCGTCCCCAACGGGCATCTACGCAAATATCCACCATCGGACTGAATGTCCAACAGATACCATCGGCACTCGCCTCTTTGGCCGCTATATGGGCACCTTGCTTGATTGCCTCCATATCCCAACTGCACGACTGTGCCAGAGGTATGGGGAATACCGTCTCGTAACCATGAATAACATCCAAACCTACAATAAGGGGAATACCCAGACGACTCTTCTTTACTGCAATTTCTTGCAAAGCCTTTATTTTTTCCGCCCCTTTTATATTAAAGACACCACCCAAGTCACCTTTCATAATACGTTCTGCCACAGGACTGTTCTGTGCAGAACCTGTAGTGATGTCTCCGGCAACCTGTAAATTCAGTTGCCCGATTTTCTCCTGTAATGTCATTTTCTGCATCAGCGCATCTATAAATGCAGACATAGACTGCTTCTGCGCAAAAGCAGCAGAAGCAGTGAATAACAGAATCATTGATAATAAAGTCTTTCTCATATAAGATCATTTTAGTGTAAATCCAATTTCCAGAGGTAAATGATCGGATGCATTTCCTACTTTAGCGACAAAATCGCCAGGTTCTGCCGTCCATCGCTTACTTCCGTCATCATAGAAACTCAAAGCCGATTTATCTATCGTGATAGAAACGGTCTTTGTTTCATTCGGGTTTAGAGAGACCTTTTTGAAACCCTTCAACTCTTTCATCGGACGAGGAAGAGAAGATTGCAAATCCGTGATATACAGTTGAACAACTTCTGCTCCGGCACGTTTACCTGTGTTCTTAACGTCGACAGTAAATGTTATATTGCCGTCGCTGGACATTATTTTTTTATCCGCACGCAGATTCGACAATTTGAAATCAGTGTAACTGAGTCCGTGACCAAATGAAAACAATGGTGTGGTCTTTTCTTTATCGACCCAACGATATCCTACATATAGACCTTCTTTATATTCCTCGTCTATAATCTGGTGATCGGCACGCCACACGCCAGGATACGCATTCAGTTTATGTGCGCCGACATCCTGTAGCGAAGCAGGCCATGTAAAAGGCAGTTTTCCGGACGGATTGATGTCACCCGTAAGCACGGCAGCTAAAGCATCGCCAGCCTCGGAACCAAGAAACCATCCTTGAACAATCGCAGACACTTTTGGTTTCCAAGGCATAGCGACGGCGTTACCCGACACATTTACAAAAACAACCTTTTTATTTACATTTACTATACTTTCTATCAACTCATTCTGACCATAAGGCAGTTCATAAGTTTTTCGGTCGTGTCCTTCACAATCCTGATAATCACTTTTATTCAGTCCTCCGATAACGATTACATAGTCTGCCGTCTTAGCCTTCATCACAGCTTCGGTTATAAGTTCTGCTGATGAACGATGGTCAACAAGATTCTGTCCGGTAGTTACACCGTTATAGTTGCCTGTCGTATCACCTACATATCCACGGGCATAATCTATCTTATCGCCCAGACGAGCTTTCAAACCAGCGAGAGGCGACACTTCTTTTTGGACTTTCAAGGAAGAGCTACCTCCACCTACAGTCATCATCTTGATTGCATTCTCGCCCACCACCAATATACGATGTGCCTTAGTTGTGTTTATCGGCAATACGCCACCGTTATTCTGTAATAGTACGATACCTTCTTCGGCTATCTCTTTGGCGGCATCATAATGGGCTTCGGAGCAAAGGAATCCCCGCGATGTATTGTTGTTCATCGTCGTACGATAGAACAATCGCAATATACGTCTCACCTTATCATCCAGTTGCTTGGTCGTAAACTTGCCATCCTGTATCATCTTCAGATAAGGGAAAGCCATATAATAGTTGTCATACGCATTCGTAGCACCCATTTTCAGTCCGTCTGTCCATGTACCGAATTCCATGTCAAGTCCGTTGGTTACGGCCTGCTCAGTATCATGAGTTCCGCCCCAGTCGGAGACGACCACGCCGTCAAACTTCCAATCACGTTTCAGTATATCATTCAGCATCCACTGGTTATGACAATTGTGCTGATTCTTATATAGATTATAAGCACCCATCACACCCCAGACATGTCCCTCTGTGACAGCAGCCTTGAAAGCCGGCAGATATATTTCATGAAGAGTACGATCATCTATGACGACATTCACCTGATGACGGTTTTCCTCATCATTATTCAATGCATAATGTTTTACACAAGCCGCCACACCTTGCGATTGCAGTCCCTGTATATACGGCACCACCATTCGGGAAGCCAAATACGGATCTTCGCCCATATATTCAAAGTTCCTTCCGTTAAGTGGTGTACGATAAATATTCACGCCCGGACCAAGAATCATGTTTTTATGGCGATATAAAGCTTCTTCTCCAAGACTTTTACCATAGAGCATAGACATCTGCGGATTCCATGTAGCGGCAAGACAAGTCAACGCAGGAAAAGCGATGCACGAATCGTTCGTCTGACCAGCCTGTTCCCACTCATCCCAGAGCACGTCCGGTCTGACACCATGAGGACCGTCGTCTGTCCAGAAGTCGGGGAATCCCAACCGCTTGACACCAGCCGATGAGAATTTGCTTTGAGCATGAATCACTGCTATTTTCTCTTGCAGAGTCATACGCGCAAGAGCGTCGTCTATCCGTTGTTCTATCGGTTTATTGGCATCAAGGTATATCGGCACTTGTGCGTCCATACCTAAAAACAAAAAAACAAATAGATATAATATCGTTATTCTTTTCATCATCAACTAATTATTTCTGGAAAACGCGTACATAATCCACCTCCATTGTAGCAGGCAGTACACTTTCGTCTATACCGCCCTGTCCGCCCCAGGCACCGCCCCAAGCCAGATTCAGTATGACATAGAATGGTGCATCGAATGGCCATGCATTCTTACCTGTTCCGTCGTTCTTATAAGTAAGAATCGTCGTACCATCCACATAGAAAGTCATGGATTCCGGTGTCCACATCAATGCATACTTATGGAACTGGGTTACACTGACGCTTTTGTTTCCACTCTCGATAGACGTTCCTCCATTATTATACTTATTACAATGGATTGTCGAATATGCGACATTGGGTATATATCCCACTGCCTCCATAATGTCGATTTCGCCATCAGCAGGCCATGAAGTGAAATTGACAGGCATCATCCAGAAAGCAGGCCATGTACCCTTGCCCTGCGGCAGTTTGATACGAGCCTCTACATATCCATATTTCCATCCTGTATGTTTTTTGGCATAGATTCTACCCGAATAGACCTTTCCGTCTATCTTCTTTGCGACGATTTTCAATGTACCATTAGATACACTTACAATATCCTCACCGTTGTAGCTACCTGCTACATAGTTTTGCAATTCATTATTCACCCAACCAGAATTCTGCACTTCGTAAGTCCAATCGGTCCCAGGTTTCGTTCCAGTTTCAAACTCGTCATGCCATGCCAGCGAATATCCCGAAGGTCCTTTTATAGAATCCGGAGTTACAACCTTTTCTCCAGCAGCCTGAGTAACAGATATCTTAGCCCTTGCTTTTCCACACATCACCGTAACCGTTGCGGTACGCTCTGTCGTAAGTGTATTAGCAGCAGCAGTTATAGTGAGCGTAACATTTTTTTCAATAGAACTGGAAGGGTTTATAGTTACCCAATCTTGGTCTGAATAAGCAGACCATTCGGTTGTCGCTGTTATATCGACAGTAGCAGAAGTAGCTGTATTGGCCAGACTAACTGAGTTTGTCGAACACTTGATTGTGTTATCGTTATTAGCAGACGATGTATCATCGCCACTACTTCCACATGCAATAAGAGGAATAAGTCCGAATAAAGCGAACAGAAGAATATTTATTCTTTTCATAATCATCAGGTTTTATGTTTAAACATTCAGCGGGAGAGAGTTTGGAAAATTCTCTCCCGCTGTAAAGATACAAGTTTTTTACTTTTCCTTGTGTTTCTGCAGAATGATATTACTGATTTTAACAGTTGTATTAGCAGGATTGCCACCGAAATCGAAAACCAGTTTCAATGCAGTCATGTCAGACTTAGCACATTTTACAGAAGGCATTTTGACCACTTTAGCTTCACCGGCTGTCAAATCGACATTCTTAACGATCAAGAAATTATCATCACTGGCCGTATCGCAAGGTTTGATTGTAACAGCCTTTATATCATTACTTGCTGTAAGGGTACATTGCAGGTCATACGTTTCTGAAGCAGACAGCGCAATCTTAGATATCTGATGATATTGTGCCTGCCACTGCATGTCGGTAGCCAGAGGATACACAAGTGTATAAGTTCCTTTTTTGTCATCAGTGAACGATGGATTATCTATCTGAGTCCAACTAGACGTCTGAGCTGTATAGAAGAATGTCGTATAATCACCGGCATTTACAGGTTTCCATAGGTTATTATCTGAATCCAATGCCGACCAATCAATGTTGTCCACCGGTTCAGGAACGACACTACCATCATCATTCGCATGATTCTTCAGTACGATATTCTCTATAGTGACATCCGTATTGTCTGCATTTCCACCAAAATCGAGAACCAGTTCTACATTCTTGATATCGATACCTTTCATGTCTGACTTATAGAAGCAGTATTGTTCACCAGCTTTCAATGCCACCTGATCCTGGAAATAATAGATTTTATCACTAGTTACATCATCCAGTTTCACAGTTACATTAGGATGATCCTTTGTTGCTGTAAGAAGGATTGAGAAGTCATAACTATTGCTAGCTGATGTACTGATATCTGAAGAGAATTTCATCTGAGCCATCCACTGATTCGTTGTAGCCGTAGGCAACGTGATTTGATATCCATTGTCTAATTTTGTACATGCTGGATCTGCTATCTGGCTCCATCCCGGTGCATACCAGAATGTCGGTCCAGTGATTGTTCCATTCTTCCACATATTGAATTTGGAATCATATACGAACCCGTTGAAACCTAAATCTTTATCTATATGGAAAGTCTTCTTTACCGAACCATTACTAATTCCATTAGAATTGAAAAATTTAGCCTCAACATAATAGTCACCGGCTTTCTTATATTTCAGTGTATCGCATTCATCAGTAGTATATTTTTTTCCATCTATTACCCAATAGTGTCTTACACCTGCGACATCTTTACACTGCAAATATACAGTATTGATAGTCTGGTCAACAGTCACACTTACATTGTCTGCATAATTTTCAGCTACAGGTATTCCATTTTCATCCATTCCGCTGAAGCTTTCCGGAGAACATGCTGTTAATGCAGAAACCAATACTACTGCGCTTCCTATATATTTAAATATATTTTTCATATTCGTATTTTTTAATAATTATTCTGTTTCAAGTTTGGATCAGAATCGATTTCAGACTGTGGTATAGGCAGATACTTTTTACTTTCTGTCCATGTATTCGTACGATAACCATATTTGTCTGGAACAAGCGTAGAAGAGGCTTTGCCTGTACGGATAAGATCCCAATAACGTTTACCTTCGCCGGCAAACTCCAAATGACGTTCGTTGATGATATTGTCTATCGTCGGTTCAACGGTAGTTGTTAGTCCTGCACGTTTACGAACAAGATTCAAGTATGTGCTAGCCTGGTCAGCACTTCCGCTTGTACGGACAAGAAGTTCTGATGCGTTGAGCAAGCATTCTGAATACCGATATATACGTAAGTTGTTATTGAAGTTCAAGTCGGCATCAGCTTTCTGGTCTGCATTATTTGCAGGACGTGCAATATATTTAGCCAGGAAGAAACCGGTATCCTGAAATCTAGGAGTATAGGTACCTTTTGCCTTTGCATTATAACAAGTAGCATCACGACGTGTGTCGGCAGCATCATAGCGGTCGTAAGTTTCCTGTCTGACCGGTTCGTAACCCCATCCGTTTAAGACGTCATCGGTTCCGTCCACCCAGTCTTTAGGACTAATAAAGCGAGGATAAACAGTTCCACCTGTTGTCATCGGACTACCCCAACTACGAGCTGCATTATCATCCTTATAGTTTATTTCCCATATTGATTCGCTGCTCCATTCGCCACTTTCCTTCCAAATATTAGCATAGTTGTCAAGCAGTTTATAACTGCCGCTATTGATGATTTCCTGCATATACTTCAGTGCTGTAGGATATCTGGTCGCATCGTTTTGGTACATCACCATTTCTGTATATAACATATAAGCCATGGCTTTTGTCACTCTTCCCAAGTCATCCGATGATGCTTTCATAGGCAGCGCATCCAAAGCGATTGCGCCCTCAAGATCTTCAATGACTGTCTTGTATACGTCATCAGCTGCAAGTTGCGGTGATGTGTACGGATATTCCAAATTAGTAAGATAACAAGGAATATTTCCCCAGAATTTCCAAAGGTTATTATAGTAATAGGCACGAAGTACGCGAGCCTGTGCCTCATAGTACTTTTGGTTTGCATCAGTAATATTGGCTTTAGCCCATCCTATATATTTCAGTACGTCGTTACAACGTTTCACTCCTGAATATTCCTCTGTCCACAAAGCTGTAATACAGTTGTTGGGCAATGCTTCATAATTGGATGACAGATATATGTAGGCTTGGTCCAACTTGTCAGCTCCACCTGCCCATACATCATCAGCCATGACATCACTCATAAAGTTGACAGGATTATATTGTCCAAGGCAATAGTCTGGCCATTCCAGTGGATCATAAGCTGCAACGACTGCTTCCTGCACATGAGCATCCGTCGTGAAATATTCATCAATTGTAGTTTGATTAGGAGGCGTCACTTCAAGGAAAGAATCCTTGCATCCTGTAAGCATTACTGCTCCCGCCAACAATCCTATAGTTAATATATTATTTGTTTTCATATTATTTATTGTTTATGTTATAATTAGAAACCGATATTGAAACCTACTGTCCATACTCTCGACTGCGGATATACTCCGTAATCTACTCCGAGAGAAGTACCACCTGACGATATTTCAGGATCGTATCCCCAATATTTTGTAAAAGTCAATAAATTCTCCGCAGATACAAAGAAACGTAGTTTCTCTACCATAAACTTCTGTGTTAAAGAACTTGGCACTGTATATCCTAACTGTATATTCTTCAGGCGCAAGTAAGAACCATCGTGTATGTAAAGATCGGATGATTTCCAGTTGACATTATCACCGAGAATGAATATTGGATATTTGTTTGATGTACCTTCACCTGTCCAGCGTCCCAGCATCCATGAAGGAAGGTTTACTGTTTTGACATCGATACGTCGTGTAGCGTCGCATATATCATTTCCTATTGTACCCTGCCACATCATACTGAAATCAAATCCTCTCCATGAAGCGTTAAAGTTGAAACCGAACGACCAGTCTGGCGTTCCCTTACCAATTTTGACACGGTCATCGTCTGTGATAGAGCCGTCACCATTTGAATCTACGAAACGTACATATCCCGGTTTGGCATCTGGTTGAATCTTCTTACCGTCAGCATTTACATAAGCATCGATTTCTGCCTGGTTCTGGAATATACCGTCTGTTTTCAAGCCATAGAAGAATGGGAACGGTTCACCGTTCTGTGCACGTGTGATAGTACCAGCGGTCTGAATATAATCGAGATTTGCCCAACCTGTATCGTTACCATATTGTATCAACTTATTATGTAAGTATGAGAGATTACCCTTCATGTTGAATTTGGCGTCTGCTATATGGAATCGGTATCCAGCCTCAAACTCAACACCTGAGTTTTCCATCTCGCCGACATTTCCAGTCGGTTTTGCTTCACCTACATAAGAAGGAATATTCATCGTCATCAACATACCGCTGGTTTTTTTCTTATACCAGTCTACTGTGAATGTCAAGGCATTATCAAGGAAACCGAAATCAAGACCCAAGTCTGTCTGTATCGACTCTTCCCATTTCAGATCGGCATTGGCCAGACCGCTTGCCTTTACTCCTGTCACGATACCCTCCGTACTTCCAAAAATGTAATTATTACCACTTGATGTAAGTACTGTATAACCAAAATCACCTATGTTATCATTACCATTTTTTCCCCAACTTCCGCGGGCTTTCAAAGTATTAAACCACGCTGGACGATTGGCCATGAATTTTTCGTTTGTCACATTCCATCCCAAAGAGAAAGAAGGGAATGTCGCATATTTATTATTAGGACCGAATTTAGAAGAACCGTCACGACGAACCGTTGCCTGCAACATATAGCGCTCTGCATAGTTGTAACTGACACGGGCGAATAGTGAGGCTCTCTTGCTTGGATTGTTAGGACCACCCCAGCCATTTCTGTCACCATTCTCTGCAAGTCCGGTTGCATTGCTCATATAAGGTTTCGTCAAATCAGAAAGATTGTATACCTGTGCGCCGAGCGTCCATCCGGTATTACGGAAGGCAGACTGACCGAGTACAACATTAATGGTATGGTTGCCGAATGTTTTGTCATAAGTCAAGGTGTTTTCCAACTGCCATACTGTGCCGCGGTCACTTTCGGATGTAGCTGATGTACGGGTAGACTTGTTGGCATCTGTCATATAATATTTGATCTGATGAGATTCTGAACCCCAGAATGACAGGTCTGTACTATAAGATATACGATATTTCAAACCGTCCCAAATCTGTAACTCACCAATAAAGTCTGTGACAAACTTATGCGACCAGCCATGAGAGCCTGGCAATGAAAGAGAAGCCAGCGGGTTGGTCATTTCGTTATAATCGGCACCGGCTATCGTATACATATTACCATTACTATCATACAATGGCACATAAGCAGAGTTGCCTGAGTATTTCTGATTCTGAGCCTCAGCCTCTTCTGCTGTCAGTGTGGGAGTAAGAATAGGCGACATAGCCAATGCGCTACCCAGTACCGAACCATATTGAGAGTTGACGTCTATACCGGTAGACTTGATACGGGCATAAGAGAGATTTACAGTAACATCCATTCTGTTCAACCAATTACGGTCCTTGCTTACATCAAAGATGTTATACTTCGTATTACTACGTAATGTGAGACGTTCATAATTAGAACGGTCATAATTACCACCTACGATACCATCCTGAGAATAGAAACCTAATGACAGATAATAATTCACTTTTTCGGAAGCGCCACTTATTGACAAATCATGATTAGAAACAGGTGCATTACTGTTAAACACTTCATCCTGCCAGTTGGTGCCATTTCCATAAGAATATGGATCTGCATACTTTGGAGCCATACCCGAATTGACAAGTCCTTCGTTCATCATCACAGCGTATTGTGAAGCATTGAGGACATCACGTTTCTTCCAAGGATTTTGCCAACCATAAGAGAAATTATAGTTTACCGATACTTTCCCCATTTTACCCTTCTTGGTCGTAACAAGAACGACACCGTTAGCACCGCGTGTACCATATATAGCACATGATGCAGCATCTTTCAGCACTTCGATACTTTGGATATCGTTAGGGTTGATATAGTCGAGGCCACCTTCTATAGGCAGACCATCTACTACATACACTGGGTCTGAAGTGTTGATAGTACCTGTACCACGTATTCTGATACGTGCCGCTGCACCTGGCTGACCAGATGAAGAAGTAACCTGTACGCCGGCAGCCAAACCTTTTAACGCATTATCCATACGAACAGGGGCTGTACCAGCCAAATCCTCTGCAGACACTTTAGCAATAGCTGCGGTTACAACACTCTTTTTCTGTGTTCCATAACCGATTACAACTACTTCATTCAGATTTTCAGCATTATCCACAAGGGAAACATGCAAGTTGGAACCACCTTTTACTTCTTTCGTCTTGTAACCTATATAAGAGATTACGAGAGTGGAACCTGCATCAGCTGAAACTTTAAAGTTACCATCCAAATCAGTGACGGTACCTGTAGTAGTGCCTTTCTGAACGACAGAAGCACCAATAATAGGATCGCCATGACCATCTACTACTACACCAGAATAATTTGCTTTCTGGGCGAAGGCAGTTATTGAAACCACGAGGGCCAACAACATAATTAGAAACCTTTCTCTTTTCATACTTAATTAATTTAATATTAACAAATTGTTTTTTTGTTTTTACAATTTTTATTTTTTGCAAAGGTATTGTAAAAGCAAAATGCTTCAAATAGCATAAAAAGAAAAAGTGGAAGAACCGTTCGGCTATTTATATATTAAATACCTGTTTTTCAAATAGTTACAAAAAACTGGCAGAAATCAAATAGTGGAACAAATATTGATTTTAAAAGAGGCGTTTTTCTTCCAAAATCCAATAAATCTCCACTGTTCCCGTTAACAGAAAATAAGTGTATTTAATACAAAAAATAAATAGTAAAGCCTCCATCCTTGAGAACTAAAGAGAGATAAAGTTCTCGGGATGGAGGCTGTCTTATATAAAATTATAGGAATCTTCTATCTTATTCGTTGATTTCTTCTATCTTTCCTACCACGTCATTGCTGTTCAGATGTTTCTTGGCGGGATGGCCGGCATACTTCAGAGAACCTACGCCTGATACGTCGCCGCTTATCTCTTCAGAGGCATAACATTTTACGCCACCTACACCTGATACATCAGCATTTACGATGACGGCATGTAGTTTCGCTGCATCAATGCTTCCCACACCTGAACAGTCCAACGACACTTTACTTGCCTTGCCTTTCAGATCTACACTGCCTACACCACTATTGTCTACTTTGACAGCAGCAGCTTCCAGACTGTCTATTTTTATCTTACCTACACCTGAGTTGTCAATGTCCAATGATGTGGTATTCAGACTGGCGATTTTGATTTTACCTACACCACTGTTGTCGATTGATTTGAGTGTGGGACCTGATATGATAATCTTGACATCCGCATCTTTGAGATTATACCCATCCTCATTATAGATCTTCAGTGTTCCTTTCTCAACTTTTACGATATAGATTGGAACATAATTATCAGGTGCCGTAATCGAAACACTGCACTTTCCGCCTTGGGTCTGCACAAACTCCACGCTTCCTACTGAACTGAAATCTACCGACTGGAAATCAAGGTCGGTGTAATTCTTCGTAATTATCTTATTACTTGGTTCCAGTGTATTACCACCGACATGTGAAAAAATAACAGAAGGTCTACAAGATGTGAAGACCATCACACTTACAAAGGCTAATGCCATCAAACAACTAATCTTTTTCATACCTTTATTTATTAAATTTATCTACGCTTTTAGTGTTATACTTATGTAGAACACTGCAAAAGTATATAATTTATTAATAGCTTCCAAATATTTTAGCCATTTTCTTCAAATTATTTTTTATTTATCTGTTTTTCAGCATAGGAAATTCTATTTTGTAATAAAATTCAGCGGGTTCGTTGAATAAAATTTGCCATCTCAAAACCTTGCTTTACATTTGCAGCATCAAACAACGAATATAGAAACAGACATACATGAATAAATTTACTTTTATATTATTAGTTTTCTTAGCTACAGGTATTACAAAGATCAGTGCTCAGGATGATTTTATGATGGGTCCTCCTCCCGGAGGTTTCGGACAGGGAATGCAGGATGGCGAAGGTGGTCCGGGTATGCCTCCCGACGGGAAAGGTCCTGGTGGCGGAGGACAGTCGTACGTAAATGCCACAGGTATGAAGACTTTTAAAGGTAAGAAGATTGTTTCAGGTAAAACGATTCAGAGTAATTCGAAAAACAAAAGTGCTGTACTGGCTACTTCGGGGACGTTGGACATCAGTCATTGTGTCCTTTCCAACACTGCTGATGCTTCAAGTACCGACGATGCCAGTTTCTATGGCGTAAATGCTGTTTTGCTCGCTCAACCATCTCCGAAGAAGGACAAGGTTATTATCAATTCTTCCCATAACAGCATCAAGGGTTCTGGCAAGGGTGCCAATGGTGTGTTCGCTTATGGCAACGGTACGGTTAATTCAACTAACGACTATATCTATCAGACAGGTGGCAACGCCCGTGGCGTGTTGTGCTCGGGCGGCGGCACCGTCAACATAGAGAACGACACCATCGTTACGATGAGTGGCAGCAGCAGTTGTATAGCTACCGACCGCGGCGGCGGCAACGTCAATGTGAAAGGTGGCATATATACCTGCAACGGTACCAATTCGGCCGGTCTCTACTCTACCGGTAACATCAACGCCAGCGATGCCACATTCATAAGCAACGGCGGTGAGGCTATGGTGATAGAGGGAACCAACTATATTACGACCAAGAACTGCGACTTCACCAGCAGGAAAGACAAATGGGGCGTACTGCTCTATCAGAGTTTTTCGGGTGACGCCGAGGTTGGCAACGAGGCCACACTGTCGATGACTGGCGGTTCACTTACATACGAAGGAAAGAAGACGGGTATGTTTTACAATACGAACAGTACCGACTCGCTATATCTCAACAGTGTAAAACTGCATAATGCCAGCGACACTCTTTTCTGTGCCAAGAAGGGCGGATGGGGTAACCGCGACACAGCCCGCCGCGGCGGTACACTTGCCGTACTTTGTGAGAACCAACAACTGGATGGTATCATTTATGCGGACGCGAACAGCAGTATCAAAATGACTTTTGCCAAGGGCACAACATTCTCAGGAAGTATCGACCCCAAGAAAGAGGCGAAGTATATCAAATTGCAACTAGACGACAATAGCACGTGGCGTGTAACTGCCGACTCATTCATCAACGGTGAACTAGTCTTCGATACTACTCCGACAGAGACCAACACAATAAATAACATAGTAGGTAATGGACACAATGTCTATTACTCCGCAGCAAAGAACGCTGCATTGGCAAGCGGTAGCTTTCCGCTGAAAGGCGGAGGCTGCTTAATGCCTTATTAGAATTGAATTTTAATTAGTAGCAAGAAGGGAATCAGTCGAGAGATTGGTTCCTTTTTCGTCATCCATGCCGGGAAGATCGTAGCAGACCAAGGAGTTAGTGCTTAAAAAATAGAAAAGGACATCACCACTAAATTTCTCATAATAAATAAAGTCAACTGCCCTTTCTAAGTGCCACAACAAAAAGCCGTTTCAGTACTAGTGATAGACCGAAACGACTTCGTTGGACTAGGTTTAATTACAAAATGTAGTTTTTATAATTAACCTTTTATGAACCCTGAATCTAGAAATGATATTAATGTTATTTTATTGATAATGAATTATGGCATTTTACAATATTCTTTACCGCTTTGAATGGAACCGTTTGTTTTACATCTAAAGCAGAAGCTGAAAATTTAGCCTGATATAAGCCAGCATCTGTTACCCATGATTGTAAATTAGTATCATACGAAGCAAGATCGTAGTTTGAAAAGTTCATCTTAACTATTTGACTTTCGCCCGGTTTAAGTTCACGCGTTTTTGCAAAGGCTTTCAGTTCTATTTCCGGTTTCTCAATGATACCCTGTGGAGCGGTAATATATAATTGTACGACCTCCTTACCATTGGTTTTACCGACATTCTTAACAATAACAGATGCCACATACTTATTTCCTTCTTTCTTGATCTTGGCATTACTGTATTTGAATGTTGTATACGACAGTCCATAACCGAATGGATACGAGACTGCCTTGTTGGATGTGCAAAAATAGCGATATCCGACATTCAGACCTTCCTCGTAAATTGTTTTTTCAACATTACTTCCCGTTAGCCCTGCCGATGATTTTGAATCCCATGATTGAACACCGTTATAGTCGGTCGGAAAGTTTTTAGTAGAAGGGATATCTGTTATATTCATAGGGTATGTATCCGGAAGTTTCCCTGACGGAGAAACCTTACCACTAAGAATGTCAGCAATGGAATTTCCACCCTCCTGACCTGGTTGCCACGCTAATATTATCGCGTCAGGGAGATTCTTCCAAGAGGCAGTCTCTATAACCCCACCGATATTCAAAATAACGACCACCTTTTTAGTCTTTTTGTGGAATGATGAACAAACATTAGATATCATGGCCTTTTCGTTATCACTCAGGTAGAAATCAGTCTGTTTTCTGTCACTTCCTTCTCCTGATGAACGACCAATTGTAATTAGTGCCACATCCGAAGAATCTGCAAGATTGTCGTAAAAATCCGAATTAAATGTAGGCTCGGCAAGATGTTGTTTAGGCATAAAAGCTTTGAAAAAACCATATTTTTCCATAGTTATGTCATTAACCTCGTCGTCGAAGTCAAGATATGTGCTATACAACTTCTCTAGCTTTTTATTAACAAAAAAACCTGCATTTGTAAGACCTTGCTGTAAATCAATGACATACGCCTTGTTAACATCTCCTGACCCCGTCCCGCCAGCATACAATTTGTATGATACCTTTCCAAAAATGGCTATCTTTTGTTTCTTACCAGTTAAAGGCAGTGCATTGTCGTTCTTTAGTAAGACCATGCCTTCTGTCGCCGACTGGCGCGTTATAAGTGCATGAGCCTTTAAATCTGGAGCATTCGTGTATCTATAACCATTATAACGCGGAGTCTTTACAATATATTGCAGAATTCTTTTCACACATATATCCACGTCACCCATACTAAGTTTGCCAGATTTTACGGAATTTATTATATCATCAATCTGTTCCTTGTTTCCTGGCTCCAATAGATCATTACCAGCGTGGATCTGTGCTGCCGTTTCACGTGTGTTTGTCCAGTCACTTACCACTATACCGTCAAATCCCCATTCGCCGCGTAAAATGTCTGTCAGAAGATCGTGACTGTATTGCGTGTATTCTCCATTAATTTTATTATAGGATGACATAACAGTCCAGGGATGTCCTTCTTTGACCGCTATTTCAAAACCTTTTAAATAGATTTCTCTTAAAGTTCTCTGGTCTATAATAGCATCATTACCCATTCTATTTGTCTCTTGGTTGTTACCAGCAAAGTGTTTGATAGAAACGCCCACGCCATTACTTTGAACACCGTTGACGTATGCAGCCGCGATTTTTCCGGTAAGTACTGGGTCTTCTGAATAATATTCGAAATTTCGTCCACAGAGAGGGTTTCTATGTATGTTCATTCCCGGACCCAGTATAATGTCTGCACCATATTCCAGTGTTTCATTTCCTATTGCCTTACCTACTTCCGTAACAAGTTCCGTGTTCCACGAAGAGGCCAAACAAGTTCCGACAGGAAATCCAGTGCAATAGTAGCTCTTTTTATCATTGGGTCTAAGCGGTGATATGCGTAATCCTGCCGGACCGTCACTTAACACAGTATGCGGTATATGAAGACGATCAACCGCTCCCGTTTCTCCTGCCGCGCCTGGAACGATCGCTTTCGCATTGGGATCATCAGATGAAGGAAGTCCCGTATACGACTTACCATAAGTATAACCTATTAATAAGGATGCCTTTTCTTCAAGAGTCATCATTTTCACCACATGATCAATATTTTTTGTGGTAAGTTTTGATTGAGCTGCCACGCCCAAGGTGAGCAATGGCAGCATCAGAACGAAAAAAGTGTTTTTAATCATAAATCTTATTTGAATAGTTTTTGGGCAAATTCTGTCAGATAGATACGCCAATTGCGCCATATATGTCCGCCCTCGGTTTCCATATAAGTATACTTGAACTTATTGTCATCAAGAAATTTTCTATATTCCACATTATATTTATATAGGAAGTCGGTTTTACCTATACCTATCCAATATAGTTTAGGCTTTTTGGAAAACTGTACTTTAACTTTATTATCAGCATTCTTGTACACCTCACTGGTTACACCATTATTGGGCAACATTGCGGCAGAAAACAATCCTACATAATCGAACATATCAGGATATTGCGCCGAAATAAATTTAGAATGGAACCCACCCATCGACAGTCCACAAATAGCGCGGTCTGCTTTGTCGCTAATGGTACGGAAATGTGAATCTATAAATTTTATCACTTCAGGGAATGCCTCTTCGAATTCTCCGTTCATAGTTTTTGGTAATTGCATATTAGGTTGTGTAAGTCCCAAAGCAGATTCCCCTGGTGCAGCATCTTGTGTTATATTGCCATTTGTCATCACGACGATCATCGGTTGAGCCTTACCTTGAGCTATCAGATTATCAAGTACTTCCGACATCCTTCCGAGAGCCATCCAAGCTTCCTCATCACCACCCATTCCGTGCAAAAGATACAAAACTGGATACATTTTATTCCCATCATTGTATCCTGCGGGTGTATAGACTGTTAGTCGACGTGCTTTGTTTACAGTCTGACTGTAATACCACAGACGGGTTACTGAACCATGCTTGACATTATTCACACTGTACAAATCACCAGGTATACCCTTGATGATAAAAATATTTGTAACTGTATTGACATCACGGTTCATATAAACATTGCTTGGATCAAGAACCTTAACGCCATTGACAATAAAATTGTAACTATAAAGTTCAGAACTCAGTATATTACTTTTAAATTCCCATATACCTTTGTCATTCTTTGTCAGATTCTCCGTTCCGGGCACATCAAAGTCGCCATAGGGAGTTTTCATCTTTCTCGTAGGAAGGAAATCTCCTGTTATCTGTACTGTTTGTGCATTAGGGGCTAACAATCTGAAAGTCACTGTATTGTCATTATTAATCTCTGGCGAAACGATCTGTGACCCGCCCCAAAGAGCTTGCTGTGCATGCACTGCTATTGTTATAAACAGTACTGCAAAAAGAAATGTTATTTTTCTCATTTTTGATATAATTTATTTATTGTAATGTTCCTGTATATTGCACGTATATTGCACCGCAATCCGCAGTGATTGTATAGTTTGCTCCATCTTGTACCACTGTAACAGTTCCCGAGGTAAGATAAGTAACCGTCGTATTTCCACTGGAATCTAACGAGTAATAACATGAACCAGCATTGTATTTATAACCGTTATAGTTACCCTCATATCCTTCAACAAATGTTCCGGTAGTGGTAGACCCGTTACTTACCGGGATGTATGTTCCTATCGCCAAAGAAGTGGAATTACAAATAAAATCAATAGAAACATATTCACCTGTTCCTTGAATATAATTCCCCCACATGGAAGACATAACCGACAGACCTTCTGTTCCAAATTTGATATTTACATTATAGCCACTTGTTAAAGCTGTTGTAGTGATTCCCAGAAATTTAATCAGAGCCTTTGGTTCAGGTTTCGTATATACTATATTGCCTGAGAAGTGAGGACGTATCACAGAGCCGTCTTTCATCATAAAGACGCCATCAATAGTATATGTGTCGCCCGATTTGGCGACAGTGATACTTCCAGAAGATATTGTTCCATTTGATATACTGGTATTTTCTGCTATAAAATTACCTATGTTTGCTTCACTTGTTGTGTTTGCCATCGTATATGTTCTGGCTTCAAGATACCACGTTTTACTGCAGACGAACTGAACTGTCATAGATTCTCCGTCTCCTGTAAGAGTCAGATTATATATATGTTGGGTGTTAGCAGAATTAAGTGAGTCGCTCTTTGAACTCACAGTAGATAAAGTCACATCCTGAGGTATCGGATATTTTCCTGTAAGATCATCTATCGCGTCACTCTGTCCGCATGAACAGAATAACAGTACAGCAAAAAATATAATTATATTATTAATTTGTTTTTTCATAATTGTTGTTTTATTATGGTTATTACCAACCTGGGTTCTGAACTATGTTATTATTTAATTCGATCTCTGTAGCAGGATAAGGAAGTAGAGCATTGCGGTCTTTGTATCCATATTTACCTTCGGTATTGTAGCTTTGATAAGTTACATTGCCATTTGAATCGATTGTAGGACAATTCTCTCCCTGATTTCCCAAGTATTTTGAAGCTAGTCCCCATCTTACGAGATCTTGATATCTTACACATTCAAAACATAATTCGAGTCTCTTTTCACTTATAATATCATCAAGGGTGACATTGCTTTTAGACACTAATTTGGCTCTCGTCCTTACCTCATTCAGATATTTGTCAGCTTTACTTTGGTTCCCAGCTTCCAGATTAGCTTCTGCAGCTAGTAACAACACTTCGGAATATCTCATCCATCTCACATTGTTGATGTCTGCATATCCATATCCTTCCGCAGGAATCTCCCCAGAACGTATGCGAGTCTTCCATGCAAAGTATCCCTCATTTATCATGGTCTTGCCCGAAATCATGACATTGCCGCGATCCTTCATCTGTTCGAAAGTTTTTATGGACAAATTCAGGCGGTAACCATTGGTTCCTTCTTCAGAAACGAAGGATTCATAAAGGGACTTACGCGGTGCACAAAATCCCCATCCAGTAGAATACAGTCCACTTTCGATACTCGCAAATCTGTCGGTACGTATACCTACCATTAGCGCATACATAGTAAAATTATCGAATACATTCGATGAGTCAAATATACGATTGCTTTCAAACATACTCTCACAATTGTTTTTATTATCATAAGAAAGAATGTCATCATACTCTCCTTCATACAAACCGTATTTACCGGAATTGATCACATTATCAAATTGCTCCACAGCCTTATCCCATTTCTTTTCCCATACGTAAGACTTTCCGAGCAATGCTTGTGCAAACTGTTTTGTGACACGATAATTCGTATTGTCTTCTTTACTTGATTTTTCTGTGAGATATCCTGATTCGATAGCAGTTGCAAGGTCTTGCTCTATTAAAGACCACAAGGCCTCTGTAGAACCATTTGGTTGAGAATATTCAGAACTTGATAGCTCATGGTCTACAATAGGAGGATTACCCCATAATGTAGTTAGTTCAAAGTAAGACCATGCCCTGAGGACACGAGCTTCCGCCAACATCTGTTTCTGATAATCCGTATCGCCTTTGATATGTCCAAGAGCTACATTTGTTCCGTAGATTATCTGATAGAAAGATTTAAAGCAACTTTCTATAAAATCTTGATTAGAATCAAAAGTGAACTCATTGACGCCGCTCAAGTCGGCATTGTCAGTACGCGAACCTCCTCCAGCCCAATAATCATCAGACAGAAGATTAAGCAGTAACTTGTAATTGTATTCCATTCCTCGCATTGTACTGTAAACAGAAGTTAGAGCCGACTCAGCATCCGCATCGGTCTTGTAATAAGTATCATACGATAAGACACCGTGCTCCTGAATGTCAAGTTTGTCTTCACAACTGCATAAGAATAAGACACAGATAGCAATAGTGCTAAATATTATTGATTTCGTCTTCATAATAATTTATTTCTTTAATTAATTAGAATGTTATGCTGATACCTACTACGGCCTTCTTAGATGTAGGATAACTGCCTTTGTCGACACCAAGAGAACTACCGACTCCTGTTACTTCCGGATCGAATCCATCATAACTGGTAAAAGTAAAGAAATCTTCCAGAGAACCGTAAATACGCATATTGCTTATTGCTATCTTCTTCAAGAAGCTCTTAGGTAAAGTATATCCGAGCTGAATCTGCTTGATTTTAAAATAAGAACCATCATGAACGCTGGCACTGGATGTGAAATATTTAGCCATGTCCGTAGCTCCTGCTCTAGGCTGAGTCCCATCTGTATTTGTGGTAGTCCATCTGTCTTCCACGTCAACCAACAGTTTGTTTACCATATAATCGGAGCGGTCAAGACATCTATATATATCATTACCATGAGATCCTGTACCGAAGATAATAAAATCAAACCCTTTCCATGCTGCATTTAGTGTTATACCATAATTGAAATCTGGTATACCAGAACCCAAGTCAGTCTTATCACTGTCACCTATCTGACCGTCGCCGTTAAGGTCTTCGAATGTAGGTTCGCCTGTAGCACTGTCTATACCGGTAAATTTATATCCGTAGAAGTGCCATGCGGGATAGTCTTTTTCGAATCTTGTTATTGCTCCATAAGTGTGGAAGGTGGCACCATTGATGGCATCGAGCGACTCATGTATTTTTGTGACCTTATTCTTTATCGTCGCCAGATTTGCCCTTACACCGTAAGAGAACTCTCCTATACGATCTTGCCATCCAAGTTCAAATTCAAGACCTTTATTTGTAACCTCGCCGGCATTTACCGGCGAAGCTGTATTACCGACAATAGTAGATGGTGTGATACCCGTTACGATAAGATCTTTCGTCTTTTTGTTATAGTAGTCGAAAGTGAACGATAGACGGTTGTTCAGAAATCTTGAATCAAACCCGAGGTCGAGTTGTTCGGATGTTTCCCATTTCAGATTTTCATTACCTGTTGAAGATGGTTTATAACCATTTGAATATACAACAGCATCTGAAAAGGGATAAGAACCAGAAGATGCTATGACGTTAGAATACAGATAACTGCCCAATGATGCGGTAGAACCATTCTGTCCCCAACTTAGTCTGAGTTTCAACTGTGACAACCAGTCTTTTGTACTTTCCATAAATTTTTCCTGACTGGCGACCCATCCAAGTGAGAATGCCGGAAAATACCCCCATCGTTTGTTTTTCGGTAGTACTGATAAGTCGGCGGCATCAGCACGAAGAGAGAACTGCGCCAAATATTTGTCTTCATAACTGTAATTCATACGACCGAAATATGACAATTTTCTTGTGTAAATGGCTTCTCCGCCCGAAACCGATTTAGTTGATGAACTAGTAGCATACGCAAAGTAATAAAAAAGGGGATCGTCTTTCTTTACGCCAAGATCTGTATCAGAGCCTGTCGTAGAACCACTTACACCGAATGTCCTATTCTCGATATATGAAGTACCCAACATCGCTGTCACATTGTGTTTACCTATAATGAAATTATAATTGACAAAATTTTCCAATTGCCAGTATCTTGGGGAACTGTCTGATGCACTTATTGACATGAAGTTCTGTTTAGCCTGACTGTTTGCATAATAATCATTTGTATATCCGTAACTTTCAGCAGACGAGAAACGATAACTAATTCGTGATGTAAAAACAAAGCCCTTAAATGGCCTGAAGTTGAGTGCTGTACTTCCGTTAAAGTTAAATCCCGTACTTTTGGAATAAGATCTGTCACGCATAATAAGCGGATTCACATTTTCACTTGTTACGAAAGGAGAAACCCCATAGTAATTGCCCTGACCATCGGATAACAAGTCGGCATAACTTAAATTATTTAATATGGAGGTCATGTTATCTGGCATATTGTCAACGGTATACGTTGGACTTGTCATCGGATCGAGCTGAAGCACAGAAAGAAGTAAACTACCATATTCAGATCCTTCACTTATCGTTCTTGAACTATATGATTCCAACTGATTGTTTGTTGTAAGTTGTAACCAAGGTTTAATGTAGTAGTCTGCATTTAACATACCGGTAATACGTTTGTAAACATCACTATTACCAGTTACCATTCCGTTATCATTGAGGAAAGTTAGCGATGTATAAATAGATCCTTTGGCATCACCTTTTTGGAATGTAACATTGTGTCGGGTCATGGACGAATTCTCGAAAGCCACATCAGCCCAGTCCGTATTTGTCTTACCATCCCAGTACTTATATACATTATTGATATCCATTAAACCTGCTTCTGTAAAATAATCAATAAACTGTTCTGAATTCAATACCTTCGGTACTTTGTTTAGACTTTGTGACGCATATTGGAACTCATACGTTATTTTACCGTCGCCCTTACCTTTTTTGGTCGTTATAAGTACGACGCCATTACCTGCCTGCGCTCCGTATATAGCTGCTGAAGATGCATCCTTCAAAACTTCCATGCTCTCAATATCGTTTGGATCTATACCGCCGATATCACTGGCCAGACGACCATCGACAACGTACAGAGGATCGCTGCTGCCATTGCTGCTTATACCTCTGATCCTAATACTTGGCGAAGCCCCTGGACGGGCAGACGAAGAAAAGACTTCCACGCCAGAGGTTTTACCCTGTAAAGCCTGTTCTGGACGAGTAATCGTACGATTTGTCATATCTTCACTTTTTACTTGTGACACAGCTCCAGTTAAAGAGCTCTTCTTTTGTACTCCATATCCTACGACGACCACCTCATCAAGTAGTTTCTCGTTTTCAAACAGTGTAACTACTACTTTATCTGTATTGACTTTAACTGTCGTCGTTTTGTATCCTACATAAGAGATTTGCAATTCAGCACCGCGTGTTACAGTAAGGTTAAAGTTACCATCAAAGTCGGTGATAGTTCCGCCAGATGTTCCAACTTCTTTTATCGTAACACCGATCATCGGTTCCTTGTTCTTGTCCATAACAGTTCCTTTCACAGAAATTTTATTTTGCGCAAAGAGCGATGGAATACATAATAGGAAGAAAAGAGTAAATATAATCACCTTTTTCAATCCTTCATTTTTTAATTTTTTGTTCTTCATATAAAATAGGTTTATAATATTAGTCAAATAAACAGTTGCAAAGTTAGCTTACTCTTTCTTGAGTTATTTTCTTATTTGTTTTAAATGTTTTCCGTCGTAGAGACAAAGTGTTTTCCTATTTGTTCAAATTGTTTTCGAATTATTCAGTTTATGCTAAAAAACACAAAATAATTGATTGCTATTCTAAAACTTATAGATATATTTGCATTAAAAGAATTAAATTGATGAAATCTAAGAAACAATATCTATTGTTCACGGTTTTTATTTTCTTGCTTTTTTCGTGCAACAATAACAGCAAGAATTTGAATAAATCGGAATGGCGAAAAATTTCGTCTGAAATATCCAATCAGCATATAACATCATTTGCCGAGGATAAGTTCGGACAAATCTGGATAGGGACTTCTCGTGGAGTAAACAAATTTGTAGGCAATCAATATTATCAATATTTTTATAATCAGGAAGACAGTTTAAGTATTCCAGACAATCAAATCAGATGTTTGTTCCTTGATTCTAAAAAAAGAATCTGGATAGGGACCTGTTCGGGAATCTGTTATCAAACAGACAAGGATGATTTCAAACGTGTTGTCATCGACGGTCCAAACATTAATGCCATGCAGATATGTGAGAGCGGAAGAGGTAACATATATATTAATATGGTCACGCATGTATGTGTATATGATTCCTTGGCCAACCGTTTCGTTCTCGCCATTCCTAATTTTAATATGAACAAAGAATATTATACATATCTCTGTGCGGATAAGGTGGGAAATCTTTGGGGAATAGGTGCAACGCATATATCGGCTTACAAAGCAGGGAATTATTCCATGATTTATAAGAAAGAATTTAAATTCATATCAAGTGCCGTTATGGATAATGATTCTCAGATGTGGATTGTCTCTGATAGAAGACTTCAACTTTTTGATACAAGTACGATGCGATTCGTCAAGTTGCCTGAAGCCATATCGGGCAATTCATTACTGATGTCATCTATGATATATAGCATTCTGAACATGAGTAAAACATCCATCTTGCTGTATACATCCAAGGGCTTTTTCGAATACGATTTCAAACAGCGCGTTATAAAGATACCTTTTGATGTTGATTTCCTCGATAAGATAAATTCGGATATAACTTCGATGTATGTCGATTCGCAGAAAAATTTGTGGATAGGAACATCCGATCAGTCATATTTTGTCAAATACAAATATAAGAATATGTTTAATGACGACATCCATGTCATGTTTGCATTGTTCCATAAATCTGTGACCAGTCTCGCATCTGACCATGATGGTGGTTTTTGGGCTTCTACAGCCCATAATGGTGTCTTTTATTATAGTAGGAATCAAAGGATTATCAAGAATGTAAATATTCCATTCATTAAGTCTCAGGAGCGAGTCGTCAAAATAAATATCGATGCAGAATACAATTTATGGCTGTTAACATCAAGTGGTTTAGCATATAAGTGTACAGGGTACAATGGTAACATTTCATTAAAAAAAGCATATCGTTTATCAATAGCTCCATATAATATTTTCGAAAATGCTGATGGGACTTATTTCGTTGTCGGATATTCTAATGTATTGCTTTATCTCAAACCTGGCGAAGATGAATTTTCAAAGTACACTTTCGATAAAAGTAAGTTTAGCTTTATTACAAGTATTTTCTCATACAAAGGAGGATTATTGGTGAGCGCGTTTGATGAGGACATCAAGGTCATTGACCCTAAAACATTTAAAGTAAAAAAAACATTTCCTTTCAGAAAATATGTGAGACATTCAAAGATAATACCCAACTGTGTTACTCCTGACAGTCGCGGAGACATATGGATAGGGACTATCGGTAACGGTCTATTCCGTCTGCATAACAATATGATAAGTCCAATAGAAGGGATATCATGTGCTGATATTTCGAGTATAGAAGAAGGTTCCGATGGCAATATGTGGATAAGCACCCTTAATGGATTGTGTAAATACGACCGCAGGACGGGTAACATCGTGGAATATTTCGTAGATGACGGCATTGGCGGTAATCAATTCAACGACCGCAGTTCATCTGTGACATCAGAAGGAATGCTAGTATTCGGAGGAACGCATGGCGTAACTTATTTTAATCCTCGTTATTCGTCGAAACACAGAAAGATTGATGTATTATTCGAAAGCCTTAAGATTTACGACGAAGATATCAGACCAGATCAAGATAAGTGTATAAAACAGTCGTTGAATTATAATCCTGACATATATCTTAATTACAAACAACGCAGTTTCTCTATTTCTTTTGCAGCCTTGGACTATGGAGAATTTTCAAATGTCCAGTACTATTACAAGATAGAAGGATACGACAAATACTGGATTAAATCAGGAAGCGACCATGTGGCCATATATTCCAATCTTCCATCTGGCAATTACATTTTCAAGGTGAAAATAACAAGCAATGACGTTAACAATGTGATTGGCAGTAAATCAATAAGAATTCATGTTATACGTGCACCATGGCTGCAATGGTGGGCTATCACGATTTATGTATTATTAGTATCATTGACTGCTGCTTATGTTATAAACATCAGCAAACGAATACGTATCCAGAAAGAAATAGCCAAACGGGAAAAGAGAGAAAAGGAGGCCGAATGGGAAACGAATCAGATGAATATGCGCTTTTTCTCTAATGTTTCTCATGAATTCAGAACACCTCTTACTATGATACTCGGTCCGATATCCTCTTTGTCAAACGACAAAAGAATAACAGGCGATCAAAAGCATCTGCTCTCTATTGTGCAAAGGTCTGTAGACAGAATGCTGAAATTGGTAAACAGGTTACTTCAATTCCAGAAACTTGAGAGCGATGTAATCAGGGTAGAAGTGTCTTATGGCGACATTGTCCGCAGAATAAATGATGTTATTGCCATATTTAAAATTAATGCGGAAGAAAAAGGCATAGAACTTAGTACCGTTGGACTTGAGGATAAATACGATGTATGGTTTGATGGCGACAAGGTGGAAACAATAATTAGCAATTTTCTCTCTAATGCAATGAAATTCACCCCATCTGGAGGAGAAATCATAGTATCATTCGACGTTGAATCCAACCAAATGAAAATTTCCGTTTCCGATACTGGACCTGGTATTCCTGAGGATAAAAAGAAAGATATCTTCAAGCGTTATTATCAAATAGAAAATTCTCAAACGATACTCAACTGGGGGACAGGCATCGGTCTCTATTATTCGCAACGTCTTGCTGAGATACACCACGGAAGGATATCTGTGGATAACAATTCTGACGGAGGGGCTGTTTTCACACTTATTCTTCCTATAAATGGAAATGAATATCTTGATTGCGAGAAAGCTGTATCTGCTCCATTGAAACAATCAATGCATATTGAAGAAAAGGATCTGGAACAAAACGAGGAAGATGCCGAAGGCATCAATGCCGCTACTGTACTGGTTGTTGATGATGATGTAGATATAGCAAACTATATGAAAGATTTTTTGTCTTCTACATATAAAATCGAAGTCAGATTCAATGCCAAAAGTGCGTATATGTCATTAGACGAAATAAACCCAGATATAATTATCAGTGACGTTCTTATGCCTGATGTTGATGGATTCCAGTTTTGCAGAATGATAAAACAAAACATATCGTATAGTCACATTCCTGTTATATTACTTACAGCGAAGACGCTTGTTGACGATCAGATCAGGGGATTACACGACGGTGCTAATGCTTATGTTACCAAGCCTTTCGATCCGCAATATTTGTTGGCTCTTATACAGTCGCTCTTGCGTAATCAGGAAAATTTGCGGCACGCTCTTGAACATTCCACCAAGGCTGAAGGTATCGATACGAATATAATATCCGGCTCTGATTCCTCATTTATGCGTGAATTGTATTCATTGATGGACAAAGGTTTGTCTGACAGTGAACTCAATATAAACCGCATTATTGAAGGGCTGCATATATCTAGGACAAAGTTCTATTATAAGATGAAAGGTCTCACGGGTATGTCACCAAATGAATTTTTTAAGGCTTATAAACTGAATAGGGCTGCTGAACTTATCAACGAGGGTAAACATAACATATCTGAGATTGCCGACATAACCGGATTTAGCACACTGAGTCATTTCTCTGTAAGTTTCAAGAAATATTTTGGCGTACCACCTAGTGATTACAAACAATAATTTGGTTTCCGCTCCGCCTAACATTGAACAAATCCCCGTCGAGCGAGAAATATCTCCTTTAAGGAACTGTCGGCCTTTTTGATTTGTTAGTATAGAACTTCATTGAACAGCTATGAAACTCATTAATTATAACTAGAACGAACACTATCAATTAATTAATTCTACGTAAAGAGATCCTCGACGTATATTATACTTGAATTTTATACTTGCCAGAAAATTGTCTACAACATTTGCAAAAGTGCAAAAGATAAATTATATCCATGCCGGGAAGATCGTAGCAGACCAAGGAGTTAGTGCTTAAAAAATAGAAAAGGACATCACCACTAAATTTCTCATAATACAATAGATTATTAGCCACTCTTTCCCTTCCCCACTATTTTTTTCGTTTTTGCCTCCACACTCCACTGACAAAAAATCAGCTTTGTATTCATCTGATATAGATATATTTGAAAGGTGTGGAGGCAAATCCGGTTGCTTCCACACTGCTTCCACACCGAAAATTCAAATAATATTTGACATTTTTCATTTCTACCACTTTCCAATGATAAACCGTGGTCCACTTTTAAGTTGGAATTTATAAAATTGCGCGTCGTGCGAGAAAAATTGCGCACTGCTGAAAAAAATTATCTTTGAAGAATAAAAAAATTCCCTTCAAGGAAAATCATCTCGCACGACGTGGAAATGGCAGATACCAACTTAACCTTCTGTTATCACGGTGCCTTTTTTGAAATTCACCGCTTTTGAGCTGCAATTCCACCAATCTTGAAGAATATTTAGGCCTAAAAATGCTTCAAAACTAGTGGGATTGTTCTTCATCCCCACCGTTTTCGGACAAAATTTAGGCCTGAATTTTGTATAAATCCATCGATTTGAGTCTCTCAACCAGCCGATTCGCACGACAGGACATACGATTTGTGTGACGTTTGTGCGTGGTTTTGTTACATTTGCGGCCGCTATTTCCGACCATTAACATGTTGGTTGTCAGTGGTTTAATCTTTTCTGAGACGTTGTGATGTTTTTATTTTGATTTTTAAACCGTAGGCAAAAAATTAATATATCTGAATACACTTATATTATTTATTGGGGGTTTCTGTTTCTTCATGCAAAGATAATAAAAATTATTGAGATTTCCAAATTAGTTGGGGCATATTAATTTCCCCGTCGTGCGAGAAAAATTGCGCACTGCGGAAAAAAATTATCTTTGAAGGGAAAATAATTTCCCTTCAAAGATAATGAGATACGTGGCAAAGTTAACTATTATATTGGATTAAAACAATTATTTTATGTATTTCGTCAGTTGTTCTTTGTTCATCAGGTAAATGTCCTCTTGAAGTACTTTGCCTTTCTGATCGATAAGTACGCCGTGGGGGATGGCTGTGAAGTTAAAGATATGCTGAAAAAGCATCCATTCGTCATGGCTGATATAAATATGTTCACCGGGAATTTGATTCTCTCCCATCCATTTCTCGGCATCGGTACGGGTGGAATTATTTCCATCGTATACATAAAGGAACCGGACAGGTTGTTCTTTGAGGTCTTTTGCCATCTCTCGCTGTTGAAGCATTCCCTGGCGACAAGGTCCGCATCCCATATCCCAGAAATCCATGTAAAGCAAATTGCCACGATAGGGCTTGATGATTTTGTCGAGCAGGGCACGATGCTCCGGTGAAAGAGCGTCCTCGTTTTTGGTAGAGCCTTCCGTCTTTCGGATAGTCTCGCGATATAAAGTCATTAACCGATGGCTGATTTCGGGATAAGTAATGGTTGTCAGTATGTCTGCCAGTTGAAAAGTAAGGCTATGTAGATTAATATTCATCGGACTCTTATTGCCGAATTTGTCTACATCGGGATCTTCACGTTTCTGGAGTTCTTGCATAAATCCGGATAGTAGTCTTGACATCCTCACTTGAGACATGAAGCATCTGCCGAATCCATAATGTTTCTGGTTGTAGTCATCACAAGACATCAAATTCTCTACATCAGTCGCCCGCCAGTAATTCTCAAATAGCGGGGTAAATTCCAGTCTGTTGAAGAATACCCAGTCAGAGAAAGTGCTGAGCATCAATGGGCAGTCGAAAAGCAAGTCTGCCACAGACTCCAGTCCGGCATAGAACTTTTGGGCATCAAGAGGGACGAACGTAGAATCTGCCCTATAAATCATTTTCCCCGTGGAATCTCTTTCTGTTATGTATTGTTTTGCGTTGTATCCGCTGTACAATTCTGTTAGCTGTTCCATGATATTGGCTCGTGCGCTGGCGGCAATCACCTCCTTGCCATGGGGCGACAGGGGCGAGTCTTCGAATATCTTGTCCATATAGTCTTTATTGCATACCTGTCGCAGCCTTTCCATCAGTTCTCCACGATAAACCATTACACTATCAGAGCCACCAGCAACAGATGCCTCCATTTTCTTATAGTCGAACTTTACATTCAACTTCTTTTCCAGAGACTCCCATAACAGGCTAATCATGGCACTCTCGCCATTCGAGCGATAGGCCATATATCGAGGTTTCCTGTAAGGCGTTACCTCCATATCGATATAGATGTCAAGCGTGTCACCAGACTCTATATAAATAGGTGCATTGTGGATCAAATGAGCAGTATGGGCATAACTCAGCGGAAAGGAAAACTCGAAAGTGCCGTCTTTTCCGATGTTTGTATAAAGGTTCTTTTCTTGCCTTGTCATGTTTTCATGTAGAATCAGGCTGACGGATGTCATGCCCAACTCCGGAATATAGTGTACCAAATGTCCGCGTATCATGGTCGGTCGTTCTACGAAGTCCATATTCTTATGAAGTCCCATCGTCCAAGGTTTCTTATTTGCAGGAAGATTCTGATAATATTCCGCCGTCATGGTCCGTGGATCAATCTCGCCCTTACGTAATTTCACTTTTTTAGTTTTCTTTGACGAGGTCAAATGGATGCCATATAAATTACTCTCGGCTCTATTTCCTATTTCTAAAAAATTCAGTTTGTTAACGTTGGCACCGACAGGTTCAAAGAAGAGCGTACAGGGAACATTCCCGGATTCGGGCATATAAATTAGTTTCCCTATCTCCACCCCTTCTGCTCTACGGAGCATATATTTCTTGTTTGTGGCAGGATCTATGAGAAAGTCGGTCGAATCCACGCGACACCACCAGTTTGGCAGGTTCTGCATTTCACCTTTTACTACCGTAGCATCCTTGTCAAGTCTGATTTCGTCTATGTGAAACCAAGAAGGGGTATAATCTACTTCGGGATTTTTAATCACTCTCTGAGCCATTGCCGTCCCGATGACCATCATCAGGAACACAAATAACGTTGCGGTTCTTTTCATATTAAATGTTTTTCTTTTGTATTTTGATCGCGCAAAGTTACATAAAACTATCAATATTGGCTGCCAATGATGTTACATATACTTTTCTTGTTATATCATATCAAGAAGCCATCGGTCTTTTTTGCCCCTGAAATATTTATAATATGCCTGTCTGCCTGTCTTCATTCCTAAGTTCCTTATGGATATCGCGGTATTTCCGGCCCTGATTAAACTTCCAAGAAAAGTTTACAGACACCATATTACCAAAGTCTTTGCCATAAAGAGTCGTCTTCTTCTGAATATACTCATTCACGAGTTCGGCATAGTTCATCTTCGGATTATGTTGGAAAGGGTGCTGCCAGTAAAGAGAGAATGCGCAGTTACCTATATGGTAAGTACAGGTAAAATATGTGGCAGCACCCTGTTGATTCCATGTTTCACCTTCCATAAACTTCCAGCCATTGTCAGCATAGGCATAAAAGCTCCATTTGCCTAACGTGGCCTGAATACTGCCGCTATAATTAAAAGAGGTAAGATAATGGGAATAGGTATCCCCTTGATTGATAAAACGGCCAAGGGTGGCACTCAGAGAACAGGATAGTACATCGGGGATAATATCCCAATTGGTGTCATTCCCTACATATAAGAGTTTGATACCCTGCTGTATCTTCTGCGTATAATAGAATTGATTGTCGGCTGTACGGGAATAACTCGCCATATTACATTGTGGGTCTGTTCTGTACTCAGAAAATAATTCCGAAGTGAAGCGCGGCATGGTATAAGAGAGTTTCAGTTGATGTCTCGTCACTTTGTTGGGCGTGATATCTGGATTACCTACTGTCCATTCCATCGAGTTTTGACGGATTTTGGTATCGCTTATCATGGCTATCTGCGATATATGTTGGGATATTTCCAACGAGTAACAGAGATTCAGCGATGGAAGTATCTCATACGTCAGTGTACCTTTGGGACGGAACAACCAAAAGCTGAAATGATGGTCGCCCTGCCGATAATGCTCGGTGCTGACACCAAGGCCTGCCACATAGCCCAACTTGCGCCACTTTCCCTTCATTTCGCCGAACAGATAGAGACTCTGATTATGCAGTTCATTCAGTGAACTGACGTCGCCTGTGTATTCATTGCACGTATATTTCAGTTTGTGCTGAAGACCGAAAGAAAGCGTGAAGGGGCTCAGCCTGTTTTCATATATAGCTTCCGACAGGATAGACCACGTATGACCGTCCACCCAATAAGTATAATCACCGCCTTCATTGTTGTAACTGTACTGATTGGTAGCGATGGATGTGCCCACTACATTGGCTGTGAGTGACTGATGAAGCCCCAATTGGTGATAGAAATAAATGTCCAGTACAGGTGAGAAGTCTTTACTATGTTCACGTTTGGACGACAGAGATTCCTGCGCCCCGTCTATGAGTCGGCTGTCATGATAATCACCAGGAGTGCGAGACAGGTCTGCGGAAAGCGTAGTCTGAAAGATATAAGAGGCGGAATCAGCCAGATTATATTTCAGTTCCAGATTGTGGCTGATGGAATGATTGCGTGAACGAAGGTCATCCCTGAGTATCTGATGATGCGTACCGTCTTGTAACAGATAGTCGGCTTCCTCGGTATATTGATTGCCTTTGAAGTCTGTATAAGAGAGGTTGTAAGTAAGTCCTGTCTCCGATTTACTGTGATTCCATCTGGCATATACCTCATCATTGCCATGACAGGCTGTCACTGCATGGGTGAGATCAGCACCTACGATATAGCCATCCTGTGAATGTGAAGTTCTGATATTGATTACATAAGCGATACCTTCGCCATATTTTACGCCTGGATTGTCGATGAATTCGATGTTCTTTATCGTTTTAGGGTCTAATGACAACAAATCACTTTTGGACACGATAGTCCCATTGAGTCGAATCTGCACGGTTCCCTGACTACCTAACGCCGTGATTGTGTGCATCACCTCATCCACACGGATGGATGGCAATGTCAGTTTGGCCAGAAGACTGTAACCATTGATTGATGCCTGCTGCTGCGCGGCTGACGGGATAATCAGTTTCCCGTCTGCCTTCTGAATGACTCGGGCAGCATTCACTGTCACTTCCTGTAGTTTTACCTCTTTCTCTTTTTGGGCTGACAGAGAGAGGCACTCCATTGTCAACCATAATATTAAAGTTACTTGTTTCATCTTTACACTCGTTTGAATAACGGTGCAAAGGTAAAATCAACAAATAAGAATCACAAAAAAAGAGTCTGACATCTGTCTGACATTTCCTATTCAGAGAAAAACAGAGACTAGGAAAACGGATTCAGTCATTCCGTTGCAGTTGATAATCCTTTCCTCGTACTGAAACGATTTTCAGATTTCCGTTAGCCTCTATGACGGGTTTAAGGCGTTTCACCAGTGTATATAAGGTATCACGGGCATCTGGCTTCTTTGGCCAGAGGGCATCACATATTTCCTGTTTTGTCAACTGATGATTCTGTTTACAGAAAAAGAGACAGAGCAACTGCTGCTGCATCTGTGTAAGTTTCACAGGTTGATGCTTCTGATTGTAGAAGCACTGGTGAGCCTCATCCAACATCAATTCGCCAAAAACGACCATTCCATCGTGATGTTTTTTAAAATACCCCAAAGACAAGATTGCCCACAGTGTGGCAAGGAATGAGAAGGAGATAGGCAGCCGCTGATCTGACAAAGCGAAGACAGAAGCCACAGAACAGTTGGCAAAACTCTGGAACTCCATCGTCTTACTATGCCCCTTCCATCGCATACGGTCACTGCGCAATCCCGTGTTCTTATCATCCATCGCATAATAGACAATGGAACTTTCACGCAAAGCCTCAATTTTCAGATGACTGCGATAGTCCTGTATTGTATCTGGGGTAATCCATCCCTCCTGCTTAGCAGCCAGCGTCTGAGCCAAAGCCTGGTTCATGTCTTGAACGATGCACTGCTCGGTGCTACAATAACTATGCAGACAGGAAACTGCTGCACAGCCCAGAAATATCAGAAATAATACTAATGAATGATATGGTTTCATACAATTACAATTTTCAGGGGATTGTCAAAACATCAGAGACAGCCTATTGAATATAAAGGCACATTGGTCATCCATTCTTCCTGATGATATGGTCTTAAGGATACTCTGTAGGTAAGTCCCTGCATGACAATATACTTTGTTTCTATTTTTCTGCAAAAATATCAATAAATGTAGAATTACACACTTTTATCACGATAAAAATGTAAAAAATCACACTTTTATCAGCAATCTATGCGTTTGCAGTGAGAAGAAACGGTATAAACCTAGTCTATATTAGTACCACACCTTCCTGTTTCATTCCGTCCATCATGATTTTCAGGGGCTTATCAAAACGTACGTGGCGCACATATTTGGTCTCTTCTATCGCCGGCATGGCATCAAGCAGTGATTTCTGGAATACGCCATCTCCTGTATAGGTATTGACCGTGAAGTAGCCTACTCCGAAACTGGTGAGATTCTGGAAGAAATGGGTGCCTTGGCTCGGGTCCACATGATAATTCTCCAACCCTACCTCGACAATGACACGGGCGGCACTGATATGGGGCCACTTGACAGGTATGCCCAACCAGTAGTCACTGGACCCCCAACGACCGGGACCTACCAGCACGTAGTTTTTGCCATCGGCAAGAAACTTGCGGTTGATACGTTCTATATCATCGGCGATATAGGGATTGTTCGTTGCAGTGAAATTCTCGTCGGTCTTGACATATACCACATCCACGACATCTTCGCTGATACCATGACCTAATGAATTGTGCGAACGGAGCAGGCACGACTCATCCGGTATGGATGCGAGGTCTTCGTCAAGCACCTGTTTGCTGTCTACGATAGGACGTATCTGAAGCAGATAGAAATCTCCCGTCCTGTCAGCATTGATATTACAGGCGAACTCTATCTCTACGGGACGGCGCATACTCGACGAACCGTAATTCATCGACATCTGTAAGATTTCGGGCAAGGGGAAGACGTCTTGTTGCAATACGCCACAGAATGATATGATCTTACGACCACCATCGTAGAGTCCGTCGCGGATAATCTGGTCGCGGGGATCGAAAGTGCTGGCTATATAGTTGAGAGAACCGTCGGCATCGGCTTCTTTGACCCGGCATTTAGCGATGTTAAAACCATCGTCGACCTTGAAATCGTCACCGATATTTTTCATGTCGAGGGCATAAAACTGGGTTTGTGTCTCTCTGAGGGCTGTCTCCATCTCACTGGTCTGCAGTACCTGGGTTGGATGATACGGACTGACGCGAAGGGTCTGTCCGCCGTCTACGATATACTTGCCGAGGCCAAGGGCCAGACTGGCGATCCCCTCTTCGGCCGTTTCGTCGCCTATGGGGTAATAATTGATGGAACGGAGCACACCACTCATATTGGGATAGTAACGGTCGCCATATTGCTTGCCCACCACCTCTTGCAGGATGACAGCCATTTTCTCTTGATCTATCACATTACTCGTAGCTGTCATATATGCTTTCGAGTCTCGGTAATAGACTGATGCATATACACTCTTGATGGCACTGGAAAGCATACGGAGCATCTCGTACTTGTCTTCGAGATACGGTATCATATAGGTGGAATAGATTCCGGCGAAAGGCTGATAGTGGGAATCTTCGAGCAGACTGCTGGAACGGATGGCTATAGGACTCTTCGTGGCTTCGAAAAAGGTGAAGAAGTCGGCTATGAAGCGGTCGGGCAACTGGGCGCGGAGGAAGTGCTGGAGTATCTCGTCATCGCCGGCGTCGCTGAGAGCGATCTGATAAAGATTGTTGTTGTCCATAAACTCATCAAAGATGTCGGTACAGAGTACGACGGTCTTCGGTATGGATACGGTGGCATTCTCAAACTTGTTGAAATCGGGATGACGCTTGATGATATTGTCGAGGAAGGCTAGTCCTCTACCCTTTCCTCCCAATGAACCGTCGCCGATACGGGCGAAATGGGAATAACTGTCGAACTGGTCGCGGCGGAATACTGCCACCACTCCGAGATTCTTCATGTGACGGTATTGTACGATGGCATCGAAGATAATCTGACGGTGGGCATTCACATCCTGCAACTTATGCCACGTGACATTCTTCAGGAATGCCGACACGGGGAAGATGGCACGGGCGCAAAGCCAACGGCTCATGTGATTGCGGGACACGTGGTAGAGCATCGAATCGTTGGGAATATTGAATATATTGTCTTGCAGCTCTTTCAGATTATGTACGCGCATGATCTCTTCGTGGGTATTGGGGTCGCGGAATATGAAGTCGCCGAACCCCATGTGCTCGGAAAGAAGGTTGCGGAGGTCTATGTTCATCTTCTTCGAATTCTTATCGATAAACTTATAACCTTTTTCTTCCGCTTTTGCTCTGTTTCCTGTTTCGGAACTCTGCATAATCAACGGGATATACTCATCCCTGCTGCGAATTTCATCCAGGAGTTTAAAACCTGCATCAGGATTTTTCTCTCCGTTGACCGGGAACCGGCAATCGGAGATTACGCCGAGCGTGTTGTCTTTGTATTTATTAAAGAGACGGAGAGCCTCTTCGTAATTACGGGCAAGGACGACCTTTGGACGGCCACGCATACGGAGGGCGGCTATGTGCGGATTCAGGGCCTCGGTAGCGAAACGCTGACTCTGGGCTAATATGTAATTGTACAGATTGGGCAGTATCGATGAATAGAAACGGATATTATCTTCCACCAGCAATATCATCTGTACACCGGCTTCGCGGATGTCGTGCTCGATGTTCATTTTGTCCTCTATCAACTTGATGATAGACAGGATAAGATTGGTGTTACCCAACCAGCAGAACACGTATTCGAATATCGACAGGTCTTCGTTCTCCATCCGTCGGGTAATACCATGCGAGAAAGGGGTGAGTACGACACAAGGAATGTGTGCAAAACTGGCCTTGATAGCCCGAGCCACGGTAAACGCATCGTTATCGGCGTTACCCGGCATACAGATCACAAGGTCGATGCTGGTGGAATTGAGCACACGCGAGGCTTCATCGATGGTACTTACCTGTGTGAAAGTAGGCGGATAACGCAAACCAAGTTCGGTATATTCATTGAAAATCTTTTCGTCTACTCGACCGTCGTCTTCAAGCATGAATGCATCATAAGGATTTGCTACAATCAGAACATTGAAGATACGCCGGGTCATCAGATTGACAAACGATACATCTTTCAGGTAAAAGCTGTTCCACTCCTGGGGTATTATATTTTTCATCTATTATCAGTTGCTTAAATTGCAAAGTTAATGTAAAATTCTGATTAATAGAAGTAAAAAATAGGATTTATGACGGTATCAGTTTGATTTCTCGATTTTTTTTACTTATTTTGCATCGGTAAAATCTAAGAAGTCAACAAATTACAAACAATATATATCAAGATGAAGAAAAATTTAAAGAGGTCTACACTTTGTGTACAGGCTGGATGGGAACCTAAGAATGGCGAATCAAGAGTGCTGCCCATCGTACAGAGTACAACATTCAAATATGACAACAGCGAAGAAATGGCTATGCTGTTCGACCTCAAAAAGGAAGGCTATTTTTATACGAGATTACAAAACCCTACAAATGATGCTGTGGCAAAGAAGATTGCTGCGCTGGAAGGTGGCGTGGGAGCTATGCTTACATCGTCGGGACAGGCTGCCAACTTCTATGCGGTATTCAATATTTGCGAGGCGGGCGACCATATCGTTACTTCAAATGAGATTTACGGAGGTACTTTCAATCTTTTCGGTGTCACACTGAAAAAACTGGGTATCGAATGTACATTCGTCAATCCTGAAAGCAGCGAAGAGGAAATACAGAAGGCTTTCCGACCGAATACGAAAGTGCTGTTCGGCGAGACGATTTCAAACCCTGGATGTAATGTCCTGGATATAGAGAAATTCGCACGCATCGCTCACAAGAATGGTGTGCCTCTGATTGTAGACAATACTTTCGCTACGCCTATCAACTGTCGTCCTTTCGAATGGGGAGCTGATATCGTGACCCACTCTACTACAAAGTATATGGACGGTCATGCTACGTCGGTAGGTGGTGTGGTTGTAGACAGCGGCAACTTCGACTGGGATGCTCATGCTGAAAAGTTCCCAGGACTTTGTACCCCGGACGAATCTTATCACGGACTGACTTATACGAAGGCATTCGGCAAAATGGGATATATGACCAAACTGGTGGCTCAACTGATGCGCGACCTTGGTTCTATACCTAGCCCTCATAATGCTTTCTTACTGAATCTGGGACTCGAGACGCTGCATCTGCGTGTTCCACAGCATTGCAAGAATGCTCAGAAGGTTGCTGAGTTCCTGCATGACGACCCTCGCGTGGCTTGGGTTCATTACTGTGGACTGAAAGACGACAAGTGCTATCAACTGGGACAGAAGTATCTACCCGGCGGCTCTTGCGGCGTGATGGCTTTCGGCCTGAAAGGTGACCGCAACACGGCTATCAAATTCATGGATTCGCTGGAGATGATTGCTATCGTCACTCACGTCGCCGATGCACGTACATGCGTACTGCATCCTGCAAGTCATACACATCGCCAGTTGACAGAAGAACAACTGAAAGCTGCCGGCATCGCACCAGACCTGATCCGCCTGTCGGTCGGTATAGAAGATGTAGATGACATATTGGACGATATCAAGCAGGCTTTAGACAAAATTTAAGTTGATTTTTGACAAATAGTAAGTAAATATATAAAATATCTTCGATTTTTCTTGGTACTTTCAAGTAAAAAGTCTACTTTTGTATTAGTCTAAGTGACAATATGATAGTTTAACATAAAAACATATTACTATGGAAGTTGAGAAAATAATGCAGGCCTTGGAGCAAAAACACCCAGGCGAAGCAGAATATCTGCAGGCAGTAAAAGAAGTACTCATTTCAATCAAGGATGTATATAACCAGCATCCTGAATTTGAAAAAGCCAAGATTATCGAACGTATTGTAGAACCGGAGAGAGTGCTGACCTTCCGTGTGCCTTGGGTAGACGATAAAGGTGAAGTACATGTGAACATCGGGTATCGGGTGCAGTTTAACAGTGCCCTCGGTCCTTACAAAGGTGGATTGCGCTTCCATCCTTCCGTAAATCTCTCGATTCTGAAGTTCTTGGGATTTGAACAGACATTCAAGAATTCTCTTACCACACTGCCCATGGGTGGCGGTAAAGGTGGGTCGGATTTCTCGCTGAAGGGAAAGAGCGACAACGAGGTAATGAGATTCTGCCAGGCTTTTATGACAGAACTGTTCAAGGTTATAGGTCCTGATACTGATGTACCGGCTGGTGATATCGGTGTAGGTGCAAGGGAGGTGGGATATCTCTTTGGCATGTACAAGAAACTGACGCATCAATGGAATGGTGTGATCACAGGAAAAGGACTGGAATGGGGCGGTTCGAGAATAAGACCGGAGGCTACTGGATTCGGTGCCTTGTATTTCGTCAACCAGATGCTACAGACTCACAACATTGACATCAAAGGAAAGACGGTGGCTGTAAGCGGTTTCGGAAATGTGGCATGGGGTGCTGTAACGAAAGCTACCCAACTAGGCGCGAAGGTGATTACGATATCAGGTCCGGATGGTTATATCTATGACCCTGACGGCATTAGCGGAGAGAAAATCGACTATATGCTGGAACTGCGTGCCAGTGGTAATGATGTATGTGCTCCTTATGCGGATGAATTCAAGGGAGCTAAATTTATACCGAACAAACGTCCATGGGAGGTGAAATGTGATATTGCACTTCCATGCGCTACTCAGAATGAACTGAACGGTGATGATGCCGACATACTGCTGGCTAATCATCCTCTGTGTGTAGCAGAGGTCTCTAATATGGGATGTACAGCAGAGGCCGTAGATAAGTTTATCCATGCAGAGCAGTTGTTTGCCCCGGGCAAGGCTGTCAATGCCGGTGGAGTAGCCACTTCTGGACTGGAAATGACACAAAATTCAATCAGATTGAGTTGGAGTGCCGATGAAGTGGACGAAAAGCTGCACCATATTATGCATAGCATACACGAGCAATGTGTAAAATACGGCAGACAGCCGGATGGTTACATTGATTATGTGAAGGGTGCGAACATAGCTGGATTTATGAAAGTAGCCAACGCCATGATGGCGCAGGGCATAGTATAAACTAATAATTTAATATGTGATACATCGATTTTTAATTTTTATTGTGACACTGTTTATGAGCCTTACCTCTTCGCTAGCGCAGCAAAGGGGCAAGGCTACTTTTTATTCTAGCAGGTTGCACGGGACGCGGATGAGCGACGGTTCCAGATATCATAAGGACAGTATGATATGTGCTCACAAGAAATATCCGCTGGGAACTCTTCTTAAGGTGACAAATCCGAAAAACGGGAAGAGTGTTGTCGTCAGAGTTGCTGACAGGGGGCCTTACGGCAGGGGACTCATTATCGATCTTTCTTACAGTGCCGCAAAAGAAATAGGCATTGTATCATCCGGAATAGCGATGGTAGAGGTTGAAGAATACCGTAATATCAGCGTTCCCTTCAAGCCGAACGATGACATAGAAATACCGGAGCTTGATCTTGAGACCACGCATTCGGCAAACAGTTTCCAATCTGAATGGAAAGAGAAATAGGACTATTGTCTTGAGGTAGTGATATTAAACTCTTTTACCTGAGATACTATTTTGTTATTTCCTTGCGCAACAGCTATTCTGAAGGTGGCTGTACCATCCTTAAGTCTGTTATCAGCCTTGACCATTGCCGTATATCTTATTCCTTTACCTGCCGCGATACTTTCCACATGTATACCTGGAGACACGTAAATATGTCTGTTGCCTGATGTCTCAGTCACCAATGGTTGGACGTCATAAAGTATTTCGGCGGAATTGTTTCTAACCTCAAATATAATCTTGCATTCTTCTCCTGCACTTAATAATCCATCCCTATTGTTATCAACAAACCGGGCGTTTCTGATTTCTATCGTAGGATTTATCTTGAAACCTAGATTGTTATTTCCTTCTGTTGCTATTTCTGAAGGCGAAACATTTTGTGGTCTTGACGCACTATACTGTCCGTTATAGGCATCATCGTTATATTCGTATATTCTGTCGTCGCCGCTGTTGGTAGGGTCAAAACCGCTATTGTTGCTGTTGCTCTGTTGATTGTTGTACTGCTGATTATCGTACTGTCGGCTACTATTACGTTGCTGATAAGACTGCTGGTCCTGTTGGCGGTCTTGTTGATATTGCTGGTATTGGTCAGCCTGAGCTTTGTCGGCCGCAGAACCGATAGCGGCACCCACTGCTGCTCCACCGGCCATACCTATAATCGTACCGATGTCACTGCCACGGGGACCGTCATTAATTCCACCTATGGCGGAACCTAATATTGAACCAAGCATCGATCCTGTGTAAGCACCTGATGCCGTATATGAACCGCAACCACTGAAAACGATTGACATTCCTAATAAAATAAATAATGTTTTTTTCATATTGTCTAGTTTTTTATCGCTGCAAATATAAAGGATATAATCGAAAGACGATACAAAATAGTCATATTTTTGTATTTATTTAAACCAGTGAAATATTATAAAACAAAAAGACGTCTCCAATAAATGGAGACGTCTCTATGAACTGATATTGTAATCTACAATTATTCTGCTTTAGGAGCTTCTTCAGCTTTAGCTTCTTCAGCCTTAGGTGCTTCTTCAACCTTTTCAGCTGGTGCCTCTGCCTTAGGTGCTTCTTCTTTAGGAGCCTCTGCAACTGGTGCTTCAGCCTGAGCTTTCTTACCGGCACGACGTGTCTTCTTTGCAGCAGGTTTGCTTGTCTTGGCCATCTTCTCATCAAAGTCTACCAACTCGATGAAGCAAATAGAAGCAGCATCACCCTGACGTGTTCCTAATTTAATAATACGAGTGTATCCACCTGGACGATCAGCCACCTTAGCAGAAACCTCTTTAAAGAGTTCTGTAACAGCAAACTTATCTTGCAGGTTACTGAATACTACACGACGAGAATTCGTAGTGTCTTCTTTAGAACGTGTTATCAGAGGTTCTACATATTTTTTCAAAGCCTTAGCTTTGGCCAAAGTCGTAGTGATTCTTTTGTGCATGATCAGAGATACTGCCATGTTTGCGAGCATTGCATTACGGTGAGATGCAGTACGACCTAGGTGGTTAAATTTCTTATTGTGTCTCATTTGTTTTTAATCTTTATCTAATTTATATTTAGAAATGTCGGTTCCAAATGATAGATTCAGACTCTCGAGCAAATCATCAAGCTCAGTGAGCGATTTCTTACCAAAGTTGCGGAACTTCAAGAGGTCGGTCTTGTTGTACTGAACCAAGTCGCCTAATGTTTCTACATCTGCTGCTTTCAAACAATTGAGAGCACGTACAGACAGATTCATGTCAACAAGCTTAGTCTTCAACAACTGACGCATGTGAAGAACTTCTTCATCAAATTCCTGATTACCTTCTGTCTCACCAGTCTCGAGAGTTATCTTCTCATCAGAGAATAGCATGAAGTGGTAAATCAAAATCTTTGCAGCCTCTTTCAGCGCATCTTTTGGATTAATGGAACCATCCGTCGTTACTTCAATAACTAGTTTATCATAGTCAGTCTTTTGTTCAACACGGAACGGTTCAACTGAATATTTCACATTACGGATCGGTGTGTAAATAGAATCGATTGGAATTACGTTAGCATCGGTGCAGAACTCACGATTTTCCTCTGAAGGAACATATCCGCGACCTTTGTTAATTGTAAGATCAATCTGCATTGAAGCTTTGACATCTAAATGACAAATCACCATTTCAGGGTTTAACACTTCAAATCCAGTCAGATACTTACCTATATCACCTGCCTTGAATTCCGTAGAATTCTCAACGGTGATACTGACTTTTTCATTCTCGAATTCTTCTACTACTTGCTTGAATCTTACTTGTTTGAGATTCAAGATAATGTTGGTTACATCTTCCTTTACACCAGGTACTGAAGAGAATTCATGCTCTACTCCCGAAATTCGGATAGTATTAATAGCATAACCCTCTAGCGATGAAAGGAGAATACGGCGCAAAGCGTTACCGATGGTAACACCAAAGCCAGGCTCTAAAGGACGAAACTCGAACTTGCCGAACTTGTCATCAGCCTCCAGCATTACTACTTTATCAGGTTTTTGAAATGCTAATATCGCCATTAATTTAATGATTTATTTAGAGTACAACTCAACGATTAATTGTTCCTTTATATTCTCAGGGATGTCAGCGCGCTCTGGCTTGTGCAAGAACTTACCACTCTTAGTGTTTTCGTCCCATTCCATCCAAGGGTACTTGCTGTGATTAAATCCGGCTAAAGCTGATTCAATTACTTCTAATGATTTAGCTTTCTCACGAACTCCTATAATCTGACCTGGTTTAACAGAATAAGAAGGTATTGATACTACTTTCCCATCAACAACGATGTGCTTGTGACCTACCAACTGACGAGCAGCTGCACGTGTAGGAGCAATACCCATACGGAATACAACATTGTCAAGACGGCACTCAAGATTCTGAAGTAAAACTTCACCTGTAATACCATCAGCCTTTGCTGCTTTCGCAAACATGTTACGGAACTGACGCTCAAGAACGCCATAAGTGTATTTAGCCTTCTGCTTCTCTGCCAACATGACACCGTACTCTGATAATTTTCTACGACGGTTGTTGCCATGCTGTCCAGGAGGGAAGTTCCTTCTGGACAAAACTTTGTCTGCGCCGAATATTGGTTCACCAAAACGACGCGCAATTTTTGATTTCGGTCCTATATATCTTGCCATAATTAAATTATATGCTTAAAATTATTACTATATTAAACTCTTCTTCTCTTTGGAGGACGACATCCATTATGTGGTAACGGAGTTACATCGATAATCTCTGTAACCTCTATTCCTGCACCGTGGATAGCACGGATAGCAGACTCACGACCATTACCTGGACCCTTAACGTATGCCTTTACTTTACGAAGACCGAGATCAAAAGCAATCTTTGCACAGTCCTCTGCTGCCATCTGAGCTGCATAAGGAGTGTTCTTCTTTGAACCACGGAATCCCATTTTACCTGCTGAAGACCAAGAGATGATCTGGCCCTCACTATTTGCTAAAGATACGATAATATTATTGAATGAACTATGAACATGTAACTGTCCGATAGCGTCAACCTTAACGTTTCTTTTCTTTGTTGCTGTTTTCTTTGCCATAACTAATGATTATTTAGTAGCCTTTTTCTTATTAGCAACAGTCTTCTTCTTACCCTTACGTGTACGAGCATTATTCTTTGTGCTCTGTCCGCGAACTGGAAGACCATTACGATGACGAACTCCACGATAACAACCAATATCCATCAGTCGCTTAATGTTCAACTGGATCTCTGAACGGAGATCACCTTCAACTTTGAATTCAGCGCCGATAATTTCACGGATTTTAGCTGCCTGGTCATCAGTCCAATCGCTGACTTTCAGGTCACGGCTTACGCCTGCCTTATCCAATATCTTTGCTGAACTACTTCGACCTATACCATAAATATAAGTCAATGCGATTTCGCCACGCTTGTTCTGGGGCAAATCTACTCCAACAATTCTTATTGCCATATTAAATTAATAAATTAAAATGTTTTTAAAACTCTACTCTTAACCCTGACGCATTTTATACTTAGGGTTCTTTTTGTTGATTACGAATAAACGACCCTTACGACGAACGATTTTGCATTCTGGGGTACGCTTCTTCAATGATGCTCTTGTCTTCATATATCTCTTATTTTATTTGTATCTAAATACTATTCTACCTTTAGATAAATCATAAGGACTCATTTCAACCTTAACCTTATCGCCTGGTAATATTTTGATATAGTGCATCCTCATCTTTCCTGAGATATGCGCTGTTATCTCATGCCCGTTTTCCAGTTCTACACGGAACATCGCATTTGACAATGCTTCAACGATTGTCCCGTCTTGCTCAATAGCGGATTGTTTTGCCATAATTAATATTTAATTCCTTCTATACGTTCAACTTCTTCAAATGAAGATAAAATATACGCTTTGTCTTTTCTTATTGCTATCGTATGCTCAAAATGAGCTGCAGGCTTACCGTCTCTTGTTCTTATAGTCCAACGATCCGGCATCATATATATGGATTTATCACCCATTGTCACCATCGGCTCTATTGCTATACACATACCGGCTTTCAATAACACTCCATTTCCTTTTCTACCATAATTTGGTACTTGAGGATCTTCATGCATCTCCTTGCCTATACCATGTCCTACCAATTCTCTTACGATACCATATCCTTGGTCTTCGCAGTGCCCTTGGATAGCACTTCCTATGTCGCCAATATGCTTACCTGCCACAGCATTCTCTATACCGATATATAATGACTCTTTTGTAGTCTTCAGCAACTTCTTTTTGTCTTCTGAAACTTCTCCTACACAGAATGTATAACAAGAATCTCCATTAAAACCATCAAGTAGCGTGCCACAGTCTACTGATATGATATCACCTTCTTCAAGTATAGTCTTTTCATCCGGAATTCCATGTACAACTACATCGTTTACAGATGTACAAATACTTGCTGGGAACGGAGCACCGTATGGATTGGGAACTCCTTTGAATGTAGGGACTGCTCTATTATCTCTAATAAATTCATCCGCTATTTTATTCAGCCCTGCTGTTGAAACTCCTGGCTTTATATGCTTTGCCAACTCGCCAAGTGTCTTACCGACGAGTTGGTTAGCTTTATACATCAACTCAATTTCATCTTCTGTTTTCAGAAATATCTGCATTACTAAGAAAATTAATAAGCAGAAACACCTCCTGATTTTCCACGTACATGACCTGAATTTAACAGGCCATCGTAATGGCGCATCAACAAATGACTTTCAATCTGCTGGAGAGTGTCTATAACAACACCGACCAGAATCAGTAATGAAGTTCCTCCAAAGAATTGTGAGAATGCGTCTTGAACATTAAGAAGACCGGCGAATGCAGGCATTATCGCTATGAAAGCGATAAACAGAGAACCAGGGAATGTTATACGAGACATCACTGTATCAATATATTCCGCAGTATCCTTACCCGGTTTTACACCTGGTATGAAACCATTATTACGCTTCATGTCTTCCGCCATCTGCTGTGGATTCAAAGTTATAGCTGTATAGAAATATGTAAATGCAATTATCAAGACTGCAAATATAATATTATACATAAAACTTCTATGATCCATCATCGAACGCATAAACCAACTCGTATTATTACCAGTTGAATATCTCACACATGCAAGAGGTATAAACATCAATGCCTGGGCAAAAATGATAGGCATCACATTAGCAGCAAACAACTTCAGTGGAATATACTGACGTGCACCACCATATTGCTTGTTTCCTACAAGACGCTTTGCATATTGTACAGGGACCTTACGAGTACCTTGAACTAACAATATAGATGCGCATACAACTACGTAAAGAATTATAATCTCAACAATAAACATTACCAATCCACCACCTGTTATAGCTGTGAATCTAGAACTGATTTCTTGTACAAATGCCTGAGGCAAACGAGCTATAATTCCAAGCATAATGATCAATGATATACCGTTACCGACACCTTTATCTGTTATGCGCTCACCTAACCAAAGAATGAACATACTTCCTGCAGCAAGAATAATTGTTGCTGGTATCATAAATACCGACCAAGAAATACCAGAAGCCAAGGCACTAGCAGCCTGCATCTTCAAATTAATCAAATACGACGGTGCCTGGAATAGCAAGATTGCTATTGTAAGAACACGTGTGTACCAATTGATTTTCTTGTGTCCACTTTCTCCTTCACGCTGCATCTTTTGGAAATAAGGTACAGCAACTGCAAGAAGTTGCATTACGATAGAAGCTGAGATGTAAGGCATAATTCCCAATGCAAATATTGATGCGTTAGAAAATGCACCACCGGAGAACATATCCAAAAGTGACATTAAACCGCCAGCAGTCTGGGATTGTAATTTATCCAACATGCTTGGATTGATACCTGGCAATACCACGTATGATCCAAAACGATAAATGGCAGTAAAGAGAAGAGTGATCAATAAACGTTGACGTAAATCTTCAATCTTCCAACAGTTCTTCAGTGTCTCAATAAACTTCTTCATAATATTCTTAGATTATTGTTGCGTTTCCTCCTACAGCCTTGATTGCCTCTTCTGCTGTCTTTGAGAATGCATTTGCTTCTACTTCTATTTTTGCTTTAAGTTCTCCCTGTCCTAAAATCTTAATCAAATCACTATTTTTAGCCATTCCTGCCTCAATGAGAACAGTCTTGTTTATCTTTGTAAGACTCTTAGATTCAGCAAGAGATTGTAGAGTTGAAAGGTTAACAGCCAGGTATTCTCTATGGTTAATGTTTTTGAAACCTGCCTTTGGTACACGACGCTGCAATGGCATCTGACCACCTTCAAATCCAATTTTTCTCTTATAACCTGATCTTGCTTTCGCACCCTTGTGGCCACGTGTTGAAGTGCCACCCAGACCAGAACCAGCACCACGACCAATTCTACGACGAGTACGCGTAGAACCTTCTGCTGGTTTTAAATTATTTAATTTCATAATCGAATCTTTTTAAACGTTTGGATTAATTAATCAATAACGGTTACCAAATGGTGAACCTTTTTTATCATACCACGCATTGTTGGATTATCTTCTACCTCAACAATCTGAGATATCTTATGCAATCCAAGTGCTATAAGCGTACGTTTCTGATCTACAGGAGCATTAACGCGGCTCTTTGTCTGTTTGATTTTAATTGTTGCCATCTTTATTCTCCTTATCCTCTAAATACTTTATCCATACTGATACCACGTGTACCCGCAATTGTGAAAGCATCTCTCATCTGACTTAATGCCAAAATTGTAGCTTTTACAAGATTGTGAGGGTTGGAAGAACCTTTAGATTTTGCTAAAACATCTTTAACTCCAACACTCTCAAGAACGGCACGCATAGCACCTCCTGCAACTACTCCGGTACCGGCAGCAGCTGGCTTAAGAAGAACTTGTGAACCGCCGAAATGAGCTTCCATTTCATGAGGAACAGTTCCTTTAAGTACAGGAATTTTAAAAAGATTCTTTTTGGCTGCCTCTACACCCTTAGCAATTGCTGCTGTTACTTCACCAGCTTTACCAAGACCATATCCGATAACGCCATTTCCATCACCAACAACTACGATAGCTGCAAATGTGAAGGTACGACCACCCTTTGTAACTTTTGTTACACGGTTTATAGCAACCAGTCTGTCTTTTAATTCAACGTCACTATTTACTTTAACTTTGTCCATTGCCATAATCGTTTAAAAATTAAGTCCACCTTTACGCGCTGAATCAGCAAGTTGTTTAACTCTACCATGATAAAGGTAACCATTACGATCGAATACAACTGTAGTGATTCCAGCTTCGATAGCTTTCTTTGCTACAATTTCTCCGACCTTTTCAGCCTGCTGTATCTTTGGCATTGATTCCAAGCCTAAAGATGAGGCAGATGCTAATGTCTTACCATCGAGGTCATTTATTATTTGAACATAAATTTGTTTGTTACTGCGGAACACAGTCATACGAGGACGCTCTACAGTACCATTTACGCTCTTACGAATTCTATATTTAATCTTTATTCGTCTTTCTACTTTCTTTGTTGTCATAATCGTAAATTATTAAAGTTATTTAGCTGCAGCTGTCTTACCAGACTTTCTGCGGATAACTTCGCCTTGGAACAATATACCTTTTCCTTTATAAGGCTCTGGCATACGGAAAGAACGAATTTTTGCACAAATAAGACCTAACAACTGCTTATCGCAACACTCAAGCATAAGAACTGGGTTCTGATTTCTCTCAGATTTGGTTTCCACCTTAACTTCTTTTGGTAATTCAATAAAGATAGGGTGTGTATATCCAAGAGCAAATTCTATAATATTGCCTTGGTTTGATACACGATAACCGACTCCGACCAATTCCAATGTTTTCTTATAACCTTCGCTTACACCAACAACCATATTGTTGATAAGTGAACGGTAAAGACCATGAAATGCTTGTTTCTGCTTCTGATCAACTGAACTCTTTTCATCAATATCAAGTTCTACATGACCATCTGCAATCTTAACTATAATAGACGAATCAACATACTGTGAAAGTTCACCTTTTGGACCTTTTACAGATACCACACCGTCTTTCTGTGTAATAGTAACTCCTGCTGGAATACTAATTGGTAATTTTCCTATTCTAGACATTTTAAATCCTCCAATTAATATACGTAACAAAGAACTTCACCACCTATCTTAAGATCGGCAGCTTCTTTGTTTGTCATTACACCTTTAGATGTAGATATAATCGCTATACCTAATCCATTAATTACTCTCGGCATGTCTTTGTAACCAGTGTACTTACGTAAACCTGGTGTAGACACTCTTTTCAAACACTGGATAGCGTTTGCTTTTGTAGCAGGGTTATACTTCAATGCTACCTTGATAGTTCCCTGTGGGCCATCTTCAATGAACTTATAGTTCAGGATGTAACCCTTCTCGAAGAGGATTTTTGTAATCTCTTTCTTCAAGTTAGAAGCTGGTACTTCTACAACACGGTGATGTGCCATGATTGCATTTCTCAACCTCGTCAGATAATCTGCTATTGGATCTGTCATAAATATAAATGTTTAATTAATCGGGACGACCCCGACAATATTAAAAAAATGATTCTTCAAAATTACCAGCTTGCCTTTTTAACTCCTGGGATAAGACCATTAGATGCCATCTCACGGAACTGAATACGTGAAAGACCGAACTGACGGATATATCCTTTTGGGCGACCTGTTATCTTGCAACGATTGTGCAGACGAATTGGGTTTGCATTACGAGGAATACTCTGAAGTTTACGAGCAGCCTCATATGCTTCAGCTGGATCCTCTGTTGTTGCGATAGTCTTTTTCAATGCTGCGCGTTTTTCTGCGTAACGTGCAACTAACTTTGCACGTTTAACCTCGCGAGCTTTCATTGATTCTTTAGCCATATCTCTTAATCGTTTTTAGCATTTTTGAATGGAAGACCGAATCCCTTTAGAAGAGCATAACCTTCTTCATCAGTATTAGCTGAAGTTACGAAAGTGATGTTCATACCCTGAATGCGATCAACTGTATCGATATTGATTTCTGGGAATATAATCTGTTCTTCTATTCCTAATGTATAGTTTCCTCTACCATCAAACTTACTCTCAATACCTTTAAAGTCACGAATACGTGGAAGTGCTACACGCACTAATTTCTCCAAGAATTCATACATACGCTCACGACGCAATGTTACCATAACACCGATTGGCATCTTCTTACGAAGTTTAAAGTTAGCAATATCCTTCTTAGAATATGTGGCTACTGCTTTTTGACCAGTAATTGTTGTGATTTCGTTAATAGCAACATCAACAATCTTCTTATCTTGAGTTGCATCACCCAATCCTTGATTGATAACAATCTTTTTCAGAACAGGAATCTGCATAGTTGAAGAATAGTTGAACTGTTTCTGAAGTGCTGGAGCAATGCTCTCAGCATAGATATTCTTTAATTCCGCTGTATTCATTACTTTATCTCCTCCCCTGATTTTTTAGCAATACGAATTTTGGAGCCATCTTCGTTTTTCTTAATAGAAATACGAGTAGCCTTTCCGCTCTTAGGATCAACCAAATTCAAATTGGAGATATGTATCGGAGCTTCTTGTTTAATGATTCCACCCTGAGGGTTCTTTGCGCTAGGCTTTGTACTTTTAGAAACGATGTTAACACCTTCTACGATAGCTCTGTTATCGTCTACTAAAACTTTAAGCACCTTTCCTGTTTTGCCCTTGTCATTTCCTGCAAGAACAATTACGGTATCGTTTTTCTTTATATGTAACTTACTCATTACTTTATTGCTTTAAATGTTAAAGTACCTCAGGTGCTAATGAAACGACCTTCATATTGACTGCACGTAACTCACGGGCAACGGGGCCGAATATACGACTTCCGCGGAGCTCACCGGCATTGTTCAACAAAATGCAAGCATTGTCATCGAAGCGGATGTACGAACCATCAGCACGACGAATTTCCTTCTTTGTACGAACAATCAAAGCCTTTGATACTGCACCTTTTTTCAATTCACTTGATGGAATGACATTTTTGACTGCTACGACAATGATGTCACCCACGCTAGCGTAACGACGACGTGTTCCTCCAAGAACGCGAATGCACAATGCCTCGCGAGCGCCGCTATTATCACATACTGTAAGTCTTGATTCTGCTTGTATCATAATTACTTAGCTTTTTCAATTATTTGAACTAATCTCCATCTCTTTGTTTTACTCAAAGGACGGGTTTCCATAATGAGCACTGTATCACCTACATTTGCTTCATTTTTCTCATCATGAACATGGTACTTTTTTGTCTTCTGGACAAACTTTCCATATATAGGGTGCATTTCCTTGAATTTTGTAGCAATAACAATGGTCTTATCCATTTTGTCGCTAACAACAACACCCGTTCTAGTTTTTCTTAAATTTCTTGTTTCCATCTGAACTGTTGTTATTTATTAAGTTCTCTATGACGGATTTCCGATTTCATTCGCGCGATATTACGACGAGCTGCTTTAATCAGAGATGGATTCTCCAGCGGAGTAATTGAGTGGTTCAACTTCATTTGGTTGTACTTAGCCACTTCATTTTCTATTCTCTCTGCCAAATCTTTGGTTTCGAGTTCTCTTACTTCTTTAATCTTCATAATAATTAAGCGTTTTTATCAAAATCACGTCTTACAACAAACTTTGTCTTTACAGGCAGTTTCTGAGCAGCTAGGCGAAGAGCCTCTTTAGCGATATCAAATGAAACTCCTTCTACTTCGAAGAGGATACGTCCTGGTGTAACAGGAGCAACCCAACCCATTGGATCTCCTTTACCTTTACCCATACGTACGTCTGCAGGCTTACGAGTGATTGGTTTATCCGGAAATATTCTAATCCATACCTGACCTTCACGCTGCATGTAACGATTGACAGCTACACGAGCTGCCTCAATTTGTCGGCTGTCCAACCATTTAGCCTCAAGTGTCTTGATACCAAATGATCCGAAAGCTAATTGTGTACCTCTGTGGGCGTTGCCTTTATTACCACGTCCGTCTTGAGGTCTTCTATATTTTACTCTCTTAGGTTGTAACATGATAGCTTCTTACTTTTTAGTGGTTATTGTTTCTCTTACGGTTTCTTCCTGGCTTATTACCACTAGGTCTATTGTTTTCTTTGCTTTGAGAGAAGTTTGGAGTCAAATCACGTTTTCCATATACCTCACCTCTGCAAATCCACACTTTAATACCCAGAAGTCCTACTTTAGTAAGCGCTTCAGCCTGGCAGAAATCTATATCTGCACGGAATGTATGTAAAGGAGTACGTCCTTCTTTATACATTTCTTTACGAGCCATTTCTGCACCATTCAGACGACCTGTAATTTGAACCTTAATACCCTCTGCTCCAGAACGCATTGTATTCGCGATTGCCATTTTAATAGCACGACGATATGCGATTTTACCTTCTACTTGACGAGCAATGTTGTTACCAACAATTGTTGCGTCGAGTTCTGGTTTCTTAACTTCAAAGATATTAATTTGTATCTCTTTATCATAGAGCTTTTTCAGCTCTTCTTTCAATTTGTCAACATCTTGACCACCTTTACCAATGACAATGCCCGGACGAGCAGTACAAACAGTGATGGTAACCAGTTTCAAAGTACGTTCGATGACTATTTTTGATACGCTTGCCTTAGCTAAACGCTCATTTAAATACTTACGGATTTTAGTATCTTCTACTAAATTATCTCCGAAGTCTTTGCCTCCAAACCAATTTGAATCCCAACCTCTGACAATACCTAAGCGGTTGCTAATTGGATTAACTTTCTGTCCCATATTAATTATTTATCATTAGTTTTAGCGTCAGCTGGTTTCGAATCAACGAAAAGTGTGACGTGGTTAGAACGTTTACGGATTCTATAACCGCGACCCTGTGGTGCTGGTCTCATACGCTTCAATGTAACGCCTTCATCAACAAATACTCTGCTAATGAAGAGTTCACCATCCTCAGCCTTACGGTCATTTTTTGTTTCCCAGTTTGCAATAGCGGAACGTAGAAGTTTCTCAACATCAGCAGCAGCTGCTTTTTTAGAGAACTTCAGGACGCCAAGAGCGCGATTAACTTCCATACCGCGAATCATGTCTACGACATAACGCATTTTACGCGGAGAAGAAGGGACGCCTTTCAGCTTTGCAAAATACAATGTCTTAAGGGCTTCTTTTCTTTTTTCAGCCGATATTTTTTTTCTTGCTCCCATTATTTTATCTATTTATTTTCAATGGATTAACCCTGCCTATTTCTTGTTTCCAGCATGGCCGCCGAACTTACGTGTCGGTGAGAATTCTCCCAACTTATGTCCAACCATGTTCTCTGTAACGTAAACAGGGATAAATTTATTTCCGTTATGAACTGCAACAGTGTGTCCCACAAAATCAGGGGAAATCATTGATGCTCTAGCCCAAGTTTTAACTACACTCTTTTTGCCACTCTCATTCATAGCGAGAATTTTGTTTTCGAGTGAAACGTTAATGTATGGACCTTTTTTTAATGAACGACTCATAATTTACTCTAGTTAACTTTGTTATTTATTAGCTCTTTCGATAATATACTTGTTAGAAAGCTTCTTTGGAGCTCTTGTCTTAAGACCCTTTGCATACAAGCCCTTACGTGAACGTGGGTGTCCACCAGACTGACGACCTTCACCACCACCCATTGGGTGATCAACAGGGTTCATAACCACACCACGGTTGTGAGGACGACGTCCCAACCAGCGTGAACGTCCAGCTTTACCAGACTGCTCCAATGCATGATCAGAATTACCTACACTACCAATAGTTGCCTTACAAGCACTTAGGATCTGACGAGTTTCGCCAGAAGGAAGTTTAATAACACAATAACTGCCCTCACGAGAAGTCAACTGAGCAAAATTGCCGGCCGAACGAACTAGCAATGCACCTTGTCCTGGACGTAATTCAATATTATGAATTACGGTACCTACAGGGATGTTAGCTAAAGGAAGCGTATTACCAATCTCTGGCACAGCGTCCTTACCTGACATCAATGTTGCACCAACTTGCAATCCATTAGGAGCAATAATGTAACGTTTTTCACCATCAGCGTAATACAACAATGCAATACGAGCCGAACGGTTCGGATCGTACTCAATTGTTTTAACTACAGCTGGAACACCATCTTTCTCACGTTTAAAGTCTATCAAACGATACTTTTTCTTATGACCACCGCCGATGTAGCGTACAGTCATTTTACCAGTATTGTTACGACCACCCGTCGCACGTTTACCGTAAACGAGAGACTTCTCTGGTACGGATGCAGTAATATCCTCGAACGTACCAATAATTTTGTGTCTTTGACCCGGAGTTACCGGTTTTAATTTACGTACTGCCATTTTTTATTTAAATATTGCTGTAAAAATCTATAGTTTCACCGTCCTTCAATGTGACGATAGCTTTCTTGAACGCATTTTTCTGACCTTTTACAAGACCAGCTTTTGTATAACGACTTGAGCGTTTACCAGCATAACGTACTGTATTAACGTCAATAACTGTTACATTATACAAGCCTTCAACTTCTTTCTTAATTTCTAGCTTATTAGCTTCAGGACGAACAATAAAGCCGTAGCGATTAGGCTGCTTCTCTGAAATTTTAGTCATCTTCTCGGTGACTAATGGTTTTACGATATATGCCATTTCTATTGTCTCCTTATTTTGTTAAGATTTCATCGATAGTCTTCAACGAGTTCTCTGTCACAACAAGTACATCAGCATTCAAAACTTTGTAAGCATTGAGTGCCGAAGCTAGTGTAACTTCGCTACGTTGCAGGTTACGAGCCGACAAATATACGTTTTTATTTGCTTCTGGCAAAACAAAAAGTACCTTCTTGTCGATAACTTTAAGATTATTTATCATTTCAACAAACTCTTTAGTCTTTGGAGCTTCAAAATTGAAGTCTTCAACTACCAAAATAGAATTATCTTGAGCTTTGTAAGACAAAGCACTCTTACGAGCAAGAACTTTAACTTTCTTGTTAAGTTTGAAACGATAATCACGTGGCTTAGGACCAAATACGCGGGCACCACCAACGAGTACAGGTGAGTTAATATCACCACGACGAGCACCGCCACCACCTTTTTGACGTCCTAATTTACGAGTAGAACCTGAAATTTCACTTCTTTCCTTTGATTTTGCTGTTCCTTGGCGCTGATTGGCAAGATACTGCTTAACATCCAAATAAAGAACATGATCATTTGGTTCTATTCCGAAGATAGATTCGTTTAACGTAATCTTTCTTCCGGTTTCTTCACCTTTGATATTTAATACGTTAATTTCCATTATTTTTCAATTAAAACAGTTGAACCATTACAACCAGCAACAGAACCTTTTACAAGGATAAGATTATGTTCAGGTATCACTTTTAACACTTTGAGGTTTTGAGTTGTTACTCTGTCTCCTCCCATTTGTCCTCCCATACGCATTCCCTTGAACACTTTAGCAGGGTAAGAACAAGCTCCAATAGAACCTGGTTTACGCAAACGGTCATCCTGGCCGTGTGTACTTTGACCAACTCCACCAAAACCGTGACGTTTTACAACACCTTGGAAACCATGTCCTTTAGATGTTCCTACTACATCGACGAATTCAGCTCCATCAAAGATCTCAACAGAGATTGTATCACCGAGGTTGTATTCCTCTTCAAATTTGAACTCGGCCAAGTGTCTCTTTGGTGTTGTACCAGCTTTTTTAAAACAGCCCATCATAGGTTTTGAGGTATTCTTTTCTTTAGCCTCACCAAATCCTAACTGAACAGCTTTATAACCATCTTTTTCGATAGTCTTCACCTGAGTAACAACACAAGGACCAGCTTCGATAACAGTGCACGGTACATTTTTACCGTCGGCACTGAAAACGGATGTCATTCCGATTTTTTTTCCAATTAATCCTGGCATTTCAATTAATATTAAAAATTACTATACTTTTATTTCTACTTCTACACCGCTTGGCAATTCCAATTTCATTAAAGCATCAACAGTCTTTGCTGTAGAACTATAAATGTCAATCAGACGTTTGAAGTCACTAAGCTGGAATTGTTCACGCGCTTTTTTGTTAACGAATGTACTACGGTTTACTGTGTAGATACGTTTGTGTGTTGGCAATGGAATTGGTCCACTTACGATAGCGCCGGTTGCCTTAACTGCCTTCACAATCTTTTCTGCTGACTTATCAACCAATTTGTGGTCGTAAGATTTCAGCTTGATTCTAATTTTTTGACTCATTGTTATTTATTTAATTAATGATGATAAGAAGGGAAACGACTGATTAAGAGTCATTCGCTAAACAGCGCTTCTCTTCTTTATTTAATTTGCTTATACTAGATCTGCACGACCTTTAACTTCTTCAAGTACAGTCTTAGCTATAGAACTTGACAGAGGTGCATGATGATCATATTCCATTGAACTTGTAGCACGACCTGATGTAATCGTACGCAAGGCTGTTACATAACCGAACATTTCTGATAATGGCACCATCGCCTTGATGACGCGTGCACCACTACGAGCCTCGTCCATTCCTTCAACCTGACCACGTCGTTTGTTCAAGTCACCGATAACATCACCCATATTCTCTTCAGGAGTGATTACCTCAAGTTTCATAATAGGTTCCATCAAAACTGGACCTGCTTTTACACAGGCATTCTTATATGCATTAAGAGCTGCAAGTTCGAATGACAACTGGTCAGAGTCTACTGGGTGGAAAGAACCATCAACCAATACAACCTTTAAACTATCTACAGGATATCCACCAAGAATACCATTCTTCATTGCATTCTCAAATCCTTTTTGTACTGAAGGTATAAACTCCTTAGGAACGTTACCGCCCTTAACCTCGTTAACGAACTGCAAACCGCCTTCTTTAAAATCAGAATCTACAGGACCAACGTTAACAATAATATCAGCAAATTTACCACGACCACCACTCTGCTTCTTATATACTTCACGGAGATTAACAGTCTTAGTAATTGCTTCCTTATAGTTAACCTGAGGTTTACCTTGATTACATTCTACCTTAAACTCACGTTTCAGACGATCGATAATAATATCAAGGTGAAGCTCACCCATACCAGATATAATTGTCTGTCCGCTCTGTTCGTCTGTACGTACAGTAAACGTTGGGTCTTCTTCTGCCAATTTTGCAAGTCCGGTATCCATCTTTGCAATATCAGCCTGGCTCTTTGGCTCTACGGCAACAGAGATGACAGTATCAGGGAATGTCATTGATTCCAATACGATTGGATGATCTTCATCGCAAAGTGTATCACCTGTACGGATATCCTTGAAACCAACTCCTGCGCCGATATCACCTGCATCAATTGACTCCATAGGTATTTCCTTATTAGAGTTCATCTGGAACAGACGACTGATACGCTCTTTCTTTCCTGAGCGTGGATTGAAGACATAAGAACCGGCTTCTACCTTACCTGAATAAACGCGGAAGAATACCAAACGGCCCATATATGGATCAGTGGCAATCTTAAACGCCAAAGCAGATGTTGGTTCTGTATCGCTAGGTTTACGATCTTCCTCTTCCTCTGTATCTGGGTTTGTTCCGACAATATTCTCGGTGTCTAATGGTGAAGGCAAAAATGCGCAAGTATAATCAAGCAATGGTTGCACGCCCTTGTTCTTGTATGAAGAACCGCAAAGCATTGGAGTACATTCCATCTTAACAGTACCCTTTCTGATAGCAGTGATAATCTCGTTTTCTGTGATAGAATTAGGATCATCAAAGTATTTTTCCATTAGAGCCTCATCATAATCAGCTGCTGTTTCCAACAACTTATTTCTCCATTCATCGCACTCGTCTTTCAAGTCTGCAGGAATTTCTTCTACATCGTATTCAGCGCCCATTGTCTCATCATGCCATAGTATAGCCTTCATCTTAATGAGGTCTACAACACCTTTGAAATTCTCTTCAGCACCAATTGGCACCTGAAGAACTACCGGGTTAGCGCCCAAAATGGTTTTCATCTGAGATACAGTTTCAAAGAAATCTGCACCAGAACGGTCCATCTTATTTACATATCCGATACGCGGAACATTATATTTATCAGCCTGACGCCAAACAGTCTCTGACTGAGGTTGTACACCGTCAGCAGCAGAATATGTAGCAACAGCTCCATCCAATACACGAAGAGAGCGTTCTACTTCAGCAGTAAAGTCGACGTGTCCCGGAGTATCAATCAAATTGATTTTATATTCATCACCATTCCAGTTCCAGTTACAAGTAGTAGCCGCCGATGTAATAGTAATACCACGTTCCTGCTCTTGGGCCATCCAGTCCATAGTAGCAGCTCCATCGTGAACCTCGCCTATCTTATGTGTTTTACCCGTGTAAAACAGTATACGCTCAGAAGTTGTTGTTTTACCAGCATCAATATGAGCCATGATACCGATATTACGGGTCAAACGTAAATCTTGTTTTGCCATGATTCTTTTTACCTTTTATTTATTACTATTAGAATCTAAAATGTGCGAATGCTCGGTTAGCCTCAGCCATACGATGCATATCCTCTTTACGTTTGTATGCACCACCCTGATTGTTGAATGCATCCATAATCTCAGCTGCAAGTTTCTCTGACATAGACTTACCACCACGTTTGCGGGCAAACGCAATCATATTCTTCATAGAGATACTTTCCTTACGATCAGGACGGATTTCAGTAGGAACCTGGAATGTAGCACCACCGATACGACGACTCTTAACCTCTACTTGAGGAGTAATATTATCAAGTGCAGTCTTCCAAATTTCAAGTGAAGATTTCTCCTCATTTGACATTTTCTCTTTTACTGTATTAAGAGCATTGTAAAAAATTTCATAAGATGTACTCTTCTTTCCATCATACATCAAATGATTTACGAACTTTGAGACCTTCTGGTCATTGTAAACGGGATCTGGAAGGATCACACGTTTCTTTGGTTTTGCTTTTCTCATTTTTTTGAAAATTTATTCTGCAGGGGTTGTAATTATTTGTTCTTCAACGCTTTCACTTAAGCATTTACTCAACCGTATTATAACAATTCTCCAGCAAAACTTATTAATAATACTTTACCTCTCGGCTATTATTTCTTTACTTTAGGGCGTTTTGCACCATATTTAGAACGACGCTGAGTACGGTTTGCTACACCGGCGGTATCTAGAGTACCACGTACGATGTGATAACGTACACCAGGTAAATCCTTTACACGACCACCACGTACGAGTACGATAGAGTGTTCCTGCAAGTTGTGTCCTTCTCCTGGAATGTAAGAGTTTACTTCCTTTTGGTTTGTTAAACGCACACGGGCAACTTTTCTCATTGCCGAATTAGGTTTCTTAGGTGTCGTAGTATAGACACGAACACATACACCACGACGCTGAGGACACGAATCCAAAGCCGGTGATTTGCTCTTGTCAACAAGCACCTTTCTACCTTTTCTTACCAATTGTTGAATTGTAGGCATTGTTGTTAAATTTTTAATTTATATATTATTTTATTATTATCGATAAACACGAACGGTCACAACAGACCAATTCGGGCTGCAAAGGTACGAAGTTTTCCTGGAATTACCTAATTTATAATAAGTCAAAAAAGTAGATAAGGACGATATTTAATATCGTATATACTTTTTTAACTTATTTTAGACACAAAATATGAGCATTAATCACAGGATAACAACAGATTCAAATTTTAGAAAGCGAAGTTTACTTGATTAAGCTTCTCCCTTATTTATATTAAAAGGAGCTATAGTTCGATCTTGCTGTTCGGGGATTTTGATCTTTCCAAATTCATTTTCATATCTAAGTATATTCTCTTGAAGAGCCTGCAATAAGCGCTTAGCATGCTCCGGAGCTAATATAACTCGACTACGTACAGTAGCTTTAGGCACACCTGGTAAGATCCGGGCAAAATCCAATACGAAATCCGAACTTGAATGTGTTATGATAGCGAAATTGGCATACTCACCTTGTGAGACATCCTGCGGTAAATCAATTTGAAACTGATTTTGACTTTTGTTTTGTTCTTCACTCATTATATTTAGTTTTATTTAAATGCAAAGGTAATTATTTATAATCAAACTTACAAATAAAAAGTTACTTTATAAAGGAACTATTTTTTGCAACGATTACAAGTCTAATATTTATTCTAATACAGCTATTCTAATTAAATCACAAAAGAATCTGACAAGACATAGACGTAATATCATGAAGTTATATTCATAAAAAAAGGAGTTACAACATGATGATTGTAACTCCTTTTTTAATATATATAGATTCTTATTCCTGTACTCTAGCCTCTACGTTAGTGGCTTCACCATCTTGATTTTCCGCAAAATCAATCACGTTCTTTTTATTGGCTAACATACGTTCATATTCCTCTTTCGAACCGACTATCAGTTTGTCAAACTCACGGAGTCCAGTACCTGCAGGGATTAAATGTCCACAAATGACATTTTCCTTCATACCCTCCAACTTATCGATCTTTCCACGAATAGCAGCTTCATTCAGGACTTTGGTTGTTTCCTGGAATGATGCAGCAGACATGAAACTCTTTGTCTGCAAAGCGGCACGGGTAATACCTTGAAGTATCTGTGTAGATGTAGCTGGCACAGCATCACGTACCTGAACAGTCTTGAGATCACGGCGTTTCAGAAGAGAATTTTCATCACGCAACTTACGTGCTGTAACGATCTGTCCTTTCTTCATCGTCTCGCTGTCTCCGGCATCAGTAACCACCTTTTTACCCCAGATTCGGTCATTTTCCTCTGAGAAATCAAGTTTATCAACGATTTCCTGTTCCAAGAAAATAGTATCGCCCGGATCATTAATCTGTACTTTGCGCATCATCTGACGAACAATAATTTCAAAGTGTTTATCGTTAATCTTAACACCTTGCAGACGATAGACATCTTGTACCTCATTGACAATGTACTCCTGTACTGCTGTCGGGCCCTTGATGGCCAGAATATCCGCTGGTGTTATAACGCCATCTGACAATGGGGTTCCGGCACGTACAGCATCATCCTGTTGAACAAGAATCTGCTTACCTAGGTTGACCAGATATTTACGTTGTTCACCTGTTTTACTTGTCACAATGACTTCGCGATTACCACGTTTTACCTTACCCATTGTAACGACACCGTCTATTTCGGATACGACAGCTGGATTTGACGGGTTACGAGCCTCGAAGAGTTCTGTAACACGAGGAAGACCTCCCGTGATATCACCAGCCTTTCCTACTGCACGAGGTATCTTAACGATTGTTTCACCAGTCTTTACAGTCTGACCATCTTCAACATTCAAGTGACCACCTACAGGGAAGTTGTATGTACGTACTATTTCACCATTAGCATCCAAAATATCACAAGTAGGAACCTTATTTTTATCTTTAGATTCTGTTATGATCTTTTCTGTCAAACCTGATGTTTCATCAGTCTCAGCACGATATGTAACACCTTCGATCACATCATTAAACTTCATTGTACCAGCATTCTCTGTTACAATTACAGCATTGAATGGATCCCATTGTGCTATCTTTTCGCCTTTCTTGACACTATCGCCATTCTTAAAATAGAGAGAAGAACCATAAGGAACGTTGACAGTTGACAATACAATCTTTGTATTAGCATCAACGAAACGCAACTCAGTAAGACGACTTACGACCATCTGACATTCTTTACCTTCTTCATCGAATGGAACAGTACGAAGTTCCTCAAACTCCAGTTTACTATCATTCTTTGCTACTATGGCTGCATTAGCGGCCGCATTGGCAGCAACACCTCCAGCGTGGAATGTACGAAGAGTAAGCTGCGTTCCAGGTTCACCGATAGCCTGTGCGGCAATGACTCCGACAGCCTCACCTTTCTGAACCATACGACTTGTAGCCAAGTTACGTCCATAGCATTTTTTGCAGACGCCATGTTTACTTTCACAAGTCAATACAGAACGAATTTCCACACTCTCGATTGGACTATCTTCAATAATCTGTGCTATAGGTTCAGTTATTTCCTCACCAGCAGCAATAATCAATTCACCTGTTGTAGGATGAATAATATCATGTACAGATACACGTCCCAATATACGTTCGTATAAAGTAGAAATTACTTCATCACCATTTTTCAGTGCTGTACATACGAGTCCACGAAGTGTTCCACAGTCATCTTCATTGATGATGACATCATGAGAAACATCCACAAGACGACGTGTAAGATATCCTGCGTCGGCTGTTTTCATAGCAGTATCCGCAAGTCCCTTACGGGCACCGTGAGTAGATATAAAGTACTCAAGCACGCTCATACCTTCCTTGAAGTTGGAAAGGATCGGGTTCTCGATAATCTGAGCACCTTCAGCACCAGCCTTTTGAGGTTTAGCCATAAGACCACGCATACCAGACAACTGACGGATCTGGTCTTTAGAACCACGGGCGCCGGAATCAAGCATCATGAATACCGCATTAAAACCTTGGTCGGCCTCAGTCATCTCTTTCATCAAGACATTACCCAAATCATTATTAACGTGAGTCCATGTATCGATAACCTGATTGTAACGCTCGTTATCTGTAATGAATCCCATATTATAATTTTCAGTAATCTGTCTAACTTCATCATTACCTTTTTGCACCAATGTCTCCTTTTCAGGTGGAACAATGATATCATCAAGGTTAAATGAAAGTCCTGCCAAATATGCCATACGGTAACCGAGATTCTTAATACCATCAAGGAACTCACATGCGCGAGCTGCACCGACAGTCTTAATAACCTTAGCAATTATATCGCGTAAACTTTTCTTTGAAATGACGGCATTGATGTAACCAATCTCGTCCGGAATAATTTCGTTAACGATAACTCGACCGACAGAAGTGTCAGTCATTTTTTTAACGATATTTCCATTCTCATCAAGATCATTAACAATCACATGTACACTTGCATGCAAGTCACACTTGCCTTCATTTCTTGCGATGACAGCCTCTTCAGGACCATAGAATGTAAGTCCTTCACCCTTTGCACCTGGACGTATCTTTGTAATATAGTATAATCCGAGTACCATATCCTGAGAAGGTACGGTAATAGGAGCACCGTTAGCAGGATTAAGAATGTTATGGCTCTGAAGCATCAATATCTGCGCCTCAAGTACTGCCTCATTACTTAATGGGAGGTGTACGGCCATCTGGTCACCATCAAAGTCGGCATTAAAAGCCGTACATGCCAATGGATGCAGCTGGATAGCTTTACCTTCGATAAGTTTTGGTTGGAATGCCTGTATACCGAGACGGTGAAGTGTCGGGGCACGGTTTAACATCACTGGATGTCCCTTCATTACATTCTCAAGAATATCCCAGATCACCGGTTCACGGCGATCGACTATCTTCTTCGCACTCTTAACAGTCTTAACTATACCACGTTCTATCAATTTACGAATGATAAACGGTTTATATAGTTCAGCAGCCATCAATTTTGGAAGACCGCATTCACCCATTTTCAGTTCAGGTCCAACAACGATAACCGAACGAGCTGAATAGTCGACACGTTTACCCAAAAGGTTCTGACGGAAACGACCTTGTTTACCTTTCAATGAATCTGAAAGAGATTTCAATGGACGGTTAGAGTCGCTCTTAACCGCACTGCTCTTACGTGAATTATCAAATAAGCTATCGACAGCCTCCTGCAACATACGTTTTTCATTACGAAGGATAACCTCAGGAGCTTTAATTTCCATAAGTCTCTTTAAACGATTGTTACGTATGATAACACGACGATACAAATCATTTAGATCCGATGTAGCGAAACGACCACCATCCAACGGAACCAAAGGTCTAAGCTCTGGAGGGATAACTGGAATGATTTTCATAATCATCCACTCCGGTTTGTTGACACCTTTGCTACTTCTGAACGCTTCAACCACTTGAAGACGTTTCAGTGCCTCATTCTTACGTTGCTGAGAAGAATCACTATTTGCACGATCACGTAACTCGTATGATATGGAATCCAAGTCGATACGGACCAATAAATCATAGATTGCTTCCGCACCCATCTTAGCAATGAACTTATTAGGATCATTATCTTCAAGATATTCATTATCCTGTGGAAGATTATCTACAATATCATTGTATTCATCTTCTGATAACAAATCCATAGCATGGGAGCCATTCAACTCATTTCCGTCTTGATCTTTCTTACCTGCTACGATACCTGGTTGAATAACTACGTAACGTTCGTAATAAACAATAGCATCCAGTTTCTTTGTTGGCAAGCCAAGCAAATAACCTATTTTATTAGGTAAAGAACGGAAATACCATATATGAGCTACAGGAACGACCAATTCTATATGTCCGGAACGTTCACGACGAACTTTCTTTTCTGTTACTTCCACTCCACATCGATCACAGACTATACCTTTATAACGTATACGTTTGTATTTACCGCAAGCACATTCATAATCCTTCGTAGGACCAAAAATACGCTCACAGAACAAACCGTCACGTTCAGGTTTGTATGTACGATAATTTATGGTTTCAGGTTTTGTAACCTCACCAAACGAATTTTCCAGGATTTCTTCAGGAGAAGCAAGTCCGATGGTAATCTTCGTAAATACACTCTTTATCTTTGAATCTTTCTTAAAAGCCATAATTGTTATATATATGTTGTTTGTAAAGAGTTTAAATTAATCTAATGTAATGCTCAAACCTAATCCTCTTAGCTCGTGCAGTAACACGTTAAGTGATTCAGGTATTCCAGGAGTTGGCATTGGTTCGCCCTTAACAATAGCTTCATAAGCCTTAGAACGACCTACAACGTCATCTGATTTAATAGTTAGAATCTCCTGCAGTACATGACTTGCGCCGAATGCTTCAAGAGCCCAGACTTCCATTTCTCCAAAACGTTGACCTCCGAATTGAGCCTTACCGCCAAGTGGTTGCTGAGTAATCAGAGAATACGGACCGATACTACGGGCGTGCATCTTATCTTCTACCATGTGACCGAGTTTCAAGAAATAAGTTATACCAACAGTTGCAGGTTGGTCAAAACGTTCTCCTGTCTCACCATCATACAGATGAGTTGAACAAAGTCTCGGTAATCCTGCTTTATCAGTCCATTCCTGTAAATCATTGAGCTTTGCCCCATCAAAAATAGGTGTCGCAAACTTGACGCCAAGTTTTCTTCCTGCTGCGCCGAGAATGGCTTCAAATATCTGGCCAAGGTTCATACGAGATGGCACACCCAGAGGGTTAAGTACTAAATCAACAGGACGGCCATCCTCTAAGAACGGCATATCTTCTTGACGTACGACCTTTGAAACGATACCTTTATTACCATGACGACCTGCCAGTTTATCACCTACACCAATCTTACGTTTCTTAGCTACATATACTTTAGCCATCTGTAAAATACCTGAAGGTAACTCATCACCGATTGTAATAGCAAATTTTCTACGTTTCTGTTCTGCATCAAGTAACTTTGATTTCTTCAAGAAGTTTATTATAAGCTTAGCTATCAAATCATTGGTATGATCATCATTAGTCCACTTATTAACTTGAATATCCGCAAATTCCAATGCTGCAATGCGTGCAATAACATCTTTATCGCTAAACTTAGCACCTTTATTGATTAATTCGATGCCGGCATAATCTTTAATACCTTGACATGTCTTACCTTTTGTAAGGTTATCAATTTTTGCTATTAAGATTGACTTCAAATCTTCTAATTTAGCTGCATATTCATCATCAATTTTCTGCAATGTTATTTTATCCTGTTGCTTAGACTGGCGTGTCTTCACAGCACGAGAGAACAACTTTTTGTCTATAACGACACCAGTGAGTGATGGATTTGCCTTTAATGAAGAGTCCTTTACGTCACCTGCTTTGTCACCAAAGATAGCACGCAGCAATTTTTCCTCTGGAGAAGGGTCACTCTCTCCTTTTGGTGAAATTTTACCAATAAGGATATCTCCTGGCTCTACACGGGCTCCAACACGGATAATACCATTGTCATCCAAATCTTTTGTAGCTTCTTCACTAACATTTGGTATATCGCTTGTAAATTCCTCTACACCACGTTTTGTTTCTCGTACATCCAGAGAATACTCATCGACATGAACAGATGTCAGTACATCATCACGTACGATACGTTCATTTAAGACAATAGCATCCTCATAGTTGTAACCCTTCCATGGCATATAAGCGACAAGAAGATTACGACCAAGAGCAAGTTCTCCATTCTCTGTCGCATATCCTTCAGTTAATATATCACCTGCCTTAACCCTTTGTCCTTTAACACATATAGGGCGAAGGTCTATTGTCATACTTTGGTTTGTACGGCGGAATTTAGGAATTCGATACTCCTTCAATGCCGGTTCAAAACTTACATATTCTTCCTCCTCAGTACGATCATAAAGGATACGGATAGTTGTTGCATCAACATATTCAATAACACCTTCACCTTCGGCTGTAATCATAGTTCTAGAATCCTCACAAACTTGTTTTTCGATTCCTGTACCTACAATCGGTGCCTCGTTATGAAGCAAAGGAACAGCTTGACGCATCATGTTAGATCCCATCAATGCACGGTGTGCATCATCATGCTCAAGGAATGGGATCAAAGCAGCTGCTATTGAAGCTATCTGCTGTGGTGACACATCCATCAATTGAACTTCAGATGGTGGTACTACAGGATAATCGGCATCCTGACGACATTTGACGACTTCACGTATAAATGTTCCGTCTTCTCTTAGCGGCGCATTACCCTGACCTATTATGACATCAGATTCTTCCTCTGCTGTCAAATAGATAACATCTTTATTTTCAAGATCGACTGTTGAATTCTCTACCTTACGATATGGTGTTTCAATAAAACCAAGTTCATTGATTTTTGCATATACACACAATGAAGAAATCAAACCGATATTTGGACCTTCAGGACTCTCAATAGGACACAAACGACCATAGTGAGTATAGTGAACGTCACGGACCTCAAATCCGGCACGTTCACGTGACAAACCACCAGGACCGAGGGCAGACATACGGCGCTTGTGAGTAACCTCTGCAAGCGGATTCGTCTGGTCCATAAATTGTGACAAGGCATTCGTTCCAAAGAATGAATTGATAACACTGGAAATTGTTTTAGCATTAATCAAATCCGTCGGAGTGAATACTTCATTATCACGAACATTCATTCTTTCCTTTATCGTACGGCTCATACGTGCCAAACCTATTGAGAACTGATTTCCCAACTGTTCTCCGACTGTACGGACACGACGATTGCTCAAATGGTCAATATCATCAACTGCAGCTTTTGAATTGATCAATTGAATAAGATATTTAATAATCTCTATAATATCTTCTTTAGTAAGTACACGAACTTCTGTACTCGTATCTAATCCTAATTTTCTATTAATACGATAGCGACCTACTTCACCTAAATCGTATCTCTTGTCTGAGAAGAAAAGACCTTGTATAACTTCACGAGCTGTACTATCATCTGGTGGATCAGCATTTCTCAACTGTCTATATATGTAGTTGACGGCCTCTTTTTCAGAGTTACTTGGGTCCTTTTGCAATGTATTAAAAATGATTGAGAAATCAGAAGCTACTGATTCATCCTTATGAACGAGCACTGTACGAGCACCACTTTCAACTATTTCTTCAATGTTATCTTCATCAAGAATTGTCTCACGTTCAATAATTACTTCATTTCTTTCAATAGAAACAACCTCACCAGTGTCTTCATCTACAAAATCTTCTGTCCAACTTTTCAGGACTCTTGCAGCCAATTTTCTACCTAGACACTTAGTCAGTTCCTTCTTATTGACCTTAACTTCTTCTGCAAGATCGAAAATCTCAAGAATATTTTTGTCATTCTCAAATCCGATTGCGCGTAAAAGTGTTGTAACAGGCAATTTTTTCTTACGATCAATATATGCATACATTACATTGTTGATGTCTGTCGCAAATTCAATCCAAGATCCCTTGAATGGAATGATACGCGCTGAATACAACAATGTACCATTTGCATGCACGCTTTGTCCGAAGAAAACGCCAGGAGAACGGTGTAACTGTGAAACGACTACTCGTTCAGCACCATTAATTATAAAAGTTCCATTGTCCGTCATGTACGGGATAGGTCCTAAGAACACATCCTGTACGACCGTATTAAAGTCCTCATGCTCAGGGTCAGTACATGACAATTTCAACTTAGCCTTCAAAGGTACACTATATGTAAGACCACGTTCCAAGCACTCATCTATTGAGTAGCGCGGCGGGTCTATATAGTAATCCAAGAACTCAAGAACGAAATTATTTCTTGTATCGGTTATAGGGAAATTCTCAGAGAATACCTTATACAAACCGTCATTCTTGCGTTCTTCAGGCGGAGTGTCCAACTGAAGAAAGTCTTTAAAAGACTTTAACTGCACATCGAGGAAATCCGGATACGGCATCGGATTTTTTACGCTGGCAAAATTTACTCTGTTATCAACAATTTTTGAAGCCATTAGCAGGTATGTTATAATACTATTTAAAAATAAAAACACAAAATGGTTAAGACTCTCTTACTTAGAGAATCTTAACCAAATTTTATTGTATAAGAAGTTATTACTTAAGTTCTACCTTAGCACCAGCTTCTTCGATAGTCTTCTTCAGGTTTTCAGCCTCGTCCTTAGACATACCTTCTTTCAATGTAGAAGGAGCACCGTCAACGAGATCTTTAGCCTCTTTCAAACCAAGACCACAAGCCTCTTTAACTGCCTTTACTACCTGTAGTTTAGCTGCACCAACTTCTGCGAGAACAACATCAAATGATGATTTTTCTTCAGCAGCAGCTGCACCAGCAGCAGCAGGACCAGCAGCAACAGCAACAGCTGCAGCAGCAGGTTCAATTCCATACTCGTCCTTGAGGACTGTAGCCAACTCATTTACTTCTTTAACTGTCAAATTTACTAATTCTTCAGCAATAGCTTTTACGTCTGCCATTTTATTCTAAATTTTAATGTTTTTAAATATTAATTTTACGACTTTATTTTTCTTATTCAGGACGCTCGCCTAAAGTCTTCAGCACACCATGAATAGTGTTTGCTCCTGATTGTAGAGCTGATACGACATTCTTTGTTGGAGACTGTAGCAAAGCAACAATCTCTGCAATAACTTCGTTTTTGCTCTTTAGAGATGCTAGTTCTTCTAACTTTTCTGCACCTACATAGAAACATTCTTCAGCATAAGCAGCTTTAAGAGAAGGAATACCTTCCTTCGTATACTCTTTTAGCAACTTAGCAGGAACATTCGCTGTATTACAGAACATAACTGCGGTATTACCTTTCAAGCAACCATAGATAGGTTCGAAATCAACATCTGATGCTTCAAAAGCCTTGTGAAGAAGTTTGTTCTTTACAACGACCATTTTGATTTCGTTCTTGAAACACTTGCGACGAAGACTACTTGTCTTAGCTGCATCCAATCCGGTAACATCTACCAGATAGAAATGTGGGTAAGCTTTCAACTTCTCACCAAGTTCAACTATAATAGTATCTTTTACTTCCTTTTTCATTTTACTAAACTTTTACGAGTTATTCAACTGATTTAGGATCAATTTTGATACCCTTACTCATAGTGCTTGAAATAAAGATACTTTTAATATAAGTACCTTTAGCAGAAGAAGGCTTTAATTTGATAATAGTAGAGATAAACTCTTTCGCATTTTCAAATATTTGTTCAGCTGTAAAAGAAACTTTTCCGATTGATGTATGCACGATTCCTGCTTTATCAACTTTAAAGTCAATTTTACCTTGCTTAACTTCCTTTACTGCTTTTGCAACATCCATAGTTACAGTACCACTCTTAGGGTTAGGCATTAATCCACGAGGACCGAGGAAACGACCCAAAGGACCAATTTTACCCATACAAGATGGCATTGTAATAATGACATCAATGTCACTCCATCCACCTTTGATCTTGTCGATGTATTCATCGAGACCAACATAATCAGCACCTGCCTCTTTAGCAGCAGCTTCAGCATCTGGTGTACAAAGACAGAGCACACGTGTAACTTTACCAGTTCCATTAGGCAGAGATACGACACCTCTTACCATTTGGTTAGCTTTACGTGGGTCTACTCCTAAACGTACATCAATATCTAATGAAGCGTCAAATTTGGTTGTGGTTACTTCCTTTACCAATTCTGATGCCTCTTTCAAAGAGTATGCTTTCCCTGCTTCAACTTTTTCAGCTACTGATTTTTGATTTTTTGTCAGTTTACTCATTTTATAATTGAAGTTATTAATTATTTACCAGGGAAGTCCCCTTTTACAGTGATACCCATACTTCTTGCCGTACCAGCAACAAGTTTCATAGCTGATTCGACTGTGAAACAATTCAAGTCGGTCATTTTGTCCTCAGCAATAGTCTTAACCTGATCCCAAGTTACAGATGCAACTTTTTTACGGTTTGGCTCAGCTGAACCACTTTTAATCTTAGCAGCCTCTAGCAACTGTACAGCAGCTGGAGGAGTCTTGATTTCAAAGCTAAATGACTTGTCTGCGTAGTATGTGATAACAACAGGAAGAACTTTTCCTGCCTTATCCTGGGTTCTGGCGTTGAACTCCTTGCAAAATCCCATGATGTTGATTCCCTTAGAACCTAATGCAGGTCCTACTGGAGGAGAAGGATTTGCAGCGCCACCTCTAATCTGTAATTTGATTAATCCAGCAACTTCTTTAGCCATTTCTAATTATTATTTATTGATTATTATAAAGAATGTACAGTATCGTAACAAATACTTATCATTCTTTGGTAACTTGCATAAAACCTAATTCCAATGGTGTTTTACGACCAAAGATCTTAACCATTACTTTTAGTTTGCGTTTTACAGCGTTAACATCCTCAATGACTCCGCTAAATCCACTGAACGGACCATCAATCACCTTAACAGTCTCGTCAACGCTATAAGGTACATTGGTATCTTCAGTCGTCAACTCAGTTTCTTCAGCGTTACCAAGTATTCGGTTAATGTCAGATTGCTTCACAGGAGAAGGACAATCCATACCGCCGAGAAAGCCCAACACATTAGGCATAAAGCGCAATGTATGTGCAATATCAGCATTAAGATTAGCTTCTACAAGAATATAGCCAGGAAGAAAAGTTTTCTCCTTGACAACTCTTTTTCCGTTACGTACACTTGCATGTTTTTCCATAGGAATCAAAACCTGTGAAACATGATCTGCAAGCGCTGCATTGTGTTTTAGTTCAGCATCGATATATTCTTTTACCTTAGCTTCCTTTCCACTTACAGCTCGAAGCACGTACCATTTTTTTTCTGTTACAGCCATTTCTTAAACAATTAACTTGGATAAACGTTGTTCATAACAAACTTAAACACAGTATCCATAACAAACACAACAATGGCTATAACTAGGGAAGCAGATAATACAACCACTGCACTGTGCGTTAATTCAGCCCGTGTAGGCCAAGTAGTTTTATGCGCAAGTTCATCATAACATGCCTTGCAATAATTAACTATTTTCTTAAACATAATGTTTATTATTTATGCACGGGAAGAGAGACTCGAACTCCCGACACCTGGTTTTGGAGACCAGTGCTCTACCAAACTGAGCTATTCCCGTAAAAGAGGTTCCCGTAGATTTTTGCGGGAACCTAACTATATTTTCAGATAATATTAATCCAAAATTTCTGTAATCTGTCCAGCACCTACTGTACGGCCACCTTCACGAATAGCGAAACGAAGACCAACATTCAATGCAACAGCATAAATCAATTCAACTGTGATAGTTACGTTATCACCAGGCATTACCATTTCAACTCCTTCTGGAAGAGTGATTTCACCTGTACAGTCCATTGTACGGAGATAGAACTGTGGACGATATTTGTTTCCGAATGGAGTATGACGACCACCTTCTTCTTTCTTCAATACGTAGATCTGAGCCTTGAATTTCTTGTAAGGTTTAATCTGTCCTGGATGGCAAAGAACCATACCACGTTTGATTTCAGCTTTATCGATACCACGGAGGAGCAAACCTACGTTATCACCAGCTTCACCTTCATCAAGAATCTTACGGAACATTTCGACACCAGTTACAACTGATTTCTTATCTTCACCAAGACCAAGAAGTTCAACTTCCTCACCTACTTTGATACGACCTGTTTCGATACGACCTGTAGCAACTGTACCACGACCTGTGATAGAGAACACATCCTCAACTGGCATCAAGAATGGTTTATCAAGATCACGTGGAGGCAGTGGAATCCAAGTATCAACAGCTTCCATCAATTCGAGAACTTTGTCTTCCCATTTAGCGACACCATTCAGTGCACCAAGAGCAGAACCACGAATGATAGGAGTGTTATCACCATCATATTCATACTGATCAAGGAGTTCACGCATTTCCATCTCAACGAGTTCAAGCATTTCCTCATCCTCAACCATATCACACTTGTTCAAGAACACTACCAAACGAGGTACATTTACCTGACGAGCGAGCAAAACGTGCTCACGTGTCTGAGGCATAGGTCCATCAGTTGCAGCAACAACGATAATAGCACCATCCATCTGAGCAGCACCAGTTACCATGTTCTTTACGTAGTCAGCGTGTCCCGGGCAGTCAACGTGAGCATAGTGACGATTTGCTGTCTCATACTCAACGTGTGCAGTATTAATAGTAATACCACGCTCTTTTTCCTCAGGAGCATTATCAATCTGGTCGAAAGACTTGATCTCATCACTCTTAGAGAAACCCTTCTCTGCAAGCACCTTAGTGATAGCTGCAGTCAGAGTAGTCTTTCCGTGGTCAACGTGACCGATAGTACCAATGTTAACATGCGGTTTGGTACGTTCAAATTTCTCTTTAGCCATAGCTTTTTCTTATTTTATTTATATAAATGAATAATCGTGTTATTTCTCTTCTCTACTAAAAAAGAATTTGGAAGAGCTGTAACCGAGATTTGAACTCGGGACCTCTTCCTTACCAAGGAAGTGCTCTACCACTGAGCTATTACAGCAGTGGAGCGGAAAACGGGACTCAAACCCGCGACCCCCAGCTTGGAAGGCTAGTGCTCTATCAACTGAGCTATTTCCGCAAAACTTCTACTGAGTGGGTGGTGATGGATTCGAACCACCGTAGGCATAGCCAGCAGATTTACAGTCTGCCCCATTTGGCCACTCTGGTAACCACCCTCATGTTAAACAACCTTCCCTTGAGCCTCTTGTCGGATTCGAACCAACGACCCCGAGATTACAAATCACGTGCTCTGGCCAACTGAGCTAAAGAGGCAAAATCCTTACAGCCGTTAGGCTTGCGTTTAGGACGTGTTGTAAAACGGCTGCAAAGATAGACATTATTTTTGAATTACAAAAATTTTTTCGAGCTTTTTTTAGTGATTACGTGTTTTTTCTTTGTATTTGGCTAGTTGGATCTTCATTGCATCCACACTTTGGTCAACACTTTCCTCAAACGTATCACATACTTTCTCGACAAAAAGAGTTCCTCCTGGAACATTTACAGTAAGGCTTGTTTCCTTATTTAATGTCGTTGCGGGTTTAATAACTTTAAGTTGCACCTCTACTTTCTGAATATCTTCAAACGTTTTTTCTAATTTAGCAGCTTTTTTTTCGATAAAAGACTGTAATTTCTCAGTAGCGTCAAAATGAATTGACTGAATTTTAATTTCCATAGTAACCTCCTTGTTTTTTGGTTATGCCCTTGGATGGGCCTGGTTATACACTTTCTTCAACTGCTCAAATGTTGTATGGGTATATATCTCCGTCGTGGAAAGACTTTGATGCCCCAGCAGTTTTTTCACACTTTCAAGATTTGCATCATTATTAAGCATCGATGTTGCGAATGTATGTCTTAAGACATGCGGAGTCCGTTTTTTTAATGTACACACTTTACTTAGGTTCTTCTTGACTTCGTATCTAACTTGGTTTCTATTCATACGAAGTCCTTTTTCCGACAAAAAGAGTGCTGTCGTCTGCGCTTTTACATTTTCATTTCGAACATCAATAAACGTTTTCAGTTCATTTGCTAATTCATCTCCAAAAGGGACGAGACGTTGCTTGTTTCTTTTACCTGTCACCTTTATAATATTATTCACAAAGTCTACAGACGAATCATCCAAGCCTATCAATTCCGATAATCTTATTCCTGTCTCATAGAAAGTCATAATAATAGTACGCGCACGTACATTCTTATAAGAATCGCCCCATTCCACCTCATCCAGCAGACGATTCATTTCCCTTTCCTTCAAAAATTGAGGTAAGGGTTTATCCTTCTTAGGACCGACTACTATATGAGAGGGATCAGACTCAACAAGATTACGAGAAATAGCAAAACGATAAAAGGAACGCAAAGCGCTCAATCGTCTATCGACTGAGGTAGCTGAGTTTCCTTTATCCAACATACTCTCCATCCAGTCACGGATTATATCAGAGTCTATCGACTCCCAAGAGAGATGAGCATCCAAATTTTTGAAGTACGACTCAAAAGCCCGAAGGTCACTGTCGTAACTTTGCAATGTCAGTTCGGAATAATTCCGTTCAAATTGCAGGTAGTTCAAAAATTCTTTTATGATCATACACACGTTGCTTATAATGTTATTCGGCAACGAATGTACGAATTAAAATTTAAACCACCAAATTTTTTCCAAGGATTTTTTATTCCTCGGTAGCTCTTAACTTCTGTACGTAAACAGCGTGTTCCATCTTAAGTCTCTTCAAAACAGATGGCTTGTCGTACTGCTGACGTGAACGGAGTTCTTTAACAACACCTGTTTTTTCGAATTTTCTTTTGAATTTCTTCAAGGCTCTTTCGATGTTTTCGCCTTCTTTTACTGGTACAACGATCATGTTTTTTTATTTTTAATTTTTAAATTATACTTTTGCGGTGACACCTTGTCACGATTTGCGGGTGCAAAATTACATCTAATTTAGGAAACCGCCAAGTTTTTAGATGACTTTTTGCAAAATATTTATCACATAGTATCTTTTTTCATTCTCAAATCGGCAAAGTAGCTTCTCGCAACCAACTTTTTTCATCAACATCCAAATAAGGTGACAACTGCTCATATACTTTTGCATGATAGTCATTGAGCCATTGTCTTTCTTCAGCAGCAAGCATATCAACAAGGATAAGTTCCTTATCTATTGGACAAAGCGTCAGAGGTTCAAACTGAAGGAATTGTCCGAATTCAGTATCCATATATTCCTTTATAATCAATGTATTCTCTGTTCTTGCGCCAAATTCACCTTCTATATATATGCCGGGTTCATCCGTTACCGTCATACCTTTTACCAATGGCGCAGGTTTCCATTCCATACGTATTTGATGAGGGCCTTCATGGACATTCAGGAAAGAACCTACCCCATGACCGGTGCCATGCAAATAGCTTAGTCCTTCCCGCCACATATCTTTCTTGGCCAACACGTCCAACTGGGTTCCACTCACTCCCGACGGGAATTTGCACAGTTCTACCTGTATATGTCCTTTCAACACTAATGTATAAACATGCTTTTCTTTATCTGTCGTTTTTCCTAATGATATCGTACGGGTTATATCTGTCGTCCCGTCTAAATACTGCGCGCCTGAATCCAGAAGTAACATTCCCTCCGGTTTCAACATGACATCTGTATCCGGTTTGGCCTCGTAATGAACGATTGCCCCATGTTCTTTGTATGCAGCGATCGTATCAAAAGACAATTCCACATATTTATCTTGCTCTGCCCTCAAACTAGTCAGTTTCTCATCTATTGTAATTTCTGTCTGTCCGCCCTTTTCCACGGCAGGTTTCAACCACTTCAGAAATTTAACCATCGCTACACCGTCCCTGAGCATCGCATGATGATATCCTTTTATCTCCACATCATTCTTAATCGTTTTCATCGAAGAGACTGGAGAACAGGCTCTTACAATTTCGGGGCAGGAAACAGATTTATACAATGAATAACTTGTTTCATTCGGATCTAACAATATATTATACTCTCCATATTTCCGCAAGCCTTCCGCTATATTCGAATAGTCATCAATCCGTATATTCTGACTTTTAAGATAACGATCTGTTTCATCAGTTAGCTTATCCCTATTAATATATAATGTATTCTTTTCGCCTTCAATCAGAAGATAAGCGACAAACACTGGACTGCAATGTATGTCACTTCCCCGTAAATTCAATGTCCACGCTATATCATCTAAAGCAGAGATAAGCATTCCATCAGCATGGCATCTTCTCAATTCCGTTCTTATGCGGCCGATCTTATCTATACAGGATTCGCCAGCATATTGCAGGGGATGAATGAAAATTTTATTATCAGGAATAGCGGGACGGTCTTTCCATATTTGTTGTAAAGGGTCTAGATTTGTTCTTACCGTAATACCACCACCCCTACGCATTTCATATATAAGATTTTCTATTGTATTCGCGGAACTCACCATGCCGTCAATACCGATTTCAGGTCCATCAAGATGTGCCAGATTGATACTCAACCATTCTGAAATCGTCGGTGTTCCAGGTATTTTTTCTTTCATGAGCACATACTCTGTACCAGACAACTGTCTTTTTGCCGCGATGAAATACCTGGAATCGGTCCACAAAGCCGCCTTATCCATCGTTACCACAGCGATGCCGGCAGAACCGTCGAATCCGGATATCCACTTACGTCTCTCCCAATGTGCAGGAACATATTCACCGTTATGGGGATCTGTGCTAGGAAAAATGAAAGCTGAGAGTTTTTCACGTTTCATCAACTCACGCAGAGTTGTAATTCTTTGATTTATTACATTATTCATCATCAATTTGTAATTTCGAGTTTACAAAGATACACCTTTTTAATTTTTATAACAAATTAAAGACCAAATAAATGATTTATTTATAGCAATTTTTGCTACCTTTGCGTGCGAAAAAGTAGATAGGTTATAAATTTATAAACAAATACAAGTATGGAATTCTTAACTAACGAGAAACTTACCATTGTCGGCGCAGCCGGAATGATTGGTTCAAACATGGCTCAGACAGCCGCAATGCTTAAACTCACTCCTAACATCTGTCTATATGATGTTTACGAGCCGGGACTAGAAGGTGTAACAGAAGAAATGCGCCATTGCGGTTTCGAGGGTGTCAACTTCACATTCACAACAGATGTAAAAGAAGCTCTTACAGACGCTAAATACATCATTTCATCAGGTGGTGCTCCACGTAAACAAGGAATGACACGTGAAGATCTTCTAAAAGGTAACGCAGGTGTAGCAGAGCAACTAGGTAAAGACATCAAGTCTTATTGCCCTGATGTAAAGCATGTCGTTATCATTTTCAACCCTGCTGATATTACAGGTCTTGTTACTCTTATCTGGTCAGGTCTGAAACCTTCACAGGTTTCTACACTTGCAGCTCTCGATTCTATCCGTCTGCAAAGCGAATTAGCTAAGCACTTCGGCGTAGCTCAGAGTGATGTAACAGGTTGCCGTACTTATGGCGGTCACGGTGAGGCTATGGCAGTATTTGCTTCTACAGCAAAGGTTGCAGGCACACCTCTTACAGACCTTATCGGTACAGCCAAACTGACAAACGAGCAGTGGGCTGACATCAAGCAGAAGACAATCCAAGGTGGTTCTAACATCATCAAACTTCGTGGTCGTTCTTCATTCCAGAGTCCAGCTTACGTATCAGTACGTATGATTGAGGCTGCTATGGGTGGTGAAGAGTTCACATGGCCAGCAGGTCGCTATGTATCTTTCGCAGGTATCGACCATATCATGATGGCTATGGAAGTGACTATCACAAAGAACGGTTCAGCTTATGAAGAAGTTGTCGGTACAGCAGAAGAGATGGATTCCCTGAAGAAGAGCTACGAGCATCTTGTTGCTATGCGTCAGGAAGTTATCGACCTTGGTGTTGTTCCTCCAGTTGAAAAATGGGGTGAAATCAATCCTAACTTGAAATAATATTGAGTATTATTAAAATATGGGCAGTATGGTTTTCTTATTAGGATTCCATACTGCTTTTTTATTATAACAATTATGGCATTAATAAAATCTATCAAGGGACTCACTCCCCGTTGGGGCAAAGACTGCTATTTCAGTGAGAACGCAACTATTGTTGGTGAAGTGATAATGGGTGATGAATGTTCCATCTGGTTCAACGCTGTTGTTCGCGGTGATGTTTGTCCTATACATATTGGCGACAGGACCAATGTGCAGGATGGTTCATGTCTGCATGTAACCAATAAGATTGGTCCGTTAAATATCGGCAATGATGTAACGATAGGACATAACGCGACAGTTCATGCCTGTACGATACACGACGGAGCTCTGATTGGAATGGGTTCCACCCTTCTCGACGACTGCGAAGTAGGTGAAGGGGCTGTAGTGGCTGCTGGTGCGTTGGTATTATCCAACACAAAGATTGGTCCGCACGAGATTTGGGGCGGAGTACCTGCTAAGTTTATTAAGAACACGCGCCCCAACCAAGCCGAAGATTACGCCAAGCATTATGTCATGTATTCAAAATGGTATCTTGAAGAAGATGCGAAAGAATAACATTAATCATCATTGCTTATGACTATATCATGTGCTCTCGATTTCGGGAGCACATTTATTTTCACTACTTTCCCGTCTTTCAGAGTAGCCTCCACTGTCGTATTATCCGAAGCATGCAGTTTGAAATGTACATCCCATGTCTTAGGCCATGCAGGAAAAAGAATCATCTTTCCGTTGGCCTCTTGCAATAGCATATCTTGCATACCTATCATGCCACTTCCGCCCCAGTTGTGGTCGGGAGACCAGTCGAATCCAGGTCCCCAGAAGGCGGGGAAGCGATAAGGTCCATCAGACAGTTTTAGTTTTGCCAGTCGTGCAGCCTCATCCGTTAGTCCAAGGTCTGCCGCCCATATATTGTCCTGTTTCCATCCTACATGCGAGCGAAACTCCAGTGCAAACGGATCATAAAGATATGTATCTTGTGCTATCTTGAGGTCAGGTTTTCCTACGCCATATATTCTCCACGGGAATACCGGATAGAGTTCTGTCGGTTCCGTATTATTAACCCTTGCCCATGTTACAGCAGGCGAGAGCACCTGATGTCCATTAACTTCCCTGAACGATATATCTGGTATTGACTTTAATAGTGTTGTATCTTTTTTAAGAAGCAAAGAGTCTTCATTATGTTTTTTCAGATAAGAGATGAGAGACGAAGTCACCGTTTTCAGTCCTGCAACTGTCGAAGTGGAATTATACGCCATTTTGAATGTCTCAGCTCCCGAACCCGGATAAATAATCAGCTTCCCGCTTCCATCCAGTTCCTTGATACCACGCGCACGCGCCAGATAACGATAATGCTCATTAAAGAAATCAAGGGTAGACTGTATAAAAGGGATATATTCTGAAATATTCTGATTGGCATAGCTCTCACTTTCCAATATCATCTGACAGAATTCGAGTGCTGTATCCCATGTATATTCCAACCATGCATTATATTGCATTCCTGGATCGTATCCATCCGGACGTATAGAACCATACTCGTCATAATTAGGCAGTCCATAGTTTTCCATCTGTTCTGTAAAAGCGGCACCGTCATGGTTCCAATACACTTTACTTCTCAGTTCTGCGTTTTTATATATGCGTTTATAAAACTCGAATTGGGATTTTATAGCATCATAGTCGCCTGACTTTAACATGGGCCAGTACACAAGCCGTTGGTTCTGCATTGTGTACACCCCACCGCCCCAATTGCGGAAATCTGGCGTATTATGATTGTTTTTATCCACATATATAGGGTCAAAAGCCATCAATCCGCCATTGAATTTGGTTGGCCAGTCGCTCATCGCGTTGCAACCTAACATATAACGGAACAATGTATAATTGCGGGTCAATTGTTCGCATTCGCCGGAACCTTCTATCCAACTGCGCTGCCAGAACTGATTCCACCATCTGCGCGAAGCCGTCCGGTCCTTGTTGTCATTAACAAGACGTTCGGTGCGCTCCAACATAGTTTTCCACTGGGCGATGTCGCATTGGGCAGTTGCCAACGTTATCCTCAGTTGATGTTTTTTCGCCGCCTTACCACTAATATAAGTCCATGCCGTATAGGGCGTGTCCGCATACGTTCCTGTCGTTTTCCCTGAGAAGAATAAGTTATTTCCACTCATCCTGCCACCGAAGGTCAAATTTTTCAACGGATTATACATCTGTCCCTTCACAGCATCCATTTTCTGTTGGGCTACCGTCGCATCAAATATCGTGTAATCGCCGTTATGATGTACGAAAGTGACTGATTCTCTATCTGCCGAAATGGAATCACGGTGAGTCACAGTACCCTCGGGTGCGCTCCATTTATATGAAGTCTGAAACCTTTCACGGTCGCCCAACGGTTTATCCGTCGTTCGCCAATTCTCATAACGAGCCTCCACTTTCACATTCTGCCGTCCGTCTACATCAACATGGATAACCGGTTTATAGACATCCACCCATATATTGACAGTCTTCTCACCGTCTGTTATAGAAACATAACCGTCGTTCACCTTCAGTGTCTGTCTGAAATCTCTATCCGTATGCAGCGCAGGGGTCAACTTGATACGGAATCGGCCCTGTTTCAGTATCGTATTGTTCTCGTCGAAAGAACCGGTACGACACACATAGAAGAGGATATCCCCGTTCTCCACCCAGACATTCATACCGATACTTCCGCCGCCACATGGCATCGACTCCGAAGCGTTTTTACTTGGCGTGTCCCACGTATAGTCGGCAGGTGTCTGAGCATTGAGTGACAAAGGCGCCAACGATAGGGCGACCAAAGCGAGTGTACATAATATAGATTTCTTCATATCAAATTGGTAGGTTTTGTTTTATTGTGGCAAAGTTAGCACAAAATCCATTCTGTTCCAAATGAATCAGCAACAAAACCAAGCTGATGCAATAAATGTTTTTATATTTTGTTTTCAAATAAAATAAATTGGAAGTTTATAAAAAATAATATATCTTTGTATCGAGAATAAATAATAACATTTAAAACATATAATTGACGAAGAGATATAGAAGTAAAATTGATTGGTGGCTCATTGCTATCATACTGATTGCATGTTTTAGTCCATTAATGGCCGATCTTGATTTAGAAGGGTTTCTTACGACAATCGGTGCACTTGTGCTTGTGATTCTCTTGGTCTGGCCTACAGATTATACTATTGACGGTGACACCTTAAAGGTTAGGGCTGGATTCATAATACGCCGCAGATATAACATTTCTGAGATAAAGAGCATCAGCCGAAGTCACAATATTCTGGGCGCGCCAGCTTGTTCTCTTGATAGATTACGCATTGATTTTGAGGATGGTAAAATGGAACTTATTTCTCCGGTAAGGAAAGATGATTTTATCAATGATTTATTGACCCAGAACGGAAAAATAAAAGTCTGGCAAACCTAAGCACTGAGTTTACCAGACGAAAGTAAAAATCACAATTTAAAACAACTAATTAATTTGAATATGATTGTTACTTAACAGACTTAATATGTTTTACATTTTCTCCTACATTCGTATAAATCGAAGCCTCAGCGATATTCGTGGCATGGTCGGCTATTCGTTCTATATTGGATATGATACCGTTTAAGTATATAAAAGTGAAGAGAAGATGTTTGGTGTCATCAGAATAATCACTGTTCAGTATCGTTTCCTTTATCAGTTTGTGATTAATATCATCCACCACATCGTCGTTCTTAATAGTCCATACCGCAGCATCATTATCATCCTTCACAAATGCGTCTACTGATTTCTGCACCATCGCGATACTCGATTTCATCATACTGGATATCACACCGGACATTTGAGAGAACACGTTTCTGTCTTCTACACGGGGCAGATACTTGTCGATGTTTTTCACCTGGTCGGCTATTCGTTCAAGATTAGAGATCATCTGATAAGCCGAAATGATCCTCCTGATATCCGATGCCACAGGATTCTGTAATGCTATGATATCGATTATCTCGTTGCCCAGACTCGTCTCGAAAGCATCTATTCTGTTCTCGTTGTCCTCTATTTCTTTTTGAACATCTCCAGGGATATCTGTCACGCCTTGAGCTATCAACTTATCCATTATCTCCAATTGGCGCATTACTAGTTTAACCATATCATTGAAATGATTTAATATGGAATGCAATGCATTGTCTTTTGTTATTGCCATAATGTTTCTATTTAATTATGAATTAATAAAGTATTATCCGAATTTACCCGTCAGATATGCTTCTGTACGCGGATCGGTTGGTGTAGTAAACATTTTCTTTGTGTTGTCATATTCCACCAGTTCACCCAGATACATAAACATCGACTTGTCTGATATACGTGCCGCCTGCGACATATTATGGGTGACCATAATGATGGTATAATTCTTTTTCAACTCTACCAACAAGTCTTCTATCTTAGATGTAGATATCGGGTCGAGAGCAGAAGTAGGTTCATCAAGCAATATCACTTTAGGACGGAAAGCGATCGTACGGGCGATACAAAGTCGCTGTTGCTGTCCTCCCGAAAGGAAGTTGCCTTTGCTGTGCAATGAATCTTTCACCTCTTCCCATAGAGCTACGTCCCGCAATGATTTCTCTACGATGGCATCACGCTCCTGCTTTTTCATCCTTATTCCGTTGAGACGGTATCCTGCTATCACATTATCATATATGCTAAGGGTCGGGAACGGATTAGGGCGCTGGAATACCATCCCCACCTGGCGGCGCACATCCAAAGCCGTCATATCATAAACATTCTCACCACTCAACAATATCTTACCCTCTGTATGAATGTTCGGATAAAGTTCGTGCATACGGTTGATGGCTCTGAGCAGAGTGGTCTTTCCGCATCCTGACGGTCCCATGATAGCAGTTATAGAATTATCGTCTATCTTTGCAGACACATGTTTCACCGCATATTTATCATCACCATAACTGATAGAAATATCCTCTATCGACATGACCGGTGCCACTGTATTTTCTTTTGTTTTTGTCATACTTCTTTTTTATCAATATGTATAATTACATTTTTCTCCTCGCCCCTATCCATCGGGATATCAGATTCAATATCAATACAAATCCCATCAGGAATATGGTAGAGCTCCATATCAGGTTCACCATATTAGGATCATTATAGAACTGCCATATCAGCAACGGAACTGCCGAACCTGGTTTCATGATGTTCCAGTTGATGTCAGGATTACCAAGAGTAGTAAGCATCAACGGAGCCGTCTCACCAAGTACACGTGAAACTGCGAGCAGTATACCGCTCATCAGTCCCGAGAAAGCAGTAGGGATAAGTACACGCCATATCACTTTATAATAAGGTGTCCCGAGAGCGATTGCAGCCTCCTTCAAGGTATCGGGCACCATTTTCAGTGATTCTTCTGTCGAACGGACTATCAACGGCAGCATCATAATTGCCAACGCGACTCCACCTGCCAGCACCGAATAGCCCTTTGTCAGTGGTACGACCACCCAAATATAAGCGATGATACCTATAACGATAGAAGGCACTCCCTGCAGTATATCAGCGATATCGCGTATCACCGAAGCGTATCTCTTCTTGCTGTTCTCTGAAAGATATACCCCGATGACGATTCCCATCGGAATAGCAAGTACAGAGGCTATCACGACCAAATAGATAGATCCGAGTATACCATTAGCGATACCGCCGGGGATAATCTCTCCACTGGCTGTAGCCATCATAGCTGTGAACGTATCAGGCGCCACTTGCGTGAAGAAAGCCCAGTTGATCTGTTTATAGCCTTTCACCAGCAATGTCCCGATAATCAGGAACACCATAGAAATTGTCAAAAAAGAGAATAGCATGACCGCTATCTTAAAACTGTTATTTTTAATCTTCCTATAACCAATCGAAGATAACAGGTCAGCCATTTTCCATCTATTCATAGTATTATTCATTATCCTATCCTTTTAATGATATATTTGCCTATTGCATTAATAATTGTGGTAATCACCAACAAGAGCAAACCCAATTCTATCAATGCACTCAATTGCAATCCGCTTGCTTCGCCAAACTGATTGGCGATCACACTCGCCATCGTATTTCCTGTTCCGAAAAGACCGTGAGGTATCACATTCTCGTTACCTATCAGCATCGTCACTGCCAGTGTTTCACCTATAGCACGACCAAACGCCAATATATAACTGGCTGTCATGCCCGAGCGGGCATTAGGCAGCACTACCGTCCGAATCACTTCCAGTCGGGTAGCTCCCAGTGCATAAGCAGCTTCTTTCAGATCGTTAGGTACCATTGCTATGGTTGTATTACTCAGTGATGTGGCATAAGGGACGACCATGATAGCCAATATCAACGCCGAAGTGAACACGCCGAATCCCTGTGGACTCCACCCGAGGTCTACCACTAACGGACAAAGTATATAGAATCCCCATAGACCATAGATGATAGAAGGGATACCTGCCAGTAGGTCAACTAATGTTCCCACTATGGAAGCCAACTTTGTACCTCGGAAGTATTCTGCGACAAACAAGGACGTGCAGAATGCCAAAGGAATAGCTATCACCAGTGCGACAACGGAAGTGAGCAATGTGCCGACTATAAAGAGTAATGCTCCATAATTCTCGTTCCCTTGCGTCGGGTCCCATTTGTCTGAGAACAGGAATCCTAATCCGAAACGTGATATCGAAGGCAGCGAACCTTTGAAAAGTGAGATAATCATCGCCGCCGCTATCAGAACGATAACCAGCGACGATGCGAATAACACGCGTTTTAATATCTTATCACTATTGATATGCATCATATTATTTCAGGATTCTCTTACCATTGTAAGTTACAGAACGAAGTATGGCCTTGGCTCTGGCTGCGACACCTGCCGGCAGCGGTGCATAATTAGTCTTTACGGCCAATCCCTGAGCATTGCGACCTATCATCCAGTCAATCAGTTTAAGTGTAGCCTGTGCCTGTGCGAATGTACGACCAGCGTAAGCCTGTTCCTTATACAATATCAGCCATGTGAACCCCGCAATAGGATAAGCTGTAGCGGCTGAGGAATTATTTAACATCACACGGGTGTCTGCAGGAATCTTACCTTTGGCTGCCGCACTTGTAGAAGCGACCGTAGCCTTGATGAATTTACCTGCTTTATTTTGAAGGAGAGCCGACGGTTCGCGTTGTGCGAAAGCATATTCAGAACCTACATAACCGATAGAACCTACAGTCTGATGTATTGTTCCGGCTACGCCAGGATTGCCTTTCGCTCCGATACCAACGGGCCAGTTGACAGTCTTGCCGGCTCCCACCTTTGATTTCCACACTGCATTCACCTTTGTCAGATAGTCGGTAAACATATTTGTGGTACCACTACCGTCAGAACGGTGAACGACAGTTATTTCTTTGTTCGGGAATCTCACTCCAGGGTTTAATTTTCTAAGTGCTGGATGATTCCAGTTTTTGATCTGCCCCAAGAATATCTGGGCCAGTACTGTAGGTGTCAACTTAATCTGTTTTACACCTGGCAGATTGTATGCTACGACCACTGCACCACTGCAAGTAGGAATGTGGACGACTGCTGCAGGCATCTCTTTTAGTTCCGCGTTACTAAGAAATGCGTCGGAAGCGCCAAAGTCGACGATTTTATCCTTCAGACTACGGATACCGCCACCAGAACCGATACCTCCGTAAGTAACTTTAGCATGTGCCAGTCTTTCGTAAGTCACGAAAGCTGCGTTATAGAATGGTTGAGGGAATGTTGCGCCTGCACCTGATATTGACTGTGCACTAACTTTGTTGCCTAGAGTCATCAGACTCAACAATGCAACTAAAACGATACTTTTTTTCATACTTTTTCCTATTTAATTATTCTACCTGATTATAAACTATATTTAAAACTGACCAGATAACTTGTCGTTGTCTTTGCTCCTGATTTTGATGGGTCGCTTATCTGGATATTCGGAGCTATTGCGATACCCTTTACAGGGAAGAATTCAAGACCGGCTGCATACAGATTTCCGTCTTTCGCCGCATTCCATCCTTCGCTGGCGCCATTTATCTTTTTTGATGTGAGATTATCATATCGGGCAAATATAGCCACCTTCTTGCTAGGACTGTAAGTTCCCCAGAACGACACACCACTCAGGTTATTGTCTTTAACCTTATTATGACCTGTCTGCAAGTTGTACTCACCGGCCAATGTCAGTTTATCATCCTTATAGGCTACCATCGCATTGAATGTCGTCTGCGCCTCATTTTTCTTCAGATAATCGCCATATACACGTACATACAATTTCTTGATCGGTTGATAAGTCAGTCCCACTGAAACTTTCACAGCACTGTCGGCCTGTATAGACTTGTAGCCCTCACCGTTTACGATCTGAGCATCAACACTCAATTCAGGCACGATCTGATATTTGATACCGAGACCGAGGTCTGCACTCGAAGCATAACCGTTCAGGTCCTGAAATGATTTCAACAGATAACGCTTCCCCCAAAGAGATTCCTGCAGATTAAATGTATTGGTTCCTATCAAACCGAAATCGACAGTAAGTCCATTTTTCGAATATTCGCCAAAAGCATTCTTTATATAAGCGGTGTAAGCCGAAGTTTGATATCCATTATTTTTATCCGTTACATCCATCACTGCCTTTGCTGAGAAATAAGGAGAGAAATTGTAAGCATAACCTAGATATGCCCTTGATATTTCAAAAGCAGTATTAGTCTTACCATCTGTAGTCTGTACCCTGAAATCTGTAAACACTGTTACGACAGGTTTACCGCCAGCCTTAAAATCTTTCTTTGCATCCTGTGCCATACTGCCCGTTGCAGCCAGCACCATCGTCATTACTGAAATAAAAATTCTTTTCATCTTTCTTTGTTTTAATTAATCTGTAATTCTTGTTTCTAAATCACGATGCAAAGTTACGGTGGTCATATTTCAATGATATTGCCACCATATTATGATAATCGTACAAGATGATTACAAAGATGTTGCTTTTCGTGGAAATTCTCTTTCAGTGTCCTTTTTCTTCTCTCTACTATTTTTTTCTTCTTTTGCCTCCACCCTCCACTGAGGGTAAAAATGGCTTCATATTAGTCTGACTGGCAAATAGTTGTAATGTGTGGAGGCAAATCCGTTTGCTTCCACACTGCTTCCACACTTTTTATGGTCAAAGAAGTTGACTCGTTCTTTCCTCTACTATTATTTTCGTTTTATACCTCCATCCTCCACCTGACAGGCTATATTTCTTCGTATTGTTCTGATGATTAACTATTTGCGAAAATAAGTGATACTCCAGAACCTCCACCAAACCTCCATCAAACCTCCACCCGAAAACCAACGAATTAGTCAACCGTATCTGAGAATAAGACAAAGAGGAGTCAACTGAAATCGAAAATTGTTCTCAGGTGTCGTGGAAATGCCATATAGTAACTTGACCCTATGTTATCACAAGTATTATCTTGAAAACAACCGCTTTTGAGTGGCAATTCCACCGCTTTTGAAGAAGATTTAGGCCTAAAAATGATTCAAAACAAGTGGGATTACTCATCATCACCACCGCTCTCGCAACATTTTTAGGTCTAAAAGTTGTACGAATCCATCGATTTGAGTCTCTAAACAAGCGGATTCGCACAACCGAAAAAACGATTAGTGTGACGTTTGTGCGTGGCTCTATGACGTTTGCAACCGTTGTTGCCGACCATTAACCTGTTGGTTGTCAACGGTTTCAGCTTTTCTGTGACGTTGTGATGTTTTTATTTTGATTTTGAAACCGTAGGCAATAAAATAATATATCTGGATATACTATTTTATTCAGTATTGATTTCTGTTTCTTCATGCAAAGATACAAAAAATAAGTGAGATACCCAAATCAGTTGGGGCGTATTATTTCCCCGTCGCGCGAGAAAATTTGCCTTTAAGGAAAATAAATTATCTTTGAAGCGAAAATAATTTCGCTTCAAGAGAATTTATTTCTTGAATTGCGTCAGTTGTTCGTTGTTGGTCATCTTGAAGCACATTGCCTTTCTGGTCGTTGAGTACGACGTGAAGGAACTAGAACTTTACGAATGAAAGTATGCTGTCTGTGGCTCCCGATTTACTCTTCACGTACGCGCCTGCCTTATCTCCAGCGCCTTTAAGATAGTCGGCATCGGACATAAAACGTGACATAAGAGTATCAAATGTATCATAATCGGTGATTTCGAATCCACCCTCAGATGCCAAAAGTCCCTGAGCCTCCTGGAATCGTTTGTTGTTTGGACCGAATAAAACAGGAACATCCCATACTGCGGCTTCGAGCACATTGTGAATACCTACACCGAAACCTCCGCCTACGTATGCCACTTCACCATAATGGTAGATGCTGGACAACAATCCGAAACAATCTATTATCAGACAATCGGCTTGGGCTGCTTCTTCAACAGTTGTCTGGGTATAACGTACGGTTTTATGCTCCAATTTCGACAGTATCTGCTGTAAGTGGTCCTCACCGATGACATGTGGAGCTATAATCAGTTTCCAGTCTTTATGTTGATTGAAGTAACGGATAAATATATCTTCGTCGGGCTGCCAACTGCTGCCTGCAACGAATACTTTACAGTTTTGTTTGAATGCCTCAACAATAGGTAATTGTCGAGATGCCTCCTTTATCTGAAGTACACGGTCGAAACGAGTGTCTCCGGTAATGGAAACATTGTTGATACCCAACTTGGCTAATAAATCCTTGCTTATCTCGTTCTGAACAAAAAAATGAGTGAAGCATTTCAGCACCAAACGATATTCATAGCCGTACCAACGGAAGAAAATCTGTTCTTTGCGGAATATACTGCTTACACTATAAGTAGGCACATTACGATGCTTCAGTATGTGCAGGTAGTTCCACCAAAATTCGTATTTGATAAAGAACGCAATGCTCGGATGCACCAGTCGAAGGAAACGTATGGCATTAAAAGGGGTGTCCAGGGGAAGATAACAAATGATGTCGGCTCCGCCATAGTTTTTACGCACCTCGTAACCCGAAGGAGAAAAGAATGTAAGAAGTATCTTATATTCCGGACGTGATTCGCGCAGTCGTTCCATAATGGGGCGTCCTTGTTCGAACTCTCCTAACGATGCTGCATGAAACCATACATACTTAGCATTTGGATCTACTTTTTCTTTCAGGACACCGAAGGCGGCACGCTCTCCCTGCCACATCTTCTTTACCTTCTTGCTGAACAAGCTCATGATCGCCACGCCCAACAAATATATGTAGATTGTAAGATTGTACACGATTGTTTAAGTTTTCGTTCTTATTTCAGTACTTCTATTGCGCGACGTAGTCGCTTGAGTGTTTCTTCTTTACCTAAGAATGCTGTTATGTCAAACATGCCAGGTCCTTTGCCTATACCTACAAGGGTCAGACGGAAGGCGTTCATCACATCACCTAGTTTATATCCTTTGCTCTCTATCCAGCCTTCTACGATTTTCTCCTGATTCTCTATCGAGAAATCATCGATTCCCTCTATCACGTCAGCCAACTCGGTCATCACCTGATTAGAGTCTTCTTTCCAACGTTTACGAACGGTCTTCTCATCGTATTCAGTAGGAGCTTCAAAGAAGAACGAGCATAATGGCCATAGTTCTTTCACGAAGTTGACACGGTCTTTCATCATTGATACGACCTTTGTGATACGTTCCATCGTTTCATCGACACCGTGGTCTTTGACAATAGGCGCGAAATCAGCTGCGATTTCTTCATCACTCTTACGGAGCATATATTCATGGTTAAACCAGATACCTTTCTGAAAATCGAAACGGGCACCCGCCTTGCTGCACTTGGTTATATCAAACAACTGTACCAATTCGTCCAGATTAAACAGTTCCTGTTCTGTACCGGGATTCCATCCTAGCAGAGCGAGGAAATTGATGACTGCTTCCGGAAAATAGCCACTCTCCCGATATCCCGACGACATCTCACCCGTCTTCGGGTCGTGCCACTCCAATGGGAATACAGGGAAACCCAAACGGTCACCGTCACGCTTGCTCAACTTTCCTTTTCCGTCCGGTTTAAGCAATAATGGAAGATGCGCAAACTGCGGCATCGTTTCTTCCCAACCGAATGCACGGTATAGCAAGACATGAAGCGGTGCACTTGGCAACCACTCCTCTCCACGGATGACGTGGGTTATCTCCATCAGATGATCGTCGACAATATTTGCGAGGTGATAAGTAGGAAGTTCATCGGCACTCTTATAAAGCACTTTGTCATCCAGGATATCACTCATAATGCGCACATCACCACGAATAAGGTCATTGACATGTACAGCTTCACCCGGTTCCACTTTGAAACGTACCACATACTGGTTACCATCTGCAATCAGTTTGTCTACATCTTCTTTGGATATCGTAAGCGAATTACGCATCAGGCCTCGTGTATGGGCATCATACTGGAAGTTCTTAATCTCCGCACGCTTCGCTTCAAGTTCCTCTGGCGTATCAAAGGCAATATAAGCCTTTCCTCCGTCAAGCAACTGCTTGACATATTTCTTATAGATATCACGACGTTCACTCTGACGATAAGGACCATGATCACCACCAAAACTTACGCCCTCATCAAACTTGATGCCGAGCCATTTGAAAGATTCGATGATATATTCTTCGGCACCAGGTACAAAACGATGTGTATCCGTGTCTTCTATTCTGAAAACCAAATCGCCACCATGCTGGCGCGCAAATAAATAATTATATAGGGCGGTACGTACCCCGCCAATGTGTAAAGCCCCTGTTGGACTAGGTGCGAAACGCACCCTTACTCTTCTTTCTGCCATTTACTAGTTAATGTAGATAAGCTAATTTTTTGCAAAATTACTACTTTTTTTTCTTAAATTGCTGTTTTTTTTCGTATTTTCGCAAAGTAATTGTAATATTCGAACATATAACCACACAAATATGAATATTTTCAGCAAAAAAGATGACAGGTACTGGCGTAATGTATTAACACGTATAGCTCTCATAGTTACTGCGGTAGTTATTATCGTATGGTTCCTACCAAGAAAGAACGGACCTGAATATCAATACGAGGTGGGCAAACCGTGGATGTACGGTTCACTGATTGCTAAATATGATTTCCCCATATATAAATCTGAAAAAACAATTAAAGCGGAAAGAGACAGTATGCTGGCTCTTTATGAACCGTACTTCAATTATGAAGGCGACGTGGAACAGAAAGAAATCAACCGTTTCCTGAATGACTACAAAAACGGCATACCGGGATTGCCAAAATCATTTATAACCATCATTGCAGACGGTCTACACAGACTTTACCAACAAGGCATCATGGATACTCCGAAATATTCGGAACTATTGAAAGACAGTACCAGAATGATAAGGATAGTAAACGGGAAACAGGCTTCCAGTACACAAATCAATTGCATCTATTCCACACTGGCCGCATACGAACAGATATTCCTTGACGACATCCTGGGACAGCAGCGACAGATATTGCAGAGATGTAACCTGAACGAATATATCGAACCAAATCTTATTTTTGACAAAGTAAGAAGCAAGGCTAGTATGGACGACCTTGTCAGTGGTATACCACTCGCAAGTGGTGTGGTCTTGAGCGGACAGAAAATCATTGACCGTGGAGAAATTGTAGGAGATGGCACCTATCGAGTACTGGAATCACTAAAGAAGGAAAACGATAAGAGGACCAGTAGCAAAACAGATTACTGGATGACCCTTGGTGGACAAATCCTGTATGTGTTGACAATCATGATCATGCTGACGTTATATCTTGGATTATTCAGAAAAGACTATTTCGACAAACCGCGAAGTATCATGATGCTCTACTCGCTCATACTGATATTCCCTATCATCGTATCACTCATGGTCTCGCATAATTTCTTCAGTGTCTACATACTGCCATTCGCAATGGTACCTATATTCGTGCGCGTATTTATGGACTCCAGGACAGCTTTTATCGCGCATGTCACCATGATTCTGATTTGCGCCTGCGCTCTAAGATACCAATATGAATTCATCGTCATGCAACTGGTGGCCGGACTGGTGGCTATTTATTCTTTAAGGGAACTCTCACGCAGGTCCCAATTATTTAAGACTGCCTTACTGGTAACGATAGCCAGTGCCGCCATCTATTTTTCATTAGAACTGGTCAACGACGACAGCTTATCCAAAATAGACAGAAGTATGTATGTACATCTGATAGCTAATGGCGTCGCTCTGCTTTTCGCATATCCGCTCATGGATCTTATCGAAAGGACTTTTGGATTCACCTCGAATGTGACACTTATCGAACTATCTGATACGAGCAAAGACTTGTTACGCAACCTGAGCGAAGTGGCACCTGGTACATTCCAGCACTCTATCTCGGTAAGTAATCTTGCTGCTGAAATAGCAAATAAAATCGGGGCAAAAGCACAGTTGGTTAGAACTGGCGCACTCTATCATGATATCGGGAAAATGGCAAGTCCTGCTTTCTTCACTGAAAATCAAGCTGGCGTTAACCCTTTGGGTAACATGTCGTGTACAGAAGGTGCACAGATAGTCATCAGTCATGTGACAGAAGGTCTGAAACTTGCTGAAAAATACGACTTGCCTAGTGTAATCAAGGATTTCATAGTGACCCACCACGGACAGGGCGTAGCTAAATACTTTTATATCAAGTACAAGAACGACCATCCCGACGAGGATGTCGACAAATCACTCTTTACTTACCCTGGACCGAATCCTTTCACAAGGGAACAGGCTATATTGATGATGACGGATACCGTAGAAGCCGCATCTCGCTCCTTACCTGAATATACTGCCGAAAGTATCTACAATATGGTCAACAAACTCATTGACCAACAGGTCAATGATGGCTTTTTTAAAGACTGTCCGATCACGTTCCGCGACATTTCTATCGCTAAAACGGTCTTGGTGGAAAAGCTAAAAACCGTATATCATACAAGAATAAGTTATCCTGAACTTAAAAAATAACGCTTTTTATTGCACAAATCAGCGATTTTGTGCAATAATTGTTTGGTTTTTTGTTAATAAACATTAAGTAAATCACTATAAAAAGGAAAAAGGGAACAATATATTTACCTTTGCAGCCAAATTTTTTAATAGTGATTAAGATGAATAAAACAAAATTGGCCTGTATCGTATTGATGACGATGACAGGTATTACCGCAAAAGCAGGCGGTTTGCTGACCAACACGAATCAGAACATTGCTTTTTTAAGGAATCCGGCACGAGATGGTGCCATTGGTATTGATGGAACTTATAGCAACCCTGCGGGTGTAGCTTGGATGGAAAAGGGATTGCATTTATCCTTTAATGTGCAAAATGCGTATCAAACCAGAACAATCAACAGTGGTCTTACGGTACCGTCTCTTCAGGGGACGCCTTATTATCAGCCATACAAACTGAATGGCGGTGATGATAATGGTGTAAAAACTTTCAAGGGTACGGCTTCGGCACCTATTGTTCCGTCTATTCAAGCTGCGCTCAACTATGACAAATGGGGATTTCAAGCTAGTTTTGCTATAACCGGTGGCGGCGGTAAGGCTACGTTCGATGAAGGTCTTGGTTCTTTTGAGAGTGCGGTGGCGATGGTTCCGGCCCTGCTTTACAGTATGGGATATAATCAAAGTTCTGCTCCTGGTTACTCGGTGAAGAGTTATATTTATGGTAGGCAGTATGTATACGGTCTGCAGGTGGGTGCCACCTATAAACTGACTGATTATCTGGCTGCTTATGTTGGTGCCAGATTCAATTATATACAAAACAAATATGAAGGTAGCATCACCAACATATCTGCCAATATTGACGGAACAAGCGAAAACTTATATAGTTACTTTGGCGATAAGGCATCTACCTATAAACAGATGGCTTTCTATTATCAGATGCGTGCTTCTGAGATGACTGATGCCACACAAAAAGCTACTTATGAAAAGATGGCTGCTGCCTATACAACCGGAGCAACGAAAGCGACAGCCGCTCAGGAACAGTTTGCTGACAAGTATCTCGACTGTACCCAGACGGGCTGGGGCATCACTCCTATCATTGGTTTTGATTTCAAATGGAAGAATCTCAATATCGGTACAAGACTTGAATTCACGACCAAGTTTAATATCCAGAACAACACGAAACGTGATGATACGGGATTGTTCACCGACGGTGTAAACACACCGAACGATCTACCGGGAATTGTTACCATCGGTGCACAATACAGTATTCTGCCTTCTTTAAGGGTAAGTGCCGGTTATCATTATTTCTTTGATAAAGATGCCCGCATGGACAAAGGAAAACAAAAGTTGCTTGACGGCAATACAGAAGAGTTCCTTGCAGGTGCCGAATATGATATCAACAAGATTGTTCAGATTAGTGCCGGTATACAGAAAACAAATTACAAATTAGGAAATGGCGCTTATCTTAATGATATGAGTTTTACAACCAGCAGTTATTCAGTCGGATTCGGTGCGGGTTTTCAACTATCCAAGAAAGCGAAACTGAACGTAGCATACTTTTGGACTACTTATGATACATTCCACAAAGAATACACCCAGGATATGACAGTGAGCAGCACGACCGTTACGGTAAACAAGACTGATGATTTCTCACGTACCAACAAAGTATTCGGCGTAGGACTGGATTTGGACATCTAATATCTACAGAGGGTCTACGTCAAAGTAGATCTGAAGTGAACTATAACGCGGATCCTCCATTATTTGCGACTCAGCAAAAAGGAGGCATTCGCGTACTTTTTTTATTTGTATACTGGATTCCAATTTAAGGACAATTTTCCTTATATTCATCGTCTTGACTTTGGCCACCGCCGGTTTGTCCGGTCCCAACACCCTTGTACTGAATATCTGTCGTAATCTACCTGCCATCTCTACGCTGGCCGATTCAGCAATATTTTCCTGTTTATGTTTTATATAGACATATATCAGTCGATAAAAGGGGGGATAATGGAACATCTTGCGCTCTTCTTCCTGGTCTTTATAGAAAGCATCATAATTATTACTTACGACCTGCGAAATAACTGGTATATCCGGACTCTTCGTCTGCAGCACGACAAGTCCCTGTTTCCCTTTCCTACCTGCACGCCCGCTTACTTGAGACATCATCATAAATGCATGTTCATAAGCGCGGAAATCAGGGTAATTAAGCATACTGTCAGCATTCAGTATACCTACGACGCGTACATGGTCGAAATCAAGTCCTTTACTTATCATCTGTGTCCCGATAAGCAGGTTCGTACGTCCCGCTGAAAAGTCGGATATGATCCGCTCGTACGCATTTCTAGTCCTTGTCGTATCGAGGTCCATTCTCGCGACACGGGCTTCTGGGAATATTTCTCTTATTCTGTCTTCTATCTTTTCGGTGCCATACCCTTTGCCTCGCAAGTCGGTACCTCCACAGTTGGGACACACTGTAGGCACCTGATATGTATATCCACAATAATGGCAAGTCAGTTGATTGGTTGTTTTATGCATTGTCAGACTGACATCACAATTGGCACAGTGAGGCACCCAACCGCATTCATTACATTCTATCATCTGGGCGAAACCGCGTCTGTTCTGAAACAAGATTACCTGTTGTCCGTCAGCCAACGCTTCCTTGATTTGTTCCAGAAGATACGGAGAGAACGGTCCCTTCATCATTTTCCGATGTTGAAGGTCCTTGATGTCCACGATTTTTATTTCGGGCAAAGCCATATCTTTGTAACGGGTCGTCAGCCGTACGAGTCCATATTTGCCCATTTTGGCATTTGTATAACTCTCCATACTGGGTGTTGCTGTACCCAAGAGTGTTTTAGCACCGTACATTTGAGCCAGAACGATTGCTGCACTACGCGCATGATATCTGGGCGCAGGATCCTGCTGTTTGAAAGACGTTTCGTGTTCTTCGTCGATGATAACCAATCCTAAATTCTGGAATGGCAGAAACACTGCCGAACGGGCTCCTAAAATGATATCATAAGGATTGGATGACAACTGTTTATTCCATATCTCCACCCTTTCGGCATCAGAATATTTTGAATGGTATATACCAAGGCGATTGCCGAACACTCTCTGCAACCGTTCCATAATCTGAACGGTAAGAGCTATTTCGGGCAACAGATATAATACCTGATGTTTATTCTGCAGTTCACGTTCTATAAGATGGATGTATATCTCTGTCTTTCCACTTGATGTCACTCCGTGCAACAGACATACATTTTTACTTAGGAAACTGAAAAGCACTGAATTGTATGCTTCCGACTGGGCCGGACCGAGTTGTTTGATATTCTCCAAATGCGGTTCACCTGCATTATTGAGCCGTCCCACTTCTTTTTCGTACGTTATCAACATCTTTCGGTCTATCAGACTTTTGATTGCATTTGCTGTACAATTGCTCGCATTTTGAAGTTCCTCACGCGTGATTTCAAGCGGTTCCTGTCTACAGACATCACCCTCAATCGTATCCCAACGTGATATTTCGAGATATTTGATGAGCACTTTCTGTTGGTTGCTGGCACGGGCCAGCATGTTAAGGGCTATATGCAACGAAGTCTCATTGCGCAACGACTCTGTTATTGTGATATAGGTCTCTGTCTTAGGTTTATATCCTTCCTGATTTTTCATACCGGACGGCAAAGCGGCCTTGTATACCTCACCTATCGGTGATATATAATAGTCAGCTATCCACTTCCAAAGTTTTAGTTGATTATCCAACAATATCGGTTCTTCATCTACCACCTGGATGATATCCTTAATGGTATATTCGGTAGACGGAGTGTCGTGAATACGTTCCACTATAGCTATGTACTTCTTACTTTTACCTAAGGGGACAATGACTCTGACCCCCACCTTTATCTTTTCCTCAAGATGAAGGGGAATACTATAAGTAAAATATCCGTAAAGAGGCAACGGCAATATGACATCAACGTATTTCATACCTGCAAAGGTATACAAAAAAAAGCAGGTGCCAAATACTTGACACCTGCTTTTTATTATAATTAGATATGATATCCCTTTAGAAATAATAGGCAGCAGATATCTGCCATGCATTAGAACGGCTGTCTGCGTCTTTTATGTTATCCGATACGGAACTTTCCACTTTAGAAGCTGATACATCACCTGTCTTTCCGCATACGATGTTATAACAAACGCCTATTTCGAGATGCTTGACAAGCATGACACCAGCGCCGAGATTAATACTGAAATTGGAATCTTTCATCTTGAAAGTGTTTTTGTAACTGTCAGAACTTGTCCATGAGAAATTCTTTCCACCTACATTAAAACCAAACTGGGGACCTGCGGCAAAATATATTCCTGCCAAATCTCCCAGACCGATCGTATATCTGACATTGATAGGAATGTTGATACTCTTGGCCGTGATGGCTTGATCTTCAACCTTTGCCTCACGCTGATCGTATTGCGCCGAAGCATCTATGCCTAATCCTACGATAGGTAATGTGAACTTCACAGACGGACCGATATAAAATCCGGCTCTGTTGGATGCATTGAACACATCTTTACTGAATGACATATTAGTAACATTGACACCACCCTTGACACCAAATTTAATTTGGGCGGATGCGGGCGTCATAAATGTCGCTACCAATATAAGAATACCTAAAAACTTTTTCATTTGTGTTTATTATTTATTTAAAATCAATGTCTTTCACGACGTACAGTCACACGGGCAGATGAACTGGAAGAGGATGATTTGGATGATGACCTCCGTGCCTTAACGGTACTGGATGATGATCTTCTGGATTTCTTCACCTTCTTTATTTGGTTGGCATCCAACTTTGCTATACTGTCGAGCGAATCCTTCTTTACCTGATCGCCCCAGATATTTTTCTCAAATGCTGCAAGTTCTGTCTCTATTTTCTTCTGTTCTTTAGCCATCGCTGAATCCGTAGGACAATATTGTGCAAGCGTTTTACCTAGCATATTATTGGTCTTGTAGATTTTTCCTCTGTATTTGTTTAACGTGAAATAATCATCCAAACTCATTGTAGCAGCATTGTTCAGACTGCTGGTCATCGTCGTCAGACGACTGAGATATGTAGCCAAGTCTTCATATTTTACCCAGAACAACGGATACTTTGATGCGCCGTCGCCAAAATCATCATCTCTCGACATGATTGGACACAACGCAAGCACCTTCGTATGAAATGTAGAACTGTTCTGATCGAAATAGCTGGATTCCTTAATATAATATGATTTCACTTCAGCAGACGGAATGTCACTGTTCTCGACATGGATCTTTCCATTTTTTTCCTCAAAGAAAATATGATAGTTGTTCAGGAGGTCTTTCATCTTCACCTTTGCACTATCTTCGAATGACTCATTTCCGTCCAGTCTGTATTCATATACATCAACATAACCGGCAAGTGCCAATTTGAATATATAGGTAAAAAGATTCATTTTCGTTCCCTGAGGTTCAACCGGATAATATAATCCCGCATTGGCATCATTCGTAAGGTCCAGTTCTCTGTATATATCTCTTCGCCATACAACATCTTCAGGCATGGCAGCCTCTGTAGGATAATCCATCTGGGCACGCTGTGTCAACCTGGAAGAAGAATTACTGGTATTCTGCTTCTGCTGTTCCCTCCTTCTGGCTGCAGGTTGTGCCATTACTGCACCTGCAAGGAAAGATATCATTATTACGAAAAATAATCGTTTCATATTGTTTTATATTTCAAAATAGATATTCTGAGTTATTTTACTATTACTTCCATTGCTGACGGCAGTTTCCTCTGTATGCCATCCGGTCCGACAGCCACTATATGGGTGATATAGAACCGGCGGTTTCTGGATAACTTTCTGAAGACATCTTTCTGTCGGTCAGAAAAATTGGGTCCACTTGAGGCCTGGGGCACAGCATTACCCATATTGTCAAAGAATACTGTTTCGAAACTCAGCACCTTAAATGGTATATCAAGCAGTCCGTCGTCGATGGCAGCGCCTATTCCTCCTGCCGACATCAACTGGCCTTTGCCGAGTCCGCCACCCTTATATCTGGAAGGTACACCGCTTGCATCATTAAAGGCTATATAAGCTGTTGGATCAGGCAACTTCCGTACATGGAATGTAAACTTACCCATCTGTTGCAGTCGTCCCGTATTGTTTGAGGATACAGAGATTGTCACATCATGACCTATTGAAGACGGCCGCGCGATATATTTTCCAGGGCCTACCGGTTGCAAGATACCTCCGCTCATAGATGCTGACACCTTGTTCAAAGGAACACCCGGCACACTGACACTGATAGGATTGCTATAACCTGCATACAACATGTTCATAAGATCTGCGGAAACTGTCGCGCTTGGATCTACGACCGTATACTTCTGTGTAAACGGTCTCCTCACCACATCACCGCGGCCATTGGTCATTGATATATAACCATTAAGATTAAAATCACCGGTACGGCCACAAGTCATCTCGTACAATCCATTGTTAAGATTCACTTTCCTGTTACCGATAAATATTTCAGGTCTCTGTGTCGTGTCGATGGCTGCCATTACGATCCGTGCTGAGAATTTGTCGCCCCTTACAATCGTTTGAGAACTTGGTATCACGAAAGCGCTCAGTTTGTTAACACGGATATCTTTCATATCTATATTAGACACCAATGTATGTAACACTTCCCCTTCTGCATACCGCACATCACTCTGCAATTTGGAAAGTAATGTAACAGATGCTGCCACAGGCATATCCTCGAACATATATTCCTGCCAGTTCTTGCCCATGGCATGGGCTTTCTTTGGCAGTTTGGTGGAAAGATTATTGCTGATTATCATTTTCTGATTATTATCAGTAATCATAGTCAGAATACGTTCCCTGAAAGAATTTATCGCATTATAAAGTTTTTTTCCTTTGCCTCCTATCGGCGCAAGCATCACCTGGTTGGCCGCTTCAAGACTTTCCTTATTCTTTATATTATTGATATCTCCATCCGCACCATCCGCTTCTTTTACGATGTCTAGTTTCAACTGCTGTGCGAAGTCGTAGAGCGAATCACTCATTTCCTTCACATAACGTGCCTTGTCAAACCATGCTTTTACTTTTGCCGGATTTGATCTCATCTGTGCCGCAAAATCATTATACATAGTCTGGTTTTCCTTTGATGAACTGGCAGTTGTCCTGTTGAGACTTTCCTCTACAATAGAAAAACCATTGAGGACCTCCGTTGAGACATTCAGCGCAAGCATTGCCATCAAGACGACATACATCAAGTTGATCATCTTCTGGCGTGGAGAGATTGGTCTTTTCTTTATTGCCATTTGCTTACCACTTAAACATTTCCGTCAATATTTCCCGTTCCCGATGCAGCTGTACGCATATTCACGGTCATAGCTTCTATCATACGGGCATATATCTTATTAAGTTGTTCTATCTGATTTGCCATCTTTCGCGACTGATCGTTGATCTGGTCTATTGTACCTATCTGGGCACTTGCACCCTTAAGCTGCATCTCGTACACCTTACATATTCCCGTAAGAGTACGGTTCAGATTCTCCATTTCTTCGGAATCTGTAGTGAGACGTGCGCTTTGTTCTGATACCTTTGCTAGCATGTCGGTCAACTTTTTCAGTTCCTCTACATAATTGCCTGTAGCTTCCGCCATATCAGGAGACACTTGTTGTTGCTGTCCTATCCATGAAGGCTGTTGTACCATCTCAGCAGCAGGCTGTTCTGTACCGGGAGCTGCAGCAGTAGGCCTTTCCTCTCTCTGCGGAACGGAGTTCCCATTCCCACCGAAAATAATAGTACCACCACCAACGACATTCGTTCCTCTTGCTGCAGCAATATTCTTCTGCACATCTGCTGAGGCATTTTCGATCGGTTCATCCTCGCCTTCCAGATACTCTTCAGTAACATGAGAAGGTAAATCCTTACCTATAGACGTCTTGTCGAAAGGACGGTCAAAGGCAGAAATAAAGAATACGCAAACTTCTGTTCCCATACCTATATACAACATGATATTGGCAGCAGGAAGGTGTGTCAACTTGAATAAAGTACCAAGTATTACAATAGAAGCTCCCCAACTATATGCATAGTTAAGAAATGTCTGTCCAGGTACGCTGTCCATCCATTTCTGCAGACGGTACACTAAGTTATATTTACTATATTCTGTCATTTCGTTTTCCCTTTCTGTTTAATACTTGTACTACTTGCCAGACTGCGTACGCATCTGAAACCAATATACGAGCGTGGCTGATTCTGGTATTCGTAAGAACGCCATGCGGAACGGATAAATGATTCCGGATCTTTCCAAGAGCCACCTCTTACACTCTTTTTCTTCAATCTGTAAGGATCCTCCTTGGCGGCGTTGTACGACAATTGCGGATTCATATCGTTCATGGCATCCACTCCCGCTTCGGTATAGACGGTACTTGTCCATTCCGCAACATTACCGGCCATATCATACAATCCATTACTGTTTGACGAGTAAATACCCACCTTACTGGTTATCAAATTTCCATCTTGAGTATAATCACCTCTATCCGGTTTGAAATTAGCATAAAAACATCCCTTACCGTTTTTGGTCGATTCATTACTCCATGGGAACTCTGTCCCATCTTTACCACGTGCTGCATATTCCCATTCAGCCTCTGTCGGCAATCGGTATCTTTGCAGATAACGTGCCGCGCCGCCCAAACCTTTAAGAAGATAGTCGGTACGCCACGCGCAGAAAGCATTCGCCTGCTCCCATGTTACACCAACTACAGGATAATCATTATATGTGGGTGTAGAGAAATAAAGACGCATGTATTTCTCATTGTCCGAATTCTTAAAATCATTGACCCAACATGTTGTATCAGGGTATATATTTACAATATATGTATTAAGAAAATCCCAAGGTCCGCTCAACGGACGGTTGACGGTCTGATTCACGATCTTACCGTCATCATCTACATAAGCAGTATCTTTGGATATCATAATCTGCTGGTTGGGATCGACCGTGATATCTGTATTCAGAATTCTTTCATTTGGTTTCAGACGATTTTTCCTCAATGCGGCAGCTGTATAATCGTATATTTCATAACGGTAATTCATCTGACTCGCATCCAAAAGTTTTTCTCCAGTCACAGGATTTGTTTTATATAAACTTTCGAAAGCTCTCTGTTCATCTTCATTTGGCTTTCTAGGTAACGGTTTCTTCCAGTTGAGATGAGGTTTCACAGGGTCACCATTTTTATCTTCCGTGATCTTATAAGTTTCATCACCACCATAAGCGGGATCAGCAAGGCGTTCCCTTAAGATAGAGTCGCGCACCCATTGAACGAATTGCTTATATTCGGAATTTGTTATTTCCGTCTCATCCATCCAGAATCCGTCAACAGAGATGTCCTTAACGGGTGTTTCCTTACCCCAAAGACTATCATTTTTATCAATACCCATCTTGAGATGACCTCTTTTTACCAAAGTCATACCATAAGGGGTGGGTTCCGTAAATGCTTTCCCGCCTCCTACGCCTGTAACTTCACCTCCGCCGGAGAGGACAGTGGATTTTCCACCGAAACAACTGGACAGAAGTAACATCGTTACACCACAAATGGCAACAATACTCTTATTCATATTCATCATTATAGTATCCTCACACTTTTATGTTTGTTCTTTCCTTTTTTATATAAGTTCAAATCTGTCTGATAACTCACGATCAATTCGTGACTGCCATTACCCGGATTAATAGCTGATGTATACATTTCATAACTGTACCCCAGATTAACTCCGTGGAAACTGCCTCCTATGAGAACGGTCACTGAAATTGTCGGACTATATGATATACCCGCATACATTACTTTTTTATCATTCGTATAAACGAGTCTACCTGATATATCAGCCCGATATGTTGTTCCATCAGTACGTCCTAAGACAGACGGTTGTATAGTTACAAACGGATTTCTTAACTTAATATTGTATCCGCCTGTTAAATAATATGTCCTATCGATTTTCAATTCGTTTTTTTCTCCCATTTCTACCAAAGGCGCGTTTGCATGCTGCACAGAGGCTCCGGCGTACCAACTTTTATGTATATAAAATATACCGGCACTCAAATCAACACTGTTTCCACTTGACGTATTAAAAGCAGGATCAGAAGAATCTTCCAAATCAATCCCTGACGCATCAAAATTTTCACTGATCATACCCAGTTGGGCACCTAAACTTAATGTTCCGCCAAAGAGTTTATGCTTATAAGCATATTGGACCGACACCTTCTTATGAGTGAAAAGACCTATCTGATCGTTCATGAAAGACAATCCTGCACCATGATAACCTTTCAGAAAATAAAAGGGCATATCTGCTGCTGCATACATTGTCCGGGGATTGTTCTCAAAACCAGCAAAACTCAATGCGTATGCAGCCACGACATTGATTTTAGACTCTTTACCTACAGCAGCTGGATTAAACGACGGTTCCATAGCCCAATAATGACTAAAGGCAGGATCATATTGACTTCTTGCAGGTAAAACAAGAAGTATAAGCACAGGTATTATGTATAACACACGTTTAAGCACGTGATGATAACGTAAACGACGCGTATTTATTGTACAATAAAAGCCGTCCAAAACTGAACGGCATTTATTCCTTACTAATATTCGTCTTCATTAAATAAGAAATCTTCTTTTGTCGGATAATCAGGCCAAATGTCTTCTATACTTTCGTATACATCGCCTTCATCCTCGATCTCCTGCAAATTCTCCAAGACTTCAAGTGGTGCTCCCGAACGGATGGCATAGTCTATCAACTCATCTTTCGTTGCAGGCCAGGGGGCATCTTCCAATTTTGAAGCCAGTTCAAGTGTCCAATACATAGTCTTATTTTATTAAATTATTATTCCATATTCTTTTCGAGCGCAAAAATAGTAATTTTTATCTTATTTACAAGTTTTCTGCCATATTTTTTCTTCTTCACCCGAAATAAAATTTAATTTTCTCGCAAATACGTATAAATAATCAGATAATCTGTTTATATATTCCAATAAGAATTCATCTATGTTAGAACTGTCTGCCATTGCGTATATTCTTCTTTCTGCCCGTCTACATATTGTTCTGCAGATATGCGCTATTGATGCCGCTTCGGTACCTCCCGGAAGAATAAACGTTTTTTGCGGTGGTATGATACCTAAAATATTATCAATTTCATTTTCTATAGTTTTAACCATGTGTTCATCTATCACAGTAGATTTGCGTAAAACAGACTTGGATTGGTCTGTTGCCAGATAAGAACCGATAACAAACAATACATTCTGTATTCCTTCTAAGAACTGCTTATCACTTCCATCTGTAACCTTGGTTATCAATAGACCAATATAAGAATTCAACTCGTCAACAGTGCCATAAGCCTCAATTCTATCATCATCTTTTTTCACTCTCACTCCTCCCACGAGACTTGTAGTGCCTTTATCACCCGTTTTAGTATAGATTTTATTCATCATATATGGTTTTAGAAATTAACTATATAATTTTGTTTATAACGTTTCACGTCCAAGAAAATTATTCCTGCATAGTACAAATCAAAAGTAATACCTACCTGATCACAATTTTGCAATTGACGCCAAAAAGCTTTGGAATCCTTATTTTGATGAATATCCTGGACAATGATGACCGAGTTTTCAGATAATTGGTCCAACAACGTCCATGACCAAGACTTACAATCACCTGTCGCCGATAATCTCACAATATAAGTATTATCCGTTTTTTCCGATTTATTTAATAGTTCTGTCATACGAACCATTTCCGTTTTCCTACAACCATATCTGATGTAATCAGAATAAACAATTTGGTCCGGATTACTATCAACGAAATAATCTGCCTGACAGAAATTTGATATTCGAAAATATAATCTGCATAATTTTCGGTTCATGACATCCAGTTGAGGATATAAAGAATCCAAATCCTTATAAGAATAATATGAATAATGTTCATTTATCACATCCGTGATAAACTTATATGCGAAAGGAGACTGTACGCCAAAGCCTTTGCAATGGTTTATTCTTCTGATATATATAAACAATCTGCCCAGTATATTCATATTATTAAATATTTCAGCTGCAAATATACGAAAAAAGCTCCGGATACATA